>JACXTT010003108.1_pt1 | contig 25901 bp, 21 predicted proteins | sample 9270951 | NCBI WGS metagenome assembly JACXTT01 (sample SAMN15532306, study PRJNA645909) | rock metagenome | isolation source: weathered quartz diorite | place: Puerto Rico | collected 2017-06-21
CAACGCGCCACCGATGTGCCGGATCGACGGCTCGCGCGACGGCCGTGCCGCGATGTACTCGCGCACCAGCGGCGCGAAGCCCTCGTCGCCGAGCACGGCCGCGAGCTTGGGGTAGTCCTCGCGCAACGCCTCCACGATGCGCCAGAAGTACATGCTGGCGTAGACGCGGACGCGCTCTGCCGGCGTCTGGCGCGGGGTCGGCCGCACGGTTGCCAGCAGGGACGGATCCGGCAGCGGCGCATCGCCCGGCGCCGCCGCGATCGAGCGCCAGAAGGCGCCCTGCAGCTCACGCAGAGAGGGCGTCGGCACCCAGCACCTCCGCCTCGGCGGCGCGCGCGCGCTCGGCCTCGGCGAGCACGACCTCCAGCTCGGGAATACGGTCGTCCCACTCGACCAGCGTCGAGACGCGCCCGAGCCGGCGCACGGCGCGGCGGTAGAGCCGCCACACCGCATCCACCACCGGGCCGTCGTGCGTGTCGAGGAGATGGGTCCCCTTGTCGCTGTGCCCGGCCAGGTGGATCTGCGCCACGCGCGCGGCCGGGACGCCGTCGATGTACGCGTCGGCCGAGAAGCCGTGGTTCACGGCGCTCACGTGGACGTTGTTCACGTCGAGCAGGATGCCGCAGTCGGCACGCTCGGCGACCGCGCCCAGGAACTCCCACTCCGGCATCGCCGAGTGCGTGAAGGTGACGTAGCTCGAGACGTTCTCGAGCAGGATGCGCCGTCCGAGACGCTCCTGCACCTGCGCCACGCGCTCGACGACGAGCGCCAGCGCTTCCTCGGTCCAGGGCAGCGGCAGCAGGTCGTGCGCGTAGTGCCCGCCCACGCTGCCCCAGCACAGGTGGTCCGAGACCCACGCCGGCGCGAAGCGGTCGGCGAGCGCGCGCAGCCCGACGAGGTAGCGCTCGTTCAGCGCGTCCGTCGAGCCGATCGAGAGCGACACGCCGTGCAGCACGAGGGGCGCCTCGGCACGCACGCGCTCGAGCACCGCGAGCGGCCTCCCGCCGCGGATCATGAAGTTCTCCGAGATGGCCTCGAACCAGTCCGCGCGTGCCGTACCGTCGAGGACGCGGGGAAAGTGCGTGGTGCGGAGGCCGATCCCGTGACCGAGGTATGGAAAGGAGCCGTGCACCGGAACCCACGGAGCGGGAACGGGCCGGCGCCCGTCCCCGCTCGCTCGGCTCGCGTTACTTCTTGGGGGCCTCGATGACCTTGCCGCCCTTCTTGGTGCACTCGGCCTTGCTCATCTCGAGCACGCCGTGGCCCTTGCACGCGTTCTTGCCCGCGCACGAATTCTCGGCGCTGGCGCACGAGCCCTGCCCCTTGCACGCGTTGACGCCCTGGCACTGCACCTGGTCGCCGCCCGCCTTCCCCTCGTCGGCACGCGCCGTCAGGACACCGGCCATGATCAGGCTGGCCGCCGCGCTCGCGATCAACATCCCCTTGCTCACTCGCATTCTCTCCTCCTTGGCTTCCCTGTCGTCCGCCGTGTCGAGCTGCCCATCAGCCGCGCACGGGGCCCGTCGTTCTCTTGCTACGCCGCCACCCCGCTCTCCGGATCTACCCGGGGGGAAACGGCCGGCGCCGCGCTCGAACACGCCGCCCCCGGGGTCGTTACCGGCCACGGGAGCCGGTCTCTCTGCCAGCGCGGGATCATCGGAAGCTCCCCTGCCAGATGCTCGGATGCCGGGGACGGGGTCGAGGGTTCGCCGGGTCCGCTCATAGTCCGGGGGACGTCCGGGCGCAACGAAGTCGACGAGCGTCGATCCGGCCCACCTTCGCTCACCGCGCGGCGTCGGGTAGAGGAAGACCCATGGCCGTCCAGCCCTCCGTCCGGCGCATCGCGTTCCTCGCCTTCCCGCGTCTCACGCTCCTCGACCTGGTCGGTGTCTACGACGCCCTTCGCCGCGTCGCGACGCTGGGGATCGCCGAGGTCACGCACCGGATCATCGGCACGGAGAGCGAGCTCGTCGACGAGACCGGCTTCCGGATGACGCCCGACGGGGTGTACGAGGATCTCGCCCCCTTCGACCTGCTGGTCGTGCCGGGCGGCTTCGGGACGCGCACCCTGGTCGATGACCGGCGCTGCATCGACTACCTGCGCACCTGGGGCGAGCAGAAGCCGGTCGCGAGCGTGTGCACCGGCGCGCTCCTGCTCGGCAAGGCCGGCTACCTCCGGGGTCTGCGCGCCACCACGCACCACAACGCCCTTGAGCTCCTCCGTCCGCTGTGCCGCGAGGTGGTGACCGACCAGCGCATCGTCGACGAGGGACGGGTCGTGACCGCCGCCGGCGTCACTTCGACGCTCGATCTGGGCCTGCACCTCGTGGAGAAATACTGGGGTCGCGTGGCGCGCGAGAAGATCGCCGCGCAGATGGAGTATCGTGGGTGACGCGCGGGAGCCCCGTTGCCGGGGCTGGCCTCCGGGGCTACCCTGCTGGCGAACGCCGTACCCGAGAGCCCGGTGCGGTGTTCGCCGACGAAGGAGGCTCCCGATGTTCCGTTTCCCCGCTGTCGCCGCGTTGCTCGCATCCGTCCTCGCGCTCGCTCCCGGTACCGCCCGCGCCGGCGCGCTGGTACGGCTGGGTGAGCCCTTTCCGCCCCCGGTCGTGATCGCGCCCCAGATCTACCCGCCGGTTCTCTATGCGCCCCCGGTGGGCGCCTTCGAATCCTGGTGGGACCCCGACTACCGGGCCATCCGCTACAACCGCTACTTCCAGCGCTACCAGGAAACGCCGCGCATCCACGGCTTCACGCTGCACTGAGGCCACGGAACACGACCATCGCGAGTGGCGGCAGGATCACGTTGATCGACTGACGGTGGCCGTGCCAGGGCACGGGTGCGGCGTCGACCCCGCCCAGGTTGCCCTGACCGCTGCCGCCGTAGAGTGGCGCGTCGCTGTTCAGCAGCTCGTCCCAGCGGCCCGCGGTGGGAACGCCGATCCGGTAGTTGCGGCGCGGGACGGGCGTGAAGTTGCAGGCGACGATCGCCACCTCGGGACGGGTGCGGGCGCGGCGCAGGTAGACGAGCACGCTCTGCTCGGCGTCGTTGCAGTCGATCCACTCGAAGCCCGCGGGGCTGGTGTCGAGCTGGTGCAGCGCCGGCTCGCCCCGGTAGGTGGTGTTCAGGTCGCGCACCCAGCGGAGCAACATCTGGTGCGCCGGCTCGCCGAGCAGATGCCAGTCGAGGCTCGCGTCGTGGTTCCACTCGCTCCACTGCCCGAACTCGCCGCCCATGAAGAGGAGCTTCTTCCCCGGTTGGGTGTACATGTAGCCGAGGAGGAGTCGCAGGTTGGCGCGCTTCTGCCACTCGTCGCCCGGCATCTTCCCGAGCAGCGATCCCTTCCCGTAGACGACCTCGTCGTGCGACAGCGGCAGGACGAAGTTCTCCGCGAACGCGTAGATCATGCGAAAGGTCAGCTGGCCGTGGTGAAACTTCCGGTGCACGGGCTCGTGCGCCAGGTAGGCGAGCGTGTCGTGCATCCAGCCCATGTCCCACTTCATCCCGAACCCGAGGCCGCCCAGGTAGACCGGCCGGGAAATCATCGGCCACGCGGTCGACTCCTCGGCGACGGTCTGCACCGCGGGGCAGCGCGCGTAGACGCCCTCGTTGAGACGGCGGAGGAAGTCGATCGCGTCCAGGTTCTCGCGGCCGCCGTGCCGGTTGGGGATCCACTCGCCGGCCCGGCGCGAGTAGTCGAGGTAGAGCATGGAGGCGACGGCGTCCACGCGCAGCCCGTCCGCGTGATAGCGCTCGAGCCAGAAGAGCGCGCTGCTACCGAGGAAGCTGCGGACCTCGTTCCGCCCGTAATTGAAGATGAAACTGTTCCAGTCGGGATGGAAGCCCTGCCGGGGATCGCCGTGCTCGAAGAGGTGCGTCCCGTCGAAGAAGCCGATCCCGTGCTCGTCGGTCGGGAAATGCGAGGGCACCCAGTCGAGGATGACACCGATGCCCTGCTGGTGGAGATGGTCGATCAGGTACATCAGGTCCTGCGGCGTCCCGTAGCGACTGGTGGGCGCGAAGTAGCCCGTCGTCTGGTACCCCCACGAGCCGAAGAACGGGTGCTCCATGATGGGCAGCAGCTCGACGTGGGTGAACCCCGCGGCCGCGACGTGCTCGGCGAGCAACGGCGCGATCTCGCGGTAGCCGAGCGAGCGATCGCCCGCCTCGGGCACCCGGCGCCACGAGCCGAGATGCACCTCGTAGATGGCGAGCGGCGCCTCGAGCGCATTCCGCTCGCGCCGGGACGCCATCCATGCCGCGTCGCCCCACTCGTAGTCGAGCGGCCACACGACCGACGCGGTCTCGGGCGGGACCTCGCCGTGGAACGCGAAGGGGTCGGCCTTGTTCACCCGGTAGCCGTTCAGGCGCGACACCACGTGGAACTTGTAGTGCGCGCCGCGGCGCACGCCGGGCACGAAGCCCTCCCAGACGCCCGAGCTCCCGCGCGCGCCGAGCGGATGCCGCCCTGGCCGCCAGCCGTTGAAGTCCCCGATGACGGAGACGGCGCTGGCATTCGGGGCCCACACCGCGAAGATCGTCCCCTCGACGCCCTCGCAGACGGTCACGTGCGCGCCGAGCTTGCCGGCGAGATCCAGGTGGGTCCCCTCGTTGAACAGGTAGAGGTCCTGGTCGGTCAGCAGCGTCACCCCGTGCCGGACGCCGCCCGGCCCCTCCCGCGCGTCGGCCGCCTGTCTCATCGCGACGGCCCCAGGGTGCGGAGGATGCCGGCGAGCGGAATGCGGACCCAGGCGGGGCGGCTGTTCAGCTCGTAGCCCAGCTCGTAGACGTTCTTCTCGAGGAGGTGCACGTCGAGCAGGCGCGCGAGATCCTCGCGCGCACGGGGGACGAGCGGCGACTCGGCCACCTGCTGGAGATAGGCGCGGAGGAACGCCGAGCTGGCCCACTGCTGCCAGAACCGCGCCCACGGCGCGAGCACGGGGACGTCCTGCGGCCGGATCGGCTCGGCCGCTGCGGCGCCGTAGAGCACCGTGTGCACCGCGTAGTCGAACGAGCGCAGCATCCCGGCGACGTCGACCAGGGCGGAGCGCTTGAGCCGGCGCTCGCTCAGGGTGCGCGCCGGCTCGCCCTCGAAGTCGACGATGACGAAGTCCTTGCCGGTGTACAGCACCTGGCCCAGGTGGAAGTCGCCGTGACACCGGATGCGTGTCGCCGGGATCGTGCGCCCCAGGATCGAGTGGAACACCGCCAGCACCCGGTCCTTCATCCCCGCGAGCGTGCGCGCGTCCCCCTGCACGTCGGGCGGCAGCGAGCGGGTGCGCTCGCCCAGCGCGCGGAAGACCCGGGAGGTCAGGTTCCGCATCGATTGGTAGAGCGCCCGCTGGTAGAACCCGGTGAAGGCTTCCGGCGCGAACGCGGGATCGTCGTCGTGCGACGCGAGCGCCAGGTGGAGCTCTCCCGTCCGCCGGCCGAGCAGCCGCGCGAACTCGACGTACGCGCCGAGCATCTCGCCGACCAGGGCCGGCGGCTCCTCCCCGGTGAGCTCGAGCACCGAGTGATCGGAGAGGGTGAAGGGGACGCCTTCCTGATGGCGCGCGAGCGCCCGGTCGAAGTAGCGCCGGATCTGATCGAGCGTGTAGCGCCACGCGTCACCGGAATTGGGCACGAACTGCTGCAGGACCGCGATCGACACCGGCTCCCCGCGGCCGGTCCGGTACTCGAGCGCGCCCGCGATCGCGGGCGTGCACGTGAACTGGGTCCGCTCGCCGAGAAAGCCCCCGATCTCGATGTCCGGATTCTGACCCTCCGCGACCTGCCGGTAGAGCTTCAGGATCAGCCGGTCGCCGTAGGCGACCGAGGTATTGCTCTGCTCCCCGCGGAGCAACGAGGCGCCGAGCATCTCCTCGGCCGGGCCGCGGAGCGCGCGGAACGCCCGCGAGGCCACGCCGGCGAGCTCGCCCGTCGAGCCCTTGAAGCGGCGCCGGCGGCCGATCGCATCGAGCAGCGCGGCGCAGAACGCCGGATCCTCCATCGCGTCGTAGAGGACGCCGGTCGTGGCGCCGCCGTTGCCGGCGTCGACCTCCAGCTCGGCGACGACCGCCTGCGGCACGGCGTTGCGCACCGGGGCCGCGGCGGCATCGTCGGCGAAGGCGAGCGGCCAGACGTACGTTTCCGAGGTGCCCTGCACGTAGTCGACGCGGATGAACGCGAAGCAGGCCGCGCCCGCCTCGTGCTCGAAGCCGACGCGCGCCGCAATCGTCGCCGCCTTGATGTCGAGCGCCTTGCCGCCGAACCAGCGGCGCGTCCGCAGCAGCGACGGCAATGCGCCCTCGAGCAGCGCGCCCGCCTCGCCTTCCAGCGCGTTCTGCCAGGCGCCCTCCACCTTGAGCCGCGGCGGTCGCGCCTCCTCCGTCGCGCGCATCGTCTCCTCGCTCCGCGGTCGCTCGAGCGCGAACCAGTAGAAGGAATGGGGACCGAGGGTGAGGAGGTAAGGCAGATCGCCGATGGGCGGGAACGGGGTGCGCCCGAAGAGTTCCAGCGCCACCATGCCCCGGAAGGCGGAGAGATCGAGCTCGACGTACTGCACGAAGCGCGAGAGGTTCGCGACCACCAGGAGCTGCTCCTCCCCGTGGCGCCGGACGAAGGCGAGGACCTTCCGGTTGCTGGGATAGAGGAACGAGATGGTACCCCGGCCGAACGCGAGGTGGCGCTTGCGGAGCGCGATCAGGCGCTTCATCCACCAGAGCAGCGAGTGGGGGCTGTTCTGCTGGGTCTCGACGTTGACGCTCTCGTAGTGGAACTGCGGGTCGACGATCACGGGCAGGTAGAGGCGCTGCGGGTTGGCGCGTGAGAAGCCGGCGTTCCGGTCCCCGCTCCACTGCATCGGCGTGCGCACCCCGTTGCGGTCGCCGAGGTAGAAGTTGTCGCCCATCCCGATCTCGTCGCCGTAGTAGATGACCGGGGTGCCGGGCAGCGAGAAGAGGAGCGCGTTCATCAGCTCGAAGCGGCGGCGATCGTTGCCGACCAGCGGCGCGAGCCGGCGGCGGATGCCCAGGTTGATGCGCGCCTGCGCGTCGTGCGCGTAGACGCGGTACATGTAGTCGCGCTCCTCGTCGGTCACCATCTCGAGCGTCAGCTCGTCGTGGTTGCGGAGGAAGAGCGCCCACTGGCAGCTGGCGGGGATGTCGGGCGTCTGGTCGAGGATGTCGACGATCGGGAAGCGATCTTCCATGTGCAGCGCCATGAACAGGCGCGGCATGACGGGGAAGTGGAAGGCCATGTGGCACTCGTCGCCGTCCCCGAAGTAGAGGACCGCGTCCTCGGGCCACTGGTTCGCTTCCGCGAGGAGCATCCGATCGTCGTAGCGACGGTCGACGTGCCGGCGGAGCTCCTTCAGGAAGGCGTGCGTCTCGGGGAGATTCTCGCAGTTCGTGCCCTCGCGTTCGTAGAGATAGGGCACCGCGTCGAGCCGGAGCCCGTCGACGCCCAGGCTGAGCCAGAAATCGAGTGCCGCGATGACCGAGCGGCGGACGTCGGGGCTGTCGAAGTTCAGGTCGGGCTGGTGGGAGTAGAAGCGGTGCCAGTAGTACGCCTTGGCGATTGGATCCCAGGTCCAGTTCGAGGGCTCGAACTGCTGGAAGATGACGCGCGCGTCGCGGTAGCGCTCCGGGGTCTCGCTCCACACGTAGTAATCCCGCCAGCGACTGCCCGCCGGCGCGCGGCGCGCACGCTGGAACCAGGGGTGCTGGTCGGAGGTGTGGTTGATCACCAGCTCGCAGACCACCCGGAGCCCTCGCTCGTGCGCCTCGCGCAGGAACTCCTTGAAGTCGTCGAGCGTGCCCAGATCCCCGTGGATGCCCGTGTAGTCGGAGATGTCGTAGCCGTCGTCGCGGAAGGGCGAGGGATAGAAGGGCAGGAGCCAGAGCGTGTTCACGCCCAGGTCGCGCAGGTAGTCGAGCCGCTGGGTCAGCCCGCGGAAGTCGCCCACGCCGTCCCCGTCGCTGTCGCTGAAGGCGCCGACGCGAAGCTCGTAGAAGATCGCGTCCTTGTACCAGAGCGAGCTCCCGCCCTGGACCTCGCGGGTCGTCCCCGTGCCCTTCGTGCGGCGCGCGAGCCCCGGCAGGGTCATAGGAAGTAGTCGAAGTCGCGCTCGGTGCGCAGCCGGCGCCGGATGCGGAAGACGTGGGCCGGCAGGACGCCCGGGTCGAGGGCCACGAAGTTCCGCGCGCCCTGCCAGAGGAAGCGCGCGTCGCCCAGGAGGTCGTGCACCTGGAAGGGCTCCGCCGCCTCGAGGCCGAGCTCGTCGAGCGGCAGCTCGACCCAGCCGCTCTGCGGAAGGCGCGGATCGAGGGTGACGACCACCAGCACCTGGTTCGCGAGATCCGGCGTCGTCTTCAGGTAGGCGATGAGGCGGTCGTTGTCCACGGGACAGAAGCGCAGGCGCTCGTTGGCGCGGAAGGCCGGGTTCTCGCGCCGGATCTGGTTCACGCGCGCGACGAGGGCGCGCAGGCTGTCCGCGCGGGCGACGTCCCAGTGCCGGATCTCGTACTTCTCCCCGTCCTGGTACTCCTCGGTGCTGGGTACCGCGCGATCCTCGCACAGCTCGAAGGGCGGGCCGTAGACGCCGTAGGCCGCGCCGAGCGTCGCCGCGAGCACGAGCCGGATCTGGAACGCCGCCCGCCCGCCCACCTGGAGGTACTCGTGCAGGATGTCGGGCGTGTTCACGAACAGGTTCGGCCGCATGTACTCCCGCACCGCCGTGCCGGTGAGCTCGCTCAGGTAGCCGGTGAGCTCGGCCTTGGTGTTCCGCCACGTGAAGTAGGTGTACGACTGCGAGAAGCCGAGCTTCGCCAGGTAGCGCATGACCTTCGGGCGCGTGAAGGCCTCGGCGAGGAAGATGACGTCGGGGTGTTGCGCGCGCACCTCGCGAATCAACCACTCCCAGAACGTGAACGGCTTCGTGTGCGGATTGTCGACGCGGAAGATGCGTACCCCCCGCGCGACCCAGAAGAGGACCACGCGGCGCAGCTCTTCCCAGAGCCCGCGCCAGTCCTCCGCGGTGAAATCCAGCGGGTAGATGTCCTGGTACTTCTTCGGGGGGTTCTCCGCGTACTGGACCGTCCCGTCGGGGCGGTGCCGGAACCAGGCGGGATGCGCCTCGACCCAGGGATGATCCGGCGAGCACTGGAACGCCAGGTCGAGCGCGATCTCGAGACCGTGGTCACGGGCCGCCGCGAGCAGGCGATCGAACTCGGCCAGCGTGCCCAGCTCGGGGTGCACGGCATCGTGCCCGCCGGCGGCGGCGCCGATGGCCCACGGGCTCCCGGGGTCTCCCGGGCTGGCGCTCGGGGCGTTGTTCCGTCCCTTGCGCTGGGTCGTGCCGATGGGATGGATGGGCGGCAGGTAGACGATGTCGAACCCCATCCCGGCGACGTACGGCAGACGCGCAGCGACGTCGGCGAACGTGCCGTGGCGCCCCGCCTCGCTCGCCGCGGAGCGCGGGAACATCTCGTACCAGGCGCCGAACGCGGCCCGTTCGCGCTCCACCGTGACCTGCAGCACCCGCCCGGAGCGGCTCTCGCGCTCGCGATCGGGATGGCGCGCGACGCACGCGGCGAGCGTCGGCGCCAGCGCGGCGGACACCCGGGCACCCGTCTCACCGATGCCGCCCAGCACGCGCGCCTGGTCGGACAGCCACTGCCGGTCCCCGCCGCTCGCCCGCTCGGCCACGCGGCGGACGAGCGCCGCTCCTTCGAGCAGCTCGCTCGCCACCTCGAGGCCCGCCTCGGACTTCTTCGCGAGACCGGCGCGCCAGGACGCGAACTCGTCGACCCAGGCGTGCACCGCGTACTCGTAGGTCCCGGGCTGGGTGACGGCGAAGCTGGCCTCCCAGCGATCGTTGACGAGCGGCTCCATCGGGATCTCGCGCCACGTCTCCTCACCGAGGAAGCGGACGCGCAGCACCGCCGCCAGCCGGTCGTGGCCCTCGGCGAACACGTCGGCGCCGACGGTCACCCGATCCCCGACCACGCGCTTCACCGGGAAGCGACCGCCGTCGATGTCAGGAGTCACCGCCTCGATGACCACCCGCGCGGGCGACGCGCCGGCGTCCGATCGCTCGCGGGCGCGCGCGCCTGTGGCGCGCGGCGATTTCACGACCCCCTCTGGGTGCGCGGCGTCTCTCACGAGATCCGTCCGGGTTCGACCGTCCGCCCCCACGCAGCCGCGCGGGGTTGCCCGCCTGCCGGGCCAGCCGTCGTCAGCCACGAGACTGCCACCGGACGCGTCACTTGTCGATAACGGGGCCCCGGGTCAGATGGGCGCCCCGCTCCGCTGCGCGGCCGCCGACGCATCCAGGCGGCGCAGCAGCTCGCCATCGGCCGGCGCGCGGGCGCGAAGCGCCATCGCCAGGGCCAGGGGGAGATTGAGCGCCCGGTCGGCCCGCAGACGCTCGCCGTAGGTCTGCCCGTAGGCGGGGGGAACGCGCAGGCTCCAGTTCTGCGCGCCGACCGTGCCCGGCACGTTGTACGCCTCGCGGAGCCCGAAGAGATCGGAGAAGAAGACCATCGCGTTGCGCGCCGGGCTGACGAAGAGATCCGCGAACTGCGCGTGCGCGAGGAGCCCGACATCCCGGGCCAGGGCGTTCGCGAGCGCGCCCCGCTCCTCCGCGCGCGGGGCGAGGCGCCAGGCGAGATACTCCGCACGCGCGCGGAGCTCGCCCGAGCGGCTCCACTGCTCGACGACCTCCCAGATCGGCCGGGTATCGTGGGTCCCCACCATGACCCAGTCCTCCGGCTGCGCGTTCTCGCTCCGGTAGACGTCGTGAGGATCGCCGAGCACCGCCTTCTGCGTAACCCGGAAGCGACCGAGACCGTTCGCGCGAAGAACGCACGCGAGTGGCATCGGCAGGGTCGACAGCACCTCGCACGCGACATCCTCCGCACCGCGCCCACGACGGCGCGCGGCCGTGACCGCCGCCTCGAGAAGCACCCCGTACGCGCGCACCTGCGCGGGCTCGAGATCGACGACCCAGTCGTCGGCGTACCGTGGCGTCCCCGGGGCGGGATTGAGCTGCGCGGGACGCACGCGCGCTAAGGCGGCAAGCTCGGGATGGTCGGGCAACGCCGGCGACTCGAACAGGCGCGCGCCCTCGCGGACGGCGCGCGCGTCGTCGCCGCGACGCGTGTCGTAGACCCAGGGGCAGACGAGACCGTGGGGATGGTCCACGCGCACTCCGTCGAGCTCGGTGAGCATCCGCTCGACGCGGGCCGCCACGAAGCGGAGCACGGGTCCGGGCCCGGCGGTGCCGGCGACCAGCTCGACGTAGCGACGCGGATCGAAGACCGGGTAGCCCCAGGCCTGGCCCTCGGGGGTCGTCCGGCTGGGCGGCGCTCCCATGCGATAGCCGTCCAGGAAGAGATCGGGATGGCACCACTCGTCCTCGAGCGAGAGGCCGATGGGCAGATCCCCGAAGAGCCGGACGCCGAGCCGTGCCGCGTCGGCGGCGTAGCGTCCCCGCTGCGCGTGTGCGACGAACTGCGCGAAGCGAAAGAAGGCGATCGATTCGTCGTGGGCCGCGCGGAGCGCTCCGCGGCGCGCCGCGCGGGCGGCGGCCCCGGCGGGATCGTCGCACCAGAGCCGTGCGTCGAGCGCGTCCCAGCAGCGCACGTCCCGGGTTCCATGCGCCCGCGCCAGGAGCGGAAAGAGCTCGTATCGCCCGAGCCATTCGTGGTTCTCCCGCTCGAAGCGCCGCTGCTCGTCGGCGAGCCGGGTCGCTGTCGACCGATCCACGGCGATGAGTCCGCGGAAGGCCGCTTGCAGCGCGTGCGCGTGTGCCCCGCGCGCATAGTCGTGATCCGCGTGCTCGCGTGCGCCGGCGGGACGGCCGGCGACCACGTGCTCGAGCACGGCCCGGGGCAAGAGACCGCCCCACGCGGGATCCTCGGCCAGCGGGGCGAGGGCGATCGAGAGCGTCTCCCGCGGGAAGGCCGCCCCCCGATACGGCGACGGATCGTCGGGCGGCGTCTGGCCGTCCGGCCCGAGCTGCAGCCCCGTGAACCCGAGTCGCCGCATGAAGTCGAGGAAGCGGTGCGCGCCCGAAGCGTACGGCGTTCCCCGCCCGATGTCCTCGTCCGCGTCGGACGGGAAGCTCGCGTCGTGGACGCAGAGGGTCAGGTTCCGCACGTCGAGCGCACGGAGCGCGTCGGCCACGTGGGCCGGCGCTCCGTCCGCGCTCGCCCGGGTCATCGACCTTTCACCAGATGGTCGAGCGCGCCCCGGATCACGCCGCGGCGGATCGGAACGCACGCCTCCGGAAGCTCCTGCACCAGCTCGACGCCGGCCTGCTCCAGACGATCGAGCAGCTCGGGCAGGCGGGCGAGTGCACACCCCTCGACGTCGTGGAGCACGACGAGCGGCCAGTCCTGGGCGCGGACGTCGGAGAGGCACCGCTCCACCCAGTCGAGCCCGGGAATCCAGTCGCCCGGCACGCTCGACCAGAGGACGCAGGTGTAGCCGCCAGCCTGCAGATAGCCGACGGCCGCCGGGCTCAGCAGGTCGTCGTCGAGCACCCCCCCGGCGCCGTAGGGGCGGAACAGCCGGTCGGGATGCGTGAGCCCGCCCAGCAGCTCCTGCGCGGCGCCGATCTCCGCTTCGGCGGCGCCGGGATCCGTCGTCCGCCCGAGCAGCACCCCGTGGGTCAGCGTGTGATTCCCGATCCAGTGGCCGGCGGTGACGGCGCGCTCCGCCAGCGCCCGCCGCGCCGGATCACGGAGCTGCTGGCCGACGACGAAGAAGGTGGTGCGCAGGCGGCGCTCGGCCAGCAGGCCGAGGACGCGGTCCGTCACGCCCGGGTTCGGGCCGTTGTCGAAGGTCAGCGTGAGGCGGGTCGCCATCAGCGTCCGGCCGTCGTCCGCAGGATGGGCCGCCGGGGAAGGTGACGGAGCCCCATCCAGGCCAGTGCCGCGATGTGACTCGCGACCATCTCGGCCGGCGGCGGCTTCCGCGTCTCCGTCCACCACTGCCCGACGAAGGCGACCATGCCGACCAGCGCGTGGGCGTAGATCGGTGCCGCCTTGGCGTCGTAGCCGGCCTTCCGGAACTGCTCGGTGAAGACGTCGCCCACGCGGTCCGCGAGGTCGTACATTAGGGCGGGCATCTGCCCGGTGCGCTTCGACGGCGCCGCATCGCGGAGCAAGACGGCGAAGCCGTCCGGCCGTTCCTTCACGTAGGTGAGGAAGGCCAGCGCGGCGCGCTCCAGGCGCTCGCGCGGCGATCCCGTCGAGATGGCCTCCACGATGCGGGCGACGATGTGCTCGACCTCGCGGTCGACGACCACGGCGTAGAGGCCCTCCTTGCCGCCGAAGTGCTCGTACACGATGGGCTTGGAGATCTTCGCGCGCTCGGCGATCTCCTCCACCGAGGCAGCCTCGTAGCCGCGCCGGGCGAAGAGCGCGCGCCCGACGTCGATCAGCTGCGCGCGCCGCGCCGCCGCCGTGAGACGCCCGGAACGCCCCTCCTCGGTGGGCACTTGACTCGCATACTACGCTGACGTAGGTTACGCAACCGTAAGCTACGGCAACGTTGGCGTAGCAAAAGAGGAGGCTCGATGACGACCGGCAGCCGCCACGAACGACATTCCGTGCAGCACTACGCCCGGGAGGTCCGCCCGCACCTGGCCCCCGGCGTGTTCCGGCCCGCCCCCGGGCGGCTGCTCTGGCTCCCGGTGCACCTGGCGATCATCGTCGGCCTGGCGACGTACGTCGTCCGGGGCGCCCCGCCGTGGCCCGTGGCGGTCCTCTGCGCGCTGGTCGCGGGGCACAGCTGGGGCTGCCTCGGCTTCCTCGCCCACGAGGCGATGCATCACGCGCTCACGCGGAACCGGGCTCTCGAGAAGCTGGTCGGCTACTGCGGCTTCGGCCTCTACGGCCTCTCCCCCACCCTGTGGACCGCCTGGCACAACCAGGCGCATCACGGGAACACCGGCAAGCCCGTGGCCGATCCGGACGGCTTCGGGACGCTCGGCTTCTGGCAGAAGAGCCGGGTGGTGCGCCTGCTCGAGACGTTCGCGCCCGGCTCGGGCCACAAGCGGAGCGCCGCGTTTCTCTTCGTCTGGTTCTCGGTGCACTCGCTCCTGGTGCTCGTCTTCCACAGCCGGCGGAACGGGTACTACGAACGCATCTCGCAGCGCACCGTCCTGGCCGAGTCCGGAGCGATGCTCGTCTTCTGGCTCGGCGTGCTCGCCCTGGTCGGCCCGTGGAATTTTCTCTTCATCTACGTGCTCCCCGTCCTGATCGCGAACGCGATGGTGATGTCCTACATCGCGACCAATCACTTCCTGAACTCGCTGACCGACGTGAACGATCCGCTCGCCAACACGCTCTCGGTGACGGGGCCGCGCTGGCTCGAGGGCCTGCACCTCCAGTTCGGATACCACGTCGAGCACCACATGTTCCCGACCATGAGCGGCCGCCACGCGCCGGTGGTGCGCGACGTCCTGGTCCAGCTCTACGGGGATCGGTACCTCAGCATGCCCCACGCACGCGCGCTGCGCCTGCTCTACGCGCGGCCGAAGCTCCACCACGGTCCCGACACGCTGATCGACCCGCGGACCATGGCCACCTTCGACGCCCTGGCGCCGGGCGACCTGTCCATGTGTCCCACCGGCACGGCTTGAGCTATGGGACCCTCCGGAGGCTCCCCATGACCGAGCGTGCATCGTCTCTTCTGCTCGAGGGAGGGTCGTTCTTCGAAGGCCCGCGCTGGCACGACGCGCGCTGGTGGGTGTCGGACTTCTACCGCCACGTCGTGCTCTCGGTGGCACAAGACGGGTCGTCCGCCAGGACGATCCTCGAGGTGCCGGGTCAGCCCTCCGGGCTCGGCTGGCTGCCCGACGGCTCGCTGCTCTTCACTTCGATGAAGGACCAGCAGGTCCTCCGTCGATCGCCAAGCGGGGCGGTGGCGGTCCACGCCGACCTGAGCGGTCGGGCGCGGGGCCAGGTGAACGACATGGTGGTCGACGCCAGGGGGCGGGCGTTCGTCGGCTGCTTCGGCTTCGACCTCATGGCGGGCGAGAACCCCGCGCCCACATCGCTGTGGCGCATCGATCCGGACGGCACGGTCGCCGAGGCCGCGACCGGGATGCTGTTCCCCAACGGCGCGGTCGTGACTCCCGACGGCTCGACCCTCATCGTCGGCGAGTCGTTCGGGTGCCGCTACACCGCCTTCACGATCACCGCCGACGGAACGCTCCTCGACCGCCGCGTGTGGGCCCAGCTGGCCCCGACCCCCGAACTCGGATCCTTCGCCGACCTGCTGCCGCAGGTCACCATCGCTCCCGATGGCTGCGGCCTCGACGCCAGGGGACACATCTGGTGCGCGGACGCCGTCGGCCGGCGCTGCCTCCTGGTGGCCGAAGGCGGGTCGGTCCTCGACGAGGTGCGGCCGCCCGATGGCCTCGGGGTGTACGCCTGCATGCTCGGTGGGGCCGACGGCCGGACGCTTCTCCTCTGCTGCGCTCCGGACTACCTCGAGGACCGGCGCGCCGCCACCCGCGAGGCGGTGCTCCTCACCACCACCGTCGACGTGCCGCACGCAGGGCTCCCCTAGGCACGGCATGGCAACTCGCGCGCTCTCGAGGTTCGCGGCCCTGACCGACATGTTCGCCTGGCCGCTGCGCACCTCGCACTACCTCGAGCTCGTCAACCCGCTGTGGACCACGCACAAGCTGCAGGCGCGCGTGGTCGGCGTGTGGGACGAAACCGCCAGCACGCGCACGCTCACCCTGCGTCCGGGCCGCAACTGGCGCAGCCATCGTGCCGGGCAGCACGTCCGGCTCGGCGTCCCGATCGGGGGAATGCATCATACCCGGACCTACTCCATCTCCTCCCCGCCCGAGCGCGACGACGAGTGCATCACGATCACCGTGAAGGCGATGGACGGGGGGCGCGTGTCGCAGCACCTGGTGCGCAACGTGACTCCCGGCACCTATCTGCCGCTCGGCCTGCCACAGGGAGACTTCATGCTCCCCGACGCCGTCCCGGTGCGTCCGCTCTTCATCACCGCCGGGAGTGGCATCACGCCGATCATGAGCATGCTGCGCAGCTACGCCGCCCGCGGCGCGCTCCCGAGCATCGTGCACCTGCACTATGCCCCGCACGCGTATGACGTGATCTTCGGCAACGAGCTCGAGCGGATGGCGAAGGAGCAGCCGCGCTACCGGCTCCACGCCGTCTACACCCGCGAGCTGGGCGAAGCCCTGTCCCGACAGCGCCACTTCAGCGCGGCGCAGCTGGACGGTCTCTGCCCCGACTGGCGCGAGCGCGACACGTACGCCTGCGGTCCGCAGGGGCTGCTCGCGGCCCTGGAGACGCACTGGCGGCAGGGCGGTCTCGCGCGTCGGCTCCACATCGAGCGGTTCCACGCCCCATGGGCGAGACTCCCGGCCGAGGTGTCGGGCGGGCACGTGCGCTTCGCGCGGAGCGGCATCGAGGTCCGGACCGACGGGCGCATGAATCTCCTGCGGGTCGCCGAGGACGCGGGTCTCAACCCGCCTCACGGTTGCCGCATGGGCATCTGTCACAGCTGCGATAGCCGGCTCCTGTCGGGCTGCGTGCGGGACCTCCGTACCGGCGCCCCGGTCAGCGAGCCGGGTGAGACGGTCCAGATCTGCATCCACGCGGCGGCGGGCGACGTCGAGCTCGATCTCTGATCCGTCGAAGGAGGAAAACAGCATGCCATTCCCTGCTCACCTGAGTGAGGCCGCCATCGAGGAGTTCGGTCGCGAGCTGGACGCCATCCGCGAGGAGGTGATGGAGAGCCGCGGCGAGCGCGACCGCCGCTACATCCTCCGCCTGATCAGGATCCAGCGCAGCCTGGCGCTCGGCGGGCGCCTGGTCATCCTCGCGAGCCTCGCGTTCCTCCCCCGCTGGGGCCATGCGCTGTCGGGCTGGGCGTGGTTCCTGCCACTCATCGGCGTCGGGACGTGCATGCTCGGGCTCGCGAAGATCCTGGAGAACATGGAGATCGGCCACAACGTGATGCACGCGCAGTGGGACTGGATGCGCGATCCGGACATCCAGTCCGGCACCTGGGAATGGGACAGCGTCTGCCCGTCCGACCAGTGGAAGCACTCGCACAACGTCGTCCACCACACCTGGACCAACGTCATGGGCAAGGACCGCGACGTGGGCTACGGCATCCTCCGCGTCACCGAGCACCAGCGCTGGCACCCGGCCTACCTCGGGCAGCCGATCTACAACGCGCTCCTCGGGCTCCTCTTCGAGTGGGGTGTCGCGCTGCACGACCTGGAGTTCAACCGCATCCTGAAAGGCGAGAAGAGCCTGGCCGAGACGCGACCGATGCTGAAGCGGATCGGGCAGAAGGTCGGGCGCCAGGTGCTGAAGGACTACGTCCTCTGGCCGCTGCTGGCGGGGCCGTTCTTCCTCTACGTGCTCGCGGCCAACGCGGTCGCCAATCTCTTCCGCAACGTGTGGGCCTACGTGATCATCTTCTGCGGCCACTTCCCCGCGGGCGTCCAGTATTTCCGCGCCGAGGAAGTGGAGGACGAGACCCGCGCGCGGTGGTACGTGCGCCAGCTACTCGGCTCCTGCAACATCGATGGTGGCCGGCTGTTCCACGTCATCTCCGGCAACCTGAGCCATCAGATCGAGCACCACCTGTTCCCCGACATGCCGAGCAACCGCTACCCCGAGGTCGCGCCGCGCGTGCGGGCGCTGTGCGCCCGCTACCGCCTCTCGTACAACACGAACTCCCTGCGGCGGCAGTTCGGCACCACGACCCTGGGAATCTTCAGGTTGACCCTGCCGACCCCGACGCCGAGCGTCGCCTGAGCGACGGCACCGCGCGCTCGGTGAATCAGGAGCCCGCGGTCAGGTCGGGGATGAGCCCGAGCTGGCGGAGGATGGTCGCGGAGTCGAAGTAGACGCGCTCGCAGACGATGCGCTCGCCAGCGAAGAGGAAGAGCGCCACCATCCGGCACCGGAAGTCGCGCCCCGTCGGCGGCACGCCGCGGAGCGGCCCCCGATGGGTGCCCAGCAGATCGAACTCCACGATCACCGCGTCGTCCGCGTGGTGGATGGCGTGGACCTCGTTGCGCTGGTCGGGGAAGGCGGCGCGTGACGCCGCGTAGTAGCCCGAGACCTCGCGCTCGCCGTCGTACACCTCGCCGGTGGGGATGAGCTCGTAGCGCGGGTGGGCGAACGTCGCCAGGGTGACGTCGAAGGCGTGACGGTTTTCGGACTCCATGTGATCGCGCACGACGGCTTCGCGCCGCTCGCGCATCGGCGGGGTGGTGGGCATGGGCCGTCGTATCATTCCAACGGAGGACGGCGGAAGTATCGCCGGGGGCACGGATCGACTATGAACGCCCGCATGGCTCCTTCGCGAGGATGCAGGCGGCTGATCGGACTGGTGGCAGTCGTCGTCCTCGGCACCGCCGCACGGGCCGACATGGTGCTCACGCCTGCGGCCGTGGCCGCGGGCTACGGCCTCTCGACCTTCGCCACGGACTTTCCCAACGACGGCAGCGCCGGCCCGGTGGGCATCGCCTTCCCCGGCGCCGGCGTGATGGTGAGCGATTTTCCCGGTCACGTGCGCGTCTTCCCCAGTCATGCCGACGGCCAGGACGCCGCCTCGGTGCCGGCGGTGATGTATCCCGCCATCGACGCCACGGGGCTCGCGCAGCTGGGTGGTGCCTTCTACATGACGCAGCGAGCGTCGGGACGCGTCGTGCAGATCAATCCCGATGGCACCTTCAACCAGATGATCGTCGCCGGTCTCCCCTTCGCGCTCGGGCTCGCCGCCGACCCGATCACCGGCCACCTCTTCCTCACCACCTCCAATGCTCCCAGCCCCGCCATCTACGTCGTGGATCCCGTCGCCAGGACGGCCACCCCGCTCGCGAGCGTCGACGCGGACGGGCTCACGCTGAGCGGCGATGGACGGACGCTCTACGCGGCCGCGTTTCGCGAGCGCATCCTGGGCTTCAATACCCTGACCCGGGCGCAGGTGTTCGACTCCGGGACGATCAGCTTCGTCGACGGTCCCGCCCTCGGGACCGGCTCGCTCACGGGGAAGATCTTCGCCAACGTCAACGACGGCACGGTCTGGGAGGTGGATCTCGGGACCAGTGCGCAGACGCTGATCGCCACCGGAGGGTCCCGCGGTGATCTCGTCGCCGTGGACCCCAGCAACGGGACGCTCCTGCTGACCCAGACCGATCGCATCCTGCGCTTGCATGGTCCGCCGCCCTGCGGCCGCTTCGGAGTGGCCGCGCTGGAGCTGGCCCCATCGGGCAGCACCAGTGTCGTCGGTGAGACCCACGCGGTCACGCTCACCGCGACGGCGAACGCGCTCCCGCTGGCGGGCATCATGGTGGCCATCACGGTCACGGGCGCCAACGCCGCCACCGGCAGTTGCGTGACGGACGCGAACGGCACCTGCACCTTCGACTACACCGGTGCCAACCTCGGCACCGACACGATCACCGCGAGCGGCACGCCCGACTGCGGTCCGACTCTGACCACGACGGCCAGCAACGTCTGGTGCGACGCCTTGACGCTCGCGCGCCTGGGGATCGACGGGCAATGCGAGTGTGCCACGGCGTCGCGTCACGGCGCCTACGTTCGCTGCGTCGCGCACGCGGTGAAGACGAGCGTCAAGGCAGGGACCATTCCCAGGAATACCTCGGGGAGCATCAAGCGATGCGCCGCGAGGTCGACCTGCGGGAAGCCCGGATTCGTCACCTGCTGCCGCACCACCCGGAGAGGGGCGACGAAGTGCTCCATCAAGCACGGCGCCGCCAAGTGCAAGGCGCCGCGGGGTGGCAGCGCCCGGGTCGGGGACCACGCGAGCTGCTGCGACGCCTGCTCGGGGTCGGCCTGCGTCGTGCCGTAGTCGCTACCGACCGCCGGTGTCCGGCCGCACCAGGAGGTCGATCAGCGCGTCCGCGTGCGCTTCGACGGTGGCGGTCGAGGTGGTCGGGTCCGTGCCCGTGAGCCGGCGGCACTCCGGCGCCTGACTGAAGATCATGCCCACCGCCCCGATGAACACGTAGTAGGCGTGGGGCGGGGGCAGCTCGGGGAGCAGACCGCGTCGCCCTCCGTGCTCGAACACGCCGACGATCGTCTCGTAGAGCCGCCGCCCATGGCGGTCGACGAGCCAGCGCATGCGCGGCCCCTCGCGCTTGCACTCGTCGTTCATGAGCCGGAGGAGGTGCGGGTTCGCGGCCGCGAAGCGCACGCAGATGCGAACGATCTCCGCCAGCCGCGCCCGCTCCTCGAGCTCCCCGGGGAGGATCGACCCCAGCGAGGCCCAGAGGCCTCCGAAGACCCGGTCGATCGCCTCCCGCCAGAGTCTCTCCTTGCCTCCGAAGTGGTACTGGATGAGGCCCAGGTTCATGCCGGAACGGGCGGCGATGTCGCGCGTGGTGGCGCCGTCGAAGCCCCGTTCCGCGAACATCTCGAGCGCGCTCGCCAGGATACGCTCTCGAGTGCCCACTCTCGGTTCGGCCGGACGCCCCTTCCGGTGCACCCGACGCCGGCCTGCCCTCCCCTCCTTCATGGACGCCCATATTATACACTTGACTAAACTCATGCAAGCGGTGTTTACTCAAGTGACCAATTCAAAGGAGGCAACCATGGCCCAAACGAAGCGTCCCGTCGCGGTGATCCGGGTGCTGCTCACCCTGACCGCCTTCGAGTTCTTCGGCCCCATCGTCCGTGACTTCAATTCCACGCACGCGATGAATCCGGCCTGGGTCGGGCATGCGCGCGTGCACCTGGTCTGGCTGCTCGGATTCATGCTGCTCTCCGGCATCGCCAACATCTATCTCGTCTGGTTCCGTCGCCCGTTCGAGATACGCAACCTCTGGCTGTCCGCAGCGTGGCAGTGCTGCAACCTAGGCGGCTTCTGGATCGCCTACCTGCTGGTGCCGATCTACGGTGGCCTGATCACGGTGCCGGGCGAGCACGTGAAGGTCCTCGGCTGGGACGAGAACGTGTTCGTCTTCGCCGTGCTCTCGGCGCTGATGGCGAGCGCCCTCTTCCTGCTTCGCTTCGCCGTCGCGACCGAGGGTGGCCATGGATCGCGTTGAGGTTCCCCTCCTCATCGTCGGCGCCGGGCCCGTCGGCATGACGGCCTCGATCCTGCTCGCGCGGCAGGGGATGAAGAACCTCGTCGTCGACCGCCGGCCCGGTCCGCACCGTGCGCCCCAGGCGCATGTCGTGAACCCGCGGACGCTCGAGATCCTGCGCGGCGCGGGGCTCGACACGGCCGTGCTGCGCGCGCAGGCCACGCCCCGGGAGGACGGCTCACACGTGGCCTGGGTGACGACGCTGGCGGGGACGGAGCTCGGACGGCTGCCCTACGAGCAGCAGGGTGACGAGACGCTCGCGCACACCCCGACGCCACTCCTGAATCTCTCGCAGCATCGTCTGGAACCCGTGCTGCTGAGCCATCTTCGCACGCACGAGCTGGCCGATCTCCGCTACCGGCAGGAATGGACGGCGCTCGAGCAGGACGCCGAGGGGGTGACCGCGCGCATCCGCGACCTCGAGCAAGGCGGCGAATGGGAGGTCCGGAGCCGCTGGCTGCTCGCGGCGGACGGCGCCGGCAGCCGGCTGCGGAAAGCGCTCGGGATCGAGATGGTGGGCCCCGACCGCCTGCAGAGCTTCGTCATGATTCACTTCGAGGCGAACCTCCGGGCGCTCGTACGCCAGCGGCCGGCGATCCTCTACTGGACCGTCGATCCCGAATGCCCCGGCGCCTTCGTCGCGCACGACATCGACCGCACCTGGGTCTTCATGCACGCCTACGATCCCGATCGGCAGCCGATCGAGAGCTTCACCGAGGCCGCCTGCGCCGCCATCGTGCGGCGCGCGATCGGTCCGGCGGACGTGGACCTCGTCATCCGCGACGTCAGCCCCTGGACGATGACGGCGCAGGTGGCGGCCCGCTACCGCAGCGGGCGGGTCTTCCTGATCGGCGACAGCGCCCATCGCTTCCCGCCCTCCGGCGGCATGGGCATGAACACGGGCCTACAGGACGCCCACAACCTCGCCTGGAAGCTCCGGGCCGTCGCCGACGGCTGGGCGGACGTGGCCCTGCTCGACACCTATGAAGCGGAACGGCGCTCGGTCGCGCAGCGGAACGCCGACCAGAGCCTCGTCAACGCGATGAAGATGCTGGAGCTCTTCGCGGATCTGGGGATCAGCGAGGACGTCGCCGCCTCGCGGGCGGCGCTCGAGGTGAACCTCGCCGACGCCGCGGGCCGGGAACGGGTGGAGCGCGCCATCGCGCGCCAGCAGGACCACTTCGACATGCTGGGGTTGCAGCTCGGCATCGGCTACGAGGCGGGCGCACTCGTGCCGGACGGCTCGGACCCGCCCGCGCCGGAGAACCCCGTGCGCGACTACGTGCCGACCACCCGCCCGGGCTCCCGGCTACCACATGCATGGGTCGAGCGGGCGGGGACGCGATGCTCGCTCCTCGATCTCGTCGCCAGCGAGGGGTTCACGTTGATCGCGGCGGAAGGCGGCGCCGGATGGGTGGAAGCCGCCACGAAGTGCACCGCGGTTCCCCTGCGCTGTGTCCTCGCGGGGCGGGATTTCACGGATCCCGGCGGCCACTGGGCTCGCGTCTGCGAGATCGGCGCGGAGGGCGCATTGCTGGTGCGTCCCGATCAGCACGTCGCCTGGCGCACGGTGACGGCGCCCGCCAATCGGACGGCGATCCTGCGCGACGTGCTCGCCGAGGTCCTCGGCAAGCGCGAGCGCCCGGTCCACCCCTAGCCATCGTTTCCCGGCCGGGCAATCACCGGCAGCTGTGGCAGAAAAACCCGGCCGGACGACGTATGCTCGTGGCGTGGCGAGCAAGAGCGAACCGGTCGTGATCGAGGTCGCCGGGCGCCAGGTCCCGATCTCCAACCCGGGCAAGACGTACTTCCCCGAGGCGCGCATCACCAAGCTCGACGTCGTCCGTTACTACCAGGCCGTCGCCGAGGGCGCGCTCCGCGGCGCGGGCGGGCGACCGAACGTGCTGGTGCGCTACGCCAATGGCATTCACGGCGACTTCTTCTACCAGAAGCGGGCGCCCGCTTCGCGACCGGGCTGGATCGAGGTCGTCGCGCTGAGCTTCCCCTCCGGTCGCACGGCGGAAGAGGTCGTGCCCCGCGACGCGGCGGCGCTCGCGTGGATGTCGAACCTCGGATGCCTCGAGCTCCACCCGCACCCGGTGCGCGCCGAGAACCTGGAGCATCCCGACGAGCTGCGCATCGACCTCGACCCGGTGCCGGGCATCGCGTGGTCGCAGATCCAGGACGTGGCCCGGATCGTGCGGGAGGTCCTGGCCGACTTCGATCTGGTGGGGTGGCCGAAGACGTCCGGCTCGCGGGGCATCCACGTCAACGTGCGCATCCATCCACGCTGGTCGTTCACGCAGGTGCGACGTGCCGCGCTGGCGCTCGCGCGCGAGGTCGAGCGGCGGGCGCCCACCCTCGCCACCAGCAGCTGGTGGAAGGAGGAGCGCCACGGCGTCTTCCTCGACTACAACCAGAACGCCAAGGATCGCACGGTCGCGGGCGCCTACTCGGTGCGCCCCACGCCCGACGCGCGCGTCTCCGCGCCCGTCACCTGGGACGAGCTCTTCGCGTGCGCGCCCGAGGACTTCACGCTCCGCACCATGCCCGCCCGCTTCGCCGCCATCGGCGACCGGCACGCGGGCATCGATGGGAGTCCGGGCTCACTGGACGCGCTCCTGGAGCTATCGGCGCGACAGGAAGCGGCGGGCCTCGGCGATGCACCCTGGCCACCGCACTATGCGAAGCAGGCCGGCGAGCCGCCGCGGGTCCAGCCCTCACGGAAGAAGGGCGTGCGGAAGGGAAGCGGTCGGCGCGTGCCGACGAAGCCGCTCATCGAGATCGGCCGCGCGGCCAAGAAGGCGGAGGCCCTGGCCGGGCTGAAGCGCTGGAAGACGCGCCATCCCCGGGTTGCTGCCCACCTGCAGCCCGCCGACGTCCTGGTCGACGTGATGCGCGGACGCTCCTCCACCTGGACCCGCGTCCGCGTGAATCTCGAGCACGTGCCGGCGACGTTGCGGCCCGCCCAGGAGCCCCTCGACCCCGACTACGACCCGTGGGCCGGCCCTAGGCCGGATGGACCCCGAAAATCTCGGCGAGCTCGGCGGGAGGAGTGACCTCGAGCTGGTCGTAGCGGCAGTCGGCGGGCCGCTTGTCCGGGCGCCAGCGCACGAAGGCCGTCGCGTGGCGGAAACGGTCGCCTTGCAGGTGGTCGTACTTCACCTCGCAGACGCGCTCGATCCGGAGTGGCTCCCACGAGAGGTCCTTGCCGGCGCTCCAGCGGCTCTGGCCGCCCGGCATGCGGACTCCGCCGTCCGTCACCTCCGCCCACTCGCGCCAGGGATGCCCGGCGAGCGCGTTCTTGCGGAGCGGCGCCAGCTCGCGCGCGAGCCGGCGGCGGGCCTCCATCGTGAACGACGAGGTCACGCCCACATGGTGGAGCGCTCCGTCGTCGTCGTAGAGTCCGAGCAGCAGCGAGCCGACCAGGGTGCCCGGACCCTGCTTGTGCCAGCGGAACCCCGCCACCACGCAATCCGCGGTGCGCACGTGCTTCACCTTCACCATCGCGCGCTTGCCGGGTTGATAGGTGGTGCTTTCGTGCTTGGCGACCACGCCGTCGAGCCCCGCGCCCTCGAAGCGATGGAACCAGTCCCTGGCCATCGCGCGCTCGCGACTGCAGGGCGTGAGATGGATCCGGCCGGAGGTCCGCTCGAGCGCCCGCTCCAGGAGCCGCCGGCGCTCGGCCTGGGGGCGCGAGCGCAGATCGCGGCCCTCCTGGGCGAGCAGGTCGAAGGCGACGAAGGAGGCCGGCGTCTCGGCCGCGAGCTTCTTCACCCGCGAGGCCGCGGGGTGCAGGCGGAGCTGCAGGGCATCGAAGTCGAGCCAATGGTCGGTCGCGATCACGATCTCGCCGTCGACCACGCACCGCGCAGGCAGGCTCGCGCGCAGCTCCGCGTCGAGCTCCGGGAAGTAGCGATCGAGCGGCCTCAGGTCGCGACTCTGGATGTAGATCCGGTCGCGGGCGCGGAACACGATGGCGCGGAAGCCATCCCACTTCGGCTCGAACAGCCAGCCCTCGCCCGCGGGAAGCTCGGTCGCGAGCTTCGCGAGCATCGGCTCGATCGGCGGTTCGATCGGGAAGCCCGTCGCGTCCTTCGTCATCCGCGGGCACCCGTGTGCCGGGCCGCGATCCGCCCCTCGGCGGACGCCCACCCCGCGTCGAAGGGCTGCCCGGGCCGGTCGACGTCGATCACCAGCGGCGCGTGGTCGGAGGGAATGGGCTTCCCCTTGCGCGCCTCGCGGTCGATCTCCGCCCACACCGTGCGCCCGGCGACCGGGCGCGTGGCGAGGAGGTGATCGATGCGCATGCCGAAGTTCTTGTGGAAGTTCCCGGCGCGGTAGTCCCACCAGGTGTAGCGACCGGGCTCGGGATGGTGGAGCCGGTACGCGTCGACCAGGCCCCAGCGCGACAGCCTGCCGAGCGCCTCGCGCTCGGGCGGGGAGACGTGGGTCCCCCCGTGGCAGGCCTCGGGGTTCCACACGTCGATGTCCTCGGGCGCGACGTTGAGATCGCCGCCGAGCACCAGTGCCTCGGCCGGGTCTGCGGCCTCCGCAAGCCAGCGGGCGAGGCGGTCGAACCAGGCGAGCTTGGCCCGGTAGAAGGGCGAGTCGACGACCCGTCCGTTCGGCGCGTACGCGGAGACGACGCGGACGTCGCCGCAGGCGGCAGCGATCATCCCCGCCTCCGCGAGGCGCCCGCCGGTCCCGGCCTCCGGGGTGGCCCGCGGACCCCGCGGGCCCCCGGAGTTTCGCACCCCCCCGCCGGTCCCCCCGGCGCCCCGGCGC
>JACXTT010003109.1_pt1 | contig 25895 bp, 23 predicted proteins | sample 9270951 | NCBI WGS metagenome assembly JACXTT01 (sample SAMN15532306, study PRJNA645909) | rock metagenome | isolation source: weathered quartz diorite | place: Puerto Rico | collected 2017-06-21
TCCCGATGACGGCGAGCTATGTGGCGACCAACGCCGAGGTCCGGCGCTCGCTCGGCCGCGATCTCGCGGCGTGCCGCGGCGCGGCCGTGTGCAACGCGAATGTGACCGTGGAGCTGATCCCGGCGCAATCGATGTTCGAAGATCGGCTGCACGAGGTAGACTTGCGCTTCACGCGGATGTTCCAGGCTGGCCGTGCGAAAGTACGGGCGAACTTCGACGTCTTCAACATCTTGAATGCCAGTGATGTGCTGCGTAGCACCGACCGATACGGTTCGGCGTGGCTCAACGCGGTGCAGACCATGGGAGGACGTCTGATGAAGGTCGGCGCTCAGCTTGATTTTTGAGGCAGGCCTGCGGTCCGCGGGTGATACTGTGATCTGGACTGACGTATGCGACATTCCCTTGTTTCGCTGGTAGCTGCCGTCGTTATGACGTTCGATGTCCATGCCCAAGGCGCACGAACGCGTATCGACGTGTCGAAGCTCGGTCCACAAGTGGGCGAACGCGTTCCCGATTTCAGCCTGCCCGATCAGACCGGACGGGTGCGGAACCTGCAATCGATCATGGGACCGCGAGGTGCGATGCTCGTATTCCTGCGATCGGCGGACTGGTGACCGTTCTGCCGCACGCAGCTCGTCGAGCTGCAAAGCCGGGTCGAGGAGCTCCGCAGCAAGGGCATCGGAGTAGCGACGATCAGCTACGACACCAAAGAGATCCTGGTTGACTTCACGAAGCGCCGCGGGATCACTTTTCCAATGCTGTCGGATGTCGGTTCGGCGACGATCAAGCGCTACGGCATCCTCAATACGGTGATCGAGGAGGCGCTTGGGCCGAACGGCAAAGACCCGGCGGTGCTTGCCGATCTCCAGCGATACGTCACAGTCACGCAAGCCCAGGAACGGTTCCGGGGCATTCCATTCCCTGGTACGTTCATGCTCGATCGCCAGGGTCGCGTGACGTCGCGCTTCTTCGAGGATTATTACTGGGAGCGGAATACCGTTTCGAACATCATGCTGCGGCTCGGGACGGGAACCACGCCCGTTGCTGCGACGCACGTCTCAACCGAGCACCTTGACTTCAACGCATATCCGAGCGACGCCGGCGTGTCGCTGGGTACACGCTTCTCACTCGCGGTCGACATCATGCCGAAGCGAGGCATGCACCTCTACGCGCCCGGCCAGCACAGCTATCGGGTCGTGACGCTGACCATCACTCCGCAGCAGCACGTGCGGACGATGCCGCTTCGGTATCCACGGTCGGAGATCTACTACTTCCGACCGTTGAACGAGCGAGTGCCCGTGTATCAGAAGCCGTTCACGCTGGCCGTCGAAGTCGTGGCGGAGGCGACTGCGGAGGGCCGGAAGGCGCTTGCCGGTACCAACGATCTCGTGATCAACGGCACGCTCGAGTATCAGGCCTGCGACGACAAGATCTGTTACAACCCGGTGTCGCTACCGCTCTCGTGGAAGGTTGCACTACGCGAGAGCGTGCCAGGCGCACAGCCACCGCGACCGCCCACGCGCTGACGGCATCGTGCCGCTGAAAGTGTGATCCAGCTCACACCGCAGCGGCGTCACGTACTTCGGCGGTCCAATTGACAAGCCGGTTGTCGGGCGTAAACTCTCGCACACGTCCAGGATACGTAGCCTCGCGGCAGAGGACTCTGGAGGCACCAATGAATGGCTACAGACGAATCGCGATCGCGCTGATCGTCCCGTTGCTGCTGACGGTCGTTGCCCGTCGAAGCGAGATTGCTGCGCCGCAGGCGCCGGTGCAGGCGGCTGACGCTCAGGCCGCCGGCCGAGGCGGGCCTCCGGCCACGCCCGCTCAACAACCGCAAGGAGCCGGGCGAGGAGCGCGCGGCGGTGCCGCCGGTCCGGCGACGGAACTCCTCCGGTTCATGAGGGTCGACAAGCCGGATTTCGGCATCAGTGTGGCACAGACGTTCGATGCCAGCGGCAAGCCGGCGTACGAGACCAAGCCCGGCGATCTGCTGTTTTTCACGAACGCGAGCGTCAGCTACAACTCGACGGCCGACAAGCCGATGGTGATCGTGATCGACGCGAAGGCGCGGAAGATCGTCGCGGTCGCGGATATCAACATGCCATCGACTCCACATGGCATCACGCTGTCGCCCGACGCGCGATACATCTACATTCCGTCCGGCCCGGTCGCGGTTGGAGGCGGCCGCGAGGCCGGCTTCTTCGGTAGTGGATTCGGCGCGCCGACGGCCGTCGTCGATGCGAAGACGCTGAAGCTGGCGGCGTTCATCAACACCGGCGGCTCGACGCATCATGCGCAGGTCTTTGCGGACAAGTACATCCTGCTCGACTCGTTCGCCGGCCCGGTGCCGATTTTTCTGGTTGACCCTGCCACGAACAAGGTGGTGCGCGCGATTCCGACCGGCGATTTCAACGGCCGACCGTATATCTCCTTTCCCTCTCCCGACGGAAGGTTCATTTACGTGACCGTCCGTCCGGGCATCAACCGCGATGCCGCGGGGCGCGAAATCGATGGATGGCTCGCCAAGGTTGATGCCGAGACGATGCAGATCGTCGGGAATTTCCCGGTGGGGCCCGGTCCGGTGTGGACGGCGATCACACAGGACGGAAAGACCGGGTACGTGACGCTGGGACCCACCAACAGGCTCGTGAAGCTCGATCTGGACACCGGACGAATATTGGGGGTCGCACCAACCGGCCGCGGTCCGTACGGGATTCGCTTGTCGCCCGACGAGAAGATTGCGTACGTCGCCAACAAGGGCGAGGGTGGCAACGGTCAGAAGGGCGCAACGTTTGCGGCGATCGACACCACCAACATGACGATCCTCCGCGAGCAGCTGTCGTGCCCCGACGGCCTCTGCCAAGCAGATCACATCATCCTGTCGCCTGATGGCAAGGAATTGTGGGTGAGCAACAACCTGGGGTCGATCAGCATCTTCGACCGAGCGACCCTCAAGATGCTCGCCACGATCCAGACGCCGAAGCTTGGTGATCCGCACGGCGGCACGTTCGTGCAGATTGCGGCCGACAATCGGAGCGCGAAGGTGGTGGCGGATATCGGCGGCCCCCATGGCGGCGTAAGTCCGTACTCAGCGCCCGCAGCATCGGCGGCCACAACGCCTCAAGCTTCCAACGCGATTGCTGTCATTGCCCGCACGTTTCGCTTCTCGCCGGACACGATCGAAGTGACCGCCGGACAGCGAATCACCTTCGACATCCAGAATCTGGACGATGTCGATCACAACCTCGTCGCGGACGACGCCGGCCTGAGCGAGGTGGTGTTGTCGGGCAGCCAACGCAGGCTCGTCGCCTGGACCGCGCCGTCGCGGCCGGGCACGTACAAACTCGTGTGCACCTACCATCGCGGGATGGAGATCGCCGTTACCGTCAAATGACGGACATATCTGTGAATGATGTCGCGGCGGTGCGGGCATTCGGCGGCAGCGGCAGCATGTCCACGCGTTGGCTTCGTGCCGCCGGACTTGTTCTCCTCGGTGTCATTGCGGCGTGGTCGTGGCTGTTTCTCGTCTCGCGATGGGGACCAGCCGCGCGGATCGACATCCTGACCTTCCAGGCCGGCCTGACATCGAAGGTGATGCGCGCGCTGCTCAAACCCGCTGAGCAGGCGGGTCACGCGCACAGTCATGATTCCGCGGCGATCTCCGGCATCTACGGTACGCCGGAGTACTACGCGATGACGGAACAGACGAGCGAAGCGGCGAGGTACGAGCCCCAGCGTTTTGCGGTCTTCTATGTGTTCGAAGACCTTCACATCGGTGAGCTCCCGGCAAACGCGCCGCATGTCTCGCTGCGTGTCGATGGAGCGGACGTCGTGACGCCGGTCGACAGTACCGTCGTCCGGGCATCGCCGCATCACCGCGTGTCCGTCGTCCGTTTCGCCAAGAATCAGGGATCACCTGCAGCACTCATCGGCGACCGTGCCTCGTCAATCGAGCTCCTCACCCACGACATGGCGACCCACAGTCAGCAGGTGATGCGTTGGGATCTGCCGATTGTCTATCCGGCGAACCTGCACGAAACCGACCTGTCGCTGCCGACGCTATTCGCGCTGCTCGCGGGTTTGCTGGCGGTGCTGTCGCCCTGCCTCCTTCAACTGACGGTGTATTACACCTTCGCGGTGGCCGGAATCAGCATGCAGCCGCGGCGGACGCTGGATGCGACGACGGCACGGGCACACGTTGTGCGGACGGCATTGTGGTTCATCATCGGTTTCACGATCGTCTTCACTGTCATTGGTGCCCTCGCGGGCGTCGCCGGCCAGAGGCTCGAAAGCTCGGGACTCCTCGAGCACTGGAGCCGTCCGCTCGGCATTTTTGCCGGCATCGGCATTCTGCTGCTCGGTATCAATGTGGCGATCAATTCCGACTCGTCTGGCGTCTGCAGGCTGCCATCGCTCTTCAGTAGTTCAATGTCGTCTGGACGACTCGATACGCTGAAGATGATGTTCATGGGATCGGCATTTGCCGTTGGATGCTCAACGTGCTTCGGCGGCGCGCTCTTCATGTCGCTGATGATCTACGTGGGGACGGTTGGCTCCGCGTCGCTCGGAGCGCTGGCATTGTTCCTGTTCTCGGTAGGGATGGCGGTGCCCTACATCCTGTCGGCGTTTTTCTTGTCGCGTGCGCTGCCCATTCTCAACTCGCTGCAACGCGTGGCATCGAGCGTTGGTCTGGTTTCGGCCGTCGTCATGATCTTCTTCGGCGTGATCCTCATCACCGACAACTTCCACATTCCGAGCAATCTTCTGTACCGCCTCTACCTCGGCTTGTGACGGCGATCAACATTCCCCAGCGATCGCGTCAGGAGCACGAAGTCCGATTTTCACAACCGCTCTTCGTCAGAAGCTGTATTGGACAGCGAACTCGGCGATGCGCGGCTGAATGATTGACGTCGGCCGCTCGAAATTCGGACCCGACAGCTGAATCAGGTTCTGCACGGTATTGATGTTGGTGGCGTTGAACACGTTCAGCCGGAGCGCCACGCGCTGTGCCTGGGTGACGTGAAACGACTTCTCGACACGCACGTGCAGCAGATCGATATTCGGTGTGCGGCGGGTGCCGATCGGCTCCACTCTGACCGACAGCACCGGGATGGTGCGGCCGCCACGGAACGACACCACGCGGGCGTACGGCGTGCCGCTGCGGTGCTCGAAATTCGCCGACACTTGCACATCGTGCGGGAACACGTACGCGCCGGTCGCTCGCGCCTGCCACTCCCACGTGTTGTTCGCCGTATTGATCTCCGCGTTCGGGTCCAGCGTGCTCAGGAACAGCGAGATGCCCGGCGCCTGGAAGTCGCAGCACCCCTGTGTATTCTGCGTGATGGGGATGTGGAGCTTTGTCGCCGAGTAGGACGTCATCATCTGCCATCCGCGCGACAGACGCTTGCTCGCCGCAATCTCTACGCTCCTGTACGTCTGATCGGCCTTGTGATCGCTCACCAGCATCGGCTGCTGGAACGCACGGCCGGCGAGCGAAGATGGATATTCCCAGTAGGTAACGAGCGTGCCAGGGTCGTCGGGCGTCCCCGATATGCCGTCGGGGCCCGGATCGGAGTTCGTGACGGGAATCGTATAGGCGCTGTACGGCCGCAGGTTGTTCTGAACCCGCTGCGCGTTGATCGTGCGCGAATAGATGCCCGTGACGCGTACTGCGAAGTCGGTGATCAGCTGCCGCTCGATGGAGGCAGAGAACTCATCGTCCATCGGTTGCAGCTCGTGCGGATTCGGTACGCCGCCGGCGAGCGCCTCCTCGCCGGCGATCACCAGGCTTGTCGAGACGAAGTCCGGCCCGTTGCGATCAAAGTTGATTTCCCCCGGATCGAACAGCTTGTTGCCGTTCAGGTCGTGCCACAGGTAATTCGTCCGCAGGTGGACGTTCTCGTTGGCGGGTGTCAACTGATCGACGTATCGCAACTGCGCGAACCTGCCCCAGCCGCCTTTGATGACGGTCTTTCCGTTCCCGCGCAAGTCGTATGCAGCGTGCAGCCGCGGCGTCACGGGATTCCATGTCCGGAACCGGACGCGCGCGAAACACGCGGACGGGTACGCGTCGGAAAGTGGAGCTGCTGATGCGGTCCGGCATTGTCGCGGGATCACGCCGTTATCGTGGTCGTAGCGCACGCCGAGGTTGAACGTGAGCCGCCGTGCGATCGTCCAGCTGTCCTGCAGATACGTGCCGTAATTGCGGTACAGAGTGACGGGCTCGCAGTCTTTGACCCCGGGTCTCTCTTTCAGCATGCGCCGGCCGTCATCAAAGAGGCGTGTCTCGGCTGGATAGCAGTTGTTCCACGCTTCCATTTGAAACGGTACGCCGTTCCTGAAGACGAGGCGGTAGTTGCCCACCGAACCGCGGTCGCTGATCCGGCGATCCCCGTGGCCCCGACTCGACTCGAAGCCAGCCTTGAAGTCATGGTTGCCGCCGAGTAGATCCGACTTGTACCAACTGATGCTTCCCTTTGTATGGAACCGATCCTCGACCGAGTTGATGCCGTAATTGGTGTTGCAGCCGGAGACGGCATTTGTGAGCTGATCGAAGGTGGCGGGCTTGTCCGAATAGCAGTCGCGCGGCACGTTCCAAATCCACGCGCCCTGCTGTACCGACACAATCGTGTTGCGCCTGACCCATTGCCATTCGAGCTTGCTCGTGTTCACCTCAGTGATCGATTTCTGTCGATATTCCCACGGCGCAAACTGGGTCGCGCCCGTGACGCCTCCCTGCGAATCCCACTGGTAGAAGCCAATCAGTCTCTGCGCGGACGTGAACTGGTAGGAAATCTTTTCGGTGGAAAAGATCTGACGCTGCGTGTCGGTCGCCTGCGTGCCGTCCGGCTTGAACGCGCCAAGCACGCGCTCGTTCTCGTCGCGCCGTCGCGCCGCGTAGTAGAACCAGAGCTTGTCGCGGATGATTCGGCCGCCGAGATCCGCGCTGACATCGCGCCACAGATCGATCGGATTGCCGGCCTCGACGCCTCGCGCCCGCAGCGAACTATCGATGTTGCTGGTCTGCAGCCGCTGATTCGTCTGGCTCCAGTAGCCGCCACCATGTAAATCGTTGCCTCCGGACTTGACGATGGCGTTGATCTGAACGCCTCGCGTCGGGCTGTCCGCGTTGTTGCCGACGCTCTGAACTGTGGTTTCCTCGAAGGACGCGTAGTCGAAATGATTACCGCCCTGAGTTCCCGATTTCGGCGAAGTAGTCGCGACGCCCTCGAGCATCGTCCACGAGCCCCCGTTCTGGCCGAAGACGCGAAACACGGGATTGCCGGTGAGCGCATTGACGTTCAACTGCGGGCGAGCGCCCGGTGCCTGGCCCAGGACGGCAACGATGCTGTTCCGCCCCGTTGGGATGATCTCCAGCGTCTCTCTCGTCAACTGCGTGCGAGTGCTCGTCGAGGTGACGTCGACGACCGGCGCCGCTCCCGATACCGTGACCGATTCAGCCAGGGCGCCCACCTTCAGGACGATGTCGACTCGCGCCTGGAATCCAATCGTCAGCCGCAGCTCTTCGCGGCGGACAGTTTGAAAACCTGGAAGCGAGTACTCCACCGTGTACGTGCCGATCGGCAACGGTGTCAGCCGGTACTCGCCGCGCTCATTGGTCACGTCGGTCACTTGGCGCACCTGTAACGCCGGACTGGTTGCCGTGACCGTCGCGCCCGGCAGAACGGCGCCGCTCTCATCGGCCACCTGTCCGACGATGCTGGCTTCCTGCCCCTGGCCGGCGACCGTCAAAGAACTGAATGAAATGAAACTGCAGGTGAAAAGTGGAACGAGAAGAGAACGCAGATGGCGCGATCGCTGGGCCCCGCCACTCATGGTGCCCCCTCCCTCAAAACGGAAGACGGACAATCGCAGCGCGGGCTCGGAATGACCCACCAACCGAAGTGGGGCGACTAACGCTGCCCGCACTGTATGGTGCGGGGGAGTATCTGCTCAACTTTGCTGACTGTCAAGGGATTTGGCGTCCTAGCAGCCGCGGAAAGGGGTGCTGAAAGATGCAGCGGAGCGCCGATTGTTTGATGTCGGCACCCGCCGCACCGCTCGATCACGCGACGTACTTGAACGTCGTCTTCACCTGCTTCCCGCTGCTGAAGATGTGATGAACGGGCGAGCGCCGGGCTCCCTCTTCGACCATTGCCTTATGCTGATCGGACAGTTTTCCTCGGGCCGTGGCGTTCAGGTTGATCGCTTTGAGGCTCTTCGAGATGGGCTGACCACCGAGGCGCCACTGTCCGACCTTCGCGAGGTTGCCGAGGCCGTGGCCTTCCCACATCGTCTTGGCCTCGATGCCCAGCGTAAATTTCTCGGTCGCAATGCAATCTAGCAAAACGGATTCTCGCCCGCAGGCGTTCACTTGATGCGCTTCAACAGCTCCGGCGTGTCGCGGTCGCCTTCGTGGCACGCCTCTTCGAGCAGCTCGTAAGTCTTCGCGTCCTCGCCTCGGATGTTGCGGCGGAAGTTCAAAGCGATGGTGAACGGCCGCGTGTACACCTTGGGGTCGTCGAACGTCGCCGTGTAGTCGATTTGGTCCGCGTTGACAAACGCAAATCGTTCGCTGATGTGGACGGCATCGCTATGGAAATCGCCGACGATGTCGAACCGTGTCTTGTCGTTGTTGTTGGTGACATCGACGATCAGCGTATTACCTTCCCAATGTCCGCGTGAGTCGCCCATCCACAGTTTGATGTCGTCTCCGACATGCGGACGCGGGTCGAGCGGGATGATGCGCGAACCGTGATTGAACTCCTGAAGGAACACGACATATCCGGGAGGTTGAACGATTTGAATAGTCCCTTGATAAAACATCCGTGGAACACCGCTGAGAAAACAGCGAGTGTGCGGGTCGACGTACTCCCATTTCGTCAGCTCGGTGTGGTGCTCGAGGACATCTGTCCTCCTCGCCCGCGCCCACGGCTGGTACGGAATCTTGCCGTCCGGCGGATCGATGACCAAACTGCCTTCGTCCGTCTGCACGCCGCTCAGAAGCACGTGCAGCGGGTCTGCAGCGGCCTCGATGTTGTACGTCGCGAGCCGTCGCTGGTTTGCCCAGAAACCCTGCATATCCGGCTGCCCGTCCGGCGTTCGCGGCGCGTTCCAGGTCGTGTTCGGCGCTTGTCCCGCCTGCCCGGCAATCCGCGCCTGTGCGCACAGGATTGCCGCAACCGCGAGAGCGGCTGTCCCGAGCGTCGTTGATCGACTGCTCATGTTCAGTCTCCTAGTGGCGTGGACCGGACCGCCTATTTGATCCGGCCTGCGGCCTCCTCCACCAGAGCGTTGCACTCGTAATCCAGAATTTGCGCGTTCTTTTCCTGCCGTCGATACAGGGTCATGTTCATCTTCCACGGACGGGTAAACACTTTCGGATCCTCGATGGTCACTTCGTAGGTAATGTGGTCCGGGCCCGTCCGCGTGTAGCGCTCGATCACGTGTAGCGCGTCGCTGTGAAAGTTCCCCGCGGCGTCGAACCAGGTCTGATCGTTGAAATCGACGGCATCGACGACGAGCGTGTCTCCCTCCCATCGACCGCGCGAGACACCCAGCCAGAAGTCGATGTGACCCGGAGGATGCGGACGATCCGTGTAGATGGTGCGGACGGCGTGGTCATACTCGTAGAGGATCAGGGTAGTCCCCGCCGTTTGAAAGATATGAAAGGGATACGGCAAGTAGGTGATGCGCGGCACCCCTGGCAGAAAGCATTTCGTGATCGGGTCAGCCGTCGCGCGCGTTTCGAAGTTCTCCTTCCTCTTCGCGGCCGCCCAGGGCTGGTATGGAATGTCGTTGCCTTCAACCACGCCCTGTCCCGCAGGCACGCCGAGGCGCGCCGCATGATCCTGGATGTCCCATGCGGCTGTGTTGAGAACCTGCCAGACACCCTGGAGATCGGGTTTGCCATCCGGCGTCCGAGGCGGTCTGTACGCGGAAGGGTTGTCTACTCGCGCCTGCGCGCAGATCGATGCGGGCACCACCCAGCTGACGACCGCTACGACGAGGACACAAATGAACCGGCGCCGCACGTCTTGACGCTGTTCGCGGTTAATAGTGCCGCGGAGTATTCCGCCCGCGCACCGGAGTTGTCAAGGGACGGACGGGATAAATAGCAGCGGATGATGGCATCGTCAGCCACGCGTGCACGGGGTGTTGAACGGCACGTCCAGATGCTAGCAGTCGAGGCGTTGCTGATGCCTACCATTACCGTTCGGAATGTGCCCGGTAAGATCGTGCAGTCCCTGAAGGCCCTCGCGAAGCGCCACAACCGGTCGATGGAGCAGGAAGTGCGCGACCTGCTCGAAGGCTATGTCGCCGAGCGCCGGGCCGTGCTCGACCAAATCGAGGCTGCCTCGCACAAACAGGCACGGCGACCGACGGCGGCCGAAGTCGACGCCTGGATGGCCGTGCGGCGCCCGTGACGGCGTCTAGGCTTCTGCTCTTGTCCACCCAGCGGCCAACGCTGTCAACCAGCCGTCCCCCGGAACGGTCTCCCGACCTTTCGTCCGCTCCTTTTCGTCTTTGAGCTCACGAAGCGCCAGGCCATAGTTAACAAATCTCGTAGGGAGACCCGGTCGATCCGCGAAAGCCGCACGAGCACCGTTGGACGGTTCACGTAATGGTCCGTCACGTAATAGACGTCTGGGTCTGCGGCCATCAACGCCGCACGTGCGGCGATTCAGGGAACGCGGATCGACAGGGGAACTCGCACTTCTTCCCATTCCAAACGAAGCACCGCGTCTTTGCCTTCGACGGTTGGAAACGAGAAGGTAAGTGTCTCGACATGCGGTCCTTGCTCGGGCCCTACCTCCAGTCGCAAGGCATCCAGCGCGTCGCCGGGGTAGTGGTCGTGATACGCCTTGGCGCTCCTGTTGAAGATGACCGTCCACGTGTCGGAGCGCGGGATCGTCCAGAGGCTGTACGAGCCCTTTGGTAGCGGATGCGAATTGATTTGGACATCCCTTGTGAAAGTCACCGCCGTTGCCTGATCGGCGCCGGGAGTCCACACCTCTCCGTACGGAACGAGCGCACCGAAGATCTGACGTCCCCGCGCGACTGGACGGCTGTAGGTCAGCGTGATCTCCGTCGTGGCGACGCGCTGCCCGATTGCCGCCGCCTGGCTCTTGCTGACCTGATCGAGCGGGATCACTTCTTCGGAGATGTCTGTCACATTGGCCGGGGCCGCAGTCACCGGCCTCACGGTCCGATCGACATTCTCACGGCACGAGACGACGGCGCATAGCAGCGCGAGCGCGAAAGCAGCATGCAGGCATTTCATAAACAGCGCTCCTGAAGTGACGGACTTACACCATATAGGCGATATCCGAGGCCTGGGTGGGATAGGCCCAGATCATCTGTTTCAGCCGATCCGCGGTCACGCCGAATCGTATGGCGCTGGCGAACAGATTGATGGTTTCGTCCGCGTGAGGGCCGAGCAGGTGGGATCCGAGCAACCGGCGGGACTCCTCTTCGATCAGCACCTTGAAGGCCGAGGCGGTCTCCCCAAGACGACGCGACGAATACCACGTCGACGTATCTTCGTGACGCGTAGTGAATCGAAGGCCGGCGGTACGGGCTTGATCTTCAGTGAGCCCCACGCGCGCAAGCGGCGGAATGGTGAAGACGACGCTTGGTACCGCGGAGTAGTCGACCTCGCGACGCGCGCCTTCAACGAGGTTCGCAGCCACGAGCCTGCCCTCATAGCCGGCGACCGGCGTCAGCCGCGGCCCACCCGTTGCCGCGCAGTCGCCCGCAGCGTACACGGTCGGATTGGAAACGCTCTGAAGGAAACGATTGACGCGGATGCCGTCACGCGAATGCTCCACGCGTCCGACGTCGAGTTGCAGGTCGTCGAGATCGGGCACGCGGCCCGCGGCATGTACCACGCAATCCGCGTCCATTTCTTGCTCGCCGCCTGCTCCGAGAAATTGCACGCGATATGCGCGGCCCGCGGCTCTGATGGCGCGCACTTCGGCTCGGAGTCTCACGTCAATGCCCGCGGCCCGGGTCCGCTCCACGAGACGCTCCACGAGATCGGCGTCGAACTGCTCGAGCGGACGTTCGCCACGATGGATGATGGTGACATGTGCACCGGCGCGCGCGGCGATGTGCGCGAATTCGAACGCGATATATCCGCCGCCGACGAACGCGATCGACGAGGGAAGCGAAGGCAGCTCGAGGAAATCGTCGCTCGTCAGCAGGTGCTCGCGGCCTGTGACCTCGACGCGAGCCGGCTTCGCGCCGGCGGCAATCGCGATCGCGCGAGTCGCCTCTAACGCATCCCCACCAACCGACAGCACTGTTGGTGCGATGAAACGCGCGACATCCTGAAACGTTTCGATGCCGGCGCTGTGCAGCGCGTCCGTCCGCTGCCGGGAAACGGGGTCGGTGAATGTGCGCTTGAATCGCATCAGGTCCGGCCAGTTGATTGCCAGACCGTTCGGACTGACGCCTTTGCCCGAGAGCGCGCGGGCGGCGTCCAGCGCTGCGGCGACGCCGACGAGCACCTTCTTCGGATCACAACCTCGCAGCGCGCAGGTGCCGCCGAACGGCTGTTTGTCGACGACGGCGACGGTCCAGCCTGCCGCGCGGCCGCGCGTGGCGATCGCGCTGCCGGCGGAGCCGGAGCCGACGACGACGAGGTCGAAGGAACGCGTCACACCATGTGGTTGCTGCGTTGCTGTCGAGCCGAGCCACGCAGCGCGCTGACGCTGGAGTACGTCGAGACACAATAGGGAACGGCAACGGTCAACACGATGCGAAGCAGCCGCGCCACATTCAGATCGCCGCGCAGAATGGCATCGCCGTGATTAATCGCCACGAGCATCGAACCCACGATCAGTGCCACGAGCGTGGCGCGCCGGACGACGGAACGGCTCGTCGCGACGGTGATCCAGCGCTCCTGATGAACGTGCATGGCGGCCTCGAATCTTATTACCGAATCACCGACCACCAACCACTAACCACCAACCATGAACCTTACCTATAATCTCCGGCGATGCCGGCATACTGGATCGCCCACGCAAAGATCAATAACCCTGTCGAATACAAGAAATACACGGACCCGCTTCCCGAGATCTTCAAGAAGTACGGCGCGAAAATCCTCGCGCGCGGCGGCCGCTACCGGATCATGGAAGGGCCGGAGTACTTTCATCGCCACGTTGTCATCGAGTTCCCAAGTTTTGAAAGGGCCGTGGAGTGCTTTGAGTCGAAGGAGTACCGCGACGCGGCCGAACATCGACGCCGCAATGGCGTCGGCGAGGTGCAGAACGTCATCGTCGACGCTGGAGACGCGACGAAATAAGTTCGAGGGTTGAAGGTTGAAGTTTGAAGTGAAGTGTGAAGTTCGAAGTGAGGAGACGGTCATGAAATCGCTGGTTGCTCTTATGGTGCTGCTCGTCCTGACCGGTGGAGCTGTTGCGCAGGAGCGCGGCGGCGGCGGACGCGGAGGGGAAGCGCCAGTGCCGCGTCTGAAGCTGACCAGCAGCGGGTTTCCCGACGGTGGCAGCTACCCGCTGGAGTTCACCTGTTATGCGAACGGCGGCAACGCGCAGAACCCGGGCGCAATCAACCCGCCGTTTTCGTGGACCAACGCGCCCGCTGGCACCCAGAGCTTCGTGCTTGCGCTGAACGGCCCGGACAATCACCCCGCCAAGGGGATCAACATGGAGATGTTCTGGGTGGTCTACAACATTCCCGCGACGGCCACGTCGATTGCGAAGGGACTCAAGCCAGGCGATTTACCAGATGGGAGCCACCAGGCGACGGGCCAGCGGAACATTCAGGGATATCGCGCGCCGTGCGCGCCTGCAGGCGTGGGGCGGCTCCACTATCTGTTCAACCTGTTCGCGCTGGATACAAAGCTGGATCTTCCGGGAGGCGCAACAGAAGCCGACATCCGGAACGCGATGGACGGTCACATCCTCGGCTCCAGCATCAACGTCGCCGCGTTCGAGCGGATGCCGTAGTCGGTTAGTGGTTGGCGGTTTGTGGTTGGTTGGAAAAAACCACGAACCACTAACTACCAACCACCAACCGGATCATTTCTTCACAGGCGCCGGTTTACCGTCTTCCTGCTTACTCCGCACCACCGGATTGAGTTCACCGAGTCCGCCATCATTGCAGCTGAGGCCTGGCGCCGCGCCCGGCAGACCCTGACGCTCGATCCATCCGCAGCAGTACCGGCCGCAGGCAGCCGGCGGCGTGTAGACTCCCTTCAGCTTGCGGCGATATTCGGGGTAGAGCGACTCCGCGTAGCCAAGCGCAGCTTCTTTCGGCAGGTTGTAGGTGCGCGTCATGAAATCCGCTTCCGGATTCTGGCCCGGCAGGTAGTGCGGCACGATGCCGCTGTCTTCGAGGCGCGGAATTTCGTTCGCCGTGTTGCAGATCGAACGGCCCCCCTGGTTCGCGCGCGGATCGAACTTGAAGACTCGGCTGACGACATGCGGCTCGCTGAGGTAGAACGGGTCTTCCTGGATGGTCACGACGGTCAGCAGGTCGTCGTGCCTCGTGATGTGGACCCAGTACGTAGTCTGGTCGCTGGCGGGAATGCCGTTGCCTCGCCGGATCCACGTTGTCTTGACGTGTGTGGTGTGGATCGTGAGCGTGTCGCCTTCCCACTTGCCGGTGGAAAATCCCGCGGCCGTTGAGAGCGCGTTCGCGGACGGCTCCGGCCGGCCGTCCATCCAGATCGTCAGCGTGTCGCGCAGGTAATCGCCCTCGATCTTCCATGCGATGACTTTATCGTCCTTGTCGACCTCGCTCCAGATGCGCATTCCAAGCGGCCGATATTGCAGCACCCATGGCGCCTGTGCCAGGCACTGCCGCTCGATCGTCGAGGGAAGGTTCGATGTGTAAAGAAGCGCTTTCGCACGTCCCTCGTCGGTCATCGGCATGCCTGTGAAGTCGCCGAGGTCCGAGCCGGGGCCGCGCTCGATGTAATCCTCATAGAGGATTGGCGAATACGAGCCCGTCAGCTCGATCTGCGCGTAGGCCGGCGCGCTGAACGCGAGCAGGGTGAACACAACACCAAGAGAACGCACGTCAGAACCTCGCGTCGCACGAAGAAGGATCCCACTTGCTTCCATCCGGTTCCTTCTTGAAGTGCAGTGAAGTGATCCACGGCGTCTGCAGATACACCGGATCCTCGACTAGGTTGGTGTCGACGAGATACTGGTCGCCGTTGGTTTCAGCGTGCAGGTCCCAGTACTCCGTAAACACCGCACGGTCGCCGTAGGGAACCCCGTTCTTCCGCAGATAGCCGGGGCGGAGCTGTGTGGTGACCGACTTGATCGATCCATGACGCGCGCCGCTGCGGCCTCGACCACCACCGGCCGCCATGACCCACTGGGCCGTCGTGACGCCCTGCCACGTCTTGCCACCTCCCTGCGCACCTCCCCTACCTGCCCCTCCCGCCTCTCCAGCCCTTCCCGCCTCAGGAAACCGTAGCAGCCGCGTCTGCTGACCGTAATCCGACTCGATCTTCAGCGTATTGTCGTCCTGCCACGTGATGTGCAGCCGCGTCGGCCCGCGCATGAGGCCGGGCGCGCCGTACGCCTTGCACTGTTCGCCGGCCGATTCGTCCTTTGCCGGATCCCAGGCTTCCGCAACGCGAAGTCCTTCCGCGCTCAACGGAATGCTGACGACGTCACCTTTGGCCGGCGTGACCATGCGCCAGCGCCAGTCCTCGGAGATGATGGCGACCCAGTAGCCCGTCGGATCGAACGGCGCTGCCGAGCGCGCGGATGCGGCCGGTCCCCCCGCGCGTCCGGGCGCCGCACCGCGACCTTGGGCAAACACGGTGAATCCCAGCGCGACGATGACCGCTAACGCGATTGGGATTTGGGTTTTGGGATCCGCCTTCGCCAAAGGCTTCGGCGCGACAAGTTTTGGGATTTGGGATTTCAATTGGTCTTTCCCGCTGGCTTCGCGCCTTGTTTCAGCCCGTTGTAAATCGCCTCGACGAACATGTCGGTGGTCCATGGCCCGGCGTCAGAACCCCAGCGCTTCCGATATCCTGCGGTCGGATTCGCCGCTTTCACCTGTTCCAGCGTCATCCCCTTTTTGACCATGTCTTCGATGATGTCTTTGATGGTCGTCACCATGTCGCGATAGTCGACCAGCTCACCGTAGTCGGACACGCGGCCATGGCCGGGAACCACCAGCGTTCGCCCGGGCTTCAGCACGAGGGGCATTGCCGGCACCGTGAGATCGAGGAGCCGATTGAGCGCTTCGAGCTCGCCCTGAATGCTGCCGCCTTTCGCGGCATCGATGACCGGGAAATGGCGCAGGTCAACGATGTCGCCGGTGGCGATCACGTCGGCGCGCCGGAAGTGGACCATGACGTCGCCATCCGTCACAGCTCCAAGCTGGCGAATCACCTGCACGGCGTCGTTGTTGACGTAAAACGAACGGTACCTCGACGTGAACGTTTCGGTCGGCCACATCGCCGTCGGGAACGGTTTCTCGTTGCGGTTCTTGGGAACGCTCATCCGCTGCAGCACGTTTTCATGTGCCAGCACGGTGGCGCGTTCTTCATCGGTGAAGTTATCGGGGTTGATCGGCACACCGGCCGCACCCACTCTGTCGTTTCCGCCAACATGTTCCGCGTCGGCGCTTGTGGCGATGATCATTCGGATCGGTGCCCTGGTAATCGCCCTGACCGCCTCGAGCGTTTTCTCGGCCATCGGCTCGGAGCCGCTGTCGACGAGCATCACTCCGTCCTCGCCGAGGTGGACGGTGACGTTGCCACCGGCGCCGAAGATCACCCACACGTTGTCACGGATTTGGACGGTGTCGAGCGCGCCTTGATCGCCGGCGCGTGCGGCAGGCCGCTGCTGTGCGTTGAGCGTGTAGGGGCCGACCTTAAGGTCGGCCCCTACGTATCCGAAGGCGCCGACCAGCGACAGCGCGATCGTCCATCGCAGCGTATTTTCCGAACGAAAACGCGTTCCGTGCATGGTCGGCGAAGAGTACACCATTTTTATTTGGTGGTATATTCGCCGCGCTTTCCGGCCATCTGAACGGAGGAAAAATGCGGCTCGTCGGAATCCCCGCTTCCGTACTGCTGATGGTTCTTCTGTCGCTGGCGAATGCTTCGGCCCAATCGGTGTCCACGGCTCAGATCAACGGCACGGTCAAAGATCAGAGCGGCGGCGGTCTTCCTGGTGTCACCGTAACCGTCACACAAACGGACACCGGGTTGACGCGCGCTGCCGTGACCGACGAGACCGGCTCCTACATCGTGCAGAACCTTCCGGTTGGTCCGTACCGCTTCGAAGCGGAGCTGCAGGGATTCCGCAAGTTCGTTCAGACCGGCATCGTCCTCGAGGTGAACGCGAACCCGACCTTGAACCTGACGTTGCAGCTCGGCCAGGTTGCGGAGACGGTTACCGTCGAGGGCACGGCGGCGCTCGTCGAAACGCGCAATCCAGGCATCGGCCAGGTGATCACGAATCAGCAGGTGTTGGAGCTGCCGCTGAACGGACGTCAGCTGACGGAGCTCGTCTTCGGCGCGGGGCTCGCAACAGGTGGCAAGGCGACGACTGATGCGCCAGGCGGGAACGCGCTCAACACCGGGGTGCGCAGCTATCCGAACACGACGATTGTCGTCGCGGGCGGCCTCTCCAACGGGATGACCTACCTGCTCGACGGAGGAACGCACAACGACCCGTTCAACAACCTGAACCTCCCGCTGCCGTTCCCGGATGCGATGCAGGAGTTCAAAGTCGAAACCAACGCATTGCCCGCGCAGTACGGCCACCATTCGGCGGCTGCCGTGAACGCGATCACCAAGTCGGGCACGAATGCCTTTCATGGTGATGCCTTCGAGTTCAGGCGCGACCACCGCCTGAACGCGACCAACGCGTTTGCTGCGATTGGTCCCAACGGAAAGCGGCGCGATGACGGCCTGCGGCGCGACCAGTTTGGCGGAACTCTTGGCGGGCCCGTGGTGCCGGGCAAGATCTTTTTCTTCGGCGGGTATCAGGGGACGCGCATCAACGTGACGCCGACGAGCATGTTCCAGTTTGTCCCGACCGCGGCGATGCTGGCGGGCGACTTTTCGGCGTTTGCCTCGCCCGCCTGCCAGTCAGGCCGTACGATCCCGCTGCGAGCACCTTTCACCGGAACGTCGCTGTCGCCCTTGCTCTACTCGCCGGCGGCGCTCGCACTCACGTCCAAGTTGCCGAAGCCGATCAACGAATGTGGCCAGTCGTTTTTCGACCGCAAGATGGAACAGAGCGAGCACCTGGCGATCGGCCGCGCCGATTACCAGTGGAACAGCAATCATTCGCTCTTTGGCCGTTACCAGCTCGCGCGCCTGACGTCGAAACCGGATAACGATCCCAACAACGTACTGGCTTACGCGAACGGTCCCATTGACGACATGGTCCACTCATTCGTCGTTGGCGACACCTACCTGCTCGGGCCGAACACCGTGAACTCGCTGCGCGTCACCTACAACAGCTCGCAGATCGACAAAGGCTACGTACCGTTCTTCGACGCGAAGAGTCTCGGCGTCCGCAACATCGCAACGCCGTTGCCGGGCTTTACCGCCTTTACGGTGTCGGGTGGTTTCACGCTCGGGCCGACGGGCGCCAAGCCAAGCGCGATTCACACGACGTCGTTTCAGATTGTCGACGACGTGAGCCTGGTACGCGGCGCGCATCAGATCGGGCTCGGCGCGAACTACATCCACTCGGGCCTGTCATCCACTTCGTACGGATCGGCCGCCGGAAATTTTGCGTTCACCGGGGTCAATAGCGGCCTGGGCCTTGCGGACTTCCTGCTCGGACGGCCAGCGACGTTCACGCAGGGACAGGTCTATGGCCCCGGCGGCGACATGCCATACATCGGGCTCTACGCGCAGGATGCGTGGAAGGTCTCGCCGAACGTAACGGTCAACCTTGGGCTGCGATGGGACCCGTATTCGCCGTACGTCAACAATCAGGAGCACGCGAATCACTTCTCCGTCGAGCAGTTCAACGGGGGCGTGCGCAGTACGGTTTACAAGAACGCGCCGGTGGGTGTGATCTTCGAGGGTGACCCTCAATATCCGGGTCACGGTGTCAGCAAGAAGAGCCTGAACGACTTCGCGCCGCGGCTCTCCGCCGTGTGGGATCCAAAGGGCGACGGCCGGATGACGATCCGCGGTGCGTACGGCATCTTCTACGACCTGCCGCACATCTGGAACTTTCTCGGCTTCGACCGCGGCACGCCGTTCGGCACCGAGCTTGTCGTCAACAACGGAACCTTCGACGACCCGTGGATCAATACCGCCGGTGGCAATCCGTTTCCGATCGTCGCGAACCCGAACATGAACTTCCCACTCTACGGTGGTTTCGTGACGTTTCCGCTCGACATGAAGCCGCCGTACTTCGCTCAATGGAACGTGAGCCTGCAGCGCCAGGTCGGCGCGGCCTGGATGGTCTCGGCGAACTATCTCGAGAGCCGCGGACACCGATTGCCCGTCGGCGATCAGCTGAATCCCGCCGTCTACAGTGCCGGCGCGACGACGGCGACGACCAATCAGCGCCGACTGCTGTCGCAGCTCAATCCGGCGCAGGGTCAGTACTACGGCACGATTACCGGTGTCCTGCCGATCGGCACGTCCGAGTACAAGGGTCTGCTCCTGTCGGCGCAGCGTCGGTCCGCCAACGGTCTGTTCCTTTCGGGAAACTGGACGATCTCCAAATGCACCTCGGATATCGTCAACTACGAGCCGTCGGTTGCGGGCATCGAGCTGACCAAGCCCGGTGATGTGGCTTTTGACCGGGGCAGTTGCGGTGCCACGGACCAGAAGCATGTCGTCAACGTGTCGGCCGTCTATGAAGTGCCCGGCGCCTCGACGGGTGTTGTGCGCGCGCTCACCAGCGACTGGCAGCTGTCGACCATCGTCAGCGCTCGCAGCGGAGTGCACTTTTCCGCGACGACCGGCGTAGACAACGCGCTCAACGGCCAAGCCAACCAGCGGCCGGACAAAGTATCCGACGACGTGTATGTGAAGCAGGGATATCGTTGGCTGAATGCCTCGGCGTTCCGGGCGCCGGTGAACGGTGCATTTGGCAACCTGGAGAACTACAGTCTGATTGGTCCGGGTCGCTTCAACGTCGACATGGGGCTTGTGCGATCGTTTCGGTTCGGTGAGCGTGCGATCCAGATCCGCGCCGAGGCGTTCAATGTGTTCAACCGCGTGAACCTGGGCACGCCGGTGTCGGCGTTGAACAGTCCAAGCTTCGGACTGATTACCTCCGCCGCTGACCCCCGGATCATTCAGCTCGCGTTGAAGTACACGTTTTAGGCGGACCTCAAGGTCCGCCTCTACGCGCGTTGAGGGCCGGCCCGTCGATGCATCGATCGTAGAGGCGGACCTTGAGGTCCGCCTTGGGAGATGTTGGTGAAACGATTAGCTTTACTCTCGGCGCTGGTCGCCCTTTCGACGATTCCAGCGCTCGCTCAGACGGACGTCATCACAGGGATGTGGCGTCCACTCTCGCGCAACGAAGACGGCAGCGGCATGGACGGCGACTACGCGGGCCTTCCGATGAGCGCCGCCGGGCGCCTCCGTGCACAGAGCTGGGCGCCGGAGAACTTCGACGTGCCCGAGTTCGTCTGCCGCCCGCACGCGTGGGACTTTTCCCTCGAAGCGGGCGCCGCGCAGATGCGCATGACGCCGGAGATCGACGATCCGACCCAGACGGTGATGGCGTATCACGGGCGGCTATCGATGCGCGAGCAGGAGACGACGATCTGGATGGACGGGCGGCCGCGTCCACCTGAGTATGCGATCCACACCTGGAGCGGTTTTGCCACCGGCGAATGGGATGGCGACGTGCTGGTCGAAACGGTGACGCATCTCAAGGAGAACTACATTCGTCGCTGGGGTCCGATGCGTAGCGACGACGCGACCGTGCGCATCCGCTACAAGCGGCTCAACAACAACTACCTGCGCGCGACCGTGATCATCTACGACCCGATCTACATGACGGAGCCTTATGTCCGAACGTCGTTGATCTGGGCGCTCGATCCGAACCTGGTTCTTCCGCCGTATCCGTGCGAAGAAGCCACCGAGACCGTCATCGAGCACGGCACCGTGCCGCACTATCTCCCGGGCAAGAGCCTGCTGCCGGCGCAGAATCGGGAGGAGAACGACGAGTTCGGGACGCCGTACGAGGCACGTCTCGGTGGTGCGGAGACGATGTATCCGGAGTACATCAAGAAGTTGCAGCCGTTCCCTCGGCCGAACGTGAAGAAAGGTCCGGCTGCGGAGCGCGGCCAATGAGAATCGCCTGGGCCGTTCCAGCGCTTGTGCTGTTCGCGCTCTCGCCGGTCGTCCATTCGCAGACGGCGCAGCCACCGGCTCGACCCGCGTGGGCGTGGAAGCCGGCGCTGCCGGCGGCTAACGACGGACAGGTGCACATCCTGCCGGTTCGCGGGCGCGTGTCGATGCTGATTGGCGCCGGGGGCAACATCACCGTGTCATCTGGCAGCGATGGGGTCCTCGTGGTGGACACGGGCACCGCGTCGATGACCGACAAGGTGCTCGCGGCGATCAAGTCGATCTCACCGCGCGGCGTCATCCGCTACGTCGTCAACACGGACGAACGGGATGATTTCACCGGCGGCAACGAAAAGATTGCGCTGGCGGGCAACACGATCAGGTTTCGCGTTGCCACGGATCCGCGCGTATCCGATGCCCTCGCAAAGGATCGCGCATCGGTTATCTCGTTCGTGTCGGTCTTTGAACGGATGTCGGCGCCCACCGGGCAGGTGTCCAAACATCCGGAGGACGCGTGGCCTGACGACACGTATTCGGGCACGCAGAAGAAGCTGTACTTCAACGACGAGCCGGTGCTCATCATGCACGTCCCCTCGACGACCGACGGCAACAGCATCGTCCACTTCCGTCTCGACGATGTCGTCAGCGCCGGCGATCTGATCGACATGACGAGCTATCCATATATCGATGTGAAGGCGGGCGGCAGCATCAACCAGGTGCTCGAAGGGCTGAACCGACTGCTCGAGATCACCGTACCTGACACCAAGACCGAGTTCGGCACGCTCGTGATTCCCGGACGCGGCCGCTTGCTGGACCAGTCAGACGTGGCGTATTACCGCGAGATGATCGGCATCATCCGGGACCGCATCCAGGACGGCATCAAGCGCGGTCGAACGCTGGCGCAGATCAAGGCAGAGAAGCCGACGCTCGACTACGATCCGCGATTCGGTCACACCACGGGCGCGTGGACGACCGATATGTTCATCGAAGCCGCGTATCGCAGTCTCGGAGGGAAGTAGGGCGGACCCTTTCAGGTCCGCCGGGAGAATACGGATGAAGCGCAGCGCACTTATCGTCATCGGGGTGCTCATTGTCATGGCCGGCGCAGGCCGCGCCTTCGCACATCACTCGTTTACGGCGGCTTACGAATCGGGCAAGCGCGTCGAAGTTGAAGGGGTCGTCAAGGAATTCATCTGGCGCAACCCACACTCGTTCGTCCGCATCGAGGTGATGAAGGAGGGCAAGCCGGAGATCTGGAGCCTCGAATGGGGTTCGAGCACGCAGCTCTCGGCCGCGAAGTATCCGGTGACGCGCACAACCCTCAAGTTCGGCGATCGCATCATTGCTGCGGGTGAGCCGGGACGCGATTCCGAAGCTCACCGCATCCGCATCTTCTCGATCAAGCGGCCGGTGGACGGCTGGGAATGGCAGGGAGTGGTCGAGTGATCAAACGAGTGTGGGGTCCGGCTTTAGCCGGACCTTCGATGGCTCTGCTCATTGCTCTCGCCATTCCCGCGATCGCTTTTTCGCAGGGGCGCGGCGGCGGGGGTGGGCAGGCGCCGCAGCAGAGCGGTCGCGCTGGCGCAATCAAGGACCTGACCGGCTACTGGGTGTCTGTCGTCGCCGAGCACTGGCATCTCCGCATGATGGTGCCGCCGAAAGGCGACGTGACGATGCTGCCGGTCAACGCGGAGGCGCGGCGAATCACGAACATGTGGGACTCGGCAAAGGATGAAGCCGCCGGCGAAGCGTGCCGATCGTACGGTGCGCCCACAATCATGCGCGTGCCCGGTCGGCTGCACATCACGTGGGTCGAAGACAACACGCTCAAGATCGACACCGATGCCGGCACCCAGACGAGGCTTCTGCATTTTGAGGCGGGTAGGGCGGGTGGCGCGGGTGAGGTGGTTAGGGCAGGTGCGAGTCAGGCACCAAGCTGGCAGGGATATTCGGTTGCGACGTGGCGTCGTCCGGCGCGGATGGATCAGCAGAGCAACAAGAATGCTGGAGATCTCCGCGTCCTCACCACACGCCTGCGATCGGGATATCTGCGGAAAAACGGAGTGCCCTACAGTGAGAACGCGACGGTCGAGGAATTTTTCGATGCGTTCACCGAGCCCAATGGCGACACCTGGCTCGTCATCGACACCATCGTCACCGACCCCACGTATCTGACGCAGCCGTACGTGAACAGCGTCGCGTTCAAGAAGCAGCGCGACGCGTCAGGCTGGGACCCGACGCCGTGTCGGACGGATCAACCCCGCTAGTCGCACGCTGCCGCGCCGCGCAAAGGGAGGATTTAATAACGCCGCCAGGGCGGTCTGTCGTCATCGCCGCCGCCCGATCACGTCAACAATATGAGTCGGCTCCTCGGGCTCCACGAGCGCAATCGCTGAACCGCGCCCACCTGGATGCCGCTGCTTCGGCACGCGCACGCCGGCATCGGGTTGATACGGCCCGCTGCCAGGCCTTCGCGAACCAAAGAGGCGCCGCCACCATTGCCGTAGTAAGTTCACGATTCAATCGTAATCTTGTTAGGGTGTTAAACGCGTCCCATCTATCAGCACGGCCGTCCGCAGCAGCATCGATCGATCACGTCCGCGGCTTGGCCAGCCGATGATGGTCAGCGTGTCACCGACGACGAATTTTTCGATCTCGAAGCCAGCGCGCCGCATCGTGTTGACCGCGCCCATTTCCACGAGCCATTCGACCGTCTTGCCATCGGCCTGTTTGACGTCGATGCGGAATCGCGAATGCGGGTTGATCCACTTCGCCTCGGTGAGCGTGCCAGAGATCGTGATCTCCTTCGACTGATCGAAGTTGACTGGCACCGAATGGTGGGCGCGCGCAGAGACGGCGCATACCAGAAGCGCGACAGCTATCGCGACAAGGCGGTCCGCGCGAGACCTCCTGTCCCGCCCTTCCCGCCCGTCTCGCCGATCCCGCCTACTTGCTCGGTTCGGTGATCTGAGCATCTTTGGGGTCGCAGCCATAGTGCATTAGTTCGAACTTGGAACGTGGATACGTGATGGTCACGGGCAGCGGATCGCGGTAGTTCGCCGGATCGACATGCGTGATCTGAATGTTGAGAAGATTCGGGTTTGCCAGCGACAGGCGCTCGATTGTCCGCATCATCCGGCTCTGCGGCAGCCCCGCCCACTCCTGCATCGTCGAAACGTAGCCCGGCTCGATGTCGCGCGTTTCGATGACGAGCGCATCGCCGTCGTACCACGAGACGGAGGTGCCGAGCCCGGGCATGTTGGGAATCGGCGGGGACCGCTTCACACGCGCTGCCGTCGGATCGACCAGCGGAATGCGGCGGTCGATGTCCATCCACTCGTACTGCAATCGGACGTCGTTCGCGTTCTGTGTGATTTTGACGAGCACGTTCGGATTGAGCCAGACGCGAGTCCAACTCGTGCCGATGCACTTCAGCGCCGGGTCATCCTTCTTGTAGTCGTACGCCTTGAAGCGCCGCTCACCGGCGTCGGTCAGGTGCCACTCGCCGAACGTCGTCTTGCCGCCGTTCAGCATCCAGTTGCCCGACACATCGGGCCGCGGCTGCGCGTGCGCGACGGTGGTTGCACTGATCAGACAGGCAAGGGCCAACACGGTCCGGCTAAAGCCGGACCCCACGTACCAACCGCGCGTCATTTAGCGGCGCCCTCGGACTTGCTGCGCACGACAGGGTTGAGCGTGCCCAGGCCGCCGTCGTTGCACGCGAGCCCCGGCGCGGCGCCAGGCAATCCCTGCCGCTCGATCCACCCGCAGCAATACCGCCCGCAGGAAGTCGGTGGCGCGTAGACGTTCCTGATCTTCTTGCGGTACTCCGGATACAGCGACTCCGCATATCCGAGCGCCGCTTCTTTCGGCAGGTTGTAGGTGCGGATCATGAAGTCCGCTTCGGGATTGCCCCCCGGCAGGTAGTGGGGCACGCCGCCGGTGTCTTCGAGTCGTGAAATCTCATTTGCGGTGTTGCAGTTCGGCTCGACGTAGTTGCCCGGCGTCGCACGCGGATCGAGCTGCCAGACGCGGCTGACGACGTGCGGCTCGGTGAGATAGATCGGGTCGTCCTGAATCGTGACGATCGTCAGCAGATCTCCGTGACGCGTGAGATGAACCGTGTAGGTGCTCTGGTCGCTGCCGGGAATGCCGTTGCCGCGCCGGATCCACGCGGTCTTCACGTGCGTGGTCCGTGCGGTCAACGTGTCGCCTTCCCATTTACCAGTCGTAAACCCCGCGCCTGTGGCCAGCGCGTTCGGCGACGGCTCGGGCCGGCCGTCCATCCAAATCGTCACGGTATCGCGAAGGTAGTCGCCTCCGAGCTTCCATGCGATCACCTGACCGTCACGATCTTCCTCAGCCCAGATCGATATTCCGCGCGGGCGGTACTGCATGACCCACGGCGCCTGCGGCAGGCACTGGCGCTCGACGGTGGACGGCTGATTCGACGTGTAGAGCAGCGCCTTGGCGCGCCCTTCGTCGTTCATCGGCATGCCCGTGAAATCGCCGAGGTCGGATCCGGGCCCGGGTTCGATGTAGTCCTCATTGAGGACCGGCGCCCTCGAACCAGTTAGATCCGCCTTCGCGGAAGCGAGCAACACTGGCA
>JACXTT010003110.1_pt1 | contig 25894 bp, 20 predicted proteins | sample 9270951 | NCBI WGS metagenome assembly JACXTT01 (sample SAMN15532306, study PRJNA645909) | rock metagenome | isolation source: weathered quartz diorite | place: Puerto Rico | collected 2017-06-21
AACCCGGTATCCTGCCCCTCCGTTGCAGGTAGTGTGGCGGAAATTTTGGGGGGAGGTGAACAAGCCGGTTTCAATTCGCCGTGGGGTTCCCGGGGGGCTGTGCGCCGCCGGCCCGGTTGTCGGTTCCGGCGCGGGCGCCGGCCCGCCCGCTCGTCGTGCTTGCGGGGCCAGTCGTCGAGCGCCATTGAGGCCGGCATGGACCCTGTCCCGGTCGGTGAGCGAGCGGCTCTGCAGGCGGCCGTGGCGGGCCGCTACGAGGTCGAGCGGGAAATCGGGCGCGGCGGCATGGGGATCGTGTATCGCGCGCGTGATCTCGCGCTCGAGCGTCCCGTGGCGATCAAGCTGCTGCCGCCGCAGCTGGCGGCGCAGCGGGACCTGCGGGAACGCTTCTTTCGCGAGGCACAAACCGCGGCCGGGCTGGCTCACCCCCATGTCGTTCCCATCCACGTCGTCGAAGCGCACGGGGACGTCGTCTTCTTCGTCATGGGCTACGTCGATGGCGAGACCCTGACGGCCCGGGTTCGTCGGGCTGGGGGCCTCCCACCACTCGAGGTCGCTCGCTGGCTCCGCGAGGTTGCGTGGGCGCTCGGCTACGCCCACGGCCGCGGTATCGTGCATCGCGACATCAAGCCGGACAACATCCTCATCGAGCATGCGACGGCGCGTGCCTACGTCACGGACTTCGGGATCGCACGGCGCACGGACCGCTCGGGGCTGACGGCCGAAGGGCTGGTGATCGGGACGGCGCAGTTCATGAGTCCGGAACAGGCCGCGGGGGAAGGGGTGGATGGTCGCAGCGATATCTACGCGCTGGGCATCGTCGGGTACTACGCGCTGACGGGGCGCCTGCCATTCGATGCGCCGACGGTGCAGCAGACGCTCGCGCTGCACCTGACCCAGCCGCCGCCACCGCTGGCCGAGCGCCGGGCGGATGTGCCGGCCCGGCTCGTGGCCGTGATCGATCGCTGCCTGGCGAAGGAGCCCGCCGCGCGGTTCGCGTCCGCGGAGCAGCTGGTGGAGGCGCTGGACGCCGTGGCGACTCCCACCGTCGAGCCGGCGCCGCTGCTCAGGAACTGGATCCGCGTCGCCGAGCAATGGCAGATCGTGCTGTGGACGCTCGTCCCCGTGTGTCTCGTGTTGATTGCCCTGGCCCCCCAGCGAGCGCTGGCGATCGCGGCTCTGTTCGTGGCGACACTCGCGGCGTTGACCGTCGACCTCGTCTCACGCACGCGGCTGTTGCTGCGCCAGGGGTTCACGTACGACGACGTACGCACGGCCATCTGGAACGAGCGTGAGGTCCGGCAACGCGAGCTGCGCTCGCTGTTGGGGGACGCGGCGGCCGTGCTGCGGCGGCGACGCACGACGTGGCGCTGGGCCGGGGTTGCCGCCGCGGGGCTCATCACCACGGTGATCGTCGCGATCGTGCGACAACGCATCCCGAGCATGCCTCGCCTGCTGCTGGTGGGTGTCGTCGTCGGCGCGATGCTCGCGTTCGCGGTCGGCGTCCTCATGTCGATGGCGGCGAGTGCGCCGATCCAGCGCTCCAACGCGCTGTTCTACACGGCCGTGTGGCGGCGCTGGTTTGGCCGGTGGTTCTTCCGCGTCGTGGAGCTCCTCGGGCCCCGCCGATCGCGGCGGCGGGAGGGCTGAGTCAGCTCGGCCGGAACGCCACTGCCGTGAACCACGCCGGCAGGGTGTAGAGCAGCAGCCACGCGCGCCAAGCGAAGCCCGTCAAACAGTTGATCCAGGTGATGCGATTGCCGGCGACAAAGAACAGCACGACGAGGGCGAGGATGCCGTGGATCAGAACGCGATAGGCGCGGTAGGTCGACGCCTCGGCCTCGTTGCTGATGTTTGGTCCGACGAGGCCGCTCAGCGTGATGGTGACGCCCGCGAGGAGGAAGGCGACCACCACGTCCGCAGGGCCCCACCATGCCGGCAGCGTTGCGGGATTGCTCGCGAGTCCGGCGGCGGCGGGGAATAGCGACGATATCGCAAAGACGATAGCGGTCCAGATCGCGAGCCGATGAGCCCACGTGCGCCGACCTGAGTCGGGAGGACTCGTCCCTGCTGAGCGCACGTGACCTCCTGGAGGACGATGTCGATGAACAAGTGGTCAAGCCGAGACGTCTATTCCTGAGCGGTCCGCTGACCTCTGCGAAGGGGGCTTCAGAGCTACCGGATCCTGATCGGCACGCGGATCTGCCCGATCACCGCATTTCCCCGCCCGCGCACGACCGCCAGCAGCACCAGGTCGCTCGGCGCGACCGGCGTGAATTCGAAGTCGTACGTCTCACCGGGACCCATCCGCAACCGGGCCGGCCGCGGCGCGGCCTGTTGCGCCGGCACCTCGGCGCCGTCCTTGGCAAAGGGACGCCACGCGAGCACCGTGGAGTCCTGCGATAGCGTGACATCCTCCACATCGTTTGCCGTGATGTTGATGAAGCGTAGTCTGTGGGTGACGCCACCCTTCCAGTCGAGGGGCGCGGGAGTCGTCGTGCCGTTCCAGAGCGCGGGCGCGGCCGAATCCGCTCCGCCGCGGCCGATCAGCAAGACGTGGTCGGTCGAGCTGTCATAGACAGCACCGGGCTGCAGCACGATCAGCGGTCCGTACAGACCGGAGGCGAGCTGGACGCCCTCGTCCTGGTGCGTGTGGTAGATAAACGTGCCCGCCCGGTCAGGATCGAGATGCACGACGAACGAGTCCCCGGGCGCGATCTTCGGCGCCGGGTGACCGGGGCTGCCGCTCCAATCAGCGACGCCGTCGTAGAAGCTCTGCACCTCGATGCCGTGCCAGTGCACCGATACGAGTTCGTCGGTGCGATTGAGCAGCGTGATCGCGACCGGCTCGTCACGGTGCAGCACGATGGGCGAGCCGGGGATGCGGATGGAATCGCTGGCGGGCGCGACGGAATCGTCCTGGAGCACGAAGCCGTAGCCCGCTTCCGCCCCGAAATGGCGTGCCCGCTTCTGCACGAAGAGCCGCATGGTGCGCCGCGGCCCACCAGCATCCCGCGTGGCGACACCGCTCGACGGCTTCACCTCGATCCCGATGACGAGACCAGCCATGCTCTGAAACGCGTGATTCGACCCGTGGATCGAGTCGTGCACCGAGCCCGCGCCGGCACCCAGGCGGGCGTACTGGTTGCGGATCGCAGCCGAGATGTGCGCGATGAGATGGCAGTGAAACAGCCAGTTGCCGGGGCGGGTGGGCACCCAGGTCATCGCCATCGTCGTCCCGGTGGCCATGAATTCCGTCACGGCACGACGCAGCAGCTCGGCCGCGTACAGCGTGTCGTGCGCGGCCGTCCCCCGGCTGTCGACCTGGAAGTAGAAGCCGTGCAGGTGCATCGGGTGAATGCGCGGGGTCAGGTTGAGCACGCGCCAGTGCACCGTATCGCCGGCGGTCACCATCAACCGCTCCGTATAGGGCCATGACCGGCCGTTGATCGCCAGCACCTCACGCCGCTGACCGACGCCGAACCCGGTGTCGGCGGGATGCACCCACGCCGTCATGACGAGGATGCGATCGTCGCGACGCGCGCCTGCCGCCGGGTCGACGACAATCGCGCCCGCGAGTTGGCTGTCGTCGGTGCGCCCGATCCCGGCTCCCTCACCGACCGTGCGGCCCCAGTAGTAGTAGGTTCCCGGCGTCGTGGCCCGAAAGCGCACGTCGCGCTCGGCGCCCGACGCCACAGCGACCGAGTCACGCTGGCCCGCGCGATCGTACAGGCCGCGGACGAGGAGGGGCGTATCCAGCCGGTTGCGCAGGGTGATGCGCACCTCGGTTCCCGCCGCAACGCGGATCAGCGGCCCCGGAATCTCGACGGCTCGTCCCCGCTCCCCGAAACCCGCGACGGCGACGCGCGGCCCGTTCTCGCCTTCGGCCACCCACGTCCCCATTGCGGCGTCGAGCCGCAACGCGAGAACGCCGTTGCGCAGCTGTCCCGCCGGCCGGCGGTTGTCATTCGGCACAACCCGGGTCAACGAATCTGTGGCGGAGGTGATCGCGAGGGCCGCGATGAGCGAGACGGGCAGGAGCATGAGGGACTCCAGGAATCTTGGGACGGGGATAACGCTGCGGGGAAATGACTAGAGCCGCAAGCGTCAACTGTTTACCCCTGTACGTCTGTACGTCGAGCAGTGCAGGTCCCCGTTTTTCTTCTAGGCCTTACAGCCCCCTCAGTGCGTTCGCCTCTGTGTCTACTACACTGAGGATCGTCGCAAACCCGGAGATCTCGAACACCTCCCGCACCGTCTCGTTCAAGCCGAACAGCCGCAGCGCGCCACGCTCTTGGTTGAGCCGCTTGGCCGTGCCCAGCAGGACCCGCAGCCCCGCGCTCGAGATATAGTCCAACGCGCTGAAGTCGATGACCACCTTGCGCCGGCCGCCCGCCAAGATGGCGTCGAGCGCCTGCTGCGCCTGCGGCGACGTATTGCTGTCGAGATGCCCTGCCAGTACCACGACCGTGACATCCTGCTCGGTGCGCGTCGTGATCTCCATTTACCTTCCTCGCCCCTAGAGGCGCTTGGTCAGGACCACCACATTGCGATCCGCTCGGCGCTCATAGCGCACCTCGTCCATCATCCGCTGGACCAGGTGAATCCCCAGCCCGCCGAGCTTCCGCTCCTCGACCGGCAGGGCAGTGCCCGGGGCGGGAGCCTCCCCGAACGGGTCGAACGGCCTGCCGTCGTCGATCAGCATGACCGAGAGCCGGTTGGGGTGCAACGCCACGTCTACCACAATCCTGGCCGCCCCGCCGTAGGCGATGGTGTTGGCAAGGAGCTCGTCCAGGGCGACGCTCACGCTGCGCCGGAGCGTGGCCGGTAACCCTCGCTCCTCCGCGAACTCTCGGAACCTCGCCCCCACGCGGTCAGCCCCGTCCCACCGGGTTTCGGCGCCGATCCCTATGCGGAAGCCTGGTAGCATCGTGGCCCTAATATGGCCGGAAACGGGGAGCCGGGCTCCGGATTCCGGGACCCGGCCCCCCCGGGACCCGGACCTCGGACCCCGGAGTTACGTTAGTCCCAACTTTTGACCGTCCGGATTGTAATTGGAAGAGACGCCGGGTGTGGTAGACGAGCAGGACCGTGCCCTCGTTGGCCGGTACCTGAAGGGCCACAGCGAGGCCGCCGCCGCGCTCGTCGATCGCTACCAGCAGCGCCTGTTCAACGTCGCGCTCCGGATGCTTGGCAACATGCAGGACGCCGAAGACGTCACGCAGACGGTGTTTCAGAACGCGTTTCTCAAGCTCGACACGTACGACCCGACGTACCGGTTCTTCAGCTGGATCTATCGCATGGCGGTGAATGAGTCGCTCAACGCGCTCAAGCGCCGCAAGCCGACGGTGACGATCGACGAGTTGGCCATCCCGGCCCCGGGAGCCGCCGCTGATCACAGGACCGAGGCGGAGATCCGAGTAGGGATGGCGCTCAGGGCCTTGAATCCGGATGACCGGGCCGTGGTGGTGCTCAAGCACTTCGCGTCGTTCTCCTACCAGGAGATCGCCCAGGTGCTCGAGATTCCGGTCCAGACCGTGAAGTCGCGCCTGTTCACGGCGCGCGAACGACTGCGGCTCACACTGCGCGAACACATGGAGTAGCCCATTGAATAAAGAACAGGTCGAGCTGATCCAGCGCGAGATCGATGGAGCCAATACCCCTGACGACAGCGCCCGAGTCCGTGCGCTCGTCGCAGCGGATCCGGAGGCTCAGGCCCTCCTGGCCGAGCTGAACCAGGTCGCTAGGACTTTCGAGCGGGTCGGGGAGCGGACGCCGTCGCCCCAGCTGAAGCAGGCGATCCTCGCGGCGTTGCAGACGCCGAGATCGCAGACACCAAATAGAATCGGTCGTTGGCTCACAGACGTACTGCAGTCCACCACGGAGCGCATGGAGGAGCTGGTCATGACCAAGAAGACGATTCTCATCGGAGCCACCGCCGTCGCGGTCGTGATCGTCGGCGCCTATGTCGTGACCGGCTATCCGCGGCTGGGTGGCACAGCGGGCACCATCGGCGACTCGATCTCGGGCGTCCAGCCGGCAGCGCGCTACCACGGCCGGACCCTGACCCAGGCCGACGTGACGCTCGACAACCCCCAGATCGCGGCGTTGTTCCAGAACCACGAGGTCCTGAACCTGGTCAAGAGCGACGCCTTCCGTGACGTAGTGAAGAACGACGCGTTCCTCAGGCTGCAGCAGAACGCTGCCTTTCGTGGGATCCTGGCCACCCGGGCGTTCCACAACGTGATGCAGAGCGATGCCTTCCGCGATGCCGTGAAGCGCGACGCGTCCCGCGACGCGCAGTCCACTCAGGCGTGGCGCGAGCTCCACGCCAATGCGTCGTTCCAGGCCCTCGAGGCCAACCAGACCTTCCGCGCGATGCAGTCCGACGCGTCGTTCCAGGCGCTGATGGCCAGCAACGCCTTCCAAACGGTCATGGCGAGCCAGGCGATGCAGTCGCTGCAGGCGTCGCAACTGTTCCGCGATGTCGCGCAGAACGCGCAGCTCTCCCAGCTGTTCCTGAGCGAGGCGAACCGCTTCCAGCAGTAACGCTCGCTGCAGCTCCCGGCTGCTCCTGATCCCGGCCCGCCCTCACGGGGGCCGGGATCAGTGCTACATTCTGCACCTTCCAATGCACCGCACATTCCTGGCGATCCTCGCGCTCTCGGGCGCGTCGATCCGGCTCGCCGCGCAGTTCCAGACGCTCGAGACCAGCAATCTGCGGCTGATCTATACCTCGCCTCTCGAGTCTTATCTGGTGCCCCAGGTGAGCCGCAGCTTTCAGAACTCGCTGCAGTTCTACTGCCGGCTGTTCGATTACGCGCCGCAGGGCAAGATCACCGTGCTGCTGCACGACCTCTGGCACTACGGCAACGCCGGCGCGCGTCCCTTGCCGGAAAATCACATCACCGTCGGCATCGAGCCCTACTCCCACGAGTACGAGTCGGCGCCCGCGCCGGAACGGATGACCTCGTCCTTGAACCACGAGATGGCCCACATCGTCACCGTGGACAAGGCCACCGGGTCCGACCGGTTCTTCCGCTCGATCTTCTTCGGCAAGGTCACGCCGGACGCCGCCGCCCCGCCGTCGCTGCTGTACGGCTACCTCACCACGCCGCGCTGGTACTCGCCGCGGTGGTACCTGGAAGGGATCGCCACCTACTTCGAAACGTGGATGAACGGCGGGCTGGGCCGGGCGATCGGCCCGTACGACGAGATGGTGTTCCGCACGCTGGTGCGCGACAGCGCGCGTATCTACGACGTCGTCGGGCTCGAGTCCGAGGGGACCACGATCGACTTCCAGGTCGGCGTGAACTCCTACCTCTACGGCAATCGCTTCGTCAGCTACCTGGCCCTGCGCTACGGCAACGACAGCCTGCTCGCCTGGTACAACCGGTCCACGGGGAGCCGGCGCTGGTTCTCGTCGCAGTTCGCTCACGTGTACGGCCGCTCGCTCGAGGACGAGTGGGCCCGCTGGATCGCCTGGGAGCGTGACTGGCAGCACGCCAACCTGGCGGCGATCCGCATGCACCCGACGACGGCGGCACGTCCGCTTACCCAAGAAAGAGGAGGAGCGCTCGGATCGGTGTCCCGCGCCTACTATGACTCCGCGGGTCACCGCATCCTCGTCGCCATCCGCTACCCGGGCCAGGAAGCCGCTATCGCCGTGATCGACGTCCTTTCTGGCAGCATCCGGCGCCTCCACGACGTCCAGGGCGCATCGGGATTCTCCGTGACATCGCTGGCCTACGATCGCGCCACCGGCACGTTGTTCTATACCACCAACAATGCCGACTGGCGGCATCTCAAGTCGCTGGACGTGAAGACCGGCCACAGCACCGTGCTGCAACACAACGCGCGCATCGGCGACCTGGTCTTCAACCCGGCGGACCGCTCGCTCTGGGGAGTGCGGCACGACAACGGGTACTCGACGCTGGTCCGCGTCCCCGCGCCGTGGCGCGAATGGACCCAAGTCTGGACGCTCCCCTACGGGGAGGATCTGTTCGACCTGGACCTGGCACCCGACGGCTCGACCCTCATCGGGTCGATGTCGCAAGTGGACGGCAGCCAGCGGCTGGTGCGGATGGACGTTGCGGCGCTCGAGCGCGGCGACACCACGCACACGGTGCTGTACGAGTTCGGCGACTGGTCACCATCGAATTTCGTGTACTCGCCGGACGGGCGCTTCCTGTTCGGCTCCTCCTACTACTCGGGCGTCTCGAACATTTATCGCTACGACCTCGAGGCAGGGGTCATGCGGCCGCTGAGCAACGCCGAGACGGGCTTCTTCAAGCCGGTCCCTTTGACAGCGGATGCCGGGGACTCGGTGCTCGTGTTCGCGTATTCCGGCCGGGGGTTCGTCCCGGCGCTGATCCCGAACCAGGTGGCGGACAGCGTGAGCGCGATCCAGTTCCTGGGCAACGCGATCGCGCAGCAGCGGCCCGAGGTGCAGACGTGGATGCCGGCCCCCGTGTCGCACCCGGATTCGATCACGACGCCCACTCGGGAGTATCGGTCGCTGCGCAATTTCAGACTGGACTCGGGCTTCCCGGTGGTGGAGGGCTACGAGGACGCTGCCGGCCATCAGGCCGGGGCCTTCGGGCTGCGGCTGAATTTCTCCGACCGGGTCGGCGCCACGGCACTCGACGTCACCGCGTCCGTGTCGCCGGACCAGCGCCTGTCGCCCGACGAGCGCTGGCACCTGAACGCCGTGTTCCGCTCGTGGGGCTGGAAGGCCGCGGCCACCTGGAACCGCGCCGACTTTTACGATTTCTTCGGGCCCACGAAAGTGAGCCGCCGCGGCTGGTCGGTGGGCCTCGAGCACGAGGGCAACCTCATCCTCGACACCCCGCGCAACCTGACGTACACGCTGCAAGCCGCCGCGTACGGCGATCTGGCGACACTGCCAGAGTACCAGGGCGTGACGGCCTCGTTCAAGAAGCTGCAGTCGTTCTCCGCTACGCTCGACTACTCCGCGCTGCGCCGCTCACTCGGCGCCGTCGAAGACGAGATGGGGACGACATGGGACCTGGCGCTGCGCGCCAACGCAGCCAACGGAACGTTTTTTCCGCGCTGGAGTCTCGATGCGTCCAGGGGCGTGCTGCTGCCGCTCGACCACTCGTCGCTCTGGTTCCGCGGCTCGGCGGGGTCGGCACTCGGCGGCAACCGGAGCGATCCCTTCGCCAACTTCTTCTTCGGCGGTTTTGCCAACAACTGGGTCGACCACCGGGCCATCAAGCAGTTCCGCGAAACCGAGAGCTTCTCAGGGGTCGACATCAACTCCATCCCGGGCGGCAACTACGGAAAGCTCCAGGTCGAGTGGACCACGCCGCCACTGCGGTTCCGCCGCGCCGGCATCCCCAGCTTCTACTTCCGCTGGGCGGACCTGTCGCTCTACACCACGGGGCTCGTGACCAACGTCGACCATCAGGCGTTGCGCCGCGAGCTCGCGAACGTGGGGGCGCAGCTCGACGTGCGCTCGATCACGCTGTCGCACCTCGAGTCCACGTTCTCGGTGGGGTACGCGGCAGCGGTTGAACGCGGCGGCCCGTTCCACTCCGCCTGGATGTTCTCGTTCAAGATCATGTGACGATCGTCCTCGGCGCCGCCGTCAGTGTCCTGCCGGTGTTGGTTTTTCTCGGGAGCCTGGTGCTGATCGACAGCTACAAGCTCGTGGCACTGCGGGCCATCCTGCTGTCGGTGCTCGCCGGCGTGCTCGCCGCGCTCGCCGCCTACGCGATCAACCGAGCGCTCGGGCCGGCGCTCGGGCTCGACTTCAGCCACTACTCCCGATATGTCGCGCCGCTGGTGGAGGAGACGCTCAAGGCTGCATTTGTCGTCTACCTCTTGCGACAGCACAAGGTGGGGTTCGTCGTGGATGCCGCGATTCACGGATTCGGCATCGGCACGGGCTTCGCGCTGCTCGAAAACCTCATCTACCTGAGCGCGCATCCCGGTGCCTCGCCGTGGACCTGGGTGGTGCGCGGGTTCGGTACCGCGATCATGCATGGCGGCACCACCGCGATCCTGGCGATGGTCTCGCGCACGCTGCTCGACCGGACGCCCACGTTTCGGCTGCGGCTCGTTTTGCCCGGACTTGGCCTGGCGGTCGTGCTGCACTCGCTGTACAACCACTTTCTGCTGAATCCGATCCTGGCGACGGCCGTGATCGTGCTGGTGTTCCCGTTGGTCAGTGTCGTCGTGTTTCACCAGAGCGAGCAGGCGGCCAGGGGATGGGTGGGCGAAGGGTTCGATACGGACCAGGAGCTGCTCCAGGCCGTCAACGCGGGCCGGATCTCCGGGACGCCGGTCGGGAAGTACATCATGACGCTGCGCAGCCATTTCGCGCCCGAAGTGATCGTCGACATGATGTGCCTGCTGCGCCTGCGTGCCGAGCTGGCCATCCGCGTCAAAGGCGTGCTGATGATGCGCGAGGCGGGGTTCGAGCCGCCGCCCGATGCAACCGTGAAGGACAAGCTCCGCGAGTTGCGGTACCTTGAGCGGAGCATCGGGAGAACGGGGCTCGTCGCCCTGCACCCGTTTCTCCACACGAGCACAAGGGACCTCTGGCAGCTCACGGTACTTGACGGATGACGACCCCCCCGAGCCTGCGGGACGCCGAGCGCTGGGCGCGTGAGATGGAAGTCGCGCGGAACATCCAGCGGGACTTTTTGCCGGAATCGCTGCCCGTGGCGCGTGGCCTCGAGCTCCAAGCCGCGTTGCAGCCGGCGCGCGACGTCTCCGGCGACTTCTACGACGCGTTCTCGCTGCCGCCGTCCGGCACGATCGTCCTCGTCGTCGGCGACGTGTGCGACAAGGGTGTCGGCGCCGCGCTGTTCATGGCGCTGTTCCGCAGCCTCATCCGCGCCTCGGCCGATCCGGTGGGCGGGGGCGCGATCCAGATGATCGGCGGCCGGCGCACGCTGGTACGCCAGGCGCTCGACGCCGCCACGCCGGCGGATCTCTTGACGCGAGTTGCGGGCTTCACCAACGACTACATCGCGCGGCTGCATGGGCGCACCAACATGTTCGCCACGGTCTTCCTGGCGGCGCTGACGCCTGCGACGGGGCAGTTCGACTACGTGAACGCCGGTCACGAGCCGGCGCTCATCGTCACGCCGGACGGGGCGATGCGGGAGCTGAAGCCCACGGGCCCGGCCCTCGGGCTGATGCCCGAGCAGGTGTTCGGCGCGGGTGAGGGGACACTCGAGCCCGGCCACAGCCTCTTCATGTTCACCGACGGCTTGATGGACGCGCGCAACGCGAGGGGAGAGGCCTTCGGCGCCGCGCGGCTCAGGAGCGCGCTCGGGGCCAACACCAGCTCCGCGTCCAGCCTCGTGCAGGGCGTGATGGACGCGATCGCCGCGTTCACGGGGCAGGCCGAGCCGCACGACGACGTGACGCTCTTGGCGGCAAAGATCAGCTGAGCGGATCGAACCAGGGTTCCTCTGATCCAGAGGGGGCCCCGATAGATCGATCATCCGACAACGCGTAAGCGTTCCGCGTGGCGTGTGAGGCTACGGTCTATAAGCCTCGACCGTGCGTAGGATTGTTCCAAACACACTGCCGCCCACGGCATAGATGACGCCTTTGATCTCTGCGGCTCCCAGGTGACCTCGAGCAGTCGGCATGTCCGATTGCGCTGACCACGTGTTGCTCCCAGGATCATACGCCTCGACCGCGGCACTGGGAGCGCACGAAGTATTGGCACCACCGATCGCGTAGAGTTTACCCCCTACTGCGACGAGACCCATGCCCTCCCGGGCGACAAACATCGACTGCCTAGTGCTCCACGCATGCATAGCAGGAACATAGGCCTCAACCGTAGCAAGAAAGTTGCACGACGCAGGGGTAGGGTTTCCGCCAACCGCGTAGAGTGTTCCTCCGATCGCTGCGACGCCCAGGCACTGTCGCGCAGTGGGCATCGAATCGACCGTCGTCCATTGGTTCGCGGCGGGGTCGTACACTTCGACCGTTCTGATGACGCCGTTGGCGGTGTTTTGTCCCCCGACCGCATAGAGCTGGTTGCCAATCACCCCGACGCCCGGGCAGTAGTGCTGCGTATTCATCGAGGCCATTGGGATCCACGTATCCGTAACGGGATTGTAAGCCTCGACCGTTGCACTGAGCCCGCCGGCGTCGGTCCCACCGACAGCGTAGAGGATACCGCCAACCACTCCAACCCCCAAAGCGCCTCGTCCCGAACCCGAGTGGAGTGGCAGGGAGGCTTTGCTTGACCAGCCGTTCGTCACAGGATCGTAGGTTTGGACGGCGGCGGTGAACCCGTTGTTGTCGTATCCGCCGACCACATAGAGTGTGTCGGCAATCACCCCAACGCCCATGAATGTCTGTTCCTTGGGCATATCGGCCAGCGTCGTCCAGCAGCAAACGGCTTTCGCGCTGAACGTGACGGGATTGCCGGCGATGCCGCCCCCGGCCGCGGTGGCCGTGAGCGAGTTCGCACCAGGGGTCGCACCGAGTGTCCAGGAGGTCACCTGCGCGACTCCGGCGGCGTTGGTGAGAATGGCGCTAACTGGGTCGACCACACCCCCGCCCGAGGTCACAGCGAATGTCACCGCCACTCCACTCACGGGGTTGTTGTACTGATCCGTTAGGACAACTGAAGGTGAGGTCGCAACCGCCGTGCTGACCGTCGCGATTTGGTTGTCGCCGCCGTTCACCGCGAGACTTCCGGGGCAGGTGTTGGTCCCACTCTCTGCGCCGCCTACAAGGAAAATGTTGGGGAGTGGCGTGTTGTTACAAACGCTGCTCCCATTCGTCAAGGCAAGAGTACCCGCATCCACCACGATGCCACCCGGCCCTGGACCGCCGATATTCCCGCTAACAGTAGTGTTGTCGAGGGTTAGAGTGCCGAGGTTGCGAATCCCGCCGACCCTAGACCCATTGTTCGCATCCACCGCACTGTTGATGAGGGTAACGCTGCCGTTTTCCCTGTTCCCGATGCCGCCGACATCAAAGGCGCGATTTCCGGTCACCGTACTGTTGGTGAGTTTCAGCGTACCGCCTTCGTTCAGAATGCCACCGGCGTCGTTGCCACCATTGTTGCCGGTCACTGTCACGCTGGTCAGGGTCAACGTGCCGAAGTTTGTGATACCACCGCCGTTGCCACCGTCCAAGAACTCCGAGCCACCCATGATCGTCACGTCCGAGATAGCGACGGTGGGCTGCGAGTGAAAGCCGACCAGAAGAACTCCGTTACCCGTGATGTAATCGAATTGGGGAGAGTATGTCGGACTCGGGCCGTGGAGGATGAGGTGGTAAAGGGTCGGTCCCTTGATCTCCACGTTTGTCTCGATGCGCAGGGCGCCAGGTTCACGGCTCAGGCACAAATCAGCGCACCGCAGAAGGATCGTCGCGTTCCCGCCGGCAGGAGCGAGATCATCGGCGAAGATGATCCTGGTGCCGGAGGGAGCCGTCGCAAGAACCTGGCGCAGCGTGCCGGGGCTGTCGTCATCCGCCAGGCTGGTGACTACCAAGTTGGTGGTCACAGCTACCACATCAAGGGCCGCGCTGCCGCTCACGCCCTCTGCTGTAGCGGTGATCGTGACCTGCCCAGTGGCAACGGCCGCGACGAGACCCGTATCGTCCACCGTAGCCAAGCTCGGATTGGAAGATGCCCACGCGATGACCCGATCGGTGAGCGTGTCGCCGGCCGAGTCCTTGGTCGTTGCCGTGAAATGCGCCGTGCTCCCCGTCGGCACCGAAGCCGTGTTGGGAGTCACGGTCACTGAAGCGACCGGAACCCCGGCGCCTCCGCCGCTGAAATGGCTGACCAAACCACTCACCGTGTGATCGGTGGTGTTGGAGATGCTCCCTGGTACTCGTTTCCAGCCATTTCCGGAGTTTTGGTAGAGTTTCACGCTGCTTTCATGTATACCGGTGGGGATGTGACTAGGGTCGTAGCGAATGGTGAGTGTCACAGGGTTGGAGAATGTCGTACCGCTGGGGCCAAGATCGTAGACACTTCCAGCAAGAAGGCCCCGAACGAGCGGACCGCTGCTGGAGGAAACCGTGATTGAGGTGTTCTGAGCTAGCGCACCCGAAGGAACCAACAACGTCAGACGACCGTCCGCGCTCGCGACCGAACCGCCCGGTGATCCGACGATCCCGCCGCTCCCAAGGGTTGCATCACAATGCGCCGCGCGGTTCGTTGCGTCGAAGTACGAACGCAGCCCGACAGCATTGCTGTGGCCGCCGCAGAGTCCACCGGCCGCGCTGGTTCCGATCCTCGTCGACAACTTGAGGGACAGGAGATCGCTTGTGCCATTAAATGCCGCAGGCGCGAAGGAACCGAAGGGGATACTGACTTCAGTGGCGCTTCCGGGGCTTGCCGTGAGGCCTTGAATACACATGAGCTGGCCTGAGACCAGGAGCGCGCCGTTTCGGAACGCCTCGACCAAGATGTCAAATCTCGTCCCGACATCGTCGCTATTTCTGAGCCCCAACCAGATGTGAACGCTACTAAAGGCAGTGAGGGATCCGACGACAGGCCCACTGCTGACTGTCCAGGTACCGACGGCGACCCAAGGGTTGCCACCGCCGAACTTGACGCCCGGAGAGTCTTGGTACTTCGCCGTTGTCGCGGTTGGTGGGATGGCATCCATCGAAAGCGTTGGTGGATTGGCCGTGCCGCCGCTGCCGTGCAGGTACACCGAGGTCGGCGACGGCGGGGGATTGGTGGCAAAACGCGGGCGCGTGAACTGATCTGAGGAGGTTGGCGAGCGGTCGCATGTCACGACGAGCAGCGTTGCTACCGAAACCAGTAGCACATGACGCGACAGAGCAGCGGCTGCCTTCATGGCGCCTCCTGGAAAGCGCATGTCTATTGGTTGTCGCGACTCGCTCGTACGGACGTATCTCCCTGTTGAATTCAACGGACCCGGTTCGCCACATTGCTGGTCTGATTCGTAGTGAGAGAAACAACCAAACGCCGAGGCACTCTTTCCGTAGCTCCCCCTGAGGGGGCGCGGAGGTTCTGGCTTGCTAATCCAGGACGCGCGCGAACAACGCCTGCAGATCGATGTCCAGCGGTGGGGCTGTCGGTTCAGGGTGCCAACGCAGCGTTTCGCTGATCACTTCAGGCCGGTCGTCGTCCGGGCGCCAGCGTTCCACCAGGCGGGCGTCCATGTCGACAATCCAATACTCGGCGACACCGGCGTGCTGGTAGGCGCGGCGCTTCGCTCCGCGATCGCGCGTGGCCGTCCCGGGCGAGAGCACTTCGATAGCGAGGACCGGCACGCCCACATCTTCCCACGTTCGTGGCGGGCGTCCCGGCTGGTGACGCACCACGAACAAGTCGGGCTGTACCAGTGTCCGCGGGCCCAGCACAATGTCGGCGGGACTCCAAAACACCTGCAGGCCGTCCGCACCCGCGAGGGCGGTCACGAGACAGTGCTCGATCTCGCGCAGTATCGCCTGGTGCAGGAGCGTGGGTGACGGCGTCACGACATGGACGCCGTCGAGCAGCTCGTGGCGGAGCCCATCGTCGGGAAGGGCCAGGAGCGTGGCGATCGTGGTGATCTCGGGTGACACGGCCGGCATGCCCATAATCTGAATGGCTCCTGGAACGAGTGGCAACTCGGCATCGCCCAGCATGGGCAATCCGGTGCCGGCGAGCATCATCAGATTCGTGCCCGGTGGCGCAGAACCTCGCACCTCTTCCTCACCGGACGACGAACGCGGAGCGCATGCCCGAGCGCGTCCGGTGAGACCGGCCCTCAGAACTCCGGGTGGGGTGAGAAGCAGAACCCATTGGCTCCGGACCCGCCATCCCATCCGTACACGACGACGCCGAATGCCGCGCCACTGCTGCTGATGCGGTTGACACCGGCACTCAGCGAGACCGTCGCGCCCGCATAACCAGATTGGTAGATCGCCGTGAAACGGCTGACATCGATGATGGCTCCATTGAGGGCGATGGTGCCGACCGCCGCCGTTGGCGCAATGATATTGGCGTAGCGAGTGGTCACCTGAGAGATCGGCGTATCGAACACATACGTGCTCGCGAAGGCGGTGACGGGTTGCAGCAGCGTGAAGCAGGGATCCACGCCCGGGTTGAGAAATCCCGTGTTGGGGTTACCGCCGTCCGCTCCCAGCCCCTCCGCTTCCAGCGCGACCACTACCGGGACATTGCTGACGAGCCGAACGGGAGTAGTGGTCCGAGCTTCGGTGACCTGTCCGGTCTCGAGGCGTGTCGCGAGCCCGGCAATCCCGTTTGTCTCAAAGATCGTGCCGGGTTGCAGCGCCATGACCCGCAAGCGATATCCCGTTCGCTGGCTGAGAGGGAACGTGAGGAAGTCCTTGCCGGTCACGGCTGGCACAGGCGGAATGGCGGCCCACAGCATTCCGGCACAGCACGTGTTGGCCGGGATGTCCGCTATAATGTGACCGCCAAACACACCGATGGGCTTGTCGGATTGGACGGCCGTTCCCGTCAGATCTCCACTGAGGCCATTCGCTTCGAGTTGGTAGGCATCGCCCCGATTCAGCGTCACCTGAAACGGTGCTCCGGCGGCTCGCGCTCCAACAGCTGCTGTCGGTACGATCGTCACCGTAGTCGCATCAACCGTTCCTACGAGAGCCAGGAACGAGCCTTCGAACGATCCTGCTCCCGCCGACATGACAGAGTGCTGGAGGCCGAGCACCGTGGCTGGAAGCAGCTCTACCGGAGTCATGAAGGAGGGCTTCTCGCTGATGGCGAGTACTCCCAGGCTGTCGTCGGCGTGCACGATCACCCCGCGGGGCTCGACCTTATCCCAGGCATCGAGCATCGCTGCATTGGGGAGAGAAACGACTGCGAGACCGGTTGCGTCGGTGGTAAACGTCGCCGAGAACTGCATGCCCGGGATGATGACGGTGCCCCCAACCCCCTGATTGCCGGTGAGCCTGAGTGACAGGAGCGCCGTCTGGGAGAGGTCCGCGTTGGCGGGATACGCGACATAGTAATCCATCGGATGCGCCCCCTGAGGGGGCGGTACGCCAATTCCCTTCACGGTGATCGCGCTCAACCCGGCTACGCCTTCGAAGGTCGCGACAATTGTGGCGGCTCCCTCTTTCACGCCCGTGACGAGGCCGGACGCCGAGACGGTGGCCACCGCCGGCTGCGTCGTGGCCCAACCCACCTCGGCGGCGGGCACGACCTGCCCGTTCACGTCCGTCACCGTCGCGCTCAACCGCAGCTGAGCCGACGTTGCCAGATCGATGGTGGCGGCCGCCGGCGAGACCAGCACGCCGAAGTTCCCGAACGTGACTGTGATCGGAACATGCCCCGAGCGCGGCGCCAGTTTGATCTGGAGCGGCGGATTCTGTCCCGGCCGTACATCGATCAGCGCGCCGCCTTCATGGGTCACGACACCCTGATCGTCCACCGCCGTGACGTGAATCGCTCGCGCCGGACCCGGTGGGATCTTGATGGTCCCAGCGGCGACGCCGTTCACCACCGTCAGGTTGAAGACGAGCGAGGCCGGCAGGTCGGCGGCGGTGACCTCGACGACCAGCGTACTGATGGGGGTCCCGACGGTGATCGCCGTAATGCGTACCGGCACATCGCCGCCGGTAGCGTTACGAGGCGAAGAAGGTGACTCGCACGCGACACCGAGCAGGGTCGCGAGGCCGAGCATTGCCAACAGTGAGTGGGGCGTGCGGGTTGCACGTGCCATGGACGCGATCTCCGAATGGGTGCGTCCCCATAAGCAACCACATCCGGGTCAATTGTCAGACAATCGCGTGTTGAAGATCGGCAACCCTAATGTGCGGTCAGTTCACAGCGAGGATTTAGACGCGCCCAACGACCAGCTTGAGGATCTTCGTCACCGCGACCTTTACGTCGAAGCCGGCCCACGCATCGGGTCGAGTCGCTTGGAATCGAACCACGATCACCACGCCGTGCGCGCGCGCTCCGCCGGCGTGACCCAGGGGAACATACACCGCGTCGTCGCCGATCGAGGCGAGCTTTTCGCGGCCGCCGGCAGGCCCCGAGAATACAGCAGCCGAGTACAGCGGCACGGCCGATCCGGTCGCGACGGTGAAGCCGACCGATATCGTCCCTGACTTCGCCGAGTAGCGGCAGGAGGTCGACTCGGCGGGCTCGCCGTTGTCGGACCCGAACTGTTGCAGTACCAACGCCTCGTTCGCCAGCCCCGTCGCGCTCTGCAGCTCCGAATCGGTCATCAGCTTCTTGCAGTCATACCTTCCCGGGCGCTGGGCGGCGGCGAGGTGCACCCACGCCACCAAACCAACTGCGGCGAGCAGTGGGGAGAGGCTCGTGTTCATGAGTCAATTGTACCCTGCGGAGGTGATGACCCGCCAGGTTGGAGAACGCGGGCCTGCTCCCAGCTGGACCAAACGAGCTGGGTGCGTCCGGAACGGTTCGAAGGTTTACAGGTTCAGCCAGTAATTCACCTTGACCAGGAACACGTTGGTCGGTGGGTCCCTGAACAACTCGCGCCCGAAGTCTCTCCCCGCATCGAACGAAGGATCAGCGAAGAATCCCGAGCGGTTCTGGGTCCACACCAGGAACAGCGTCGAGCCGGGGCGATACTCCCAGCGCAGCACCGCGTTGACGCGCACCGAGCGGGTGCGGAAATCGGGATTGGAGATGGTGAAGGAGTCGGCCGGCTGGGCGCCGCTGGGCTTGACGGTGTAGGCGGCGGCGCTCGAGTCGTAGCGGATCGTGGAGCCGTTCGCCTGGCCGTAGACGTGGAAGTCGAACGTGCGCGGCGCCGCCAGCTCCTTGAACCCCGTGTAGGCGCCCGAGAAGGTGAACGGCTGCGTGAACAGCTCGAGCGAGAGGGTGCGCGACATCGTGGCGTTGATGCGCAGCGTCACGTCCAGCTCGTGCTGGCGCAGCCGGGCGAAGACATAGCGCGTGCCGTACGTGGACGGCGGCGCGATGGAATCGACCACCCGCTGCACGTACTGCGCGGTCGTGACGCCGCTGACGTAATTGGGCGCGAGCGAGAGCGACAGCGCGCTCGAGGCGCGAACCGCGAGCTGCGGGTTCACATTCCACGACCATCCCCCCGACGCGTCGCTGTTGTAGCCGCCGCCGAACCCCAGATTGACCGCGTGAGCCTGATTGGTCTGGAAGAAAACAAACGAATTGAACCCGGCCGGGGCGAGCGCCGCGGGCCCGCCGCGCGTCAGTCGATCGTCGACCACGGAAGCGGCGTAGCCGGCGAACAGATTGAAGAACCAGAAGTTGTGCAGGGTCCCGAACGAGTTGAGAAACAGCTCCTTCTGGATCCAGTCCCCCTCCCAGTTGAAGGACGGCGCGCCCTGGAGCACCACCGTCGCCTCGCGCACGATCGGCCCGGGCTTGGTCCAGTGGTGCCCGACGTACACGCCGTTGGCGATGCGGTCGCCGCGATGCTGGAAGCCGAGGTCGTTCACCTCGAAGCCGGGGGAGGTGAAGCTCGTCGCCGCGCCCCACAGCCAGGCGCCGGCGAGCTTGTCGAGGTAGATGTCGCCCGAGATCCCGGTGAGCGCAGTGCGGGTCGAATCGTAATGGTAATTGTCGGGGCGCTGGTAGTAGCGCGACGACGCGAGCTGCGCCGAGTCGATCGCGGCGCGGTCACCGGAGATGGAGGAGACGCCGAAATCGGCGGCGATGGCGTACGTGTTGTGGCCCCAGCGGTGGCGGGCGTCGAGTCCCAGGTCGTAGGCGTTGCTGCGCAGCAAGTCGAGACCGGACGCGTCGATGGTCCGATGCGTCGCGGTGGCGATCATACCAGAGGCGTCGTTGCCGCCGTTCACGGTCCGTTTGATCCGCGCCACGGCGTAGTTGCTCACCGGCTCGACGTCATCGTGGGCGCGGATGTTGGCGATGGTGTCGAGCACGGTGGCGCGCTCGCGCGCGGTCACGGCGTCGAGCACCCCCACCGTCCAGCCACTGGGGGAGCGGCCGGTCAGTTTCGCCGCGCCCAGGATCGCGGTGCTCGAGGGGTAGTCGACGAACTCGCCGTTCGACGTGATCGGGCCCTGCGGCGCGTGGCCGATGCGGCGCGAATAGAAGAATTGCGGGGCGTTGCCGAATTGCAGGAAGCCGCCCGAGCCGCCGCCGAAGCCGAAGATGTCGGCGCCCTCCACGAAGAAGGGCCGGTGCTCGGGGAGGAACTGCTCGAAGGCCGTGAGGTTCACGAACGCCGGGTCGAGCTCGACCTGGCCGAAGTCGGGGTTCAAGGTGGCGTCGAGCGTCAGGTTCGACGTGAGGCCGTACTTCAGGTCCATCCCTCCCGAGCCGAAGTAGTCGTGTGCGCGGTCGTAGGGATCGCGCGGGTTGAGCGGCGTCTGGAAGGTTCCGCGGGCGACGCTGTAGGGCAGCAGCTCGAGGCGTTCGGGCCGCGGGATGTCGTGCAAGCCGAACAGGTGGCCGAACTTGGAGACGAACCCGCCCTCGGTTTTGCCGACGAACGGCCACATGGCGAATTCGTTCTTGCGGAGAATCGTCCGGACGAAACGGATCCCCCAGATCTGGTCGCGATCGCGTGAAAAACGGAGCTGCGAAAACGGAATGCGATACTCGGCGCTCCACCCTCGAGCGTCGATGCTCGTCGCCACTTCCCACACGGGGTCCCACGACTGGTCGGCGAAGTTGCCGTCGTCGCCGAACTGCAAGTCGGATTTCACGCCCAGCGGGGTGACGTCGAAGCGATAGGCGGTGCGGTGGTCGTGGTAGGAGTCGATGAGGACGCGGAAGTCGTCGCTCTGCGTGAACGTGTCGCGGCGGCCGAGGTGTTTCGCGATTTTGCCGGGCTCGCGATCGAACAGCCGCACGCCGATGTACAGGGCGGAGGCGTCGTAGACGACGCGGACCTCGGTCGATTCCGACACGAGGTGGCCTTCCTCGGGGTCGCTCTGGCGCAGGTCGGTGATCGGCGTGGCTCGCGCCCAGACCGAGTCGTCGAGCCGGCCGTCCAGCACCGGTCCCTGGTTGACGCGCACCGCGGTGATCGCGGGGGGGATGCCGTTGGTGTGGCGGAGGCGGGACGAATCGACGGCCGGTTGCTGCAACAGGAGGAGCGGGGCGAGGAGCGGCACGGCGGCCTCGTTCGGGTGAAGGAACCTTTCATTAGGATGCTGCGCCACCCGAAAAGGTGGCAGAGCGCGGGGTGTGGGGAGGGGGTCAGGGTCTGGTGAGAATGCTTTGTCCTTACCCCCTGACCCCCTCTCCGCGATGCGGAGAGGGGGAACTGAATGAGAGTCCGAGAACGTGGCGCACGAACCGTCCATTCGTTCCCCTCTCCCGAGGCCGGCCTTCGCAGTGTTGAAGAAAAGTTGAGGGTCGTGGCCCATGCTGGCATCGATGATGTCTGCCGTCTTGCTGTCTATACTACTTCGTAGTATACTACACAGTAGCCCGTGACCCTGTTGTTCATCGAGACGAGAGTATTCACCAGGCTGCTGGCTCGCCTGGGACTCGAGGAAGGGCTGCAGCACCTGCAGCAGGAGATCCTCTCAAATCCCGATGCCGGTGACCCGGATCCTGGCACTGGCGGGCTTCGTAAAATCAGGATCCCTGACAAGGGACGTGGGAAGGGGAAGCGTGGCGGGGCCCGGGTGCATTATTTGTGGTTGCCGCACGTGAGCACGGTGTATCTCGTTTTCGTGTATTCGAAGGACGAAGACGATACCCTGGAGCCGGAGCAGAAAAAGCAGTTGCGAGAAGCGGTCGCACAAATCAAAGAAGCGACCAAGAGAGATAGGAGGAGCAATGAAGACCGCGATGTTTGAGGAGCTGTTGGAGTCGACCCGTGAGGCTCTGGCTCACGCGCGGGGCAAACTGGATCTTCGTAGCACGGCGCTCCCGCCGGCGCCTCAGCCGATGCGAGCGGACGACGTGCGGCAGCTGCGCGACAGGATGCACGCATCACAGGCTGTGTTTGCGCGTTACTTGAACGTCAGCACCAAACTCGTGCAGGCATGGGAAGCTGATCGTCGGCGCCCCGAGGGCGCCGCGCTCGCTCTCCTCAGAATCTGTGAGCGGGATCCGGCGATTGTGATTGTCAGATCACACCCGGTCGAGCAGAAGCACTCCGTTCGCGCGGGCAAGCGCAGGAAGCAAGTGGCGTAGAGTCGGGAGATTTCGCGACGGTCTAATTGCCGTCAGTCACTCCCCATTGGAAGCCAAGACCTGTGACGCGGGCGATCAGATCGGAGGGGGAGCACGATCCCGTTCCAACCTTTGCGAGTGCACGGCACGCCTCGTTGAATGCCTCCTCGCCTCCTTCCCCAGTGTGCAATACGAGCTGATTGAGTCCTGCGGCGCCGGCTGCGGCGATCTGCAGCATCAACATGAGCACGCGGTTCCCTCCGAATGCACCACAACCCCAGAAGCCACTGTGCACGACCACTGGAGGAGTGGAGCCGAGCTGAGTCGAGGACTGGATGACCGCCGCGCGGAATCCCGAGGCAGCGGCCTTCAGGATGTATTCGATCTGGTCGTTCGTGTAGCGACCGTCGCCCGTGGGAGCGGCGATGGCGATGACGTTGGTGACGGTCGGCCGATCGAGGCGGGTCGTGGCCTGTCGCACCGTGTTTACGAAGGCACGGGCGAAGGCGTTGCCGTACAACCCTGTGGTGTCGATCCGGCCCCGCCGCTCGACGCCGGTGACCAGGACTGGCGTCGGCAGCCCGCGTTCCACCGTGAGCGGCACCGGGCCGGCATCGACCAAAGCTTCCTTCAACGAGCCGAGGGCGGGATGTTCGGCGACCTGCATCTCATCCTGCGCGAAGAGGCGGGAGCCGTATGCCACGAACAGGTGAGGGTCGGCGAAGTTGACATGCCACTCGACAGCGTTCGCGGTGGTCGACACGCGCGCATAGTCGTAGAACCCTGGTCGAGCCTGGACCCTCGCGAGGCTCCCAGCCACGTCGATCCGTTCCGGAAGTGGGAGAGCCGGCCACCGGCTATAGCGTAGCCGCCCCGAGTGGATGGCTCCGGCCGGACAGAGGACTTCGTACACCGCCACCTTGTTGGGATGCTCCCAGACCGGTGGGTGCTCTGCGAACAATCGTTGGGTGTCGAACTCTCGACTCTCGAGTGGATCTGCCATCGCGGTCTTCCCCGACTCGAATTCAACAGTGTTCGATCAAGAAAGTATCATCAAGGTCCGATGAAGGTAGAATGCAGAATTGCGACGGAGCACTGAGCCCGGGACTGGTACCCGCATCGCAACTCTGCATTCTTCATTCTGCCTTCTACCCTTGTCACGCCGCCCTCTCCACTTCACTGACAACCGGCGTCGTGGGCCCGGGCGGCGTCACTGGGGCTCCTGGTGTGACGGGCACCCGCAGCATCTGCTTCGCCGCATTCCACTCGGCCATCATCTCCGCATCGTCGCCGAAGCGATAGCGCGTGATCCCGTCGAGCAGCCGCACCTGCTCCTTCAACTGCGCGGTGATCACGTCGAGATCGACACGGGCGCCGATGTGGTCGCGCCGGGCGGTGCGCGCGGTCTCGGACATCGCCTCGAAGTCCGCGACCATCTTGGCCAGCTCCTCGAGCAGGGTGGGGGATAGGCCCGCTTTTACCAGCAGGTCCTTTTGTCCCTCCCCGACCGCCAGCAACGCTTTCACGGCGGTGACGTAGGCCTTGCTGGAGGCGTTGGTGGGCGGCAGCCGGAAGTGTTGGGCCATGTCGGCCTGGTCCTTGGCGGCGACCGACCCCACCGCGACGAGATAGTGCACCAGCCGCGCGTGGATCTTGCGGCGCAGCTCGCCGCGTTGGGCATTGGCCCCGCGGGCGGCGACGCTGCCCTGGCGCTGGCGCTCCAGGATCGCCTCGGCGCGCGTCAAGAGCTCGTCGAGGCGGGTGACCACGGGCGTGAAGCCCGGTTCGGTCGCGGCATGGGCTCGGACGAACTCCCGAACGCGCGCGGCCCGGTCGAGTTTCCTGCGCACTTCGCTGTTCATATGTCCTCCTCTGCTCGCCGGCGCGGCGGTCGGGTGCCGCGCACGCTGTCCTCGAAGAGCTGCTCGGCCGGGAGCCCGACCGCCGGTCGACGGCGGCCCCGAATGCATCGAGCGGGCCAGCACGGTGCATCGCGCAACGCGCGGCGACGATCTCTGGTCACCGCACTCCGTGGCAGAGGAGTCAACTCGTTGTCGGCTGCTACGTAGCGCCTCGTCTGCGCAGCGAATTTCGAGTCGTGGATCGCGCATCCAGCGAACTCGTGGGCCACTGCGCGATCCGCATCTACCAAACTCAAATCGTCCTCAGGTGAGGACGGGTGTCTCAGAGCGGCAGTACGATGGCGGGGCGCGGTGGCGCCGAGGAGTCTCGCGAACGTGTCGTCGCGTGGCGCGGAGTCGGCGTTCGCGCGTGCACGATCGCCACCGAGGAGAGCCGGATCGTCTTGCGGGCCCACCAGATTGCCTGAGGGGAGTATTTGTCCGTCTCGGACCTACAAGCGACCGACTCGGAGGAGTGATGAACCGTCCTGGGGCTGCGCGGAACCGACTCGTAGGGCCGCCGGACCGACCCAGAACTGCGCGGGTTTATCTCGGAGTCGTACCGGATAGCGTCGAGGTTGCACTGAATCCTTGCAGCTCAACCCGTCTATCTCGTCGAACGGTCTGGTCGCCTCGTACCACTGCCGAATTGTCCAGGAGGACCGCTCACTGCTCACCGCTTACCGCTCACGCTTCTTGCTCTTGGCGATCTCGGCCTGAACTCTGGCAATGAACTCGTCTTTCAGGATGTCCTGAGGGCTCCAGATCGGGGCCGGTTACCGAAGAACCTGGCGCGATGGTGCACATCGCACAGCACAAACGGTGCATCCCGAAGAGACGAGTCCTAGGGGTGATTCGCGCGAACTCGAGCACGCAGAGCTGTCCTCTAGTTGCGTCCGCCGCGGTGCCGTATGATATGACCGTTCGAAATCCCTCGTGGCCGAGCCCCTAGACGGTCTACAAAGTGCCCTTGCCGGGCGCTACACGATCGAGCGCGAGCTCGGTCGTGGAAGTAGCGCGGTCGTATATCTCGCGCTCGACCACCGGCATGATCGCAAGGTCGCCATCAAGGTTCTGAACACCGAGCTTGTCCACGTCGTAGGGACTGAGCGATTCCTCCGCGAAATCGCGATAACGGCCAATCTCACCCACCCACACATCCTGCCACTCCTGGACTCGGGACAAGCGAACGGCCGCCCCTACTATGTCATGCCTTACGTGGAAGGCGAGTCGCTCCGACAGCGGCTCGGTGAGAACCAACAACTCTCAGCCGCTGAGACATTTCAGATCGCGCGCGATGTCGCTGCGGGGCTGACCTACGCGCACGGGCATGGTGTGGTGCACAGGGATATCAAGCCGGAGAACATCCTGATGCAAGAAGGGCAGGCGATGATCGCGGATTTCGGTATTGCCCGTGCCCTTACCATTTCTACGCAAACAACTCTGACCGGCACGGGGGTGGTGGTGGGCACGCCGTCCTACATGAGTCCGGAGCAGACGATCGCGAGCCGCGAGCTGGACGGCCGCAGCGACGTGTACAGTCTCGGCTGTGTCGTCTACGAGATGCTCGCCGGGCATCCCCCGTTCACGGGATCGACGGTCCGTGAGACCATCGCTAAGCACTCCCTTGACCCTATTCCCCGATTGCGGAACACGCGGCCCGACGTGTCGGTTCGCGTGGCGGACGCTATCGAACGGGCGCTCGCCAAGGAGCCGGATGACCGCTTCGCAACCGCGAACGAGTTCATTGAGGCGGTTGGTCCCGCTCCCGAGCGGGTAAAGATGTCGTGGAGGCGGGTGGCACGACCATCGCGGATCGCTTGGATCGTGGGCGGGCTCGCTGTGGCCGTCCTCGCGGCAGTGGCGTTGCGAACCCGATCCGGCTCGCTCGACTCGAATCTCCTGGTGGTGGCGCCGTTCGACG
>JACXTT010003111.1_pt1 | contig 25892 bp, 31 predicted proteins | sample 9270951 | NCBI WGS metagenome assembly JACXTT01 (sample SAMN15532306, study PRJNA645909) | rock metagenome | isolation source: weathered quartz diorite | place: Puerto Rico | collected 2017-06-21
CATCGGTTATATTCCCCCAGCCGAAGCGGAGGCATACTATTATCAGCAACTGGCCCAAAAGGCCACGGTAGAAGTCTAACTTAAACCAAACAGCCTCCATGAAATCCGGGGCGATTCAAATCACATCGATGTGAGCGTGGGCCTCGAAGATGGCTCCCCAATTCCATCCAACGGCAAATTGACCTTGATCAAATGGTCCGACGAGGGGCTAATCGTCTATTGCGTAATTATGGTCGTTATCTTAATTTTGTATGGTGCTGGATTCAAAAAAGGTTTGTTCAGTGATAGAGGAACAATCGAAAATGGTACACCAGCTTTAAGCCTTGCTCGCGTTCAGATGGGTTTCTGGTTTCTCTTGGTAGTCGCCTCATTCCTTTTCATTTGGCTCGCCATCGGTGAGGTACCCAAGATTCCTACATCCGTCTTGGCGCTAATTGGAATTGCCTCAGGCACGACTTTAGGAGCGGCGATAATCGACAGCAGTAAAAGAGCGAGTGCGAGTGCTGTGGTCGAATCTGAAAGTAAAAAACAAACAGCCGCTGACAACTTGAAAGCGTCAATCGAAGCGAAGATAAAGGAACGTGAGCAAGTCGAAATGTCACTCAAAGGCCTAACCCCGGAAATTACAGGCAGTGCTGCGCTGATAGATATTAAGAAGCAGCAATCCGCAGATCTATCCAAGACGATTGAGCAACTCCAAGGTGAGTTACGTACCATGGAAGCACAGTTACCTGGCTTAAAAGAAAAAAGCGACGCGGCAAGAAACCAGCAGACTGCAGTGATGAGACGGACTTTTTTAGACGATTTGTTTTCGGACGAAAGTGGGTGGAGTTTCCACCGTGTACAAATGGGCGTTTGGACGCTTGTTTTAGGTTTAGTGTTCGTCGCGAAAGTTCTGGAATATTTGGTAATGCCCGATTTTGATACCACACTCCTCGCCCTGATGGGTATCAGTTCTGGCACCTACTTGGGGTTCAAGCTTCCAGAGCAACAGCCAGCACAGACCACGGTCACATAAATGCTACCTTGTAGTCCCGATGAATATGGTTGAATCGTTAATGGATATAACTTAATACCGAGTAACCCCCTTTGGGAAACTTACGGCACACCAATCCAGACCTCAATAAACCACCCCGCCGCAAGTAACGGGGTATTAACTGCGCTCTTACAATTCGCTAGCTTAAGCCAGCCTTCGCCCCAAGGAGCGGGGAATTAAACCCACAGAGATTCAAGTCTGGGCAAGAAAACGCCCGATGAGCTTATGCCATGATATTGCCGACGGTTAAACTGGAGCGTGAGAATCAGCAGAGTTCCACTTAAAATACTCAGGTCGTTGTTCAAATGATTGGGGACAGCTCTTCTTCATCTCTTTAGGAATCCATCCTGGGATTTGGCGGTAGTAATCTATTTGGATCCGGGCGAGGTTGAAGCGCCCAGTTCACTTCCCGTTCGAGGATTTTGTTTTGCACTTCTTTGATTGATTTATCCAGTGTCTCTAACTTCGATTTTTCAGCCTTGTTAATTGCGCTTAGCTCCCTATACACTGAAAGATATTTGAAGGCCTCTATCAAATTTTCTAGGGTTGGATTTTTCTGCGCTTTCTTCGCAGCTTCTTGTGATTTTGAGTAAAAGTTTTTTACTGAGGTAGATAGATCATCGCCCCTTGCATTGGATAAAGGGAGAAGGAGGATTAAAAAGATAGTAAATATTCTCACTTTCTCTCCTAGCTGTTTTCAAATTTTCATTATTTTTGAAAGGTATGAAGCTATGGTGGTGGAATGGTTATCGATAAATTCTTCATGCTACTTTGGCCCAATAAAGTAGACAAGCATATGTCTCGAAGTTGAGGCGCATCGGTAGGATTATTCTTTAAAGATCGAAGATATAAGAAGCATAACTCTACTTTATCATCCTGCTCTATAATTACATTAACCATATCTTTAATATCACCAACTATTGAAGAGATATATTGCGCGTTAGTGGTATTATCCGTCCGAGTTAGGCTTTCAATTGAGCTCTCTGCCGAGCCCCCCGCCATCACTCCCCTCGCTTTTTCAAGGGCTTCACTTAGATTTTGGCTATCTTTTTTTAGTTCGGCCACCTTATCTTTGTTTGCTTCTTTCTCCTCTGTTGTTCCGCTTTCCAATTTCGCTATTTTAGAATCTAATTTTTCCTTTGCATCGGTAATCTCTGTTAATGACTTAGCTGCTTCTGCTTTACCCTGCATCTTAATTGTAATGGGAGGTGCACGCATTGCCCCCGTAACTTGCTCAACGGCTAGCAATACAACCATATTACGTTGAAAGCGACGAAGTAACCATCCATATTCTCCCCCGTCAATAGCCCCACTAAGATAGCTTTCGCATAGACGATAAGATGCATCGCGAAGCAATTGGATGCTCTGAGTTCTTAATCCCACAAAGGATGATCCCTCCTGAAATGCGGAGGCAATTTCTCCACCAACTTTCCCACTGTCTGCTTTCGCCACCAATTCCGCTGCATAAGCTGATAGCGCATCTGGACTTGGTTCGGCACAAACCCTTGTTTCAGTCCTAATTAGTTTTCCATCGTTATAAATAGGCACGACTGCCGTCATAATTGCGCGCTGCTTTATATCGATTAATGCCCCTTCCCCCTTCGAAACCTCAAGACTTCGATGAACACTACTTAGATTTCCTACACAACCGGTAATAAGTAATAAAAGTGCTATTAGGGCGATTGTTTTCATTATCCTTGGTACTTATAAAATATTATCTTTAGTCGACGCGGTAAATTGATTCAGGAAAGACTAACTCGTTAAACTCCTAAAACCCTACCGTATATCTGTGATATCAGAGATATACTTTTATAGGTATAAACCGCGCAAAATAGATACAGCTCAGCAGAGCTCTAGCATATCCTGTTAAGTACCGCCGTCAGATTTGCATTGGCAACGATTCCCGTCTCTTTCTTCGAACCCTTTTCCAGCGGGTACCGCCGAGCTTGTCAGGCGGCCTGCTGTAATACGGTTTTCCGGGGATTGCTCCTAACCCCTTGCTTCGGCATAGGCCTCAGCCCTTCGTTCATTCACTCGACCGCCAACTCCTTAAAGGCGAATGTTTGTTCCTGCTTGGTATCCTTAGCATCTTCCTCTCTAATAAGATTTCGAATTTCCATCAAACCTTTTGAAACCGGATTTTTCGAAGAAGTCCAACGCACCGGGTTTCCTAAACTCCATGTATCCCAACCAACTTTGCTTATACGCACCGGGCTTCTTTTGGATATCTTTCATTATCTTCTCGCTTCGTTTGATCTAGGGTCTGTTAACACTTCAAAATAACCCTTTGAACTGAAACCATTACCTGGAATGCTTGCCCAGAAGAAAATTTTTATAAACAACAGCATGAATAATTTGTGTTAACATGCCCTAGAAAGGACAGCTCCTTGTTGTATTAGAAGCGCAAGCAGGGTCACGCTCACACTGGCATCCACCGTTGCTATAACAAACCGCACGCTCCGATTCCGCACAACATTCTGTCTTTCCACTGCTATCCCGCCACCAACTTCCGCATGCAGAGCGAGAAGTTGCATAAGTTGCAGTTTGGGCCATAAAAAGTCTGCTTCTTAACGGATTGCCAGTGGATTCGTTCGCAGAACGTACGGAATTAATAGTATCTGTCTCATTTTTTGTGTTCGAAAATTCATAAGCGAACGTATTGGTCGTCGCAATGAATAGCAACATTAAGGTAACAGCTGTAATTTTCCTCATTTGGCACCCCTCAGATAGAATTGGATACCCTTATAGCATAGCTTGCAATACCGCAGTTTTCACAATTATTTTTTGACAGTCAATCCGGTATTGGGGGTTGTAAGCCCAAACCCTATTTGTTCCGCAGCCGCAAAAACTTGGATCGGTCCGAGTGGCGCATCAAACCCGATGCCTTCCGCGATACGGCTTTGATCATCGCCCAATGGGACGACATCCTGCGCTTAATCGTGACGATCAAACTTAAGGAAACCACGATCAGCAAATGCCTTGCCTAGCAACCCTTTAAGCAAAAAATTGGTATCTTGCTGCTCAGATGATAGTTTAAAAATGTTCGTTGCCTCACTCATCAGAATATTTAATATCAACATCAACAGGCCGAATCAACTCTTCTCCTTGATTTGCCACCTTCCCCACTGCTGACGATACCGGCCATGCCTGTATCCGCTGCGCATTATAAGGTTTAAGCAAGGCAAGCAATGGTTCGTCCGGTCTGTAGTCCGGATCAAACCAGGCCTCCCATTCCTCCTGCGCCAATATGACCGGCATCCGGTCATGAATGGTTTCCAACAGGGCGTTTGGCGTAGTCGTGATGATGGCGCAGCTGTCGATGGACTCTCCCGTATCAGCCGCCGTCCAGGTTCCCCATATCCCGGCAAAGGATAATGGCGCACCGTCCCGGCTGGATATGAAATACAGCTGCTTGCGTCCGCCCTCCGCCTTCCATTCAAAGAATCCGGACGCGGGAATCAAGCAGCGGCGCTCGCGGAACGCATACTTGAACATGGGTTTATCGGCTACCGTTTCGGCGCGGGCATTATTCATGACCGGCGTCTTCTTCAGGTCTTTTGCCCAATAAGGAATGAGGCCCCAACGCATCATTGAACCAATGCGGCCGCTCCCGGTTTCGCGCACGGTGAGAATATCCATCGTTGGCGCGATATTGTAGCGGGGCTTCAGTTGCGGCATGGATGAAGCGCGGTACCAGTCCGCCAGTACCGGATCAGGGTGATTTAAACCGTAGCGTCCGCACATTTTTCCGCTATCCTTCCAGGACAGATTCCATTTTTTCATATTGCACCTGGTTGCATCCCATGGCAAACATTCTTCCGCTTCGCCCTATGCCTCCCCTGCCTTGCCTTCGGCCGGCTGCGCTTTCCGCTCCGCTCTTCCGGCTGCCCCTGCTGCTGCAACGCATCCCGGCGGGTTTTCCTTCTCCGGCGGATGAATACGCGGAATCCGCGCTTGACCTCAATACATACCTGGTACGCAACAAGACCGCGACCTTCTTTTTCCGGGTGATCGGCGATTCCATGACCGGCGCCAACATTCACGACGGGGATCTGCTGGTGGTGGACCGTTCCATAGAGCCCCGGCACGGGCATATCGTCCTGGCCGTCATCAACAACGAATATACGGTCAAGCGGCTGCACCGCTTGAATGGCGTGATCGAGCTGCACGCGGAAAATCCTGCTTATCCGCCGATAGTCTTTCAGGAACACGACGAGCTGGGGGTGTGGGGTGTCGTAACCGGCGCGGTATCACGCTTTGCCGTATAGCCATGCCGGCTTCACACGAAACTGCCAGCCAGCCGGTTTTCGCGCTGGTGGACGTCAACAATTTTTACGTCAGCTGTGAGCGGGTTTTCAACCCGGCTCTGGAAACCCGGCCAGTGGTCGTGCTCTCCAACAATGACGGCTGCGCCGTGGCACGCTCCAATGAGGTCAAGGCACTGGGCGTGAAGATGGGGGCGCCCTGGTTCCAGATGGAAGCGCTGGCCAGGCAGCACGGCGTCGTCGCCCTCTCGTCCAATTATGCGCTCTACGCGGACATGTCGAGCCGCGTGGTGTCGATCCTGTGCGAGTACAGTCCCAACGTGGAAGTGTATTCCATCGACGAAAGCTTTCTCGGTTTGAACGGCCTGGGTAGCCTGTGGCCATCCTTTGCCAGCATGGGGCAGTCCATGCGCCGGCGTGTGTTGCAGTGGACCGGCCTGCCGGTGTGCGTGGGCATCGGCTCATCGAAAACGCTGGCAAAGCTCGCCAACCACATCGCCAAGAAGCATCCCCGCTTCCATGGCGTATGCGATCTTGCCGCCATGCAGCCGGCGGAGAGGGACGCGCTGCTGGCCGGCATCGAGGTCGGAGAGGTATGGGGCGTGGGCCGCCGCATCGAGGCGCATTTGCAAGCAGCCGGAATCCGCACGGTGAAGGATCTGCGCGATGCGCCTTCGGCCTGGCTGCGCTCGCGCTTCGGCGTGGTGATGGAACGCACGGGATGCGAGTTGCGCGGGATTTCCTGTCTGGCGCTGGAAGAGGCAGCACCCGCCAAAAAGCAGATTATTGCATCGCGTTCCTTCGGCCAGCCGGTTCATGCCTTGCCGGATCTGAGCGAGGCGGTTGTCAGCCACGCAAGCCGTGCCGCGGAGAAGCTGCGCGCCCAGGGCGGGATATGCAACGCCATCCATGTATTCATGCACACCAACCCCTTCCGTGAGCAAGATCCGCAGTACAGCAACAGTATCGTGATTCCCCTGCCCAATGCCAGCGCGGATACCCGCTTGCTGGTGCGCGCCGCCCTGTTCGGTCTGAAGAAAATCTTCAAACCAGGCTACGCCTACAAGAAGGCCGGCGTGATGCTGATGGAGATCAGCGATGCACAAACGGCGCAGGGTTCGTTACTGCTGGAACATGGCAAGGGGCAGCGATCGGAAGGACTGATGAAGGCTATGGATACCCTGAACCGGCGCTATGGGCGTCAGGCAGTATCCGTGTTTGCCTCGGCGACACCCAAGTCCTGGGCCATGCGCCGGGAGAATATGTCGCCCTGCTATACCACTCGCTGGAGCGACGTACCGGTCGCGTATTCCCGCTGATAACCAGAAGCAGGCAGACAGCCGCCTTTCAAGCAGCACCATCGATAAACCCATCACATTCTGTAAGGAGAATCATGAACAAGAACGAACTCATCGAGGGAATTTCCACCAGAACCGGCTTGAGCAAGGCCGACGCCGGCAAGGGGCTGGCGGCGCTGACCGATATCATTCTCGAGACGCTGCAAAAGGGTGAATCGGTGTCCCTGATTGGATTCGGCACCTTTGAAGTGCGGGAACGCTCCGAGCGCGCCGGGCGCAATCCCCAGACCGGAAAGGCAATCAAGATCGAGGCGGCCAAGACGCCTGCGTTCAAGGCAGGCGCGGCGCTCAAGGCGGCGGTAAACCAGAAGTAAACAGGATCTGAATTTTTCGCCCCGGCCGTTGCGTCACCCTGCCCTTTTTTCTTTCTCCACCAGGTCATGCCTTTTGTGGGGGATAAGCCATTTCGCGGGATGCATAGGCCGGTTTCAGCGGATCAGGAATCCCTCGGATTGCTGTTCAGGTAGCCATTCAGCGTGCCGCCGGAGCCGGTGAACCCGAGCATGTTCAGCCAGGCCGCGATCTCCGAAGGTTTCTGCCCAGCGGCGCGCTTCGCCCGAATTTCCGCATGATGGGTTTCCCACAACTCGTCGTTCCTGATCTGCCAGGGTTCGCGGGTATCACGTTTTTTGTGGGGCTTGCGGGGCGATGCAGGCAGGCGAACAGGGCGGTCCGGCAGGGGCGAGACGGACGTTACTGGTAACAATGCGGCGCCTGCCAGAAAAGCACTAATCGTCGCTTCCTGCTGCGGATCAACCCAGATTGCGATCTGCTTTTTCCCAGCCTGGCGCATTCTCGCCTTGAAAGCCGCCTGCCTTTGCGCATTGGTTCCCATGCCGAAGTCCTCGTTGATTACTAGTAATGCCAGGGGGCCATGTATTACTAGTAATAGTTTGGAAGATTACTAGTAATGTGTCAAGCGCTGTGGCGTAAGCAATGAACCGCAGACTTTCGTTAGGCAAAGTGTTCTAGACGGGTCAAAAGTTGATTGCCCAAACTGTCGCGTCCTTCTTTATTATTTAGATACTTTACAAATCTAAGATGGCGAAGGTCAAACGGGATGTCATCTTCATTTTGGGTAATAAGAATTACTTCTCGCCCTAGCGAATGTGCTATTCCGATCTCGTAGAAGACATTGGGATTTCTTCCGGTGCAGTCACAGATAACGATGCTAGATTTATCGATTAAGCGGACAATGTCTTGTATAACTGTGGGGGATTCCCAAAAGTCGCTTGCTCGCAAGCAGTGCATTTCAGCAGCTGTTGCCGTAGCTTGAAGGGTTTTGTAGACATCATCGAAACCGGGATGAAACGGCATCATTGCCGAGACAAGGGTTGAATCGATAACTTCTGGGTGTGCGAGTTGAAATACTTTCGGATTTTGTCGAGGAGGAGGCATTTTACGTAACAAAATGCGAAAAAGGTCCACGTCTTTTACGGACCAATGAGTCCGGGAGAACTGATAGCCGTCGATATCGAGGTCAGCTGCAAAACTTTGTAAGGCCTTGTTAGTAATCGGTGGTATGTCTGAGTAATATACATACTCTAATAAGATGTCTCTGCCCGACATTCGGGTTTTCGTAATTTCACCTACATGGGCAACTTGATTACCGAAGCCAGAAGTCTCTTCAACGAATAGCGTAGGTAGTTTTGCAAGTGCGGCAAGATCGGGTCGGCCATCTTGCCGAAACTGATCAATTAACCGCTGTTCAGTGCATTCGAATAGGCGACTGCCGAATACCGTATCCCGTTTGCCATCCCACTCATTACCTTTTACCAAGAAATTGAACACAGCGTCTCCACTTATTGCGTTGAATCGCGGTACTGGTTCCGTTGATTAGGTGGCGACGGCTTGCTTAATTGTCAGTAAGCGTTTTTTGAGCGGATTGGCTTTTCCTGGATGGAATCGACCCAGCAAGGATACTTTACCCCTAACGCGGGGTAAGTCCGCAATCACTTTATTCGATTCAGCCCCCAAATCGAGAGCCTGCTCCAGGCGATGCACCATGGCCCGAATGCGAGAGCGCTCTTTACGATCTAACCCGGGCTTTTCGTTTATCGTCAATTTCGTGACTATCATTCGGCCCTTAGCTGTACAGATTCCATGTTTTTCTCGCTTGGGATTGTAGCCATGCCGCCTCATCATTTTATAGATCAATCCGATTACTTCCGTCTTGTCCGCTGACGTCAGAGAGACTCGCGAGGAAACTGCCAAGTCGTCAACAAAGCGTGAATAAACAAATCCCTTTGTTGCTAGATGTGCATAAAGAGCTGGTTCTTCACGCCAGAAAACCAGATTTGCCAGCTGTGGGCTGGTAATTGCACCTTCCGGCAATCTTCCATCGCGGGTTGTAAGTTGGGTAAGACAGGTTGCTACCTTTTCGCTAAAGCCAAAAAAATAGCGCCACACATCGAATATGATGGCCGGTGTCGTCCCGGGGAAAAAGGTACTTATGTCTTCGGAGATCACGACCTTCGCGCCACTATGCAATGTCGCGTTTGTCTTGTAGTCTCGTCCCTTGATACTCCCCGTAAGGTAGGCGGGAAAGGAAACACGATCCAAAATCTCTGATTTAATCAGACGATGAATATCTTTGAGCGACTTTCTAGCGTTGTAAGTGTAACGAACTGAGCCATCCTCTTTTGGTACTTCCTTTGCGATTCGATATAGTTGGCTCGCTCTCCCTGCTAAGGATAGCAGAGAAGCCTCGTCAGTTCGCATGGCTCGTGCTAACGATGAAAGGCATCGTATCGGCTTTGCGCTATACAAGAGGCAATTGATCGCTGATGGGTTCACTTAGTAGTTCCAGTGCGGTCCTCGCCAGATCGCCTGCGAGGTCCTTATCCATACCGCTCAACTCTTCTCGATCGGCGGCCAGAAAAAAAAGAATACCCATCGGAACATTAAGTCCGTGTGCAATTTTCGTAAGTGTTGAAAGCGTAGGGTCTCGTTTATTGTTCTCTAGCATAGATAAATAGGAGACCGAGCAATCAACGCGGTGAGCGAGGTCGGTTTGTGATACCCCGCGCCGGGTGCGACACATTTTGATGGCCTGACCTACATTCATTTAATTTGTCTCAGTAACGTTCACAAATAGTTGGGCTTGCTGCGTCTTGGCTCCTTTCATCACTTCATCAGGTCAGTGAGGTTAGTCACCAGCCTGAGGGTGTTGTCGATAATGCTGATTCCTCGCATTGCGAGTTCACCTAGCGGGACTTGTTGCCGTCCCGACTGTTCAAGCCTCGTCAGCTGTCCCAGTACATCATCAAGCTCGTCCAGATCACTAGCATCAAGTTGGCTGTGGTACGCATCGCGCAGCTTTTTCAGCGTTGCAATGATGTTCTCAATAGATGTCATCTTCATCTTAGGGTTCCTTTTTTTACCGGCAAGTCGCCGAGCCCGTAAAAGCGATTGGCCGAAAAGGAGCCAACTCGATGCGCAAGCCCAACACCAGTCTTATCGGCAAAAAATTGAGCCCGTCTCTACCTACATTACGTCGCTCAACTGCTATAGGAACTATCCTACATTGCACCGAAAATTCTCCAACTCTGGATGAAGGAGCGGCCTGAATTACTTCAGGCGAAACACACTGACCTTTCGCTTTTGGAATAGGAACCGATTTTTATAAGAACACACCTAAGCGATTCGCTTAGCCTGAACGGGATTAAATCTTAAAAATGGATGCTCGTCAATAAATATTTTTACTATTAGTGAAAATATTTATTTAAATGTGAGTGTAGAACAGTTCTACGACATAGAATTCAAGCGAGGGACTATTCAACCCAAACAACGGAATAGGTGTGGAAACTCGGTGGTATTGCAGGCCCCTTTTCGGGCCTGCAATACCAGAGAATTTATTATTCTTCCTGCCATTTTTCTAACTTGAGGTTATCCGGCAGCCAGCGCAAGCCCGAGAGTGCTTCATCCGCCTTTTGCACCAGTTGTTCCTTTTTCAATCCGCGCATCGCATCTGCCCTGTCAACCGATGACGCCTCGGCCACTACGGCGAGGATCCGGTCCTTGGAAATGTGCGACAGGTAGTTTTCCGGCGTGGCTTGCCACCAGGCTGCCATATCGAGATCCAAGGCGACCATGAGCGCCGCCACATCATCGGATGGCTTGTTCTCCCTGCCCGATACGGTATTGACCGAAACTGCCGTACAGAAGGCCAGCAGCGCGTGCAAGTCTGGCTGCTCTTGCTCGAGCAGCCAGCCGAACAAGCTCTTGCCGTCCTGCCTTGCTGCATCGATTCTCTTCTGCCAGTACTGGCGTTTTTCCTCGATCGCCACACCTGCCCTGCCCTGTTCGATGTTCTCCGCCTCCTTCTTGAGATAGGTTTGCTCGATATTGACCTGGACGATGCGATTGGACACGTAGCCGTTCGAGAAAACCTGCAGCGCCAGCCGATGCGCGAGCGCCGCCAATGCCACTTCGGGCCGGTTCATGAGTTCTGCCTGTATGGCCGCGGTGCGGTGCGCAGTCAGCATGCGAGTCAGCTTTTCCGAATGCACGGGCTTCGAGGTATCGTCATCTGTCCCATCCCTCCCCTGCTCCCCATTTCCCTTCGGCAGCTTCTTCATGTCTTCCTTGCGGATCAAGCCTCGCTCGATCCGCAGCTGACCATTATGATCGACGGTCACTACAACACCCGCAATGGCAAGATCGTCCGGATAAGGAACAGCCAGCGATTCATCCAGTGCATCCAGCTTATCTTGAATTCGCTGCGTTTTTTCTTCGATTGCCTGATACTGTTCCCCGCTCTCGTCCGCATTCTCGTCGTAGGCTTCATACTCGGGCTGCAGGGCTTCCATTTGCGCATCAAGCGCTTGCATTCTGGTCTGTTCCTCTGCGGTCGGCTCCCGCCTGATGGTCCGGACAGAGCTGAATTCTGCCCGGTCGGAATAGTCGAAGGTGGTGTGCACCTGGATCCACGCATGACCCTCTTCCTTGATGGATTCCACCGCCTGATTGAGTTTTTCCAAAGCAAGCGATTCCAGCAGCTCGGCATCCTGCATATAGCCTTCATCTTCCTTCCCGAACAGGTCGCGCCGTATCGGGCCTCCCGCCGCCTCGTATTCCTCCACGCCCACGAATCTGGCAAGCGAGCTGGTGCGCATGTTGATTTCGGTGCCGGTGATGAGTCGCCGGAAAGTCGAACCATTGCGCTGCCACTCGGGCGTGTCGCGCCAGAGCCGCTCCTGCAATGCGTGATCGTCGGTCAGAGCCAATGCGGATATCTGCTCGAAGTTCATTTCATCCTCTGCATACAATTGGAAGATGGCCGGGGAAACATGGGTAAGCTTGAGGTATCGCTTGACCGTCAAGGGAGAGACGCCATAGCGCGGCGCAATCTCGTCCGGCGACAGTCCCCCTTCAGTCAGATTGCGGTAGGCCATGACCAAATCGGCAGGGTGCATGGCTTCGCGCCCAGAGTTCTCGGCAAGGCTCAGTTCCAGTGCTTCTTGTGGCCCCACTATGCGGCAATCCACTTCACTCTCTTTTGATAGCCGGGCCTGTGCCACCAAGAGATTCAGTGCTTGCAGCCGCCGTCCACCGGCGACAACTTCATATTTTCCGGTTCTTTTGTTCTTCTTTTTCTGTTCGGTTACTACCAGATTATGTATCAGTCCTTGAGTGGCAATCAAAGCGGCCAATTCGCCTATGCCACTGCCCTCCTTCTTGCGGACGTTCAAAGGAGATTTAATAAGGTTCATGATGGCAATGCGCTGAATGTCGCCGTTTTCAATGATTTGGGTAACGTGGGTGTTTTTCATTTTTTTTCCTGTGAAAAGAGTTGAATAAAGAGAAGAAAAAGCCGGTGCAATGCACCGGCATGAGGTTCAGTATTCCCCGGGCAGCAGGAAGGTGGTCACGCTGCGGTCGGCTTCGGTGATGATCCAGAGCGTGTTGTCGCCATGTCCTTTACAGGGCTGTGTCTCGTCAATAGGGTAGGCGGACAGGATGCGATTCCCCGTCTTCAAGGCTTCATTGTTCGTATCCCTGTCTTCCTCGCAAACACATCCCCAGTCACCGCGCACGTGGCGGTTGAGGCAACGGTTGAGCAGCGGCATGTCGCCTATATCCATCGCTCCACGGGTCGCCACCACCTGTCCCAGCAGGAAAAGCGGGTATGACACCTTTTTCCGAGTAATTTGCTGCTGTGCAATTTGTTCCATGAAATTCTCCTGAATGAGATTGAAGAAAAAGAGGCTCGAAACCAGATCCTCTCGCTCGAACCTTCTCGCTTCGCCCTGGGGCGACGGGAGTGGGGGATAGCCCTGCCCTCACGGGCAAGGGTTGGGAATGGGTGGGGTAAGCAGGCGTAGGAACAAGCGAGCCCATCCTGTTGCGTATCGTTTATCCCCCCACAAGCCCCCCTCGCAAACGATTGGGGGGAGTTGAGGGGGGATGGCGCAATAGGATTTGTCCGTGGCGCTAAAAAATCTTAAAAAGGGGTCGGATCTGGTGGTTGCCGCGGCCGGGGTCACAGAGTGGTTCCTGATCACACGCCATGACAGGCGAAGCATACCGCCATGAGCGGCTGGCGGGGCGTGTGACAGCGGCAAGCAGCGATAATTTTCCGAACCCGGAAAATCCATTCAATTCATGGCCGCGCCGCCAACCATGGTCATAGATGGCAGGCAAGGCGCCCTGTCCTCCTGCACCTTAAAACAACGTCAATTGACCCGTACCCGCCCGCACCGCCGCAACCTCACGCACCTGCTGCTTAACCGCCTCATTCATCGCCGGTACGGCATGATCGGCTTTTTCTGCCTGTTCCTGCCCAGCGCCCGCGTCCCGCTTGAGTTTCGCATTCCAAAAACCAAGCACATGCGCGGGGGTATACCAGACCCCCCATTGTTCCCGCGTCAATGCGTTGCCATGAATGATAATTGCCGGGATATGCAGCAAAGACAATTGCACGTAGGCCATGTGTACCGCTGCCGCGTCAACATCAATACATGTCGCGTGCATCGCTTGCTGATAATTGATACCTTCATCCACGAGGGCTTCAGCCGTGGCGATCACCATGCCCCCTGCCCCGACTGCCGGTTCCATCATACGAACAAAGTTACGTTCCTTGCATTTCTGGACAGCATCGCCGGATAGCATTTTCGCCATCAACTGCGATACGTGGTAGGGCGTGAAGTACTGCCCTGCTCTGTCATTACCAAGATCTAGCGCCATGAAGAGTTCACCCAGGCAATCCTTCATGCCTTCTTCCAGCGATTGCACGATACAGGCCAGCATTTCAGGAAAGCGTGCAACCTCGTCCGCCTTGTAGCCTTTGACGATCTGCAAGTACCGTGCTTCCCGTTGCTCATATTGCGCCAGGTCTATCGCATTGCTCAGCGATAATGCCGCCAATTCGCAGAAATCCCTGAACATCGTATACAAGCTACGGCTGTAACCGGTTTTCTCCATCAGCGCCACGAAAGCGCGTTGATACCGATCCGGTCCAGAAGTGTTTGTTTTTGCCATGATCCACCCTTCCCTTTCATCGTTTTGTTAGGGGTGAGCCAGGTCTTGATTTGATTTGCCCGAACACACCCGCCTTTCCTGCTTACTGCTACCAAACATCGCTTCGCTGTGGGTTTCGCCGTTGAAGCACGGCGGGAAGGCAAGGCGGGGAAGTGAGATTGCAAGGGCGGCGGGACTGAACAAAGAGAAGGCAAGGCGCAGCGCACCCTTGTCAATTGAACGCGGCTTGGCTAGGGTTCTAGTGCTTGGCGATACCCGAACGAAGCGACGGTCAGGAAGTAAGCAGCTGGATCAATGAGGGAAAATGAAGCGGAGCGCAAAGCGCCCCGTTTACAGTTGGGTTGCTTCTGATGAACAGCATGGCCGGTTTAGGCGATTCTGCTAGAAAGGTATTTGCAAAAGGGATCGTATCCGGATGGCCGGGACTATAGGCCCGGTGTGCAAGCACATAGAGCCCGGCCTGCTGACAGCTATGTGAGCAGGATTACCTTCGCAGAATCCGCTGAAAGCATCCGTATTGCTCATTGTGCAAGTTTATTTAAAGATTTGACAATAGATAGCTATCTGGCTAATATAACCTAGCAAGGTAGCTATCTAGCTAATTGGCTAGCTATCTGGCTAATTTACTTCAATGGATAGCTAGCTAGCTTTCTTATTTAAAGGATCTTACATATGCCAACCATAGTATTTGCATCGAGCAAGGGCGGTGCTGGTAAAACAACCGCAGCAATTGTTCTAACCTCCGAGTTTTCACGTCAAGGTGCCGCTGTAACCCTCATTGATGCGGATCCAAACCAACACAGCGCGAAATGGGCATTAAAAGAGGGGTGCCCTGAGAATATTGCTCTTGTCCAGAATACAACCGAAGAAAGTATTATTGAAGACATTGAACAGGCAGAGGCTAAAACTGCTTTTGTGTTGGTTGACCTGGAAGGAACGGCAAGCATGGCAGTAGCAAGTGCCATAAGCCGCGCCGATCTTGTCATTACGCTTTGCCAAGGTTCACAGGACGATGCGGATGAAGCAGCCAAAACAATTAAGCTCATCAAAAGGCAATCAAAACTCCTGCAACGTCCCATCAAATTTTCCGTATTGATGACCCGTACTAATCCGGCCATTACCCCACGGACCCTACGTCACATCCTGGGCGAGTTTGAAGCAGCAGGCGTGCACATATTTTCAACAAGCCTAATTGACCGGGAAGCCTTTCGTGCAGTGCGTTCATTTGGTGGCACCGTGAACGACCTAAACCCGAAAGAGGTTTCAGGCATCGAAAAGGCCGCGCAGAATGTCCGCGCGCTGGCTATGGAGGTCATAGCTAAGCTAAAGGAGGAACAACAGGAAAGGAGTAGGGCACATGGGTAGGGAGCGCGCGGGATTGAATTTGGATGAGGATCTTGATTTAACAGTCTTTGCGCCTAAAACTCGGCCACGGCCCGAAAGCGAAGTAGAAAACCGCGCCATCAAACAGGCAGCGGAACAAAGCGGATTTACCAGCCGCGAACCTAGAATGCGTCGCCGCAAACCGATGAGCCCTTACAAAATTCAGCTTAACCTGAAAGTACGTGATGGAATAAAAGAACTCTTTCAGGACGTAGGCGCACGCCTGAGCGTTCACGACAAAACGGTTTTTGAAAGAGCATTGCTTGCATTAATCGAAAAGGAAGAGCAGAGCGATCTATTGCAACGTTACAGGGATATTGTGAAATGAAAAAAAATGAGAATGGTGGCCCTACCGTATCTAAATCTGCCAAGCCCTTAGATGTTGACTACAGATCTGGGGTTGTTCCAGGTTGGGTTAAGGAAGTCATTGAGACACACTTGGCTATCGAAGCAGAAGATGCCAAGAGTGCCGGTGCACTCGGCTTTATGGCACGTGCGCTGGTAATCGCTACGATGCCGTATAAAGACCCGCGAGCTATTGAATTCAAGCGGGAAAACGGTGATTTCCGATTACGCATCGTAGCCGGTTACGAAGGTGGCATCCCATACGGGATTTATCCACGCCTACTCATGTCATGGGTTACAACTGAGGCCGTTCGCACGCAATCTCCGGTTTTAGAGCTTGGTGATTCCCTATCTTTTTTTCTGCGCGATGTCCTCGATCTGCAACGCGGTGGGGGGACACGTGGAACCAGCACTCGCGTAGCCGAACAAATGAAGCGGCTTTTCGGGTCGCTCATCACGGCGCATTACACCGGAGGAATGCAAGGTAGGGGTTTCATGCTGCGAAATATACTTATAGCGGAAAGCATGGATTTTTATGATGCTGATCTCAAGCTTGAGCCAGACAGCGACTCCGGCCCCGATCCTGACAAACCTACTACTCTCTGGACACCACAGGCTCGTGACGTAGCCGGTACATGGCGCAGCAAAGTCCGATTATCCGATTCGTTTTTCCGCGAGTGTATCTCTAAACCGGTTCCTATCGATTTACGCGCTTATAAAGCTTTGCGAGGCTCGCCACTCGCCATGGATGTGTATACCTGGCTAACTTACAGGATGAGCTACACCGAGCGACGCACTAGGCCCATTCCGTGGGAAGCGCTTATGGGTCAATTCGGGAGCAATTACACCACTGACCGAGCTGTACGCGATTTTCGCCGAGCTTTTGAAAAAGCGTTGAAGGCTGTCCAGGTTGTCTATCCCGGCGCCGAAGTCCAGGTCGAAGATAACGGTTTGATACTGAAACCATCCCCGCCGCACGTGTCAAAGCAATCACTACTGTTCTGATGTGTGATGAAGAACTCCCACCCATCGTGTGTGATGAAGAACTCCCATAACGCGTGATGAAGAACTCCCACCTCTTCTATGTAAACGAGGCAGGGATACCGTGCTTTGCACAGGGGGCGCATGGGATAACCTTGTGGATAACCTCTATTATCCGTGATGAAGAACTCCCATTTTATTTATTATATATTTTCAGTTACTTATTATTGTTATCCTCAATATCGCGTGATGAAGAACTCCCATAACGCGTGATGAAGAACTCCCAAAGATGTGATGAAGAACTCCCATAAAATCCGGTTCAAATATTGCGATAATCCTTTACCTATAATGGTTTCAGCGGCTTTCCACATTTGCCCCCTGTATTTTCCTTTAGGTTCTTTCCTATATAATTATCTTGTAGTCTATGTGAGGTTTATACATACATGGGCTATTTCAATTAACAAAAACATTTTTAATATAACCCCCCTTAAAGTTCGAAAAACCAAACGCGAGCCATCACCTGTAACGGTGGATAGATTCACCTGCCCACATTCTGTGGACAGCCTTCGGTCCGCGAATCTACCCACCGTAAAATCGCGAAGCCTCCTGACGCGCTTCGCTTGTCCAATTTTTCCTAATTTCTTTCCAACCAAAAAAACACACTCGCTTACAGGAAGGATCATTGTTCTATGTTGTCGGTAACTAATTATTGCGTTGCTGACATCCTCACTACCTGAAGAGCGCATTTAAGCGTTGAGCTCGAGCTCATTTTCATAATCGCATCTTCATGCGGTACTATCCTGAATTGCATGCATACGCGAAAAATAGTTACTATAAAATAGTTGTAAAGCCATATTTTATAAAGGGACAATAGATGTTTCATAAGCACGTTATGAATAATATTGATGATTGTAATGCTATAGATTGTTATATAGTTTCGTCGTCGTTGGCATCTGTAACCTGCCGAAGTAATGGAATGAAGGAATGAAGGCAATTAGCGAAGCAGAGTTGGTGGATTTCGCCCGAAATAAAGTTGTAAAGCAAATGTATATCGTTCAAGGTGAAAACGCCCGATATACAATTATTGTGACGCTGACGTGGAAACCGGGTGATTGGAATGTTGTAAACGCCAAAAAAAAACCCAGGGAATGGGCAAGTTTAGACAGGCTGACGCGACACATCATTAATGAGTACGGCAACGAGTTGCCCCCCATTAATCTTGTCCTCTTTAGCAAGAGAATGGAAGACATAGAAACTAACAGTATCAACGATATAGAGTCGGTGGCATCGGGAGTGCCCGAGGCAACGCGTATGCCAAATTATCATTTAAAGGGCAATACGCTGATACAGAAAGATCGCCGCGTATTTGCTTATAACTTTAAGCGGGCAAGAAAAGCCTCCGGACTCACACAAGAGGCTCTTTCAAGAATCACAGGTTTGACCCAGGCATTCCTAAGCGACGTTGAAAATGCTAAGAGTACCGTTAGCTTAGATAACGCAAGTACGCTTGCCAAAGCAGTCGGGCACTCGCTCCGGCAACTTTTAATTCCCCTGGATAAATAAATAGTACTTTAGCACTAATAGTAGTTCTTTTATTGCTAGATATGTGGTATAGTTATTTTATCATTAAAGTGTATATGTACTTAGGAAAGCCCCATGATTAATGCCGTTTTAGGTCAGGAAGAAACGAGGTGCAGGGTAATCACAAAGCTGACGCGCGAGCTGGGATCAAAGGTCTGTGGGTTACTCGATGACCCTGCCGTGACCGAAATCATGCTCAATTCCGATGGGAAGTTATGGGTTGAGCGGCTTGGCTCTGACATGGAAGAAATCGGGACCATGAGTGCATCGCAGGCCGAATGCCTAATGGGAACGCTTGCCTCTCTTAAAAGAGAGATCTTGACGGAAAAAAATCCACGCCTTTCCTGCGAGCTTCCGAAAGAGTTTTTAGGCGCACGGTTCCAGGGAAGCATTCCCCCGGTGGTCAGAGCGCCGTCATTCGCAATTCGAAAAAGGGCGATCGCGGTATTTACGCTACAGGATTATGTGCGTAAAGGAATCATGAGCGAGCCGCAGCGGGAAGTTATCGAGGCTGCGGTAAGCAATCGGCAAAACCTTCTGATTGCCGGCGGCACGGGAAGCGGCAAAACTACGCTGACTAATGCGGTTGTGCAACATATTACCGGTGTTTGCCCGAATGACCGGATCGTTACCTTGGAAGACACAAGGGAATTGCAATGCACGGCTAAAAACGCGGAATCCATGCTCACGACTGAAGAAGTAAGCATGACGTCCTTGCTGAAAGATACCCTGCGGTACCGCCCAGACAGGATTCTTGTCGGAGAAGTCCGAGACGGCGCGGCACTTGATTTGCTTATGGCCTGGAACACAGGCCACCCGGGCGGGGTGTGCACGGTTCACGCCAATTCTGCGCATTCTGCGTTAACCCGAATGGAGTTGTTGGTCGGAATGGCAGTGGCAGGGCCGATGCAGACGCTGATTGCGGACGCGGTAAACCTGATTGTTTATATCGAGAAATGCTCCGGAAGCCGGCGGATTAAAGAGATTGTCCGGGTTGTCGGGTATGACGGACAAAGATATTTAACTCAACAAGTGGGGGAATAAATGGTTTACAAACATGACTATTTGAAGATTTCTATCGTTGTCCTGGCGGTTATGGTACTCGCATTGGCTGCATTCCCATCACTCGCCGCCAGCACGGGATCGAGTCCTTTACCCGCGAACCAGCCACTTCAGCAGGTAAGGGACTTCTTTACCGGAACCTTTGCCTGGACCGTTTCAATTGTCTCCTTGGTGGTATCGGGGTCGATGCTGGCATTTGGAGCCGATTTCAACGGAACCGCTAAAACATTCCTCTTACTGGCGGTAGTGCTGTCATTCATCGTATTTGCCAACAACTTTCTCTCCACGATGTTCGCCGGCGCGGTGATTCCATTATGAGCGAGCTCAGGAGAATTCCATTTCATCGAGCGTTGCATCGCTCCAACCTGATATTGGGAGGGGAAAGGGAGTTGATGATTTTCTGCCTGTTCATAACCGGCATGCTGATGATTACTTCCATGAATACCGTGTCGTTTTTGATTGGAGCGGTGTTCGGCCTGGTTTCAGTAACTGGCCTTCGGGCAATGGCAAAGGCCGATCCAATAATGAGCAAGGTATATCGTCGGCAAGTGATGTATCGGGACTATTACCCCACATATTCCCGCCCTTACCGGGTAGCCAAGTCATCGAGGGTTTATTAAATGTTGGCGCTTGCCAGATTCCGATCCGAAGAACCGGCCATGCCGGATCTGCTGCCGTATGCGGCGCTGGTGGCAGAAGGCGTGGTGCAGGGGAAAGACGGTTCTCTGATCGCCGGCTTCTTCTTTCGCGGGGAGGATTCTGCAAGTTCAACCAACGCGGAGAAGAACTACATCACGGCGATGGTCAATAAATACCTGCATCGTTTTGATGCGGGGTGGTGCATGTGGGTCGATGCGGCGCGGCTGCCGTCACCCGGTTATCCTGCCCCGGAGAAATCACACTTCCCGGATGCGATAACCGCCTTGATTGATGCAGAGCGGCGGGAAATGTTCGAACAGCAGAATGTGCATTATGAAACTGAATATGCGTTGATATTGCAGTATCTGCCGCCGTTGAGCAGCACATCGAAGATCATGGAAAAGTTTTATAACGATGATTCCAGCGCGGAAAAAACGCTGGGGGATCGTTTGCTTGCCGAGTTTCAGACACGAATCACGGATTTCGAGGAAGGATTGAAATCGTTGCTGAAAATGCGGCGCATGGGATCAACCTATATATCGATTAACGGAGAACAGCACGAAAGCGATGAGTTGGTGAATTACCTGCATTTTGCCTTGACCGGCGAAGCAATGGCGCTGCGCATTCCTTCCAATCCGATGTTCATGGATGCCTGGCTGGGGATTCCTGATATGTACACGGGAGAGACGCCCAAAATTGGGGGTAAATTCGTTGCCTGTGTGGGCATAGACGGTTTTCCGTCCGAGTCCTATCCGGGAATTCTGTCAGTGCTGGACGGCTTGCCGATCGCGTACCGTTGGTCCTCTCGTTTCATATTCGAGAACCAGCATGAAGCCATTTCAGCGCTTGGCAGATTCCGGCGGAAGTGGCAGCAAAAAATCCGGGGATTCTGGAGCCAGCTGGTCAAGACAAGCAATGGCGCCATTGATATAGATGCCGTGGCAATGACTCAAGAAATCGACCAAGCGTTGGGTGATGCGCGGTCTGGCATGGTGGCGCATGGGTACTACACCCCGGTTGTCGTGCTGATGGGTGAAAACAAGGGATTGGTTCAAAAGCAGGCCGCCTACGTGAAGAAGGAAATCGACCGGCTGGGGTTCTCTGCAAGGGTTGAAACCACAAACGCGGTTGAGGCGTGGCGGGGGTCAATCCCTGGTCTGCCGTTCCCCAATGTGCGCCGTCCACTGATGCACACGCTGAACCTTGCAGACTTGTTGCCGCTGTCGGGGATCTGGCCGGGGCTGATGGAAAACCCGTGTGCGTTTTATCCTGACAATTCGCCGCCGCTGATGCACACGATCACAACCGGCGCGACGCCGTTCAGGCTGAATGCGCATGTTGGAGACAATGGGCATGTCGCGGTGTTTGGCCCGGTAGGGACAGGTAAATCCACCCTGCTTTCCGTGCTCGCAGCGCAGTTTTGCCGGTACAAAAGCAGGGCGCGCGCGGATGGCGGCACAGTTCCGGCAACCGTAACGGCGTTCGACAAGGGCCGTTCCATGTATACGCTTTGCAGCGCTGTGGGGGGTCATCATTACGATATCGGAAACGATGAGGTATCCAGGGGCCGTGCGCTTGTCCTGTGTCCGCTAGCCGATCTGCGCAGCGAGAAAGATATTTTGTGGGCGCAGGAGTGGATAGAAAACTGCTGCATGTTGCAGTCGAAGGATAAGCAACAGCGCTTAACGCCAACCCAAAGGGCAGCGGTTAACCGTGCGCTTGTCAACATGAGCCGGGAAACAGAGGGCCGGTCCCTCACCGATTTTGTCCATACCGTTCAGGATACGGATGTTCGCAGCGCCATGCTCCACTACACGGAAGGCGGGGCCATGGGCCACTTGCTGGATGGGGCAATTGCCACGGGCGAGGATTCCAGTTTCGTGGTTTATGAGATTGACGAGCTCATGAAACTTGGCGATGAGAATGTGATTCCTGTTTTGCTTTGCCTGTTCCGGCGCTTTGAAAAGTCACTTACCGGGCAGCCGGCAATGCTAATTCTGGATGAAGCTTGGATGGTCTTCAGGCATCCGGTGTTCCGTGAGCATCTTCGCAAGTGGTGGAAGGAACTCAGGAAACAAAATTGTTCCGTGGTCGTGGCTACGCAAAGCCTCTCCGATGCGGTGCAATCCGGCTTGCTGGATGTCCTGATCGAGCAATGCGCCACCAAGATCATGCTGCCGAACAACGAAGCTGATTCCCATGGAACCAAGGAGCATCCCGGCCCGCACGAGTTCTACACCATGTTCGGGCTGAATGAGCAGGAGATTCAGCAGATCAAGAACGCGCAATACAAGAAGGATTATTACTATAAATCCGATCTTGGCCGGCGAATGTTCGAGTTGGGCTTGGGTCCGCTGGCACTGAGTTTCGTCGCCGTGTCGGACAAGGACACGTTGCGCGAGGTCCGGGCATGCGAGGACGAGCATGGCGGGGATTGGCCTATTTACTGGCTAAAAAAGAGGGGGGTAAATTATGAAAAGTACCTTATGTAAATTCTGGATTGCGGCGGTGTTCTCGTTTTTCGTGAACCCGGCAAATGCTTTTCTGGGCATGGGTGATGTCGTGACAGATCCCATACTGACCGGCAAAACCATTGCCGCCGAAGCCGCGCGGCTGGGGCAGACGGCGACGATGATTCAGAACCAGATCGAGGCATACCGGAACATGGTTTATAACACCGTCACCCTGGCTAACCCGGTTCTGAAGCCGATAGGGGATCTGGCCAGGACTGCGGCCTATACCTATTACCGGGGCCAGAACCTGATGTACCAGGCACAGAACCTTGATAGCGCATTCGGCTATATGTATCCAAGTTACATGAACTATCAGGCGTACATGATGAATGTCGGGCGGGGCGGGCAAACCCTGGAGGCAAAGTATCAGGATTGGTCGGACAAGGGCTACAACAACGTGCGCTCCGCGCTCCAGGCCGCGAACATACAGGCTGAGAACATGGAGAAGGACAGCAGCATGCTAGATAAGTTAGTTAACCAAGCCAACAGCACGGGCGGACAGATGCAAGCGCTGCAGGGCATAAGCCAGTTGATGGGGCAGCAATCGAACCAGATGAGAGGGCTTCAGGATTTGATGCTCACCCAGGTTCGCATGCAAGCCAATTTCTACGGGATGGAAATCGAGCGGCGTAGTGCGTTTGATGCTTCAGAACAGCAATTTCTCAGTACGAGACCGATGAATTCAACAGGGATGGGGTTTTAACATGATCAGTATCAAAACTTCTTTGTTTTACGCCGCGCTGGCGGCTTGTCTGGGAACCGGATATGGCGCTCATTACCTTGTGTCGCAAGGTGATGTTGATCGGGTTCGTATGTCAGTTCCCCGAGTCGAATGCGAGGAAACCATTGCAGACAAGCAATTTCGTAGCACCAGGCCGCAGAATTCAAAAGGGCAGGGGTACTGATGAACCGCATTGTTCCTGCCGTGTTGCTGTTGTTGTTCGCCGGTCCCGCAGTGGCAGTCGGATTGCTGGACGCAACCGCAGCATCTGATGGCCTGTTGATGCTGATAAAAACCAGCGCTAACGGCTGGAGCAGTGTCTTGCGCGGACTGGCAACGGATATCTTTTGGTCACTGGCGATAATTCAACTTGTGTGGACATTCAGCCAATTGGCGCTGAAACAGACAGACTTCGGAGAGTTTGCTGCCGAACTTATCCGCTGGATCGTGATTACCGGTTTCTATGCAGCGCTCTTGCTGTACTCGGTCCAATGGGCGCAAGCAATAGTGAACAGCTTCAGGGGTGCAGCCGCACAAGCGGCGGGCGTGTCTACTCAACTCCTGCCGGGGGATATGTTCGGCATAGCAATCGAGCTGGGGAAAACCATAGGGGGCATAGGTCTGGTCAATCCGGTGTCGGCCTTCATTGTTTCCCTGTCCACAATCCTGGTTGTGATGTGTTTCACGTTCATAGCCGCGTTCATGATGGTTACGTTGATAGAGTCTTTCATTGTGATCAATGCCGGGGTGTTCTTCATGGCATTTGGGGGATCGCAATGGACGCGGGAGTACGCAATGGCAATGCTGCGCTATTCGGTATCGGTCGGTGCAAAGCTATTCGTGCTGACGCTGATTGTCGGGTTGATTATGGTATCCGCGCGCCAATGGCAAGCAGCCTATACGCAGGACGAAACAAGTACTCTGACGCTGGTCGGCCTGTCGTTCGTGTGCGCTTATCTATCCAAAACCCTGCCGGACATGATCCAGGCACTTATCAATGGTGTGTCTCCTGGTGGCGGGGCGACGTTGGGCGGCATGGCGGCAGCAGGCATGGCCGGGGTTGCAGCTGGTGCAGCGGCGATGTCGGCAACCATGGGTAGCGGGGCATTGGGCGGCGCCGGAAAGGGTGTTTCCGACATGATCAGATCCAGCTTTTCAGGAATGGGCAGTTCAAGTGGTGGTGGCAGTTCCGCTTCAAGTTTCATGGGTTCCGGGGGGGCATCCAGCGGCGGCGGGTACGGTAGCAGCGCGCGCAGTCCTGGACCGTCTCCCCGGACAGGTGGAGGAGGGTACAGCCAGGCGCCCGGCACACCACCCAGCGTACAGCCCACGGGTCAAACCGCTTCAAGCAGTCAATCGACCACATCAAGCAATAATGGTGGTGAACCGGCTACATCCGCGGCATTGCCAGCAAGCGCGGCAGGGAAGATACATGCCGGCGCTCACATGGCGACCGAAGCAGCGGTGCGCAGTGTTGGCATCATGGGGTCGTTATCTGTTCCGGGCATGGACAGCGCCAGCGGGGTTTCCATTGGCCCGCCCCCAAGCCCGCCCGACCTGACCGGTCTTCCAGGGGAAACCCCTGAAAACATTATTCGTCCCGAATCTGCAGCGCCTTTGATGAGCGAGAAATTGGGGAATTCACCAGAAGCGCCAGCAAAACCGCCAGAAGCGGCAGTCGATACCATGTCGAGCGTTCAGGATGCGCTCAATAACAGAGGGAAACCATTATGAAAGGATTTTTCAAGCCGCAAAAAGCCGCTGTTAAATCGCCCTATCTGGACGATGCGCGGGGCGCATTCAATGAAATGTACGGAGCATACGTTCAGGCAGCGCGGCAATGGCGCCTGGTGTCTTTAGTTGAGGCAATCGCGCTGGTTATTCTCATAGCAGGGTTCGTGTTCCTGTCCCTTCAGCATAAAGCGGTCCCCTACGCCGTCGAGTTCAATGAGCATGCGGAAGCAGTGCGGGTAACGCGGGCCGATGAAATGGCCCAGCCGAACCAGAACCAGGTACGGGCAGGATTGCGTAACTGGCTGGTGGGAGCCCGGACCGTGTATGTTGACCGACGCGCGCAAGACAACCTGTTCAAGGTGACCTATGCCATGACCCTGCCGAGCAGTTCTGCCTACCAGGCTTTATATGATTACCACACGGCCAACAATCCCTATGAGGTCGCCGAAAAAATGACTATCGAAGTAGTGGTCAATTCGGTTCGATCAATCAGCGATAGAACATGGTTGATCGAGTGGACCGAAACCAGGAGGGAAAGATCGGGCCGTGTGCTGGACAACAGGGTATGGCAGGGATCGGTCACAGCAGCCATCGTACCGCCGACCGAAGAAAGCCAGATTATGGTCAACCCGATTGGATTGTTTGTGGAGCAATTTTCATGGGGGCCGAGACAATGAGGAAAACGAAACTGGCAGTTGCAATGGCGTTGCTGCCATTCGCGGTAAATGCGCAAATGGTGCCCGTGATCGAACAAGGCGAGCCGCTTGTGACGGCGATGAGCGCACCTTCAGC
>JACXTT010003112.1_pt1 | contig 25889 bp, 27 predicted proteins | sample 9270951 | NCBI WGS metagenome assembly JACXTT01 (sample SAMN15532306, study PRJNA645909) | rock metagenome | isolation source: weathered quartz diorite | place: Puerto Rico | collected 2017-06-21
CGATGTACACCCCCATGGAAACCACCGCGCCTTCCTCGACGATCACGCCTTCGACAATCTCGGAACGGGCGCCAATGAAGCAGTTATCCTCAATAATGGTGGGCGCGGCCTGCACCGGCTCCAATACGCCGCCGATGCCGACACCGCCCGAAAGATGAACGTTTTTGCCGATCTGGGCGCAAGAACCGACCGTGGACCAGGTGTCGACCATGGAGCCTTCGTCCACGTAGCCGCCGATGTTTACATAAGAAGGCATCAGCACGGCCGAAGGCGCGATATAGGCGCCTCGGCGGATGGCCGCCGGCGGCACCACGCGGAAGCCGCCATCGCGAAAGGCCTTGGAGTTGTAGTCGCCGAACTTGGACGGCACCTTGTCCCAGTAATTGGTGTAGCCGCCCTTGATGAGTTGGTTGTCCTCGATGCGGAAATAGAGCAACACCGCCTTTTTCAGCCATTCGTTCACGACCCACTGGCCGCCTTTCTTTTCGGCCACGCGCGCCTTGCCGGCGTCCAGCAAATTAATCGCCTCGTGCACGGCGTCCTTGACCAGCGTATCGACGTTGCGTGGGGTGATGTTGGCGCGCCGCTCGAAGGCCTCGTTAATAATGGACTGTATGTCGCTCATGAAGAATACTCCAAATTAATATTTTGAGAACGCGGATAAACGCAGATACTAAAGTTCGATGGACGCAGATTTTTCAGGATTTCAATTTCCGTAAATCCGCGTTTATCTCGATATACATCTGCGTGTATCTGCGGTCCGAGTTATTATTGCAACGATTCTACATAATTTCGGATGCGCTGTGCGGCCTCGATGCATTCCGCCAGCGGCGCCACCAATGCCAGGCGTACGCGGTTTTTGCCTGGGTTGTCGCCCTCGGATTCACGCGACAGGTAGGTTCCCGGCAACACTAGCACGTTTTCACGCGCGTACAGATTGCGCGTGAAAATCTCGTCGTCCTGGGGCAATTTCGGCCAAAGATAAAAACCGGCATCGGGCTTGTTCACATCCAGCACCGGTTTCAGGATTTCCAGCACGGCCTCGAACTTGGCGCGATATTGATCGCGATTGGAACGCACATGCGCCTCATCGCCCCAAGCTACCGTGCTCGCCGCCTGTGTCGGCGGCGGCAGGGCGCAGCCCTGGTAGGTGCGATACAGGTGATACTGCTGCATCAATTCGCCATCGCCGGCGACGAAGCCGGAACGCAGCCCCGGCAGGCTGGAGCGCTTGGACAGGCTATGGAACACGATGCAGTGCCGGTAATCCTTGAGGCCGAGATCATTCGCTACTTGCAGCAGTCCCACCGGCGGTTTCGTCTCATCGAAATAGATTTCGGAATAGCATTCGTCCGCGGCAATGATGAAGTTGTACTTCTGCGCCAATTCGATCAGTTTGGCGAGATCGTCGTGCGTCAGCACCGCGCCAGTTGGGTTGCCGGGCGAGCAGACATACACCAGTGGCACCTTTTGCCAGATATCTTCCGGGACGGCGGCGAAATCCATGCGAAAACCGTTCGCTTCCGTGGTGTTGAGGAAATACGGTCGCGCCCCCGCCAGTAACGCCGCGCCTTCGTAGATCTGGTAGAACGGGTTCGGCATGATCACGGACGGGCGCTGCGAATTCACGCGCCGGTCGATGACGGCCTGCGCAATCGAGAACAGCGCCTCGCGCGTGCCGGCGACGGGTAGCACGTTACGTTCCGGTTGAAGTGTGACCTTGGTAAGGTGAAAGCGACGCGTGGCCCAAAGGGCGATGGCCTGACGCAACTCGGTCGCGCCCATGGTCAGCGGATAACTCGACAGTCCGGAAAGATTGGCCTTCAGGGCTTCCAAAACCAGGGCGGGTGCGGCATGCTGCGGCTCGCCCATGGAAAGCCGGATCGTGGCCTTGCCCGCGGGCGGAGAGATGCCCTGGATGAGCTGAGCGAGCCGTTGGAACGGATAGGGCTGTAAGCTCGCGAGCCTGGAATTCATGGAGTCCGGTTTGTTTAGAAAAAATAATTATACGGGAAGCCCCTGATGTCCTCCAACGACGCACGGCGTTTGTATCCGGCCTTGGCCATGATGACCGGTGCCAGCCTGTGGGGCGTGATCTGGTATCCCATGCGCCTGCTCGAGGCCGGCGGCCTCGTCGGCATCTGGCTCACGCTCATCATGTACAGCGCGGCGCTGGTGGTAAGCCTGCCCTACACCGCTCGCGCGCTGCCGGAGTTCACGCGCCAGCCCGGCTGGTTGGCTCTTCTGATGCTGTCGGCGGCGTGGACCAACATCGCCTTCGTCGAGGCGGTGCTGGAAGGCAACATCCTGCGCGTGCTGCTGCTGTTCTATTTGTCGCCGCTGTGGGCCACGCTCATGGGCTGGCTGTTGCTGCGCGAGCGCATCACGCAGATAGCATTCGCCAGTCTTGCCGTCGCCATGGCCGGCGCGCTGCTGATGCTGTGGAACCCGATCCTCGGCGCGCCGTGGCCGCAGGGCAAGGCCGACTGGATGGCGCTCACCTCCGGTTTCGCCTTCGCGTTCTCCATCGTCATCACGCGCAAGCTGCATGATATTTCCATCGCGACGAAAGTCCTGTCCGTCTGGGGCGGGGTATCGATCCTGGCCATCGGCATGATCGCGTTCTTTTCGCTGCCGATGCCGCACCCATCGTTGTCGATCTTCGGCGGTGCCGTGGCGCTCGGCGTGCTCGGTATCCTGGTGATGACGCTGTTCGTGCAATATGGCGTCACGCACATGCCGGTGCATCGCTCGGCAGTGCTGGCGTTGATCGAGCTTGTCGCTGGCGCCGTGTCGCAGCAGTTGCTGACGAATGAAGTGGTGACGCTGAGAGAGTGGATAGGGGGAGGGTTTATTGTGATTGGGGCTTATCTGTCGGCGAGAGCTTCATCACCGAGAGATTATTGACAAAACCTGCTGCGCGTCCGTGATCCGGGATCGGGCGGTGCTCGGAATCCTCATGGACTGTCGTGTCCACTCCGGTTCCTGCGCTCCGTCCTCACCTGGCTGACGGCCGCTCGCGACGGTTTTGAGTATCCGCCGAACACTACGGGGTGGTTAGCAAAACCTTAATTGAGCCTAGCCCCTTAATTCCTCGAAGAAACCTAACGTTCCGGGTGTGCGGTGCCGGCCACGAAAGTATCAGGAAACATGGCGCGCTGTCTCCGGCGTCCGCACGAGCCGGTTGTTAGCGGGCATTATCTGTGCTTCTTGGAAAGAGCTTTCCTGATGCTGAATGAAAACGCTCCTTGTGCTCAAGAAACTCATGAAGGCCTGGAAATAAAACGATGAGTTTCCCTTTTTCTTCCTCGGTGAACCCACGATCCAGCGGATCTTGATAGTCAGTAGGCCATTGCGCAGCCTCCCATACCGCACGGAGCGATTTATCCGAAAGTTCCTTGAGCGTAGAAGTAACAGTTCTTCCGCTACGTTCTTCTGCAGCTGTCGATTGTTTTGCCGCTTCATCTATAGCGATAGAAGAATCTTTTGCTCCATAGAAGAAAGCGGCTGTTTTCTCAGCGAGTGCATCATGGAAGATGTTGCGGTACTTCAGCCGATGCAACTCAAGGACACGAAGATGCATGTCTTCTGTAATCCTAGTAGCGAGCTCCTTAGCGTGTCGCAGTGCGCGACCAGCACCGATCCACTTCACGCGTTCGTTGTTTCCGTCCTGCAAAATCTTGCTTGCTTCTTCGTAGGCCTTCACACAAGACTCAAGATAGAAGAGCGAACGTTTCTCGCTCGCGTCCCTCAAGTTTTTGCCTTGTGACAGAAGTTGCGCGCCGAGCGCAACGAGAATACCAGCCGGCAGGCCATTATTTATAAGCGGATCGAAGGTTACAACGGGAGCAAAGAATGGATATGCAACGACACAGATAGCCGATGCGATAAAAAACCAACCCAATGTCAGTAAAAATCTTGCCATGCCGTTTACATTTGCCAGCTAACGGGGCCGCGAGCTGAGCGGCCGCCCTTGACGGAGGAGCAAAGCGCAGCTTTGTGAGGCCGTCAAGGGCCGAAGCCGCAAGCGGGACGCGCGCGGGAACCGCTCCAGCGAGTTGATCGGCCGCGCGAGCGCCTGCATTAAATCTGGGGAAGGGTGCTCCCCGAAGGCCATGATCTTTTTGTTTGGCACACCTGCCTCCTTGCGTGGCCGATCAACTCGCTTCAGCTCGCGGCCCCGATCGGCCGACCGAGCGCAAGGTCATAATTCTGCGCGGCCAGGGATAGGCTGCGCCTCCACGGTGGCGCGAGTGTCGGCCGATCTAGAAGTAGACAGCATAGAAACCTCTAGAAACAAATTCCATATATAGAAACATGTTGCTATATCTGTAAACAAGTTTCCATATATGGAAACATTTTAAGAAAAATAAGCGACAGATTGCGGCTATCAGATTTCTTTACTTGGTCCCGACAACAACATAAGTAATGCCCTGAAGCTGCACGCGCCCGGGTTTTGAGCTGTACTTCTCGGCGTCTTGGGCGATTTCCTTTTTGACGCGCTCCTGAGTTTCCGGCGGCAGCTGGGTGTATAGGCTCGTCACGGGCCCCGCGATGTCGCGGATGAAAGTGTCGTACTCGGTTCCCGTCGCGAAATCGGCCATGGTCAATTTCACCTGTTCGATGGCGACGTCGCGGAAGCCCGCGTCGGTGAAGATTTGGCGCAGCCGGTCAGGATTGGCGAGTGCGAAGATGCCGGGCGCGCCCGGGGCCGGGTCGGGGATGTCCATGTGCCGCTTGAGCACGCCGAGCGGCACCGTGACGAAGGGATTATTCTTTGCCTCGGTCCAGGTGGTTACGACGGCTTTCGCGCCCGGCTTAAGGGCGGTGTAGGCGCAATGCATGCACTTGCCCGGATCGGGCATGAACATGAGTCCCCAGCGCATGGTCACGGCGTCGAAGGCATTGGCCATTCCGTCGACGGCTTCACCGTCGACACAGCGGAACTCGATGTTGGTAAGGGAACGATCCCGCGCTTTCATACGCGCGTAGCCGATCATTTCCTCGACGAAGTCGGTGGCGAGCACCGAGCCCGTGGGCCCGACCGCCTCGGCGACGCTCAGCGCCGGCTCGCCCGCGCCGCAGGCGATGTCGAGCACGCGCATGCCCGCGCGAATTCCCGCGAGCGCGATCATGCGATCGGTCAACGGCTGCGTCCAGCCGCGCATCAGCGCATCGTGCTTGCCCCAGCCGGGGGCGACCAGGGTCCAGCTCTTGTGTTGATTCTGCTTTGCTTCCGCAAGGTTCATATCTTGTCTCCGCTACAGTGCATGGGGTTTGGATTTGATTGTTATGTAATCTCTCCCAGAGTACAAAAATGCCCGGCTATTTTTGGTGCGATTCGCGTCACGCGACGCGGCCGGAGTTGGCTCCCATGATATCTTTCCCCCGTGTAGGCCGCTACACCCGCAGCAAACCCGCCGAGGCCTACGCTGAATGGTTCAAGGCTTAGGCGGACAATCTGTTCGTCGAACTACGGTATTTCGTGGAGGAAAAATCGCTCTGGGCCATATTATTTTTTACCTCGTTTGATTTTCGAAGCCACGTCCAAAGCCTGTTGGGCCCAATGGCGCATGGCCTCTTGTTCCTCGAAGACCTCGGGCGGGGCTTCGTAGTATTGCAGGCTGATCTTTTTGCCGCGGGCGGCGTAGGTGAAGGGCGCCAGTCCACGCGTGGTGAAACTGTTGCGCGTGGCGTTGTCGGTTTTGAAGTAAAGCCTGTCATCGACGATGATGGCGAACATGATATCGCCTTGGTAAATCCCGTGGCCACCGAACATGGCGCGCGCCCGGACGTGGCCGAGCGGCGCCAGCAATTCGAGGACAAATTCAACAAATTCGCTTTGCCGAGCCATGTGTGATCATCCTGCTGGCACGCACCACGGCTTATTTCGTCAGCAATTCGCGGATCGACAGCAATTCCTGGCGGCGAGACTTGTCCGTGGCCGGGTAACTCATTTTGAGTTTTTTCAGCGTGTCGACGATGATCGAGGAGATGAGCAGCCGGGCGTTGAGTTTGTCGTCGGCGGGGACGACGTACCACGGCGCGTGGTCGGTGCTGGTGGCGCCCAGGCATTCCTCGTAGGCATGCATGTATTCTTTCCAGTATTTCCGTTCCTCGACGTCCGCCATGCTGAATTTCCAGTTTTTCTCCGGATCGTCGATGCGCTGGAGAAAGCGTTTTTGCTGCTCTTTCTCCGAAAGATGCAGGAAGAACTTGATGATCCGGGTTCCGTTGCGATCGAGGTGGTTCTCCATGTGCATGATGGAGCGAAACCGTTCGTCCCACACCGCTTCCCCGTCGAGCAGTTCATCGGGGATGTTTTGTCGATGGAGAATCTCCGGATGCACGCGCACGATCAGCACTTCTTCATAGTACGACCGGTTGAAGATGCCGATGCGGCCGCGTTCCGGCAGGCATTGATTGGTGCGCCATAGAAAATCGTGATCCAGTTCCGTGGCGTTCGGGTGCTTGAAGCTGAACACCTGGCAACCTTGCGGATTGACGCCGGACATCACGTGTCGGATGGCGCCGTCCTTGCCGGCGGAGTCCATCCCCTGGAATATCAGCAGCAGCGCGTAGCGATTGGACGCGTACAGCAGGCGTTGCAGCGAACTCAGCTGCTCGACCTGTTCCGCCAGGAGCTCTTGATATTGTTTCTTGGACCGGTAGACGGGCTTTACTTTTGTCGGCCACTTTTTGAGTTTGACCTTTTCGCCCTCGCGCACGCGGTAATCCTTGAACTTTATTTTCATTTCGATCCTTTCGGCAGTTTTGGTGGTGCTGGTAACGTCCGATTATCTAGAATGTGCCCGGCTTGAATGAACGTCAACCCGTCGTCGGTCCGATACAAGCGAACCGGAATGAATGGAGCAGAGGTGGAATCCGAATGAACGCCAACGCTGGCGATTTATCCGTTTTGCGGGCAAAATTATAATCTCAACCATCAAGGAGCCAGACGATGAGCAAGGGCATGGACAGTAAAAAGCAGACCAAGAAGGAGCCGGCTAGGACCATGAAGGAAAAACGCGCGGCGAAGCGGGCCAAGAAGGCCGCGCGGGGTGGCATGGTGTAATGCCGCCGCTGTCGACGACATAAAAACAAAAGCCGCCCACCGGGCGGCTTTTGTTATGCAATGTGTTTCCCGCGCCTGTTTTAACAGAAAATTCGAAATCTCCGCTCTGCGGTGACTTGAAAAACAAAATTGAAAGGCCAAAATCCGGCAACGACTGCCATGGTACGGCATCAATGTGGATAACCTGGCCGGTTCTATTTCCCGTAAGTCTTTTTTGACATCAAGTGTTAGGGGCCTTCATGCGCCTTGCTGGTGCGTTGTTACGTCTTGGCGCATTCCAAATAACCTTTAATCACGGTAAAAAAACAGGTTGGCGCTAAATGCCCCAAGGCGGTGCATGTCAGCGATTGTGACAACGCATATCCGTAAATCAGATTTTTCCCGACGCATCTCATCGGTTTTTGGCTTGGAACTTGCATTTGATCGGCGGTTTGTCGCCTAACGTAAGAAAAATCTGTCTTTAATGACAAGGATATAACATGCGTCGTCAGATAAACGCACTCAGAAATCCCGCGACCGAAGTCAACCAGTCGGTGGACCTGGTCAAGAGCCGCATCCGGATATCACATGTAGGGAAGGCGGAGTCGGAGTTCAAGACTCTTCTTCTTTCCAGTGCCTTCCAGCCGGTCTTCAGTCTCGCTCATCGCAGGCCCGTCGGTTATGAGGCGCTGCTGCGGGCGCGCAACGCTCAGGGAAATCCGGTTTCGCCGCTGGAGGTATTCGGGATGGCCAACGCGGGGCCGGAACTGACCCACCTCGACCGTCTGTGCCGGACGCTGCATGTGTGCAATTTTCAGACGGCGACATCCGATGACAGCTGGCTGTTTCTGAACATCAACCCCGAGGTGGTGGTGAACGGAAAGACCTATGGCGCGTTCTTCGCGGAGATGCTGGAGCACTACAGCTTTCCCGCGCATCGCATCGTGGTGGAGATCCTGGAAGACGCGATCCACGACGAGTCGCTTTTGACGGAAGCGGTCGAGTACTACAGACGACTGGGCTGTCTCGTGGCCATCGACGATTTCGGTTCCGGCCACTCCAACTTCGAGCGTATCTGGCGCGTGGCGCCGGATATCGTGAAGCTGGACCGTTCGCTCACGCTTCAGGCGGTGACGAAACAGAAGGCACGCCGTGTTCTGCCCAGCCTGGTATCCCTGTTGCATGAGGCGGGATGCCTGGTGCTGATGGAAGGCGTGGAGACGCAGGAGGAGGCGCTGATTTCCATGGAGGCCGACGTGGACTTCGTGCAAGGGCATTACTTCGGGAAACCCACGACGACGGCAAAGGTGATTCCTGGCAACACTTGCACCCTCACCGATCTTTGCAGCGAGTTCAGATCGGCGGTTGTGAAAGACACGAAGAGCCAGTATAGAAGGACCACCGCTTATACCGCCGGATTCCTGCTTTGTGCACAGGACCTGCAGGCAGGCGCCCGGCTGGAGCATGCGTGCGCCGGTTTCATCGCCGAGGAATCGGTAATGCGCTGTTATCTGCTGAATGCGGAAGGGGTGCAGATAGGTGCGAATCTGACGTCGCCTTTTTATAACATGAGGGCCGACCGCCGGTACGCCACGCTGGAAGACACCACGGGCGCCCGCTGGTTTCGCCGGACTTACTTCCGCCGCGCGATGGCCCAACCCGGGCAGGTACAGATGTCACGCCCGTATCTTTCCCTGACGGGCGCGCATATGTGCGTAACCATGTCCATCATGCTGGAGTGCGATGGTGAGACCCGGGTGTTTTGCTGTGATTTGAATTGGGAATCGACGGCGGAATAAGCGGAGAAGTGTAGCAGGGCTATCGCACGTTCGTCGAAGAGGAAGCCGACAACGTTTTTGTTTTTACATTCGCTTCAGCAAAAATTCGAAATCGCCCTCGGCGTTCTTTTTCGATTCAAGCAAGGTGTCGCCTGAACTTTTCACATAGGCCTTGAAGTCCGGCATGGAGCCGGGGTCTGTTGTCAGGATGCGCAGCGTCTGGCCGCTGGCCATGGTTTGCATTTTTTTCTTCATACGCATGACGGGTATCGGGCAATTCAGTCCGCGCAAGTCGAGCTCATGGTCTGCCATGGATTTTTCTCCAGATAACGATAAAACCGAAATACCATCCAAATTATAGATAATTTTCGCGGTTTTGCTTTCCCCGACGACCCCTATTTTCCCGTCAGGTTTGAGGAAATACGGGGGTTGGGCGTTATTTTTTAATGAAATCCAGCGCACGCAACAAACGGTCGAGGGCGCGGCGGCCGGGTCCTCTCTTGCGACGGATTTGGTTTTCCGCGTCCCAACGTACCTGATCGCGGCGCTCCTTGCCTAGGCGTCGCATTTTCCTGCGTCGCTCGTGTTCAGGAGATGCAGGGTTTTCGGAATCGTTGTCGTTTGTCATGGTATTCGTTACACGCTTGGTGCCTTGTCTATTTGTTTTTTCAGTTCTTCCCGTCTGTTTCTTTGATATTCGTCATAACTCTCGCTATCCAGGGTTTTCAGGCATTCCTCGCGGGCAGACGGCGGGGTCTTGTAGCATTTCTGGCGCTGGCTTTGCTTCGTGCCTTCGTACCATGTCTGTTGGGTACAGCTCGTTGTCCCCAGCACCAGCAAAACCGCGAGACATGAGAGAATATTTTTCACGCTGTCACTGTCACATATGGGTACAGCAGGTGGTTCATTACCGCGTACCAGCGTGCATCGTTCATAGGTCGATTTTCATGTGATGGAGGGTTCAAACCCGATTAAAGTGTTTTGACGTCGATTGTTCAAGTATTGCCGGTCTCTCAATGCTGCATCTTTATTAGCAAGCCGGATTGCTGCTTGCTGTAAGGCAAAAGGGGCTGACTTACTCCCAGTCTTCTTTCTTCTTTTTCGGTTTCTTTTCCTCGTGATTGTGCACGTGCTTTTTCGTTTCAATCGCGGGCAACGACTTCAGGTAAACCGCGATGGCGCGGCGATCGTCTTGGGTGAGATACGAGGTGCTGTTGTCGATAACCTCGGCCATGGCATCCCCGGCGAAATCACCGTCCGGGGCCATGCCGGTTTCCAGGTAATACGCGATGTCGTTTTCGCTCCATGCGCCGATCCCGGTTTTTTTGTCCGGCGTGATGTTGGGAATTTCAGCATCATCCACGCCATGCGGGTTACCGGCCAGTTCCTGCGATGCCTTGAGACCACCGAGCAGGTTGCGTGGCGTGTGGCACTCGCCGCAGTGGCCGACCGCCTTGACCAGGTAGGCACCGCGATTCCAAATGGGTGATTTTTCGGTTTGTGGGCTGAATGGGCCAGGCTTGAAATACAGTATTTTCCACGCGCCCAGCAACGCGCGAGAACGCGAATACCACGGCAACTCATGCGGCTTGTTGGCTTGCCGCACCGGCTGACGGCTGCTGAGGTATTTCCAGATGGCACGCAGGTCGTTGTCGGTGAGACGTGTATAAGAAGTATAAGGAAACGCCGGATAGTAATGTCCGCCCTCGGGGCTTATACCATCGCGCAAGGCGCGCATGAAATCAGCCTCGGTCCAGCGGCCAATGCCGGTGTCGGGATCGGGCGTGATGTTGGGGGTATAAAAGATACCGAAGGGTGTGCGCAGCGCCTGCCCGCCGGCCAGTGGCGCGCCCTTGTTTTTATCGTCGGTATGGCAATTGGCGCAACCGGCGGCGCGCAACAGGTATTCCCCGTGTTGCAATACGTTGTCGGCCGCGTACGGCGCAGGCGCGGCGACGCTCAGGCACAGGTATAACCATGCTGCCACGCGCGCGTGCATTGCCAGGTTCCTCAAGTTAATCAACGTCCGGTGTTATTTTTCTTCCTTGCGGAAATCCTTGTGACAGGCCTTGCAGCCTTCGCCCATGTCCTTGAAGCTGGCAACGATAACGTCTTGTTTGCTGCCCTGGACCGCCTTGGCGAATGCTTCGACCTTGCTCTTGGCATTTTTCGCGGTCTTTTCGAATTCCGCGCGCTTTGACCAAACCTCATCTTTGGCATTGGTATCGCCAAAATCCGAATCCTTGGGGAACAGGCCGGGAATGTCTTTGGTCAGCGCTTGCAAGGCACGGGCATGCTCGGCCAGATGTGTTTTGTAATCGACTTTTCCTTGCACGATCGCTCCGGCCGCGGAGGTGTGACCGCCGATGGCCTTCATCATGTTCTTGCGGTATTTGATGATGTCCTCCGGTTCCGCCGCACTTAGCGCTGGCGGCGTCAGCACGGCCAATATCAAACCCATAACCATCAGATTGCGTGTTTTAAAATGCATCAGCGCGTGCTCCTTGCCGAGAAATTCTGGGAAAACCCGATTATCCACAAATTAGATTGAAAGTAGTGACGATAAACAACGCCGGCAGTTCAGCGATTATTTCGAATAATCTCGATTACCGAATATCGCCGTTCCTACCCGCACCATGGTCGACCCCTCCTTGATGGCTTCGATGTAGTCTCCGCTCATGCCCATGGACAATTCGGTGAAATTTTTCAACCCGAAACGCTGTTGACACTCGTCACGCAACCGTCGCAGGCTCGCGAAGCAGGCGCGAATCACCTTTTCTGAAGCCTCGTGGGGGCCGATGGTCATGAGCCCGCGCAAGGGGAGGGCGGTAAGATCCTCTTTTAATATTTTTTCGATGAAACCGGGCAGGGCATCGGGCGCAATGCCGTGTTTTTTCGGATCGCGGGTGACATTGACCTCAATCAGTATATTAACGGTTGCTGATTGTTCCTCTGCGCGTCGGAAAAGTTTACGCGCCAGCTCCAGGCTGTCGAGCGAATGCAGCCAGGAAAAATTTTCCGGAATGAATCTGGCCTTGTTGGTCTGAAGATGACCGATGAAATGCCAGTCAATGGAGGGGTTTGCGAGATGCGAAATCTTCGGCAGGGCATCTTGTGTTGTACTTTCACCAAAATCTTTTTGCCCGGCGGCGCTGGCAGCCGTGATTGCCTCATGTGGATGACCTTTTGATACCGCAATCAATCGGATAGCGTCGGAACTTCTTGTGCATGTGCGCGCAACGTCGTCGATGGACTGTTTGACGTTGAATAAATTGCTTGCGATCGTGTCAAAAGTTTGGTTCACGACTTGCATGTTAACGCGATTCTAAAAAAATTTTCACTTGTCAACATTGCATGCGATTTTTATTTGAGGATAATGATCGACCGCATTGGACGCAACGAACACAAGAGGTGAGAAGCCCATGACAAGGAACGGACCCCGGAATGCAGGCGCTCATTTACCCACCGAGATATTGAAACGGGCGGGCGTGCATATGGACAAGCTTTCCAGCCTGTTGTCACACTGGAAGTCGGGCATCGGCGAGCCGCTGGTCTCGCACAGTTTCCCCGTGAGTTACGCCAACGGCCGTCTCAGCCTGCGTGCCGACACTTCGGCCTGGGCCAGCCGTCTGCGCCACAGTCAGGCGGAGATCATGGATGAGCTGCGCCACGACCCGTATTTCCACGATCTACGCGAGTTGTACGTGCGCGTGTTGCCCGAGCGGGCGCGCACGCAGGGCGAGAAAAAGCGCCAGTCGATTACGTTGCCCAGCCGGATTCCGGATAGTGCCGCCCACCTCATCAAGAGTGTGGCGGACGATATTCTGGACCCGGCGTTGCGTCGTTCGCTCATCCGGTTGGCGGGTACGCGCGACAAGTCTGTATCCGCGAAAAGATAATCCTATAATCAGTCCATGCCCCTGATCCGACATGCCGGCGGGTTTTGGCGTTGCCTGCTCGTGGCGGCGCTTTGCGCCGTCAGTGCTTCCTGTGCCACAACGCCGTCGTCGCCGGTTGCCCCGCAGGTAACACTAGCGCCTGTTTCGACGCCTGCGGCGGTGGCCGTGCCGGCGGCACGGTCGGGGGAGCTGCGGATCGCCGCGGTCGGCGACATCATGCTGGGCGGCACGGCGGCGCCCGAGATGCGTAAATATGGCTACGACTATCCCTTCGAGCTGACGCGGAACATCCTGAAGCAGGGGCAGATCGTGTTCGGTAACCTGGAAGGCCCGCTGACCGATGGCGGTGTCGCCGGGACCGTCAAGCAGTATGTATTCCGCTCGCCACCCGACAAGGTTGCCCCGGCGCTGGCTCGAGCTGGCTTTAATATTGTGTCGCTCGCCAATAACCACACGCTGGATTACGGCCCTGAGGGCCTGGAAGACACCCGCGCGGCGCTGGAAAAGGCCGGAATACGCGCTGCCGGGGCGGGACGGAATGTCATGGAGGCACGTCAACCGGTATATATGGTGGCGGACGGGATCACGGTCGCGTTTCTGGCCTATTCCCTGACGCTTCCGGAGGAATTCTGGGCCGGGCCGGACAAGCCCGGGACCGCCTTCGGTCATGAGAGTTTTGTGCGCGCTGACGTGGCGGCGGCGCGCGAAAAGGCCGATCTTGTGGTGGTTTCGTTCCATTGGGGGCAGGAAGGCAAGACCGAGCTGCGCGACTACCAGACGCAACTGGCGCACGCCGCCATCGACGCCGGAGCATCGGCGGTGCTGGGACATCACCCGCACATCCTGCAAGGCGTGGAACGCTACAAGAATGGGGTAATTCTTTACAGCCTCGGCAATTTTGCCTTCGGTTCGTTCAGTAACACCGCCACGCGCAGCGTGATCGCGCTGCTTACTTTCCGTGACCGCCAGTGGCGCGAGCTGCGGATGATTCCGCTAAATGTGAAAAACGCCGAAGTCGTGTTCCAGTCGCGTCCGTTGGTTGGGCATGACGCCACGGAGGCCACCGAACATTTGCAGCAATTGTCACAATCGCTCGGCACCACGTTAGAAAATCACGACGGGGTCGCGGTGCTGGTTTCAAAAGAATAATATCTAAAATATCTTGGTAACCACGAATAAACACAGATGAACATGGATTAAAACCAGACTGCGGTTTAACTCGTTATCTGTGTTTATCGGTGTTCATCTGTGGTTCCAAAACTTTATAGAGGTACTTGTGCGAACTCGCCCTTGTGTGTTTAATGCCGGGCCATGATCCGTCCGTTTGAGCTTTTCGTCGGTCTGCGCTACACCCGTGCCCGCAAACGCAGTCATTTCATTTCCATCATCTCGCTCATCTCTATTCTCGGTATAACGCTCGGGATTACGGCGCTCATCACGACGCTGTCGGTCATGAACGGTTTCGGCAAGGAGCTGCGCGGACGCATCCTCGGCGTGATCTCGCACGTGACCGTCACCGAATCCGCCGGCCAGCTGCACAACTGGCGGGGCACGGCTGAACGCATCAAGAATCCCCATGTGATCGGACGTGCGCCCTACATCGCCGGACAGGGCATGGTGGCGCGCGGCAAGACCGTGAGCGGTGTGATGGTGCGTGGGATACTGCCATCAGAGGAAATGCAGGTGTCCGAATTCGGCAGCCGTATGACCGAGGGAAAACTGGAGGCGCTTAAGCCTGGCGAGTTCGGTGTCGTGATTGGCAGCGCGCTGGCGTGGAAGCTCGACCTTGCCGTGGGCTCGCCGATATCGCTGGTCATCCCGCAGGCGCTGGTGACGCCGGCCGGCCTCATGCCGCGCTTCAAGCGCTTCACCGTGGTAGGCATCTTCAAGATGGACATGTACGAATATGACAGCGGTCTGGTATTGATGAACCTGGACGATGCCGCCAAGCTGTATCAGATGGGCGACCAGATCAGCGGACTGCGCCTGAAACTCGATAATCTCGATGCCGCCCCCGAGGTTGCCGACGAAGTGGCGGCTGGATTGGGCCAGAATTATCTGGCGCGTGACTGGACGCGCGAACATGGCAACTTCTTCCGTGCACTCAAGATCGAAAAGACCGTCATGTTTGTCATTCTGCTGCTGATCGTCACCGTGGCCATGTTCAACGTGATATCCACGCTGGTGGTCGTGGTCACCGAGAAACGCGCCGACATTGCGATTCTGCGCACACTCGGCGCCAGCCCCAAAAGCATCATGGGTATATTCCTCGCGCACGGTTCCGTCGTTGGCGTGGTGGGCACGCTGGTGGGAACGGCCTGCGGTGTTTTACTGGCGCTCAACGTCGAGCCCATCGTGCATGGCATCGAGCGACTTTTCAGCACCTCTTTTATCGCGGCGGACGTATATTTCATCAGCGAACTGCCGTCTGATTTACACTTGTCCGACGTAATCCTGGTGTCGGGCTGTTCGCTGGTGCTGGGCCTGTTATCGGCGCTCTATCCCGCCTGGCGTGCCTCCAAAGTACAACCAGCCGAGGCCTTGCGTTACGAATGAGCAAGAAAGCTGAAAAAACCACGAAGACGGACAAGATTGCGAAGGACAGTTCGGCCAGGGTCGATGCTCCGGTGGAGCAGGCGGATGCGAAGAGGATATCGGAACCGGCCGCCGCGCCGGGGAAAACCGAAAAACAACACATTCTGCGCGCCACCGGTCTGCAAAAGGTTTTCGACGAGGGCACGTTCAATGTGCACGTACTGAAGGGTGTGTATCTGCGCGTTGAAGCAGGCGAGCGCGTGGCCATTATCGGTGCTTCCGGCTCGGGCAAAAGCACGCTGCTGCATCTGATCGGCGGGCTGGACCGGCCCACGGCGGGGCAGGTGGAGATCGACGGCCAGGATCTGACGAAAATGACCGAGGCCGAGGCCAGCGTGTTGCGCAACCGCATGCTCGGCTTTGTCTATCAGTTTCATCATCTGTTAAATGAATTTTCAGCGCTGGAAAACGTTGCCATGCCACTATTGATTCGGCGCATGCCGGCGGAGGAGGCTATCGCACAGGCGCAGGCCATGCTCAAACGCGTCGGTCTCGAGGATCGCCTGCATCACCGTCCCGGCGAACTCTCTGGCGGCGAGCGCCAGCGCGCGGCCGTGGCGCGCGCCATGGTCACACGACCATTGTGCGTGTTGGCGGACGAGCCGACCGGTAACCTCGACCGCGAAAATGCGCAGAATGTTTATGATCTGATGTTGGAACTTAATCGCGAGCTGGCAACCAGCTTCATCATCGCCACCCATGACCCCGCGCTGGCTGCCAGCATGGATCGTGTACTCAAGCTGGAAGACGGCATCCTCAAGGCAGTTTAGCGTCTGTTTCGGCCCGCCGTTTTTTCCGTCTTTCCCAGTCACGTATCACATGCCAGCGCCACAGCGCATGTATGCCGAAATAACCGGTGACGGCGCTCATGGCGCTCACCAGCAATGAGCCGAGCAGAAACGGTTTCCATATGCGGATCAGTTCCGTGCTGATCCACTCCCACGAGATTTGAAATTCGACCGCGTGTACCGGCGTATCGAGTATCCAGGCTCCGAGGTGGTAGCAGAAGTAGGACACCGGCGCTATCGTGAATGGATTGGTGATCCACACCAGCGCCACGGCGATCGGCAGATTGACGCGCAGCAGGATGGCCAGCGCCGCGGCCGGTAGCATCTGGAACGGCATGGGCACGAAGGCCATGAACAGGCCGACGGCGAACGCGCCGGAGGCTGAGCGGCGGTTCAGGTGCCACAGGTTGGGATCGTGCAACAGCGTCCCGAACAGGCGCAAATGCTTGTGGTCACGAATTTTGTGAGGGTCCGGCAGGTAACGCCTGATAAATTTTTTTGCCATACGTGACTGATGTATAGTCTCACGAAATAAAAATAACAGCCAAGGAGATTGCCATCCGCGTCGCCACGCTGGCCTTCCTCGGCGGTGTGCTGCTGGTACAGCAGTTGGCCGCGTTGCCTTCCCTGTGGTGGACCTTGTTGCTGGCGCCACTCCTGTGGCTGGCCGTTCGCCGTCCCCTGTGGTTCGTGCCGGTGTTTTTCGTGGCGGGCGTGATGTGGGCGAGCTTTCGTGCCGGCATTATCCTCGACGACAGCCTCCCGCGGGATCTCGAGGGACGGAATCTCGTGGTCGAAGGGCGGATCGCGGACATTCCACGCCAGGCCGAATTCGGCCAGCGCTTTGAACTGGAAGTGACGCACGCCGATCTCGATGGCGAACTTGTGCAGGTGCCGCACAAGATACTGCTCAACAGCCGGAAATATTCCTTCCAGCCGCGCGCCGGCGAAACCTGGCGGCTGTTGGTGCGTCTCACCCGCCCGCACGGCTACCAGAACCCAGGCGGTTTTGATTACGAGGCGCACTTGTTCCGGGAGCGCATCCGCGCCAAGGGATACGTGCGCGACGAAATGGTGCCGCAACGCCTTGACCGGAAACCAGCTTGGTATGACATCGATCGCTGGCGCCAGGACCTGGGCGACCGCATTCGCGCGCTTCTGCGGGATAACGAATATGCCGGGATTGTTGTGGCGCTGGTCAACGGCGACAGTCGTAGTCTCAACGCGGGGCAGTGGCAAGTGTTGCGCCGCACCGGCACGCTGCATCTCGTCGCCATCTCCGGTCTGCACATTGGTTTGATAGCCGGGATTGTGTTTTTTCTTGCCCGCCGGTTATGGGCGCTGCCGGGGACGACTGTATTGCGCCTGCCCGCGCCTCAGTTCGGCGCCGTCTGTGCACTGCTGGCCGCCGGTTTTTATGCCGCGCTGGCCGGCTTCGTGGTTCCCACCCAGCGCGCGCTCATCATGCTGACCGTGGCCATGGCCGGCATCCTGCTGCGCCGGCGCTTTCCACCTTCGCAATTGCTCGCGGTGGCCGGCCTGGCTGTGCTGCTCTACGATCCGCTCGCGGTAATGGACGCGGGTTTCTGGTTGTCATTCGCCGCGGTTGCCGTGATTCTGTTCGTCATGCATGGAGACCGGTCGGGAAAGTCGGCGACCTGGAAACTGGGCTATATCCAGTGGGCCATCGCGCTGGGCATGCTGCCGCTGATGCTGGCGATGTTCCAGCAGATATCGCTGGTGGCGCCGCTGGCGAACATGCTCGCCGTGCCAGTGTTTGATTTGATGGCGGTGCCGCTGACGCTACTGGGCACACTCATGCTGAGTTTCGCGCCACATGTGTCCGGGTATTTTTTCAAGCTTGCGGCGTGGTTGCTGCAAATGTTATGGCAGGTGCTGACATGGCTGGCGGATTTATCGTTCAGCCAATGGACACAACTGGCGCCGGTCTGGTGGGCGCTATTATGCGGTGTCATCGGCGTGTTGTTGTTGCTGGCGCCGCGTGGCTGGCCGGCGCGCTGGGTGGGTGCCGTATGGCTGCTGCCCTTGTTTTTGGTGCGGCCTCCGGCGCCTGCCGCGGGAGAGGTGTGGTTCACGCTGCTGGACGTCGGTCAGGGGTTGGCGGCCGTGGTGCGCACCCATGAACACGCACTGTTGTTCGACGCCGGGCCGCGCTTCGGTGACTTCGATACCGGCAAGGCGGTGGTTGAACCGTACCTGCGTGCCGTGGGCGTGCGTCGACTCGATGGCTTCTTCATCAGCCACAAAGATACCGATCATATCGGTGGCGCAGAATCCGTTCTGCGCGAATTGCCGGTGGAGAAGGTGTTGACCAGCGTGCCGCAGATCTTACCCATGGCGCAACCGTGTCGATCCGGCCAGTCGTGGAATTGGGATGGCGTGGACTTCGCCGTGCTGGGGCCGGATGACGCCGGGGCAGACCGCAGGAATGACGCTTCGTGCGTGTTGATGGTGCGCAGCCGCTACGGAAATATCCTGTTGCCGGCCGATATCGAGGCCAAGGCCGAGAAAAAATTGGTGGAAACGTGGGGCGACCGGTTGCACGCGGAAATTCTGGTAGCGCCGCACCATGGTAGTAAAACCTCTTCAACGCCCGCATTCATTGACGCCGTTGCGCCACACCATGTGCTGTTCCCGGCCGGTTATCGCAATCGTTATCATCATCCTCATCCCACTGTTGTTCAGCGCTACGTGGACCGTGGCGTTGCGTTATACGATTCCGCCTCATCGGGGGCGCTGGAATGGCGGCTGAACGTCGACGGTCTTGATCTCGCGCCATATCGGGTGCGGCACCGACGCTATTGGTACGCGGATTGAGCCGTCACACCAGCCACTTTGCATGCGGCTATCTTTGAGGTTTTGGCCTCGTCTGATACATTAGCCGCACTTTTTTGCTGCTTATATTCAAGAGATAAAACATGTTCGAGATCATCAAGTCAGGTGGCTGGACCATATGGCCTATCATCTTGTGCTCCGTGGCGGCTCTGGCCATCATCGGCGAGCGCTTCTGGTCGCTTCAGCAAAAATACGTCGCACCGCCCAACCTGCTGGCACAGGTGCAGCAACTGCTGAAGCGCAACGAGCTCGAGCCGTCGCATCTGGCGGCACTGCGCGACAGTTCACCGCTCGGCAAGATTCTCGCTGCCGGGTTGACCAACCGCGACCATGAGCGCGAGATCCTCAAGGAAGCGATTGAAAATGCCGGTCGTCACGCGGTACCAGAACTCGAACGTTATCTGCGCACGCTTGGTTCGATTGCCGCAATCTCACCGTTCCTGGGCCTGTTTGGGACCGTCATCGGCATGATCCAGATGTTCTCCGGCATCGGTCAACACGGCGTAGGCGATCCCTCGATCGTGGCCGAGGGCATTGCGGTGGCGTTGATTAATACCGCGGCTGGACTGGCCGTGGCCATCCCGAGCCTGCTGTTTTACCGCTATTTCCGCGGCCGTGTAAACGATCTCCTGATCGAAATGGAAGAGGAAGCCGTCAAATTGGTGGAGATCCTGCACGGTGAACGTGAGAACGATTAAGAAGGACCCATGAAATTTCGCTCTACGCCCGATGAAGAACCCGAGATCAATCTGATCCCGCTGATCGACGTATTGCTCATGGCGTTGATCTTCCTCATTGTCACCACCAGCTTTTCGAACGAGGCGCGCCTGAGCGTGCGCTTGCCCGAGGCCTCGGCCGAGGTGAAGGAGAACCTGCCGTCGTTGCGCGTGACCATCGATGCTAAGGGCCAGTATTATATCGGCGACCAGCAACTATTGAATGCCACGCCGGAAGTATTGCGCAATGCGTTGACGCGCGCCGCCAGCGGTAACAAAGACCCACTGATTGTCATTCATGCCGACGCACGCACGCCGCATGAGGCCGTCATTCGTGTCATGGACTCGGCGCGTCGCCTCGGCTTCACCCGGCTGACATTTGCCACTCAGCAGCCGTCCGGCCAGGCGGCGCGTGAGTAAAAACCCGGACATACGAAATAATCTGCGGCTGTACCGCCGGCTGCTAACTTATGCCTGGCCGTACAAATGGACTTTTCTTATTGCCGTGGTCGGCATGATCGTGCTCTCGGCCACCGCCGCCGGTTTTACCGCTTTGATGAAGCCGCTCATGGATGGGGGGTTCGTCCAGCGTGATCCCTCGGCCATCAAGATAATTCCACCGCTGATTATGCTGATGTTCCTGGCGCGCGGTGTCGGCAACTTTCTCGCGCAATATGGCACCGCCTGGATCGGACGGCGCGTGACCTTCGATCTGCGCACGGATATTTTTCAGCGCATGTTGTACCTGCCCAGCCGTTATTATGAATCGAGCGCCTCGGGTAGCCTGATTTCCCGCATCATTTACGATGTCGAACAGATCGCCGCCGGTGTCACCCAGGTGCCGTACGTGATGATCGGCGACGGCCTCACCATGCTGGCGCTGGCCGCGTGGCTGCTCTATCTCAACTGGAAGCTTACGCTGGTGTTCGTGGTGCTATTGCCGGTGACGACGCTGTTGCTGCGTGCCATGAACCGGCGTTTTCTACGCACCAGCCTCGAGATCCAGACAAGCATGGGAGAGATCTCGCAGGTGGTGCGCGAAGCGAGCGACGCTCAACGTGTGGTCAAGGCCTTCGGCGGCCAGCCGGCGGAGATGCTCGCCTTCGCGCACGGCAACGAAAAAAACCGCCGCCAGTCGCTGCGCAAAGTGGCCGTTTCGGCCATTGGCGTGGGTCTGCTGCAATTTGCCGGCTCGATCGCGCTCGGTCTGGTCATCTATACCGCCTTGCTCTCAGGTGAGATTACGGCGGGAACGTTTACTTCCTATATCATCGCGGCGATGTGGATCATGGGCCCCAGCCGCCGGCTGGCGCGCGTCAACGAAATTACACAGACCACGTTGGCGGCCACGCAAAGCATATTTTCCGTACTGGACGAGGCGCCGGAAGAGGAAACCGGTTCGACGACCATCGAGCGCGCGTGCGGTCGTGTGGAATATCGTCATGTGAATTTTCGCTACCCCAATGCCGAACAGGATGTCCTGAACGATGTTTCCTTCACCGTCGAGCCAGGACAGGTGTTGGCCCTGGTCGGCCAATCGGGCAGTGGTAAGAGCACGATTGTCAGCCTGCTGCCGCGCTTTTATCGAAGCAATCGTGGCAGCATCCGACTCGACGATACCGATATCAATGATCTAACCCTTGCCAGCCTGCGCCGGCAGATCGCGCTGGTTGGCCAGGAAAACATCCTGTTTGACGATTCCATCCGCCACAATATTGCTTACGGCGAGGAAGGCGCGATCGATGAAAACCGCCTGATGGAAGCGGCGCGCGCGGCACATGTGCTCGAATTTACAGAGCGTCTTCCAGAAGGCTTGAACACGCGTGTAGGCGAGCGCGGCGCACTGTTATCGGGTGGGCAAAGGCAACGCATCGCCATTGCCCGGGCGTTATACAAAAATGCGCCGATCCTGATTCTCGATGAGGCGACTTCTGCGCTCGATACCGAGTCCGAACGGCTAGTACAAGCCGCCCTGCAGAAGCTGATGGAACACCGGACCACGCTGGTGATTGCCCATCGTCTTTCCACCGTCGAGCACGCGGACAGGATCGTGGTGTTGGCGCAGGGGCGCGCGGTGGAAAGCGGTTCGCATCGAGAACTGCTGGCGCACAATGGTGTTTATGCGGGCTTGTATCGCAATCAATTCCGCGACATCCCGGCCGGCCAATCGTCGAAATAATATTGGACCGCCGATGAACACAGATCAAAACAAACAAAAAATATATTCAACCATATTTTATCTATCCACATTAATCTGTGCTGTGCAGGGACGCACGAATGTCGCGAGCGCAGGACGCGCAGGAGCGACCGTCTATTTGCGGTTTCAACAAAATTAACCATGCGCTGGCTGGAATGGCACTGGTACCACAAAACCCCGCTTAGTCTCTTGTTGTTGCCAGTCAGCTGGATTTATTGTCTGCTTATTCTGTTGCGTCGGAACCTGTATCGGCTGGGCTTGTTTCCTTCCGTGAAAATACCGACGCCGGTCATCGTCGTGGGCAATCTCACGGTGGGTGGCAGCGGCAAGACGCCACTGGTTCTCTGGCTCGCCAGTTTTCTACGCCAGCAGGGCATGCGACCGGGTATTGTGCTGCGTGGCTACGGCGGCAGTGCCGTAGACTGGCCGCACGGCGTCACACCACAGCACGACCCCGATGTGGTGGGCGATGAGGCGGTGATGTTGGCGCGCCAAAGCGAATGCCCGGTAGCGGCGGACCCGGATCGTGTTCGGGGCGCACGGTATCTCTTGCGTGAACATCGGTGCAATATCATCGTGAGCGATGACGGCCTGCAGCATCTGCGTCTGGCGCGTGATGTGGAGATCGTCGTGATTGACGGCGAACGCCGTTTCGGTAATGGCTACTGCCTGCCCGCCGGACCGCTTCGTGAGCCCATCGGCCGTCTGCGCGATGTCTTCTTGCGCGTTACCAACGGTGCCCCACAAGAAGATGAACTTGGCATGACGTTGGTGGAAACCGGTTTGTGCCGGGTGAATGCGCCGGAGTCCTATGCCTCGGTGGGGTTGTTCAAAGGCGAAACCGTTCATGCCGTGGCAGGCATTGGAAACCCGGCACGGTTTTTTGCACACCTGCGGCGCCTCGGCATCGAAATCATCGAACACCCATTTCCCGATCATCACCGGTATGTACCAGGTGATCTTCGTTTTCGGGACAATCGTCCGGTAATCATGACCCAGAAAGATGCGGTAAAATGCGAACGGTTCGCGGACAATCATGTCTGGTATCTGGCGGTGGAGGCGCGGCCTGATCCGCGCATCGGTGACGAAGTGTGGCAACGACTCAAGGAGAAGCTGCGTGGATAAAAAGCTGCTCGACATTCTGGTTTGTCCGGCGTGCAAGGGGCCGCTGATTTACGACAAGAATAAATCCGAGCTGGTATGCAAGGCCGATCGTCTGGCTTACCCCATCCGTGATGATATTCCGGTGATGCTGGAGGACGAGGCGCGTCAGGTGGCGGATGAAGAGCTTCCTAAATAATAATACTGAAACCACAGATGAACACGGATAATTCAGCCAGGTTTTTAGTTTTTCTATCCGTGTTTATCCGTGTTTATCCGTGGTTCCCTAGATATTTATGATTGTCATCATTCCTGCGCGTTACGCCTCGGCCCGGTTGCCAGGGAAGCCGTTGGCAGACGTTGCTGGTAAGCCGTTGATCCAGCGCGTCCATGATTGTGCCGTGAAGAGCGGCGCTGCCCAGATTGTTATCGCCACGGACGACGAGCGCATTCGCGTGGCAGTGGAAGGATTCGGCGCGCGCGTGGTTATGACATCAGCGAAACATCGCTCGGGCACGGACCGGCTGGCTGAGGTCATCGGCAAGCTCGGTATCAGTGCTGAGGAGATTGTCGTGAACCTGCAAGGCGATGAACCCCTGATGCCGCCGGACCTGATTCGCGCGGTCGCGGAAATACTGGCTTCACACAGAGGCGCGCAAGTGGCGACTGTCTGTCACGCAATCCACGACCGTGAGACTCTTACCAATCCCAATGTCGTGAAAGTGGTGTGCGACGCCAAGGGTTATGCACTTTATTTCAGTCGCGCCGCTATTCCCTGGCCGCGTGACAACATGGCCGGGCAGGGCGGTGGCGCTATCCAGGCCTTCCGCCATATCGGCCTGTATGCCTATCGTGCCGGTTTCGTGCAGCGCTACGCCGCCTGGCCGCCTTGTCCGCCGGAGGAGACAGAACAACTGGAGCAGCTGCGTATCTTGTGGTACGGGGAACGGATCGTGGTGCACGAGACACGCGTTTTACCCGAGGCTGGCGTGGATACGCCGGCAGATCTCGAAAGAGTGCGGAAACTATTTATTAAAAATAGACAGGATTCGCAGGATTAAAGAGGATTAACGAGACTAAAGCTAAAATTCTTTTTCAAGTAATCCTGACAATTCTGTCTGGAACAGAATTGGACGGCCGAAGGCCGCCCGGAGGGTGTGCGCCAGGGATGGCGCACATCAAAACCCTGAAAAATCCTGTTAATCCTGTTAAATTTTTATTTATATGGTGAAAGTTCTATTCGTATGCCTCGGGAATATCTGCCGCTCGCCGACGGCGGAAGGGGTGTTTCGCAAGCTCGTGCGCGAGCACAAGCTGGAACATCACTTTGAAATCGATTCGGCGGGTACCCATGCTTATCATGTCGGCGAGCCACCGGACGAACGCGCCCAGGCCGCCTGCGCGCGCCGTGGTGTCGACATCAGCCGCCTGAGTGGACGCAGGGCCGTTGCCAGGGATATCGAAAAATTCGACTATGTCCTGGCCATGGATCGCGAAAATTATGAGAACCTTTGCGAGATCTGTCCGCCAGGTTTTGAATCCCGTATCCGCCTCTTTATGGAGTTCGCCCCGAACCGCACGGAGAAGGAAGTGCCCGATCCGTATTTCGGCGGAACCGGCGGTTTTGACCGTGTACTCGACATGATCGAGGACGCTGCAGAGGGGCTGCTCGAAGATATCCGGCGCACACGTCTATAGTCACAAAAAACCCGCCTTGCGGCGGGTTTTTTTATTTACTTGTTTCCTTTGTTGTCGTCGGCATCAAACCGGGTTTCGACCTGAACCAACTCCGGCTTGGGAGAAGATTCACGGCTGTCCGAATCATGGTGCATTTCATGTTCGGATGGGCGCGCCGATGGTGTATGCCAGCCGTCATTGTGCTCCGGTGGCTTCTCCCGGGATGGAACAGATGACGGGGTTTCCGCGAAAGATTCCGTTACGCCGCCTGCCGCGCTCGCCGGCGCTTTATGCATTTCTTCGCGCGGGAGTTGTGATTCCGGTGTCGGCCCACCAGTCGGACCATTTGGCTCAAGCGTATGGTTGCGCGCGTTGATATCTTGTCGGTCCTGATGCGGTCTGCCTTCCTGACCCCGACCACGACGACGACCGCGACGCCGGCGTCGACCACCGCTGCCTTCAGGCCGTTCACGTTGGGTCGGATTGGCTTCATTATTGATACCGGAATTGGTACCTGGACCAGATGAACCGGAACCACCGACAGCTTGTGGCGATTGCGGTGGGCGCGGACGGTTATGGTCCTGACCCTGGCCCTGACTTAGGCCGCCGGGACGACGGTCGGAATGCGCATGACGTTCATGCCGCTCGTGCCGCTGGCCATGATGAGGGCGATGATGCGGACGTCCGCCGCCATGGCCGCGGTTCGGCTGATGTGGACGTGCCGGACGACTTTCCGGGGTGGCTGGTTTCTTTGCTTCCTCTTGTTTTTTGCCAAACAGGCCCGAGATGAGTTTCTTGATGATGCCCCCGCCGTTAGCGGCAGACTTCGGACGTTCTGGCGGCGCGACGGTATGCGTGAGCGGACCAATAACCGGTTTTTCTGCTTCCGTGGAAACCGGCGTGGGTTGAGCGGGTTTACGCTCTTCCTCATCTTCGTCCTCGACCAGATCGATCTCGTAGCTCGGCACGTCGGCCTCGGCCTCGTATTCGTCGATGCGCAGGCGGCGGATGTGATAATGCGGTGTTTCCATGTCCGACATCGGGATGATCATGATGGGCGTGCCGATGCGTGATTCGATCGCGCTCATTTCCATGCGTTTTTCATTCAGCAGGTACGTTGCGGTATCGATCGGCAGATGAACGTGTACCGCGGCGGTGTTCTCCTTCATGGCCTCTTCCTGAATCATGCGCAGGATCGAAAGCCCCGAAGACTGTACGCTGCGAATGT
>JACXTT010003113.1_pt1 | contig 25883 bp, 16 predicted proteins | sample 9270951 | NCBI WGS metagenome assembly JACXTT01 (sample SAMN15532306, study PRJNA645909) | rock metagenome | isolation source: weathered quartz diorite | place: Puerto Rico | collected 2017-06-21
ATCGCCGGCCTGTCGCGCTTTTTGTTCGATCGCCAGCAATGGGGCGACGTCTACTCCAACACCGCGCTCGTGCTGATCGAGGCGCTCGCCGCCGAGCTAGGCGCCGGCACCGGTCGCCCGCTCGCCGCCCGCGGCGCGGTCGATCGCCACGCCCTCGCCGGCGTGCTCGCGCGCGTCTACGCCAAGAGCGACGACGAGCTCCGCGCCGCCGCCGGCCGCACCTTCACCGGCTTCTTCGGCGCCCCCATCCCGCGCGCCAAGCTCGCCGCGGGCAAGAGGAATCCGGCGTGGCGGCATTGAGTTGGACTGCGCGGATGAAATCGACCGCGGTTCGGGCGGGGCTCGTGGCGTTCGCGATGTCGGCGGCGGCGCGCGCCACGCCGATCGACGACCCCGACACCGGGTTTCATCTCGAGGTGAGCTCGGCCCCTAATCACATCGCCACGCGGAAGATACGGGTCGACATGCCGATGACGCAGAGGACGCCGAGCGCGAACATCAGGGTGCGGAAGGGCTGCTTGCCCCACAGGTAGAACAGCGAGTGGAGCAGGCGCGCGGCGGTGAAGGTGCCGAAGTAGAGCAGCGCGCCGTCCTTCGGCGGCACCGTCATCGCGTACAGCAGGCCGACGATGAAGAACGGCACGGCGTTCTCCAGCGCGTTGAGGTGGGCGCGCTTGACCCGCTGCACCGCGGGGTGGTCCGCCTCGGTCTCGTCGCCCTTGTTGAACTTGGCGTCCTCGGGGTTGACCCACTTCTTGTTGCGCACCCGGACCGTGCCGGTCCACAGCGCCAGCGCGATCAGCTGAAGCGACAGGATGGTGCTGGCGAGCGCGTAGAACTTGAGCGCGGGGGTATCGAGCATGGCCCGCGTCATAGCGCGAAATCCTATTGCACGCGAACGAAGGCGCGCCGCACGCTCTCGCCGCCGCGCTGATCGCGCGTGACCGCCCAGATCTGCACCAGGCCGGGCCTGTCGGGCGCGGTCCACTTCGTCGAGTGATCCTCCTGGAAGCCGAGGCGCGCGTCGCTCACCAGCTTGATCGACGTCTCGACGTCGCCGCGGTCGGCGTAATAGCTCACCCAGACGACCTCGCGGAGGGCGCTGCCCTTCTCGTCGCCGCCGTCGGGCATCACCTCGGCGGCGTCGGGCACCACCGCGCTGAGCTCGTGCTCGTCGCACAGACCGGTCGTCGACTTGCGGGTGCAGCCGCGCTGGCGCCGGTCCTCGTCGCTGAGCGGGCACGGCGCCACGGTGGTGGCCATGTCGGGCGTCTCGGCCAGGTTCGCGCCGTCGAGGGTGATGGCCTGGGTCGGCGGGCTGCTGTTCCGCCGGCCGTCCTCGAACGAGTAGATCTGCGTGTAGCCCGGCACGAAGCTGTCGGGCCCCTGCGGCTTGCCGTCGTCGTCGAGGCAGCGCACCGGGAACTCCGGCACGGTGCTGCCGAGCTTGTCGAGCGGCGCCGGCGCGAGCTTTCCCGCGCACGCGGCGTAGAACACGTACTCGATGCCGTAGTGCGGGCCCGCCCCCGGCACCGGCCGGCGCGAGACGATGTCTTGCGGCACGGTGACCGTGAAGTCGTGCGCGTCGGGCGCGCCGTCGCTCGCGGGCGCGGCGACGTCGAGCTTCACCAGGTCGCTCGGCGGGAGCTTGCCGCCGGCGGCGAGCGGCCCGATCACCGCGGCGAGCTGCTCGAAGCAGAGGAAATATTGGTCGCCGTCGGGATCGACGCAGCCGCCGAGCCAAAGAATCTGCAGCGCGCGCGGCTGACCGTTCGCGTCGCGCAGGCCGTCGGCGACGGTCATGCGCAGGGTGACCTTCTCGCCCGGCTGCGCGTAGGGCTTGTCGGCGTCGACCGCCAGGATGCGCAGCGCCTCGACCTTGCTCGGCGGATCGAACCCCGGCGAGCAGCTGAGGGCGATCAGCAACAGCGCGAGCGCGAAGAGGACGGCGCGGCGCATCAGAACTCTCCTCGCAGGCCGACGCTCGGCAGGAGCGGCAGACCGGTGATGAACTGCCGGCGGGTGAAGTTGAAGTTGTACAGGATGGCTTCGGCGTTCTGCTGGTTGTAGGCGTTCTGCACGTCGAGATAGCCCGACAGCTTCCACTTGGCGAACTGCCAGCTCTTGTCGACGCGGATGTCGAGCTGATGGAAGAACGGCAGCCGCTCGCTCGCGACCGGCGCCACCGGGATCGGCGTGTAGGCGCCGCTCGCACCGTGGTACAAGCCGTTGATCCGGTTGGGATCGCACGCCGCGCTGGTCGCGTCGCACACGTTGGGCGTGACCAGGTTGCCGCTGACGAGCCGGAAGCGCGCGCCGAACTCCCAGCCGCCGCCGAGCCGGTAGCTGCCGAGCACCGTGAGGATGTGCGTCTGATCCCACGGCACGAGGTACTCCGGCTGCCCCGGGCCGTTCGAGCGGGTCGCGCGCGACAAAGTGTAGGCGAGCCAGCCGAAGAAGCGCGCGTCGGGTTTGTATTTCAACAGCAGCTCGCCGCCGACGGCCTGGCCGGTGCCGGCGTTGGTGTAGTCGATGTGCGCGCCGCTCGCCGACGGCACGCCGACCACCTGATCGTCGAGCCGCTTGTAGAACGCCTCGAGCGACACCTCGAGCTGCGTGGTGATCTCCTGCTCGACGCCGAGGCCGTAGTGGATGGCGCGGTTCGCCGCGACGTTGGGGTTGCCGAGCGGCGGGATCACCTGCTGGATCTGCGGCGGCTGGTGGTACACGCCGATGCCGCCCTTCGCGGTGGTCTTGGGGAAGACGTCGTGGATCAGGTAGCGCGCGTTGAACCGCGGGCTGAAGTCGACCTTCTTGTTGAAGTCGTCGTAGTCGAAGCGCAGGCCCGGGACGATGCGCGCGCGCGAGGTCGGCGTGAGCTCGAACTCGAGGTAGCTGCCGGGGCGGAAGGCGTAGCTCTTCTGCGCCAGCGTCTCGTCGGCGCGGGTGGAGAACGGCTGGTTGGGCGGTTGGCCCGGCAGCGGCGGCGCGGGCAGGCGCAGGGCCACGTCGAACCAGCCGCCGAACACGTCGGTGCCGGCGTGCATCGTCGCGCTCTTGCCGAGCCGTTTGGTGTACTCGGCGCGCCCGAACAGGCTCAGCGCCTCGATGCGGAAGAAGTAGCTCGCCAGGCCGAACTGCACGTCCTCGCGGCCGAACGCCACCATGGTGTCGACGCGGTCGCCGTCGCCGAGGTCGTGGTCGTACTGGAACGACAGCCGCTGGAACGCGGTGACGATGCCGACGTCGCCGGAGATGGCCGGCTCGTTCGGCGACGGGTCGTGCACCAGCAGGTTGAGCCGGTCGTCCGAGCCGTAGAACGACGTTCGCACGTGGTGGCGCGGCTTGGGCTTGCCGTCGATGATGAGCTGCCAGTCGTAGTAGACCGGCGCCTGCGTCACGCCCGCGCCCGCCGCCTTCAGCACCGGCCCGAGCCAGGCGTCGACGTAGCTGCGGCGCGCGGCGACGGCGAACGACCACTTCTTGTTCTCGGGGATCGGCCCCTCGAACATCGCGCGCGCGTCGATGAAGTCGAACTGGAGCAGGCCGTGGTAGCCGTCGCTCCGCGGCGCGCGCAAGCCGGCGTCGACGATGCCGCCCATGGCGCGGCCGTAGCGGGCGCTGAAGTTCCCCGGGTAGAAGTCGATCTTGCTGAGCAGCTCGGTCGGCACGACGCTGGAGAGCCCGCCGAAGTGGTAGATGATCGGCACGAAGGTGCCGTCGATGAACGTCTGCGTGTCCGTCGGCGCCGAGCCGCGGATGAGCAGCGCGCCGAAGAACCCCGGCGGCCGCGCCACCCCCGGCAGGTTCTGGATCGAGCGCAGGGCGTCGCCGTTGGTGCCGGGGATGCGCTCGATCTCGCGCTTCTCGATGGTGCGGCGGGTGACCTCGCGCGGCGGGCGCTCGGCGGTGACCTCGATCTCCACCACGCCGGGCGCGGCTTTGCGCGTCAGCCGGTAGGTGGCGATGTTCTCCTCGCCGGCGCGGATGGTCTCGCGCGCGACGAAGTCCTCGAAGCCGTCGGCGCGCACGGTGATGCGCCAGTCGCCGGACTCGAGCGGCGGCAGCTGGAACGCGCCCTTCTCGTCGGCGGCGGCCGGCTCGGGCTTCGGCGCCGCCTCGATCGGCTCGATGGTGACGGTCGCGCCGGAGATCGGCGACTCGTCGCCTTGGGCCAGCACCGTGCCGCGGAGCTCGCCGGTGCTGCGCGCCGGCTCGGGCGCCTGCAGCTTCAACGTGAAATCGAAGTGGTACTTGATGGTGGCGCGGACCGGCACGCCGTCGCGCTTGGCCGGGACGAAGCGGAGCTGCTTGGCCGCGGCGATGGCCGCCTCGTCGAGCCCGTGGCCGAGCCCCTCCAGCAGCGACGCCGCCACCACCTCGCCGTCGACGTCGACGGTGACCTTCAACCACACCGTGCCCTGGATCCCGGCCTTCTGCGCCTCTTCCGGGTACTCCGGGCGGACGTCGTTGATCCGCTCGGGCAGGGTGACGTTCGGCGGCTTCGGCTCCTCCTTGGGCGGGATCGGCCGGCCCTGGGCGTCGAAACGCGGCGGCTCGTCCTGCGCGGCGGCGCGCGCGGCGACCAGCGTCGCCAGGGCGAACGCGCAGAGCCACGTGCCGCGAAGCCAAGCCATTCGACCCTTCGCTATGTACTCGTTCGGCGCGACAACGGCTAGGATCGGCGACGCATGATGGACAAGCTCAAGGCGGTGCTCGGCGTCCTCGCCGTGGTCGCGGTCATCGCCGGGGTGCTCGCCTTTCGCGCCCGGACGATGCACTGCGCCAGCGTGAAGGAGTGCGCCGACGCGCTGCCGGATCTGGGCGAGGAGCGGACGGTGGTCGTCGCCGGCGCGGTCGAGGCCGGCGACGAGGGCGCGGTGGCCGAGACGGTCGCGCGCGGCGACGTCGAGTACCAGCGCTTTTTCGTGCGCGACGAGACCGGCCGCATCGCCTTGTGGCACCATGGGCCCGCGCCGGCGATCGGAGCGAAGATCAGCGCGCGCGCCACCGTATTCCAGGTCATCGGGCCGACCTCGCTGGGCGGTCCCAACGTCAAACGCAACGTGCTCTTGTTCGAACGGGTCGAGCCATGATGTGCCCGGTTTGCCAGACGACCACCGCGCCGCGCGGGGGCTTTTGCGAGTATTGCCAGGCGCCCTTGCGCGAGGAGCAGGGCCGCATCGAGGTCGCCCACCCGGTGATCCAGCCGGGGTGGGTGCTGGTGTCGCTCGATCTGCGCACCGAGGCGCCGCCCGGGTACGCGACGCGGGTGAAGAACCTCGAGAAGGGCTCGTCGTTCATGCCCGAGCCGCGCGGCATCGCCGTCAAGGTCGCGCCGCGCACCACCTTGCCGTTCATCCAGGACGGCCTGCGGGCGCGCGACGTGGTGTGCCGCAGCGCCGCGGCGGTGTTTCAGGCGGGCGCGTACGTGTCGGTGGTGGCGCGGCGCGAGGCGGTGGGCGGCGCCGAGACGCAGTACACCTTCGACCTCGCGCCCGACAAGCGCGCGGCGCGGCTCACCCGCCGCTACGCCACCTCGAAGGTCGCCGGCGTCGCCGAGCTGGTGCCGTGGACCGAGCACGCCGCGGTGGCGCCGCTCGGCGAGCTCAACCACTTCGAGCTGCGCGTGCAGGGCCCGACGCTCGAGGGCTGGGTCAACGGCCAGCCATGCCTGCGCGTCTACGATCCGGTGTACGGCATCGGCTACACCGGCATCTTGATGAGCAACCCGAGCGATCAGGAGAAGAGCTTCCTGGTCGCGGGCTACGAAGTGCGGGCGGTGCAGGCATGAGCGTGGCCGCCAAATCGCTGAATTGCGCGCACTGCGGCGGGCCGCTCACGTATTTGTCGGCGTTCTGCAATTACTGCCGCACGGCTCTCGTGTGGGACTACGAGCCCGAGCTCCATCCGGGCACGCCGTACCACCTGGTCGATTTCCGCCGCGACCCCGTCCCCGGCTACGAAAACGGCGGCTTGCCGAGCGTGCGCAAGGCCGACGGGACCCTGCTCGACTGCAGCCCGAACTCGTCGTGGAGCGGGCAGATGAAGGCGCAGGTGCGAAACGGCGCGGTCGAGCTGGTGGCGACGTGCGTCGATCGCAACGGCGGCTGCGGCGTGTCGGCGCGGGTGCACTCGATCGGCGACGCGCAGTGCGCCTATGCCCTGCACGTGCGGCCGGCGTTCCACTCGTTCCAGCTCGAGCGCCGGCTGTGGTCGACCGAGGAGGTGCAGATCCAGGTGCTGCGCGCCTGGGAGACGACCTTCGCGGTGGCGCCGGTCGGCCAGCCGAACCGCGTCGAGCTGCGCTTCGCCGACTCGATCCTGGAGATCTTCATCAACGGCCAGCACCTCGCGCGCGTCATCGACGCCCACCTCGGCTTCGGCAAGGTCGGCTGGCGCGCCACCGGCTACTCGCAGCCGGCCCAGGTGATGCTCACCTCGCTGGCCCTGCGCCGCGTCGGCTGAGCGGGGCCCGAAGCCCGAACCTTGACGATCGGCGCGACGTCGCCGCCCGTCCCGGTACCGGGACGCGGATCGGATCTCATTGATTTCCAGTACTTCCCGATCGCGCCCCGCGGAAGCCCTGGAGCGACGGAACGGTCGCGCTCGACCCCCGCTTCCGCGGCGGCAGGCTTCAAGCCCTCGACGTCATCGCCGCCTGTGCGCGATGGTCCCGCGCCGTGGTTCTGGCCATTGGCGGCATCGACATCGACGTCCTCACGGTGTCGGCGGCGGCGCATACAGGCGGTTGTCAACGTCGCCGACGCACCGGGCGAACCGGAGCTATCACGAGCGCACCTCCAAGCCGCGGTTCGCGGCGACGGTAGACCGATCCGTCCCCCACAGAGGGACGGTGCGATGCCGTGGGCACTACACGCCGATTGCCCTACGAATCGCCGTGCGCGCTCGGCACCGCGCCAGTATTGCATTGAACCAGCCACACGCTTCCTGAGACATTCGTTGATCCTGGGAGGGGCCTCACCTTCGGAAGGGTTCGGCGATGGGGCACCGTGGTTTCGGGTCGCGTGTGGGTGTGGCGGTCGCGTGCGCGGTCGTCACGGTGCTCGTCTTCGGCTGCTCGGCGAAGGAAAAGAGGCGACCGCCCGAGGAGAAGGTTGCGACGGTCGCCGCCGCGGTGGTGGCGAGCGCCGATGTCGCCGCGTTCGTCGTCTACGCGGACAAGAGCGCCGCCGTCGACAACAACGCCAAGGTCACAGGCGGCGCGATCGGCGTGCGCACGGTGACGAGCGACGTGCTCGTCGACGGCGCCGAGCTCGCCGTGACGAACAACGCTTCCGCTCCAGGCAGGCTCTACGCGGATGCGGTGCTCTTGCGCGGCTCGTCGGTGGGCGCGATCTCCACAAACAAGCTCCTCGAGAAGGCGAAGCCGAGCCACGGTGCCGTGTCCGCGTTCGATGCCGCCTCGATGCCCGCGCTCCCCGCGGCGGGCACGGTCGCGGCAGGGAGCGGCTCGTTCGTCGTGGCGACGAACGCGACGGTCGTCCTCGCGCCTGGCGCGAAGGGCGACGTGACCGTGAAGCCGAACGCCGTCCTGCGCCTTTCGGGCGGTCTCTACCAGTTCGCCTCGCTCACGCTGCAGTCGAACACGCGCCTCGAGGCAGTCGCGGCGAGCGAGGTGCGCATCGCCGGCCGGCTCGACGCGGCGCCGAAGAGCTCCTTCGGCCCCGCGCAGGGCTCCGGCCTCACGGCGAAAGGCCTGCGCATCGAGGTGAACGGCTCGAACGGCGGCGCGACGGTCGGCAGCAAGCCCGCGGCGTGCTCGTTCGGGCCGAACGCGACCGTTCGCGCGTTGGTGCTCGTGCCGAACGGGACGCTCGACCTCGGGCAAAACTCTGCGGCGCAAGGCGCGCTCTTCGGCCAAGCGGTGCGCATCGAGGAGAACGCGACCGTCGTCTTCGAGGACGGCTTCGCCCCGACGTGCCCGGCATCCTGCGACGACGGCAACGCCTGCACGGCGGACAGCTGCAAGAACGGCGCATGCGTGCACGACCCCGTGCCGAACGGCACCTCGTGCAACGACAACAACGCCTGCACGCAGCAAGACAGCTGCCAAGCGGGAGTTTGCGTCGGCGCGAGCCCGGTGCAGTGCGCCGCACAGGATCAGTGCCACGCGGCCGGCACCTGCGACACCGCCACGGGCGTGTGCTCGAACCCGGCCATGCCTGACGGCTCGAGCTGCGACGACGGCAGCGCGTGCACGCAAAGCGACTCCTGCCAGGCGGGCGCGTGCGTCGGAAGCAGCCCCGTCGTTTGCTCTGCCCAAGATCAGTGCCACGACGTGGGGAGCTGCAATCCCGGCACCGGCACGTGCAGCAACCCCGCCAAGCCGGACGGCATGTCGTGCAGCGACGGGAGCGCGTGCACCCAGCCCGATATCTGCCAGGCCGGCGCGTGCGTCGGGGCGAATCCCGTCGTGTGTGGCCCGCTCGACCAATGCCACGAGGCTGGATCGTGTAATCCGGCGACCGGTACCTGCTCGAATCCGCCGGCCGTCGACGGCACGACCTGCACCGACGGCAACGCGTGTACGCAGACCGACGTGTGCATAAGCGGCACGTGCTCGGGCGCGAACCCGGTCCAGTGCGCCGCGCTCGACCAATGCCACGACCCCGGCACCTGCGACGCCGGGACGGGCGTCTGCTCGAACCCCGCAAAGCCGAACGGCGCGTCTTGCTCGGATGGAAGTGCCTGCACCCAAACGGACTCTTGCCAGGCGGGGGCCTGCGTCGGAGCCAACCCGGTGATCTGCACCGCCTCGGACCAGTGCCACAACGCCGGCACCTGCGATTCATCGTCGGGCACCTGTTCGAACCCGGCGAAAGTCGACGGGTCGTCTTGCTCCGATGGCAACGCCTGCACGCAGACGGACTCGTGCCAGGCGGGCGCGTGCGTCGGCGCGAACCCCGTCATGTGCACCGCCGTCGACCCGTGTCACGATGCGGGCAGCTGCGACACGGCGACCGGCGTGTGCTCCAATCCGCCGAAGCCCAACGGCACCGCCTGCTCGGACGGCAACGCCTGCACGCAAACCGATCAGTGCCAAGCCGGCACGTGCACCGGCTCGAATCCAGTTTCCTGTACAGCGCAAGACCAGTGCCACGACGCCGGCACGTGCGACGCCGCAACAGGGGTGTGCTCGAACCCACCGAAGCCGAATGGCGCGGCGTGCTCGGATGGCAACGCCTGCACGCAGAGCGACAGTTGCCAGGCCGGCGCCTGCGTCGGCTCGAACTCCGTCGTGTGCTCGGCGAAGGACGCTTGCCACGACGCCGGCAGCTGCGTTCCCGCCACCGGCATCTGCTCGAATCCCGCGAAGGTCGATGGCGCATCGTGCAGCAGCAACCTGTGCCTCGCGGGCCAATCGTGCAGCGCGGGCGTGTGCGGCGGCGGCAGCCCGGTCAACGCCGACGACGGCATCGCGTGCACCATCGACACCTGCGATCCGCAAACCGGCGTCAAGCACCGCTCTTGCTCGACCCTCGACCGCACGGTCTCGACGACGCTCTACGAGGCCACCAAGTTCTTGTTCACCGGAAACGACCCCATTCAAACGGGTGTGGCCCCCGGGACCATCGATCCGCTGCGCATCGCGGTCTTGCGCGGCAAAGTGAAAACCATCGCGGGCGACGCGCTCGCGGGCGTCAGCGTGACGATCGTAAAGCTCTCTACGAGCGCCGCGGATTATGGCCAGACGCAGACGGCCGCGGACGGCGTGTTCACGATGGCGGCGAATGGCGGTGGCCAGCTCACCATTCGCTACAGCAAGTCCGGCTACCTCGAAGTGCAGCGCCAGTTGGACGCGCCCTGGCAGGACTATGTCCAATTGCCCGACGTGGTCCTGACGCCGGCGGACGTCGCCTCCACGGTGATCAACCTCCCCAATTCGTCGCTTCAAGTCCATCGCGGCAGCATCGTGAGCGACGCGGACGGAGGCCGCCGCGCGACGCTCTTGGTCCAACCCGGGACGACCGCGCAGATGATCTTCCCCGACGGCAGCGGCCAGTCGATCAGCACGATGACCGTGCGCGCGACGGAGTTCACCGTGGGCGCCTCGGGCCGCGAAGCGATGCCGCAGCTCCTTCCGCCGACGAGCGGCTACACCTACGCCGTCGAGCTCAATGCCGACGAAGCGGTCGCCGCGGGCGCGAAGAGCGTCACCTTCAATCAGCCCCTCGCGTTTTACCTGGAAAACTTTCTCGGCCTGCCGGTCGGCCTCGACGTGCCGCTCGGCTCCTACGGCCGGAGCGGCGGCTGCTGGAAAGCCGAACCGAACGGCCGGGTCGTGAAGATCCTGGCGATTCAGGGCGGCGCCGCCGTCCTCGACACGGATGGCGACGGCCAACCGGAGAGCGCCGCCACGTTGACGGCGATGGGTGTGACCTCCGAGGAGCTCGCGAAGCTCGCCGAGCTCTACCCGGCCGGGCAAACGCTCTGGCGCGTGCCGGTGAGCCACTTCACCAACCCGCAGGACATGAACTTTCCGCACAAGTGCTCCGGGCCATGCCCCAATCCGCCGGGCGGCGGCGGCGGTCCCGGGCCGGGTCCGGGCGGTGGCAGTCCGGGGCCGGGGCCGGGACCCGGCGGCAATTGCCAGGATGACACGTCCAGTACCGTGTACTGCCAAAGCCAGACGCTCGCCGAGTCGGTGCCCGTCGTCGGCACGTCGTATACCTTGCATTACGCGAGCCATCGCGTCGTGGACAGTTCAGGGAGCTTCCGCTACGCGGTGCCGCTCACGACGGCGGACGTGCCGGCCTCGCTCGCGCAGATCGATCTCCTGATCGACATCGCCGGGCGCCACGTCGAGCAGAGCTACGTGTGCCCCGGTGCGTGCACGCCGAACAAGAGCTACGACTTCAGCTGGGACGGCAGGGACGTGTTCGGCCGCGCGTTGCAGGGCGCCGAGCGCGCCGTCTTCCGCGTGCGCTATTTCTATGACGCCGTCTACACCGTGCCGCCGCCCGCGCTCGCCGCCTCCTTCGCCGCCGCCGGCCTCGACACCACGAACATCCCGTCGCGCACCCACATCCTCAAAGAGACGACGACCGAGCGCATGCTCGGCGGCTGGAACGAGCTGCCGGCCGGGCTCGGCGCCTGGTCGCTCGATGTCCATCACGCCTACGATCCGGTCGGCAAGGTGCTGCATCTCGGCAATGGCCACGAGCGGCGCGTCGACACGATGAGCGCCACCGTGCACACCGTCGCGAGCGGCCTCGCCTCGCCCGAAGGCATCAAGGTCGCGCCCGACGGCGCGATCTACTTCGCCGAGGCGTCCGGGCCGTTCGTCCGCAAGATCGCGCCCGACGGCGCGATCACCACCGTCGCGGGCGGCGGCGCCACCCTTGGCGACGGTGGCCCTGCCACCCAGGCGAGCCTCGGCACGCCGCTCGACGTGGCCTTGGCGCCCGACGGCACGGTCTGCATCGCCGACGGCAACCACTACCGCATCCGCTGCATCGACAAGGACACGGGCATCATCACGACCCGCGCCGGCACGGGGCAACTCGGCTACTCCGGCGACGGCGGCCCCGCGACGCAGGCGATGATCGAGCAGCCGCTCGGCATCGCGTTTGGCCCGGACTGCGGGCTCTACGTCGCGGGCGGCGTGCACGTGCGCCGCATCGGCCCGGACGGCATCATCACGACGGTCGCGGGCTCGGGCAATGGCAACGACTTGCCGCTTCCGCGGCGCGCGACCCAGGCCTACATCAATGGGCCATACGGGCTCGCCTTCAGTCCGGACGGTAGCCTCTATATCTCCGACTTCGGGTTCAATCAGATTTATCGGCTCGGCACGGACGGTATCTTGTCGGTCGCCGCGGGAACCGGATCGTCGGGCGCGTCGGGCGACGGCGGGCCGGCGATGCAGGCCACGCTCTCGAACGTGCGCCACCTGGCCGCCGGCGCCGATGGCAGTATCTATGCGGCGGTTGGCGCGGTGGGCTCGCCGCCGCCGTCGGTCTCCGGCGTTCGGCGCATCGGCCCCGACGGCGTCATCACCAAGGTGGCGGGCGCCTACGTGCCCGCCTGCTGGAACGCGCAAGTCTATTGCGGCGAGGACGGCCCCGCGGCCGCCGCGCAGCTCTTGGTCGTCACCGGCATCGCGCTCGGAGCGCCCGGCCAAGGCGCCGCGCTCTACCTCGCTGATCACAGCGCAAGTCGCCTCCTGCGCGTGAAGTCGCCGCTTCCCGGCGTGGCTATCGGTAACCTCTCCGTTCCGTCGGAAGACGGTAGTCAGCTCTTCGTCTTCAACGGCTCGGGCCGGCACCTCGAGACGCGCGACACCGTCGTCGGCGCCGCGCTCTACACGTTTGGCTACGACGCCGAGGGCCGGCTCATTTCGGTCACCGACGTGAACGGCCTCGTCACGACCATCCAGCACGATGGCGCCGGCAACCCGACGAAGATCGTAGGCCCCTATGGCCAGGTCACGACGCTCGGCGTCGACGCCAACGGCTACCTCGCGCAGATCACCAATCCCGCGTCCGAGTCCTTCCACGTCACCTACACCGCGGGTGGACTCCTTTCCGACTTCACCGATCCGCGCGGTTTCACGACACAGCACGCGTACGACCCCGTCTCAGGCCGATTCGTGAAATCGACCGATCCGGTCGGTGCGATCCGCAGCTACGCGCGCACCGACACCGCCACCGGCCATGTCGTCAAAAAGACGAGCGCGACGGGCCTCGTCACCACGTACGACTTGGCGCAGGGCGCCGACGGCGCGTGGAACTTCACGAACACCTTCCCCTCGGGCCTCGTCGCCACGCAAACCGCGGCGACGGACGGCACGACCACGACGAAGCTCCCCGACGGCACGACGATCGCCACCGTCGCGACGCCCGATCCGCGCTTCGGCGAGCTCGCGCCGGCGACGACCACGACGACCAAGACGCCGCTCGGCCTCACGCAGAAGATCACCACCGAGCGGCTCATGACCCTCTCAAACCCCGACGATCCGCTCCACCCGGCGACCCTCACCGAGAAGATCACGGTGAACGGTAAAACCTCGGTGCGAAGCTTCGACGCCGCGACGAAGGTGTGGACGCTCACGACCCCGGTGGGACGCACCTCGACCACGACGATCGACGCGCTCGCCCGCACGACGCAATCGGCGACCTCGGGCCTCACGGCGGTGAGCTTCAACTACGACAACCAGGGCCGACTCACGACCACCACTCAGGGCGCTCGGCAGTCGATGCTCGGCTACGACGCCTCCGGCTGGCTCGCGACGTCGACCGATCCGCTCGCGCAAACCGTGACCTTCACGCGCGACGCCGCCGGCCGCATCACCGCGACCCAGCGGCCCGACGCGCAGGTCATCGGCCAGGGCTACGACCCGAACGGCAACCTCACCTCGGTGACGCCGCCCGGCCGGCCGGCGCACGCCCTCGCCTACGACAAGGTGAACCTACTCGCCGACTACTTGCCGCCGGACGCGGGCTTTTCCCCGCGCGACACCCAGTGGTCCTACGACGGCGATCGCGAGCTCACGGCGATGCTGCGGCCCGATGGCCTGACGCTCGCCACCGGATACGATTCCGCCGGGCGCGTCGGCAGCCTCACCGCTCCGACCGAGACGCGCACCTACTCCTACTCCGCCGCGACGGGCCAGCTCCTCAGCATCGCGGCGCCGAACGTGACGTTGAGCTATTCTTGGGACGGATCTCTCCTCACCGGCATGACCTGGAGCGGCGCCGTGAACGGCAGTGTCGAATTTACGCGCGATGACGACTTTCGCGTCTCGATGGAGACCGTCGACGCGGGCGGTCCCGTCAGCATTCAGTACGACCTCGACAGCCTCGTGAGCCAGGCCGGCGATCTGGCCGTGGCGCGCTCGAGCCAAAACGCGCTCCTCACCGGCACGACGCTCGATCAGCTCTCCGACAGCTACAGCTACTCCGGCTTCGGCGAGCTCTCGTCCTACGAGGCGCTCTTCGGCGCCAACAGCTTGTACAAGATGGTGTTCGAGCGCGACGCCCTCGGCCGCATCACGAAAAAGACCGAGACGATCGGCGCTACGACCACCGTCTTCGAGTACGCCTACGATCTCGTCGGCCGGTTGAAGCAGGTCAAGGAAAACGGCGTCGTCGCGCGGAGCTACGGCTACGACGCCAACGGCAATCGCCTGAACAAGACCGACCTCGCGGGAACGACCGCCGGCAGCTACGACGATCAGGACCGTCTGCTCGTCTACGGCGCCCTCAACTTTACCTACACCAAGGCCGGCGAGCTGAGCAGCGAGTACAACAGCGCCACGAACCAGACCACCACCTACGTCTACGACGTCTTCGGCAACCTCGCGAGCGTGACGCTGCCGAACGCCGACGTCATCACCTACATTGCGGATCCCGAGAACCGCCGCAGCCAGAAGAAGGTCAACGGCGTCGTCGAGCGCTCGTGGCTCTACAAGGACCAGCTCCGGCCCATCGCGGAATTGGACGCGGCGGGCAACGTCGTCTCGCGCTTCGTCTACGCCCTCGGCAAGAACGTTCCCGACTACATGATCAAAGGCGGCGTGAAGTACCGCCTCGTCACCGACCAGGTCGGCACGGTGCGGCTCGTAGTCAACACCGCCACCGGCGCGGTCGCCCAGCGGATCGACTACGACGAGTTTGGCGTCGTCCTCCTCGACACGAGCCCGGGCTTCCAACCCTTCGGCTTCGCTGGCGGCCTCTACGACCCCGACACCGGGCTCGTCCGGTTTGGCGCCCGAGATTACGACGCCGGGACCGGGCGGTGGACAGCGAAGGATCCGATCTTGTTCGCAGGTGGCGCGTCCAACTTGTATGAATATTCCGGCAACGATCCTCAGAACGTCACGGATCCGGATGGAATGGACAAGTGCCAAAAGTGTCATGACGAATGCTTTGAACAATTTGGGAAATGCCTCAAAGACTGCCCCGCGGAACCTCCGCCGCCGAAGGACAAAGGCGGAGGCGCTCCGGCGAAAGTGCCGGTACTTACCTGCAAAGACAAGTGCACGAATACTTGGGCCAAATGCTCGGAAGTCTGCAATGTGGAGTACTGTCCGTCCAACAAGAAGCCTCCTCCTCCGACGCCATGCCAGCAATGACCCGGGTTAACAGCGGCATTTGGCACCTCCGGTGCGTTTCCAGGTGGTCGTGGCCTGCAGCCGCGGTACTTTCTGGTTGCGTAGGTGCGAAGATGATTTTGCCGAGCGTCAACACCGTGGACGATGGCTTTAGCGTCACGTCTCTATGCTTGGAGATCGCAAGGGGTCACGAGCTCCGGCATGACTACAGGAGAGAGGAGAAGACCTACGAAGAGTGCCTGGACCACCTTGTGGCATCTCACGCGGATGTTGAACCCGCGGCGATTGGGCTGATGCAGCACTGGGCCGAGTTCGGCGCCATCGAGCCGAGCGCGCTTTACGAGCTTGACGTTCGCAGGAGAGCGCTCGAGGCGGAGATTTTGAGGAGCGCGTCCAATGGCTCGCTTCCACGGCACTTACAATTGTACACCGCGATTAACCAAGTGATGAATGACGATAAGCAAACCGTTCGACTGTATACCCAGCTCAAGGCGCATGCGCAAGGGCGCTATCGTGACTCGGTGTTAAAGTTGTTTTGGACGATGAGGCTTCTGGAATGGTGTAGTGATACGAGAGAATTTTCACTTATCCTGAAGGAATGGGATGTTGTCGTCGGAGCTATAGAGTTGACGCTCGAAGGCGTCCAAGATCTTAACAAGCGGCTTGCTGATGGCGGCTCATTGCCTCGAGAATCTTTAAACGAGATGTACGAGATCCTCCGGGAGACGCTTTTGCGGCAGGCGCGGACGCTTGTGAACGCTGCCGTGGCAGCGAGCGATCACGACAAGGCCTTGGTGGCGACGTCCTACGTATTGCGGGCTGATTGCTCCGAGGAGGTGATTGTCAAATTGGAAAACGATCTTAGAAACGTCGTCCAATCAGCTGAACTTCGGACCTTGACCGAACGGTGCAGTCATTCTAGTAGCTCGACGCAGGGACCAGACCCCACGCAGGTTGACCACAAGTAGACGCTCGGCAGACCGGAGGCAGACTGGTGTTCGCCTTCAACGTGCGATCCAATCCGCAGCGCTCGCCCGCTGCGCCGAGAAGCGTCAACAGCACCTGCGCGATGGCGGCGACGAACAGCAAGCGATCGCGTCGTGCCGCATCACCGACATTATGGGTGGCAGTGTGCAGACGGCCATCGCTTCGAGCTCACCGCCAGCGCGGCGAGGAGCGGCGCCTGGTGCCACGGTGCAAGCTTGCCGGTCGCGGTGATGCGCGTGTGAACGGGCCTTCACCACCTGCTTCTTGCTCTCCGCGACAAAGTTCAGGCGCCTGAACAAATTCGTTCAGGCGCCTGAATTCGGAATTCAGAGATTCGACTCGGCTCTCAGGAACGTCCCTGAACCGTTCCTGAACGAAGCGGAGCACAAGGAGCGGCGGCGCGGCCATCCTCCGGACATGCGTCGCCATCCACGATGCCAGCGCGTACTGGGCCGCGAACCGCTACCCCAAGGGGGGCATCCGGCGAACGCCGCGGCCGGCCGCTCACCGGCCGAAGCGCCACGCCATCCGATAGCCACCATCTTCTCCGCCTCGCGGATATCGCGCACCGCCGCCGCCTGATCCTCCATTCACCGATCGTCGACGAACCGCGCCGCGGCGTCCATGGTCCGCAAGACATTAGGCCGGCGCCGTCAACGAGGCGGTCCATGGAACGGTACTCGTACGAGGTGCTCTTCGGCGCCAACAGCTTGTACAAGGTGGTCTTCGAGCGCGACCCGCTCGGCCGCATCACGAAATAGACCCGTCATACGGCGATCGCCGGCGCCGCAGCCCCCGCGTCACGACGCCGGCGCCTCGGCGGCGGCGTCGCGCTGTGGGTGGGGTTGCCGGTGGCCGGCGCAGAACTCGCCCACCAGCGCGAGCACGCTCGCGGCGCGGAACGGCTTCTCGATGAACGGGGCCTCGGTCTCGTCGAGGAAGGTGCGCGCCTCGGGGGTGAACGCGCCGCCGGTCATGAAGATGAACCGCTCGGCGCTCGCGGGCTGGAGCTCGCGCACGCGGCGGTGGAGGTCCATCCCGGTCATCTCGGGCATCATCAGGTCGCACAGCACCACGTCGAAATGCGCGGCCGATCCCAGGCGTTCGAGCGCCTCGCGGCCGCTGCCGGCGCGCGCCACCTCGTAGGTCGGGCCGAGCGCGCGCTCGAGCGCGGTGAGCACCAGCGGCTCGTCGTCGACCAGCAGCGCGCACAGGCGGCGCGGGCCGCGCGGCGCGGGGACGTCGGGCGTCGGCCGGTCCGCCGCCGTGCCTTGCACGGTGGCAGGCAAGACCAAGCGGAAACGGCTGCCGGCGCCCGGCTCGCTGGTCGCCGAGATGGTCCCGCCGAGGCCGGTGACGATGTCGTGGCAGATCGACAGGCCGAGCCCGGTGCCCATGCCGGCGCCCTTGGTGGTGAAAAACGGCTCGAACAGGCGCGCTTGTACCTTGTCGCTCATGCCCACGCCGGTGTCCTCGACCTCGATGACCACGCCGCCGTCCACGGCGCGGGTGGTGACGCGGACCTCGTGGCCGCCCTCGCGCTTGCCCTGGCAAGCGTGGGCGGCGTTGATGAGCAGGTTCAGGAACACCTGGGTGAGCCGCGACTCGTCGGCCAGCACGTCCGGCACCGGCTGCAGGTCGAGCACGAGCCGGCCGCGGTGGCGGATCTCGTTCATCGCCATCTTGCAGGCGAGCTCGGCCACCTTGACCACGTCCACCGGCTCGCGGCGGTCCTCGTCGGCGCGGGCGAAGACCTTCAGGTTCTTGACGATCTTGGTGATGCGCTCGGCGCCTTGGAGGGCGTCGCCGAGGGCCTCGGCCACGAGCTCGCGCTCGCCCGGGCGGTCGTGCATCTCGCTGACGATCTCCAGGTTGGTGAGCACGTAGGCGAGCGGGTTGTTGATCTCGTGGCCGATCGCCGCCGACAGCTGGCCGAGCGCGGCGAGGCGGTCGGCGAGCACCAGCTTGCTGTTGGCCTGCTCCAGCTGCTTGAGGCTGGCGGTGAGCTCGGTCGTGCGCTCGTCGACGCGCATCTCGAGCTCGGCGCTCTGGGCGGCGAGCCGCCGCGACAGCTCTTCGCTCTCGGCGGTTTGGCGGCTGGCCGCGCGCAGGTCGCGCATCGCCTGCCTGCAGGCGAGGATGAGGAACAGGTCGCAGAACGCCACCCAGAAGCCGTGCTCGAGGAAGCGCCACCACTCGGCGCTCGCCACGCCGTAGACCGACTCAGGCCAGAACAGGCCGCGCAGGAAATGGTCGACCACGACGACGATCGACGCCGGCACCAGCACCCGCCAGTCGCCGTAGAACGCCAGGAACGCGAGCGAGCCGAACACGTGGAAATGCGTCTCGATGCGGCCTCCGGTCAAATGGATGAGCAGGGCCGACCACATCATCTGCGCCGTCGCCACCACCATGCGCGTGCCGAACCAGCCCGGCCGGGTGAGCGCCAGCGCGACCGGCGCGGCGGTGATCGCGCCGCCGAGCAGCACAGCGGCGTAGATGTGCACGTGGATCGAGCGGTACGGGCCCGCCCAGGCATAGGGCGAAACCAGCGCGGCGAAGGCGATGGCGCAGAGCCATTGCGCGGCGATGAGCAGCGCGAACATGCGATCGGCGCGGCGGGCGATGGCCTGGCTGCGCTCGGCGAAGAGCTCCGCGGCGCGCCGGTCGAGGTCGATCGCCACGCTCGTCGCGGGAACCGAAGCTGAGCTCGAGGATGCCACCCCGCCGGCGATCTTCTCAGGCGTCCCCCGCGCTCGCAAGGAGCGAGTATCCTGCCGCCATGGCGGACTACGAGCTCTACTACTGGCCGTCGATCCAGGGGCGCGGCGAGCTCATTCGGCTCGCGCTCGAGGACGCCGGCGCCCGTTACCGCGACGTCGCGCGCCTGCCCGCGAGCGAGGGCGGCGGCGTGCCGGCGATGATGAAGCTGATGCACGCGTCGCGGCCCGCGCCGTTCGCGCCGCCGTTCCTGCGCCACGGCAAGCTGGTGGTGGCGCAGTCCGCCAACGTGCTCGCCTACCTCGCGCCGCGGCTCGGCCTGGTCGGCAAGAGCGAGCGCGCGCGCCTCCACGCCCACCAGCACCAGCTCACGCTCGCCGATCTGGTCGCCGAGGCGCACGACACCCATCACCCGATCGCCTCGAGCCTGTACTACGAGGACCAGAAGCTCGAGGCGGCGCGGCGCGCCAAGCACTTCGTCGCCGAGCGGCTGCCGAAGTTCCTCGGCTACTTCGAGCGCGAGCTCGAGCGCGGCGGCAACTACCTGCTCGGCCGCTTCAGCTACGTCGATCTGTCGCTGTTCCAGCTGCTCGAGGGCGCCGTCTACGGCTTCCCCAAGGCGTTCCGCCGCGTGACGCGCAAGACCCCGCGCCTGCTCCGCCTGCGCGATCGCGTGGCCGCGCGCCCGCGCCTCGCCGCCTACCTCGCCTCGCCCCGGCGCGTGCCGATGAGCGACACCGATCTGTTCCGCCGCTACCCCGAGCTCGATCGCTGAGCCCCCGCAGGCAGGTCAGAAGCAGATCACGTTGTCTTGCTTCGGGTAGTAGTAGACGAAGTTGTTGCAGTGCTCGGCGCGGTCGACGGTGTTGCCGAAGGTGTAGCAGCAGTCGAGCGCCTCGTCGGGCGTGCCGAAGAGCTTCTTGTCGAGGTCGTTCAGGCCCTGGCAGCCGATGCTCGGCGGCGGCGGCGTCCACTCGAACGCGCAGGTGTACCACATGCCGCCCTTCGCCGGGACGGTGGCGTCGAGGTCGGGCCAGCGCCTCATCGGCGGCTCGTCCCACACCTGCGAGGTGTAGAAGCGCTGCGCCTCGGGCGGCGTGCTCGAGGAGGTGCCGTCCCAGGTGTACATGCCGAACTCGCGCCCGCGGCTGTGGAAGTGGCCGTTCGCGCCGATGACGTGCACCGGCTGGGGGCTGTTCAGCTGGCAGCTGCCGGAGAACTTCGGCTTCGGGTTGTGCTGGCAGATGCGGATCGACTGCTTGGTCGCGAACAGCGTGCCCATCTGGTTCTGCATCTCGCTCTTCTTCATGAACCAGAAGTTCACGTCGACGTGCGCGCCGTTCGGCGTCTTCTGCGTCGTCGCGTTGACGTAGTGGCTCTGCAGCATGATCGTCTCGTCGGGCATGAGCTCGTTGCCGACGCCCGCCGGGTACTCCCAGTTGAAGTAGCCGGGGTCCTGATCGTTGGCGATGAGCGGCCAGTCCGACCAGTTCGAGCTCACCGAGCACGCCGAGCCGCCGTTGATGCTCACCTGCACCGCGCCCTTCGCCGGGTCGAGGTCCTTGATGGTGCGCACGCGGAAGATGTTCATGTGGTGGCTGCCGATGCGGTACGCCACCTCGGTGCGGTGCAGGATGAGCGACTGGTCCGGCGGAAAGCCGTTCGCCGCGGCGATGTCGCGGATCTTGAAGAAGTAGCAGGCCTGCACCTCGGTCCCGGGCTCGACGGTGAAGTCGCCGGTGGTGAGCTGGAGCCCCTGGCCCGCCGGCGGCGGCGCGAGCAGCGGCCCGCCGTCATCCAGATGGGACGTGCAGCCAGAGAGCGCAACGAGACCGGCGATCGCGCCAAAGACCCCGAACCGCATACCACCAGGTTACGGGGCTCTGCGCCCGGCGATCAACTCGCAATCATTTGCGAAACCCGCAAAGATTTCCGACATACACCGCTCAGTCGTTCCGGCATACGCCGCTTGGTTGACAGCCTGGAAACCGAGGTCGTAGCCTCTGAGATCGGGGTTCGTAATGGCGTTGTTGCGCGTAGTGGCCGGTTTGGGGTTGATCCTCGCGGCAGGTGCGTTCGCCTGCAGCGCGGCGACGCCCGGGGTGTGCGTGCCGGGGCGCCAGACCACCTGCGTGTGCCCCGGCGGGAGCCGCGGGCTGCAGTCGTGCCTGCCCGACGGCAGCGGCTACGAGACCTGCTCGTTCTGCGTGTCGGCGCGGCAGGGCTTCACCGACGTGACCGCCGAGCTCGGCCTGCCGCCGAACGCCGGCCCGTGCATGGGCTTCGGCGACTTCGACAAGGACGGCAACCTCGATCTCATCCTCAGCAACATGGGCGCCTCGGGCGGCGCGAACGGGCCGACCACGCCGGCGCTCATCGAGATCTACGCGGGAAACGGCGGCGGCAAGTTCAGCAAGGTCGCCACCGTCACCTCGGGCTTCTCGATGCTGTGCGCGGTCGCCGACTTCGATCGCGACGGCCTGCCCGACTTCGTCATCGGCCAGAGCGCCAACCAGATGAAGAACGAGACCGACTCGAGCATGCAGCTGTGGAAGAACACCGGCGGCTTCAAGTTCGAGTACCAGCAGACCGGCTTCGACGACCCGTACCTGCACGGCGATCGCCAGATGTTCGGCATGTCGCTGCTCGACTTCGACAAGGACGGCTGGCTCGACGTGGTGGTCGGGCGCGCGCGCGGCGGCGGCGGGCTCACCCCGGCCGACTGCTACTTCAAGAAGGACTACAGCGATTTCGCCTGCCACGGCCAGCTGGTGCAAGGAATGCCGCCGCCGCAGGTGTACCGCAACGACAAGGGCACGTTCAAAGCCGTGCCGAACCTCATCACCTCGCCGGCGCCGGGCACGACCAACGCGATCGCCTTCGCCGACCTCGATCGCGACGGCGAGACCGACGTGTTCATGTCGAACGACTGGTACTTCAACATGCTCTTGCTCAGGAAGAGCGGCGGCTACCAGCACCACGAGAAGCCCTGCGCCGTCGACGAGTACAACCACGGCATGGGCGCGGCGATCGCCGACTACAACGGCGACGGGCTCTACGACATCTACGGCGCGGACCTCGGGCCCAACAACCTGTGGATGCAGAACGCCAACCACACCTTCACCAACCAGAACATGACGACGGGCGTGGCGGCGGCGACGCGCTACCACTCGAATTGGGCGCCGCTCGGCGAGGACTTCGATCTCGACGGCCGGCCCGACATCTTCGTCGCCTCGTCGGGCGTGGTGGTGGACGACGAGGACATGCCGAAGATGGCGGTGATCCAGGGCGTGCCGAAGCCGACGCAGCAGTACGACGTGCTGTTCTGGAACGACGGCGCGGCCGGCTGGTCGACGTTGAAGCTCAACCACCGCCCCGGGCAGCAGGCGAGCGTGGTGTTCGCCTCGTCGGCGCTCGGCGATCCCGACGGCGACGGCGACCTCGACATCCTCGTCGGCGCGGGCGTGCCGCTGCAGTTCCGCTACCTGCGCAACGACCAGCCGCACGGCAATTACCTGGTGGTCGCGCTCGAGGGCACCGCCTCGACCAAGGAGGGCATCGGCGCCGAGGTGTCGCTGCTCGAGGGCGGCAAGGTGGTGCAGATGCGCACGGTCGGCTCGCAGGGCTCGCTCGGCTCGTCGTGGCGGCGCGCCCATTTCGGCCTCGGCGCGGCGAAATCGGTCGAGGAGGTGCGCGTGCGCTGGCCGACCGGCAAGACGCAATCGCTCGGCCACGCCGACGCCAATCAGACGCTCGTGGTCAAGGAGCCGTAGCGTGCGCGCGCCCTGGGCCATCGCGGGCGCCGCCGCGGCGCTGCTCCTCGCCGGGGCGCCGTCCTGCGGCCCGAGCGGCGCGGACAACTGCACTCCGGGCCGCTCGATCGACTGCGCCTGCCCCGGCGGAGCCCACGGCGTGCAGACCTGCCGCGCCGACGGCAACGGCTACGAGGCGTGCTCGGCGTGCGCTTTCCCCGTGGCGGCGCGCGACGGCTTCAGCGACGTGACGCTCGAGATGGGCCTGCCGAGCGCCGGCGGGCCGTGCCTCGGGCTCGAGGACTTCGACGGCGACGGCAAGCTCGACCTGATGCTGAACACCGGCGACGTCGGCAGCTACATCGGCATCTACCCGGGGGCGGGCGACGGCACCTTCGCCAAGCAGCCGGCCGGCGGACACGCGGCCACCGGCTTCTCGATCAAGTGCGCGCTCGCCGACGTCGGCCGCGACGGCCGCATGGACATCGTCGAGGCGATGGGCGGCACCGGCCCGCAGGGCAGCGCGGTCGAGGTGTGGCGCAACCTCGGCGGGTTCAAGTTCGAGAAGGTCGAGAACGGCGTCGACAAGCCGTTCATGCCCGATCAGCTGGTGGTGGGCATGGGGGTGTGGGACTACGACCAGGACGGCTGGATCGACGCGGTGGTCGGGCGGCTGTTCGCCACGCCCGGCGCGGCGACGATGGACTGCAAGTTCACCTCCGAGGCGGACTTCCGCTGCCTCATGCCGATGTCGCCGGACAACCCCGGGCCGATGGTGTTCCACAACGACCACGGCACGCTCAAGCTCGCGACGAACGTGCTCGTCAACCCGAACCCGGTCACCACCAACGCCGTGGCGTTCGCCGACTTCAACCGCGACGGCAAGACCGACATCTTCCTGTCGAACGACTTCTACGTCGACCACCTGCACCTGTCGAACGGCGCCGGGCAGTTCGTGCACGCGGAGAAGCAGCGCGGGGTGGAGCAGTACAACCACGGCATGGGCGCGGCGGTCGCCGACTTCAACGGCGACGGCCTGTTCGACATCTACGGCGTGGACCTCGGGCCGAACAACCTGTGGCTGAGCAACCCCGACGGCACGCTGACCAACCGCGCGGTCGAGTTCGGCATCGCCAAGGCGACGCACTACCACTCGAACTGGGCGCCGCTGGCGGAGGACTTCGATCTCGACGGGCGGCCCGACATCTTCGCGGCGAGCGCCGCGGTGGTCGACAACGACGCCGACATGGTCACGATGGCGACGTCGATGGGCCAGGTGAAGAGCAAGGTTCCGCAATACGACTGGCTGTTCTGGAACGACGGCCCGCAGGGGTTCTCGCAGCTGAAGCTGCCGCACCGCCCGGGGCAGATCGCCAACGTGATCTACGCCGCGTCGGCCGCGGGCGACGTCGACGGCGACGGCGACCTCGACATCATGGTCGCCGCCGGCACGCCGCTGCAGTTCCGTTACCTGCGCAACAACCAGCGCAAGGGCCGCTGGCTGGTCGTCGATCTCGAGGGCACCGCCTCGAACAAGGACGGCATCGGCGCCGAGGTCTCGCTCGTCGAAGGCGGCGTGGTCGCGCAGATGCGCGCCGTCGGCAGCCAGGGCTCCCTCGGCCAATCGTGGCGCCGCGCCCACTTCGGCCTCGGCGAAAAAACCTCGATCGAGCAAGTCCGCGTCCGCTGGCCCTCCGGCAAAGTACAAACCGTCGGCCCCGTGCAAGCCAACCAGACCCTGCGCCTCACCGAACCCTGACACGCCTTGCGAGCTCGCGTTAGGCGAAGCGTCGGAGGCGCGGAGGTGACGTAGACCGGGGGCAACGTTGCCCTTCGGCGTCCAGCAAACTGGACGTTCCGCCGCTCGCTCGTTGCGGAGCGTCGGAAGCGTTCGCGCGTCCCGATGAGGTACGAGTCGGCCTGCGGGCTGCTCAAGGATGCTCTTCGGCGCCACGAAGCGAGCAAACCGAGCCTCAATGGGGGTGAACTGCGCACTCCACCCGCGTCGGCGACGGCGCGCGAACGGTGCGCTTTGCAGCCACCCCAGCGGCGTGTCGGCACCGGCGTGTCGGCAGTTGACGCCGCTCAACCCCTGACGATACCGTCCAGGATGGGAAGGCGAGGGCGCCCGGATATGTCGCTCCATCGATGTCCTTCCCGGTGAGTGCTTCGCTGGGCACGAAAACAAGCACCAGCACAGGGCACCACTTCATCCAAACTCGTGGGCTCCGTCGTCGCACCTTCGAATAGCTCTACTGGCCGACGGCATAGAGCTTACGGTCGTCCCCGCCGACGTAGATCGTTCCGTCGGCGCCGATGGCGGACGGCGCCACGTAACTAGGAAAATCAAGCACCCACTTTTGTGATCCGTCGGAGTGTACGGCGTAGAGTTTCTTCTCGTTCCCTACGTAGACGGTGTCATCGCCGCCGACGAGCAAACCGTGCATCGCGAATACTGCCTCGAACGTCCACTTCAGCGTACCGTTGGGCCGAAACGCGAACAACTTGCCGCTGTTCGATCCGACGTAGATCGTACCATCGGAACCGATCGCGGGAGGTTCGAAGAGGATGCCCAGATCGCCGCGCAGCCATTTTTGCGTCCCGTCGGGTCGAACCGCGTAGAGATGCCCGTCCACCGATCCGAAATAGATCACGTCATCCTGCCCGAGGATCGGACCTGTAATCACTACTTTGCCACCCGTGGCGAACGTCCACTTCAAAGCGCCCTCGGGTGAAAAGGCATATAGTCTCGGCGCGGCGATCGACGTGAAATAAACCGTCGAATCGTTGCCGATGGCTGGTGGTACCGAGGCGTCCCCGTCGATAGTAGCCGTCCAGCTCAGGGTCCCAACGGGGTTAACCGCGTACACTTGGTGCTCTCGCGAACCTACGTAAATCGTTCCGTCCGTGCCCAGCGCCGGAGGAGAGAGCCAGTCGCTGGCTGTAAACGACCAGAGCTGCGAACCCGTGGGCGTGAGGGCGAAGAGTCTTTCCCTGGCCGCACCGAAGAGGACGCCGTTCGAGCCGATGGCAGGGCTGACACGAGCGCGAGTGGCGGTCTTGATGGTCCACTCGAGGTTTCCATCGGAGCTGATGGCGGCGAAATAATCGGAATCGGGACCCAACTGGTCGAGCGAAGGCGACGCAAAGATGGTTCCGTCGGTCGCGATTACGGGCCAATCCGGCGTACCTGGGAAAGCCCATTTGATTCTCGGCGAGGAGGGGCCGATGGAAGCACTGCGGGCGGAGTGATCCCGGCAGCGTCCGACCATCGGCCACGGCGAACCATGCTGAAGACCGGCACCGCAGTCTGGCACGACGACGTCAGGCCGATCGATTGTGAC
>JACXTT010003114.1_pt1 | contig 25880 bp, 22 predicted proteins | sample 9270951 | NCBI WGS metagenome assembly JACXTT01 (sample SAMN15532306, study PRJNA645909) | rock metagenome | isolation source: weathered quartz diorite | place: Puerto Rico | collected 2017-06-21
GCCCGAAGAAGAAGTGGCGTGAGCGACAGCGTCACGCAGTTCGACGTAATTATCCCGGCGCGCTACGCCTCGTCGCGCTTTCCCGGCAAGCCGCTCGCCGATCTCGCTGGCAAGCCGATGATCGTGCGCGTTTGCGAGCGCGCGGCGCAAAGTGGCGCCGACGCGGTGCATGTAGCGACCGATGACGAGCGCATTGCGCGCGCCCTGCGCAGCGCGGGCTTTTCAGCGGTGATGACACGCGCCGACCATGCGTCGGGCACCGATCGGCTCGCCGAAGCGGCGCGCAAGCTCGGCCTCGGGGCCGAGCGCGTCGTCGTGAACCTGCAGGGCGATGAACCGCTCATCGCGCCCGTGCTCATCCGGCAAGTCGCCGAGCGCCTCGATGCCGAGCATGGAGTAAGCATGGCGACCGCCTGCCATGCGATCCACGATGCGGCCTTGCTCGACAATCCCAACGTCGTCAAGGTCGTGCTCGATGTGCGCGGGCACGCGCTCTACTTCTCGCGTGCACGCATTCCCTATCCGCGCGACGGCAAGCCGGCGTGCTACCGCCACGCGGGCATCTATGCCTATCGCGTCGGCTTCCTCGAGCAGTTTGCGGCGCTCCCGCCGGCGCCGCTCGAGCGCACGGAGGCGCTCGAGCAACTGCGCGCGCTGTGGCATGGACATCGCATCGCGGTGGTGGTGAGCGATGCCGAAATTCCGCCGGGCGTGGACACGCCTGAGGACCTCGACGCGGTGCGTAAAATGCTGCGATGAGGCTGATACTTCTCGGCCCGCCCGGTGCCGGCAAGGGCACGCAGGCGAATTTCATCCGCGAGAAGTACGGCATCCCGCAGATTTCGACCGGCGACATGCTGCGCGCGGCGGTCAAGGCCGGCACGCCGCTTGGCCTCGCGGCGAAGAAAGTGATGGACGCAGGGCAGCTCGTGTCCGACGACATCATCAGCGGCCTGGTGCAGGACCGGCTGAAGCAACCCGACTGCGCGCGCGGCTACCTGTTCGACGGCTTTCCGCGCACCATCCCGCAGGCCGAGGCGCTCAAGCGCGCCGGCGTGCCGATCGACTACGTGCTCGAGATCGACGTGCCCGACGACGAGATCATCGCGCGCATGAGCGGCCGCCGGGTGCATCCGGCTTCGGGGCGCACCTACCACGTCAAGTTCAATCCGCCCAGGGTCGCGGGCAAGGATGACGTGACCGGCGAGCCGCTGATCCAGCGCGACGACGACCGCGAGGCGACGGTGAGGAAGCGCCTCGAGGTCTATCGCGCGCAGACGCGGCCGCTCGTCGACTACTACGGGCGCGCGAGCGGCGAGAAAGCCGCGCCGCGCTATCGCGAGATCTCGGGGCTCGGCTCGGTCGAGGAGATCAAGCGGCGCGTTTTCGCCGCGCTGTCCTGATAAAATCCGACCCCTTTCGGGGAGATCCACACCATGACTGGCGGGCTACTGTTCGCGCTCGGCTGCGCGATTCTCGCGATCCTCTACGGCATCTGGCAGGCGAAGCGGATCCTCGCCCTGCCTGCCGGCAACGAGCGCATGCGCGAGATTTCGGCTGCGGTGCGCGAAGGGGCGGTCGCGTATCTGCGGCGGCAATACACGACCATTGCCATCGTCGGTGGGGTGCTGTTCCTCGTGATCGGCTTCACGCCGCCGCTCGGCTGGCCGACCGCGTTCGGCTTTCTGGTCGGAGCGGTGCTTTCCGGCGCCTGCGGCATCATCGGCATGAACATCTCGGTGCGCGCGAACGTGCGCACCGCGGAAGCGGCGCGCACCGGCCTGAACGAGGCGCTGCAGGTCGCGTTCAACGGCGGCGCGATCACCGGGCTGCTGGTAGTCGCACTTGGACTGCTCGGCGTCGCCGGGTACTTCGCGCTGCTCTACGCCAACGCGCACGACAAGTCGAACCTCTCGCACATCATCCATCCGCTGGTGGGCCTCGGCTTCGGCGGCTCGCTGATCTCGATCTTCGCGCGGCTTGGCGGCGGCATCTTCACCAAGGGCGCCGACGTCGGCGCCGACCTCGTCGGCAAGGTGGAGGCGGGCATCCCAGAAGATGATCCGCGCAATCCCGCGGTGATCGCCGACAACGTCGGCGACAACGTCGGCGACTGTGCCGGCATGGCGGCCGACCTTTTCGAAACTTATGCGGTGACGATCATCGCCACGATGCTGCTTGGCGCGCTGCTGATAAAGACCACCACTCCGGCGGCGCTCGTCTACCCGCTCACGATCGGCGGCTTCGCCATCATCGCCTCGATCATCGGCACCTGGTTCGTGCGGGCGCGACCCGGCGACAAGAACGTGATGCCCGCGCTCTACAAGGGCCTGATTGCCTCCGGCGTTATCGCGCTCATCGCATTCATCCCGATTACGATGCTCGTCATGGGCGAGGTGGTGAAGAGCGTGCCCTTCGATGTCGGCGGGCGCATGCGACTCATCAGTGTCTGGCATTTGTGGTGGGCGGCGGCCGTCGGCATGGCGCTCACCGGCTTTCTCGTCTGGATCACCGAGTACTACACCGGCACGGATTTCAAGCCGGTGCGCCACGTCGCGGAGGCGAGCACCACGGGGCACGCCACCAACATCATCGCCGGCCTCGGCGTGTCGATGAAATCAACCACGGCTCCGGTGCTCGCGGTCTGCGTGGCGATCGGCCTGTCGTATCTGCTCGCCGGTCTCTACGGCATCGCGGTCGCCGCGACCTCGATGCTCTCGATGGCCGGCATCATCGTCGCGCTCGATGCCTACGGGCCGATCACCGATAACGCGGGCGGCATCGCCGAGATGGCCGACCTGCCGGATTCCGTGCGCGACATCACCGATCCGCTGGACGCGGTAGGCAACACCACCAAAGCAGTGACCAAGGGCTATGCCATCGGCTCGGCCGGGCTAGCAGCACTGGTTCTGTTTGCTGACTACACGCACGCGCTCGAAGCGGCCGGCAAGAGCTTCAGTTTCGATCTCTCCAACTACAAGGTGATCATCGGGCTTTTCATCGGCGGCATGGTGCCGTACCTCTTCGGCGCGATGGCGATGGAAGCGGTCGGCCGCGCCGCCGGCTCGGTGGTGCTCGAAGTGCGGCGCCAGTTCCGCGAGATCGCCGGCATCATGGAAGGCCGGGCGAAGCCCGAATACGGGCGCGCGGTGGACATGCTGACGCGCGCGGCGATCCGGGAAATGATGATCCCGTCGCTGCTGCCGGTGCTCGTGCCGATCCTCGTCGGCGTGCTGCTCGGCCCGCAGGCGCTCGGCGGCGTGCTGATGGGCACGATCGTCACCGGCCTGTTCGTCGCGATCTCCATGTGCACGGGCGGCGGCGCCTGGGACAACGCCAAGAAGTACATCGAGGACGGCCATCACGGCGGCAAAGGGTCGGAGGCGCACAAGGCCGCAGTCACCGGCGACACAGTCGGCGATCCCTACAAGGACACTGCCGGCCCGGCGGTCAACCCGCTCATCAAGATCATCAACATCGTGGCGCTGCTCGTGGTGCCGCTGATGGTCTGAGCGATGCTCCTGCGTATCGCGAAAAAGGCGGCTGCGGCCGCCTTTTTTGTCTGGTTTTGCGGCTGCGCCGCTGCGCGCGATGCAGTCGTTGCGCGCGAGTTCATGGTGGCGGCTGCGCACCCGCTCGCCGTCGAAGCGGGCTACGACGTCCTCGCGCGCGGCGGCTCGGCCGTCGATGCCGCGATCGCGGTGCAGCTGGTGCTCGGGCTGGTGGAGCCGGAATCTTCCGGCATCGGCGGCGGCGCATTCCTCCTGCACTGGTCGCAGAAGGAACAGCGGCTGCGCAGCTATGACGGCCGCGAGACTGCGCCCGCGGCGGCGCGCCGCGACCGCTTCTTGGACGCCGAGGGCAAGCCCCTCCCGTTCCAGGAAGCGGTGGTCGGCGGCCGCTCGGTCGGCGTGCCGGGCGTGCTGCGCATGCTCGAGCTCGCCCATCGCCGCCACGGGCGCCTGCCGTGGGCGGAGTTGTTCAGACCGGCGATCGAGCTCGCAGAGCGCGGCTTTGCGCTCTCGCCGCGCCTGCACGCGCTGCTCGAGGCCGAGCGCGATCTTCGCAATGACCCGGCAGCGCGCGGCGTGTACTACGGCAAGGCGATTGGCGAGCGCATCGTCAATCCGGAATATGCGGCCACGCTGCGCGCGGTTGCCGAAAAAGGCGCGAAGGCGTTTTACGAGGGCGAAATTCCCGCCGACATCGTCCGGGCGGTGCGCACCAATCGCAAGGCAGGCGACCTTACAGCGGCCGATATTGCCGCTTACCAGCCGCGCGAGCGCGAGCCGCTATGCGGCGTTTACCGCGTCTGGCGTATCTGCTCGATGGGACCGCCCAGCTCGGGCGGCGTCGGCGTGCTGCAGATCCTCGGCATATTGGAGCGCACGCCCTTCGCCGCGGCGCCGCCGCAATCGGCCCAGGCGCTGCACTACTTCAGCGAAGCCGGGCGTCTCGCGTACGCCGACCGGGCGCGCTATCTCGGCGATCCGGATGTCGTCCCGGTGCCGCTGGCGCGGCTGCTGGCGCCGGCCTATCTTGCGCAGCGCGCGCGGTTGATCGGCGAGCGCTCGATGCGACGGGCGATGCCCGGCGACATGGAAAGCGGCACGAGCCATGTATCGATCGTGGAGCGAAATGGCGACGCAGTCGCCATGACGACTACGATCGAGGCAGGCTTCGGCAGCCGTATCATGGCGCGCGGCATGCTGCTCAACAACGAGCTCACCGACTTCGATTTCGTGCCCGGCGGGCCGAACCAGGTCGGGCCGGGCAAGCGCCCGCGAAGCAGCATGGCGCCGACCATGGTGTTCGATGCCGGCGGCCGGCTGCAGCTCATGGTCGGCTCGCCAGGCGGCTCGGCCATCATCAACTACGTCGCGAAAGCGCTGGTCGGTGTGCTCGACTGGAAGCTCGACATCCAGCAGGCGATCGAGGCTCCGAACTTCGGCAGCCGCAACGGCCCGACGCAGATCGAGCGCGGCTCGCGCTACGAGGCGCTCGCGGCCGGGCTTGCCGAGCGCGGCCACGAGGTCGAGCTCACGCCGCTCGAGAGCGGGCTGCACGGCATCGAGCGCGTCCCGGGCGGCTGGCGCGGGGGCGCCGACCCGCGCCGCGAAGGCGTTGCGAAGGGTCGCTAGGGCGGGCAAGAATAGGGCGGGAGGAGGGCGCAGGGCATGAAGCCCCGCAGGGCAGCGCTCGGCAAGACGACGCGGCCGCGCCTCGCGGGCGTGCTCGCGCGGCAGCGGCTTTTCGCCATGCTGGATGAACGCCGCGAAGCGAGCCCGGTGATCTGGATCGCCGGGCCGCCGGGCTGCGGCAAGACGACGCTCGCGGCGAGCTATCTCGATCGCGCGCGCATCGCCTCGCTCTGGTACCAGCTCGACGAAGGCGACGCCGATCCCGCCACGTTCTTCTACTACCTGCGGCTGGCGGCCGAGGAGCTCGCGCAAGGCGCCGCCGAGCCGTTGCCGCTGCTCGCGCCCGAGTATCACGCGGCGCTGCCAGTGTTCACACGGCGCTACTTCCAGGCGCTCTACGCGCTGCTCGAGCCGCCGTTCGCGGTGGTGTTCGACGGCTATCACGAGATTCCCGCGTCCTCCGAGCTGCACGAAGTGCTGCGCGTGGCGCTCGGCGAGCTGCCGCAGGGCGGCTCGGCGCTCATCGTCAGCCGCGGCGATCCGCCGGCGAGCCTCGCGCGCCTGCGAGCGAACCGCACGCTCAGCACGCTTGGCTGGGACGAGCTGCGGCTGACGCGCGAAGAAACCGGGGAGATCGCGCTCGAGCGCCGGCCGGGCCTCGACGCCGAGACGCTCGAAGGCTTCTACACCGCCACGCAGGGCTGGGCGGCAGGGCTCGTGCTGATGCTCGAGCAGGCGAAGCTCGGCGCGCTCGGCAATGCGCCCGACCTGACCACCAGCCAGCTCGTATTCGACTACCTTGCGGGCGAGATTTTCCAGAAGAGCGATGCGGCGACGCAGGACTTCCTGCTGCGCACGGCCTGCTTGCCGCAGATGAGCGCCGGCATGGCGCGCAGCCTCACCGGCGAAGAGCGCGCCGCCGCGATACTCGACGGCCTGCATCGCAACAATTATTTCGTCGCCTTGCGCGAGGCGCGTCCCGAGCCGCTCTACCAGTATCACCCGATGTTCCGCGAGTTCCTGCTGGCGCGCGCGCAGGAGACCCTGCCGAAGGAACTGCGCCGGCGCCTGCAGCGCAGCGCCGCGGCGCTCGCGGCGCAGGCGGGGCGCACCGACGACGCGCTCGCGCTCTACCGCGAGAGCCACGACTGGGACGAGATGGCGCGCCTCATCGAAGCCGAGGGCCCCGCGATGCTCGAGCAGGGCCGCGGCGAGACGCTGCGGCACTGGATCGAGGATCTGCCGCCCGAGCTCCTCGAGCGCTATCCATGGGCGATCTACTGGTCGGCGGCGAGCCAGGCGCAGCTCGCGCCGCGCCAGGCCCGGCTTGCCTATGAGCGCGCCTTCGAGCTGTTCCGCGCGCGCGGCGAGGGCTTCGCCGACGGCATGATCCTCGCCGCCGCTGGCGCCATGGATGCGATCCTCTACGAGCTCGACGACCTGTCGCTGCTCGACCGCTGGATCGCGGTGCTCGACGAAGCCGCGGCGGCCGGTGCACGCATCGGCCCGCCGGCGGTGGAAGCGCGCGTCGCCGCGAGCATGGTCTTCGCCCTCACGCTGCGCAAGCCGCAGCGCCGCGACATCGAGCAGTGGGTCGAGCGCGCGCTTGGCTGTGCACGGCATGCGGCAGAGCCGAACCTGCAGATGCAGGTCGGGCTGCTCTGCGCGCTGACGCTGATGTGGACCGGCCTTCATCCGCGCGCCGCGCAGCTCATCGAGCACTCGCGCCGCGCGGCCGCTGCGGGCGGCGTGTCGCCCTTCTCGCGCATTACGCTCGAGAACGTGGCGGCGATGCATAGCATGCTCACGGCGAAGTACCAGCCGGGGCTGCAGGCGATGCGCGAAGGCCTCGAGATCGCGCGCGCCACCGGCGTGCATACGTGGACCTTCCAGCTCCTGGTTCACGGCTACGGCACCGCGCTCGGCGCCGGCGACCTCGACACGGCGGCAGCGATTGCAAAGGAGCTGGCGCCGCTCGCCGCGCAGGCGGGACGGCTCTCGCAGGTGTTCTATCACCACTTCCAGGGCTGGGAAGCGATGCTGCGCAAGGACCTGATGCGCGCGCTGCACATGGAGAAGACGGCGGTGCGTTTGGCGGTGGAGGTGGGCTGCCCGTATTTCGAGGCGCTATGCCGCCTCGCGCTGGCGCAGGTGCTGCTCGGGTGCGGCGACCAGCGCAAATGCATCGCTCAGCTACAGCGCGTGCGCGCCATCGTGCGCGACATCCCGAATCACCATCTCGAGTTCACCTGCCTCCTCGGCTTTGCCGACATGGCGCTCGCGCATGGCCGGCCGCGGCCCGGGCTGAAGGCGCTGCGGCTGGGACTCGAGATCGGGCGCCACTATGGCTATCAGCACTTCCTGTGGTGGTGGCCGGCCGCGATGTCGCGCGTCTGTGCACGCGCGCTGGAGGAGGGCATCGAGTCCGACTACGTGCGCACGCTCATCAAGGAGCGCCGGCTGGTACCGGAAGGCCCGGTAGAGGCCTGGCCGTGGATGTTCCGCATCCACACGCTCGGCCCGTTCCGCATCGAGCGGCACGGCGAGGCGCTCGGCGGCAGCGGCAAGGCGCAGCGCCGGCCGCTCGAGCTGCTGAAGCTCCTCATCGCCTACGGCGGCGAGAAGGTGGCCGAATCGCGCATCGTCGATGCGCTGTGGCCGCGCATCGACGGCGACTCCGCGCATCGCTCGTTCACCAGCACGCTCCACCGGCTGCGCAAGCTCCTGGGCGAGGACCGGGCGATCGTGCTGCACGAGGGCAAGCTCACGCTCGATCGCCGCTACGTCTGGGTGGATGCGTGGGCGTTCGACGCGCTGGCGGCGCGCCTCGAGGCGAGCGACGGCTCGCAGTTCGAGCGGCTAGCCGAGCGGCTCCTCGCGCTCTATCGCGGCCCGTTCCTGGCCGACGACGCCGATTGCGCCTGGTACCTCCAGGCGCGGGGCCGCATGCGCGCGCGTCTCGCTCGCGCCGTCGGCCGGGTGCAGCGCCACTGGCAGGAAAACGGCCAGCGCGAGCGGGCGCTCGGCTGCTACCAGAGCTGCCTCGAGCTCGACCCCGCTGCCTTCGAGGAGCCCCGCTTTAAGCCATTGGTAACCGATCGGTAAGCGATCGGCACGGCCTCCTTTCGCATCATCGCCGTCACCGGGGCCCCCGCTCCGGCTAACCGAAAGGAGGCAGTCATGAAACGATCGACGATCCCCGCCGCCCTCGCCGGCGGCTTTGCCGCGCTTTCGCTTTCCGGCTGCTACATCGTGCCGGTCGGCCCGGAGGAAATCGCCAAGATGCACCTCCTCGCGCAGCAGGCGAACCAGCCGCCGGCGGCGAACCCGGCGCCGAAGCCGGCGGCCGCGCAGCAAGCCGTGAACCCGGTGCCCGCGTCCCCGCAGGTGGTCGTGCCGACCTCGATCCAGGCGCGCCTGTACCCGATGAACGAGATCGCCACCGAGAACGGCATGGTCTCCGGCACGGTGACCAACATGATGAACGGCAAGGGCCGGTTGCAGATCAGCTATCGCGGCGAGCTCCTCACCGGCGAGGCCACGCGCGTCGCCAACGACGAGCGCAAGGGCGTCGCCAGTGCCTGGGGCCCGAACGGCTCGTTCATGAGCTGCGAGTACCAGATGAGCTCGCCGGTGCGCGGCGCCGGGACCTGCAGCTTCTCCGACGGCGCGCGCTACCAGGTGCACGTGGGGAACTGAGCCATGCTGACCTCGCGGGAAGGCGATGTGCTGCAGCTCCTGGCGCACGGCTGCACCTATGAGCAGGTCGCGTCGCGGCTCGGCATCTCGGTGCACACGGTGACGAGCCACATCAAGAACTGCTACCGCAAGCTCGACGTGCACTGCGCGGCGGCCGCGGTGATGCGTGCGATCGAGCTGCGCCTGCTCAGCGTAGAGCACTGAAGGTGAAGCGCATTCTCGACCCGGCGTTCCGCTATCGGCCGAGCTACGACACTGACGTGCGCGCGACCTTCGAAAGGGCGCGCCGCGAGCAGCGCGCAGCCGGCGCCTCAGGCCGCCCGCAGGGCGGCGGCGATCGCCGCGGCGCAGGACTTTGGATCGCCCGACACGTCGACAGCGATTGCGGCCTGCGGCGGCTCGAGGGTGGCGAACTGGCTGTCGAGGAGCGACGCGGGCATGTAGCGGTGCTTGCGCGCCGCCACGCGCGCGGCGATTAGCGCCTTTTCGCCGTGGAGGTAGACGACGCGCGCATCCTCAAGCCCGGCGAGTAGCCGCTGGCGATAGGACTCCTTGAGCGCCGAGCACGCCACGACCGCGTCCTCCTCGCCGCGCAGCCGCCGGTTGAGCGCATCGAGCCAGGGCCAGCGGTCGGTATCCTCGAGCGGCACGCCAGCGGCCATCTTGGCGACGTTTTCCGGCGCGTGATAGTCGTCGGCGTCGATGAAGCGCCAGCCGAGGCGCCTGGCGAGGAGCTCGCCGATCGTGGTCTTGCCGGCGCCGGAGACGCCCATCAGGAGCACGATCATTCGTGCTTGACGGCGGGGCCTCCTGCCGTTACGGGGTGGCCACCAAATCGTGCGCGCATCAAGGCGAGGAGCCGCCGCTCGTAATCCGAGCGCCCCTGGCTCGAGAAGCGGTTCATCAGCGCGAGCGTAATGACGGGCGCGGGCACGCCGAGCTCGATCGATTCCAGCGCCGTCCAGCGCCCTTCGCCCGAATCGGCGACCACCGGCGCGATGCCGGTCAGCGTTTCATCGTCCTGCAGTATCCCGGCGCAGAGATCGAGCAGCCACGAGCGCACGACGCTCCCATGGCGCCAGGTTTCCGCCAGCCGCGCGAGGTCGATGTCGAGGTCCTTGCGCGCCGCGAGCAGCGCGAAGCCCTCGGCGAGCGCCTGCATCATGCCGTACTCGATGCCGTTGTGGACCATCTTGGCGAAGTGCCCGGCACCGCTCGGCCCGCAGTGCAGCCAGCCCGCCTCCGGATGCGGCGCGAGCAGCCTGGCGAACGGCTCGAAGATCTCGACCGATTTCGGCGTGCCGCCGAGCATCAGGCAAAAGCCCTGCTCGCGGCCGCGGATGCCGCCGGACACGCCGGCGTCGATGTAGCGCAGCCCCTGCTGCGACAGCGCGAGCGCGCGGCGCATCGAGTCGCGGTAGTAGCTGTTGCCGCCGTCGACGATCGTGTCGCCCGCCGAGGCAAGCGGCACGAGGTCGCGGATCGTATCTTCCACCGCGGCTCCCGCGGGCAGCATCAGCAGGATGACACGCTCGCCGTGCAGGCGCGCGCACATCGCTGCGAGGTTCTCCGCGCACTCGACTTGCGCGACGCCCGCCAGCGCCTCGCGCGCGCTCGTCGCCTGGTCGTAGCAGATGACGCGCACGCCGCCCTGGGCCAGCCGCTGCGCCATGCCGGCGCCCATTCGTCCCAGCCCGACCAGTCCAATCTGCATCGGCTCTCCTCGACGTTAGGCGCCGATTCTAGGGTCTGGGCGAGACCCTGGACATCGTCTAGCTCATGCGCTCCGCAAGCGCTTGCGGATCATCGCCGACCTGCTCGACCTCGCGGAAGCTGCGCAGCCACGAGAGCTGGCGCTTGGCGAGCTGGCGCGTCGCGGCGATCGCCTGCTCGCGCATCGCGCCCTCGTCGAGCTCGCCTTCGAGGTATTGCCACACCTGCCGGTAGCCCACCGCGCGCATGCTCGGCATGCCGAGCGTCAGGCGATAGTGGCTGCGCAGCCGCTTCACCTCATCGGCGAGCCCGGCCTGCAACATCGCGTCGAAGCGGCTCGCAATGCGCGCGTGCAGTGCCTCGCGATCCGCCGGCACGAGCGCGAACGCCTTGAGCGGGAAGGGCAGCGCGCCCGGCGTCGCGCCTTGCAGCGCCGAGAGCGGCTTTCCGGTGATGCGCCAGACTTCGAGCGCGCGCTGGATGCGCTGCGTGTCGCTGGCGCCGATGCGCCGCGCGCTCTTCGGATCGACGCGCTCGAGCTCCGCGTGCAACGCCGGCCAGCCGCGCGTCGCCGCCTCCGCATCGATCGCCGCGCGTACTTGCGGATCCGCCTGCGGCAGCGCGTCGAGCCCGCCGACGAGCGCGCGGTAGTAAAGCATCGTGCCGCCGACGATCAGCGGCACTTTGCCTTTGCCGAGGACTTCCTTCACCGCAGTGATCGCGTCCGTCCGCCAGCGCCCGGTGGAGTAGCTCCGATCGGGATCCAGCACGTCGATCAAGTGATGCGGCACGCACGCGCGCTGCGCGGCGCCCGGCTTCGCGGTGCCGATATCCATGCCGCGATACACCTGGGCGGAGTCCATCGACACGATCTCGATCGGCAGGCGCGCGGCGAGCGCCATGGCGAGCCGCGATTTGCCGCTGGCCGTCGGGCCGAGCAGCGCGAACGCCCTACCGGCCACCAGCGACGTCGAGGATCGCCCCGCTGACGTACGACGCCTCGTCGGACGCGAGCCAGAGGATGGCGCGCGCGATCTCCTCTGCGTCGCCCGCCCGACCAAGCGGCGCGGTGGCGCCGATGCGCTCGGCGCGGCCCGCATCACCGCCCGAGGCGTGGATCTCGGTGCGGATGACGCCTGGCCGCACCGAATTCACCCGAATGCCTTCGCCGCCCACCTCCTTCGACAGCCCGAGCGTCAGCGTATCGATCGCTCCCTTGGCGGCGGCGTAGTCGACGTACATGGCCGGCGCGCCGATGCGCGCCGCTACCGACGAGAGGTTGATGATCGCGCCGCCCGAGCCGCCGTGGCGCGTCGACATGCGCTTCACCGCTTCGCGCGCGCAGAGGAAGCTGCCGGTGACGTTAATCGCGAACATGCGCTCCAGGCGCGCCATGCTCATCTCGTCCACGCGCGCGGCGCGATCGACCACGCCTGCATTGTTGACGAGCACGGTTAGGCGCCCGAGCCGCCGATCCACCTCGGCAAATAGGCGCACGACGTCCGCTTCCACCGACACGTCGCCGGCGACGGCGATGCCGCCGATCTCGCGCGCGAGGGCGTCGCCCGCGCTGCGATCGCGCACGTAGTTGACGCACACCTTGTAGCCGCGCTCGGCGGCGAGCCGCGCCGTCGCTGCGCCGATGCCGCGGCTCGAGCCCGTGATGAGCATCACGCCGGCCATCAGCGCCCGCGCAGGAACAGCTTGTCGAGATCGGCCATCGTCAGCTGGTACCAGGTCGGCCGGCCATGGTTGCAGCTGCCCGAGCGCTCCGTTTCCTCCATCTCGCGCAACAGCGCATTCATCTCGGTGGTGCTGAGCGTGCGATGCGCGCGCACCGCCGCATGGCAGGCCATGGTGGCGAGGAGCTCGTTCTGCCGGCCGGCGAGCATCTGGCTCGCGCCGTACTCGTGGATTTCCTTGAGCAGGCTGCGCGCGAGACCGACGACGTCGCCGCTTGCCAGCAGCACGGGCGCGCTGCGTACGGTGAGCTCGTTGGGACCCGAGGCGACGATTTCGAGGCCGACGCGCTCGAGCGCCGCGCGATTTTCCTCGGCGGTGGCGACATCGAGCGCATCGGCCGAGAACACTGCCGGCACCAGCAGCCGCTGGCGCGCCACGTCGCCCGTGTCGAGCGCGCGCTTGAGCCGCTCCATGACGATGCGCTCATGCGCGGCATGCATGTCAACCAGCACGAGGCCCGCTTGGTTCTGCGCCAGGATATAGATGCCGTGGAGCTGGCCGAGCGCGAAGCCCAGCGGCGGTGCCTGCTCGGCCGCGGGCAGCGGCGCCGCCGCGGTCGCCATGAACGCTTGATAGGCGGCTGCCGGTTGAGCGAGTGCGAGCGCGGCTTGAATGCCCGTTTGAGAGACCGTGGCGTACGCCACCGGCGCCTGCGCCGCGCTCGGCGCGAGCGCACGCTCGAACGCATGGCGCACGAACTGGTGCACCGCGCGCGGGTCGCGGAAGCGCACCTCGATTTTCGCCGGATGCACGTTTACGTCGACCGCTCGCGGATCGAGATCGAGGAACAGGAGATACGCCGCCTGCCTGTCGCCATGCAGGAGCTCGGCATAGGCCTCGCGCACCGCGTGCGCCAGCACGCGATCGCGCACGTAGCGGCCGTTGACGAAGAAGTACTGGCAATCGGCGCGCGCCTGCGCCGCCTGCGGTGTGCCGGCAAGGCCGCGCAGCCGCATGCCGCCCGCCGCCGCCTCGATCGGCACGCTCGCTTCCGCCAGCTCGCGGCCGAGCACGGCGAGCGCGCGCTCGCGCAGCGACTCGCTGCGTAGATGCCGGCTGACCCGGCCGTTGTGCCGCAGCGAGAAGGCGATCTCCGGCCGCGCGAGCGCGATTCGCCGCAGCACTTCCTCGCAATGGCCGAACTCGGTCGGCTCGCTCTTCAGGAACTTGCGGCGCGCCGGCGTGTTGAAGTAGAGGTCCGCCACTGTCACGGTCGTGCCCGGCGCGCGCGCAGCGGGCTCCACTTCGCCGATCGTGCCGCCTTCGGCATGCAGAGCGCAGCCGTGCGGCGCGTCCTGACGACGCGTGGTGATGGCGACGCGCGCCACGGCGGCGATCGAGGCGAGCGCCTCGCCGCGAAAGCCCATGGTGGATACCGCTTCCAAATCCGAGAGGCTCGCGATCTTGCTGGTCGCGTGCCGCGCGAGCGCGAGCGGCAGCTCCTCGCGCGCGATGCCCCCGCCGTCGTCCTCGACCTGCACGCGGCGTACGCCGCCTTCGTCGAGCGCGACGTTGATCGCGCGGGCGCCGGCGTCGATGCTGTTCTCGAGCAGCTCCTTGAGCACCGAAGCGGGCCGCTCCACGACTTCGCCGGCGGCAATCTGGCTCACGAGGAGCTCGGGCAGCACGCGAATCGCGCTCACACGTGGAGTATATAGAATCGGCCGCGTGGATCTCATCGCCGCGCTGTGGGACCTCGCGGTCCATCTCGATCAGCATCTCGCGTCGTTCGTCGCCGAGCACGGCGCCTGGGTATACGCGTTGCTCTTCGCCATCGTGTTCTGCGAAACCGGGCTGGTCGTCACGCCGTTCCTGCCGGGCGACTCGCTGCTTTTCGTGGTCGGCGCGCTCGCGGCGGCGGGCGGCATGAATATCGGTTTGGTGATCGCAGTGCTGATCACGGCGGCGCTCTGCGGCGACAACTGCAATTACTGGATCGGCCGCTGGACCGGCACGCGCCTGCTGGGCCGCTGGATCAATCCGGTGTACCTGCAACGCACGCACGACTTCTACGAGCGCCACGGCGGCAAGACCATCGTGATCGCGCGCTTCATGCCCATCGTGCGTACCTACGTGCCGTTCGTGGCGGGCCTGGGCGCGATGCCCTACCTGCGCTACCTCGCCTTCTGCGTGGTGGGCGCGATCGCGTGGGTCGGCTCGATCTGCACCGCCGGTTACTTCTTCGGCAACATCCCCGCCGTGAAGAGCAACCTCACGCTCGTCATCATGGCGATCATCCTACTTTCCATCTCGCCGGGCGTGATCGCCTGGCTCAGGAGCCGCTCAGTTCAGCGCCAGGGGTGAGGTGCGGCGCGGCGGATGTTTCGCGGTGTAGTCGCGGATGCCGTCGAGGATGGCGCGCGCCAGACGGTCCTGGTAGCGCTCGTCGCTCAGGCGCTTCTCCTCCTGCGGATTGGAGATGAACGCCGTCTCGACGAGGATCGACGGCACGTTCGGCGCGGTGAGCACCGCGAAGCTTGCCTGCTCGACCCGGGCGCGATGCAGCGGGTTGACCTCGCCCAGGCGCTTCAGCACCAGGTCTCCCAGGCGCAGGCTGTAGTCGATCGTCCCGGTCTGCCAGAGATCGATGATCGTGCCCCTGACATAATCGTCCTTCGGCACGTTGCTCGCTCCGCCGATCAGGTCCGACGCGTTCTCGGTCTGCGCCAGCAGGCGGGCCGCTTCCGAGGTCGCACGCCGGTCGGAGAGCGCGTACACCGATGAGCCGCGGGCGTTCGACCGCACGAACGAGTCGGCATGGATCGATACCATGAGATCGGCGTTCACCGCGCGCGCTTTCCGAACCCGCTCGCGCAGCTCGAGGAAGTAGTCGCCGTCCCGGGTGAGGAGGGCGCGCATGTTGGGCTCGGCATCCACCAGGCGCTTCAGGCGGCGCGCGATCGCAAGCGTGACGTTCTTTTCCCGAGTCCCGTGCCGTCCCACGGCGCCCGGATCCTCGCCGCCGTGCCCGGCATCGATCACGATCGTGGCGAGGCGCGCGACTTTCGGCTGCTCGTTGCGCTCTTTGCGCATCTCATCGGTCCTGCGCGTCTCCTCGATCAGCGCCGCCAGCGGGTCGACCGGCACCGCGGGGTAGATGTCGAGCACGAGGCGATGGCCGTATTCGGCGATCGGCGTGAGCGTGAATATTTGCGGTTTCACCTCGGTCTTGAGGTCGAGCACGACCCGCACAACGCCCGGCCGGTTGCGCGCCGCGCGTACGCCCTTGATATACGGATCGTCGGCGACCACCTTGCCGTCGAGTTCGGCAAGCGCCGGCGTCATTTCGGTCTCGAGGTCGAGGACGAGGCGCTCGGGCTCCTTGACCGAAAAGACCTGGAACTTGACCTCGGCCTGCGATTCCAGCGTGAGCCGCGTGTAATCGCGCGCCGGCCAGATGCGGCTCGCGACGACCTGGGCTTCAGCGCTCGCTAGGAAGAAGAACGCGCTTGCCGCAGCGAGACGAGCCAGCCATCGCCCGCCGGCGAACACGAGCGCAGCTCGGCACGTCGCGCCGTGCCGTCGTAGTACAGCCGAACTGCCAGGTCCGGTGGCGGCAACAGATCGCCGGCGCGCTCCGGCCATTCGACGATGCACACGGCATCGGGTCGGAAGTACTCGCGCAGTCCCGAACTCAGCCATGCGTTCCGATCGGCGAATCGATAGAAATCAAAATGATACAAGTCTAAGCTCGAAATCGCATAAGGTTCAACCCAGGCATAGCTCGGACTCTTGATAGGCCCGGCAACGCCGAGCGAGCGCAGGAGCCCGCGTACCAGCGTGGTCTTGCCCGCGCCGAGCTCGCCGGAAAGATGCAATACCCGCCCCGGCGCGATGCCTGCCGCGAGCGCGGCGCCGAGTTGCGCCGTGGCATCGGTGTCGGGCAATTTAAGATCGACCGTCATGGATTACGCAGCACTTGCAAACCGCGTCCGCGACTGGGGCCACGAGCTTGGCTTCCAGGCCGTGGGCATCGCCGACGCGGATATCGCAGCCGCGGAGCCGCGGCTCCTCGAGTGGCTCGCGCAGGGCCGGCATGGCGAGATGGAGTATATGGCGCGGCATAGCGCGCTCCGCGCGCGGCCGGCGGAGCTCAAGCCGGGCACGCTGCGCGTCATCTCGTGCCGGCTCGATTACTACACCGGGGAGGAGGGCAGCGCGGAGGAGGGCATGGCGCAGATCTCGCGCTATGCCCGAGGCCGCGACTACCACAAGGTGCTCCGCGCGCGGCTGCAGCGGATGTGCGATCGCATCGAGGCCGAAGTCGGCTCCTTCGGTTACCGTGTGTTCACCGATTCCGCGCCGGTGATGGAAGTCGAGCTCGCCGTGCGCGCCGGCATCGGCTGGCGCGGCAAGCACACGCTGCTTCTGGACCGCATGGGCTCGTGGTTCTTCCTCGGCGAGGTCTACACCGACCTGCCCCTGCCGCCGGATGCGCCGGTCGAGGAGCATTGCGGCACCTGCCGCCGCTGCATCGACGTGTGCCCGACGCAGGCGATCGTTGCGCCTTACCAGCTCGACGCGCGCCGCTGCATCTCGTATCTCACGATCGAGCACAAGAGCGCCATCCCGGAGGAATTGCGGCCGCTGATTGGCAACCGCGTCTACGGCTGCGACGACTGCCAGCTTGTCTGCCCTTGGAACCGGTTTGCGCAGCCTACCGATGAAACCGACTTCCAGCCGCGCCACGGCCTTGATCGTGCCACGATGGTCGAGCTGTTCGGCTGGACGCAGGCGCAGTTCGACGAACGGCTCGCCGGCTCGCCGATCCGGCGCATCGGCTACGAGCGGTGGTTGCGCAACCTCGCGGTCGGCTTGGGCAACGCGCCGGGCACGCCGGAAGTCGTCGCGGCGCTCCGAGCCCGGGCTGACCATCCGTCCGCGCTGGTCAGGGAACACGTCCGATGGGCGCTCTCGCGCCATGAAGCGCTGGCTGCCTGACCGGCTGCTGCCCGGGTTCGAGACGCTCGAGCTCGCCTTTCCCGACGACTATGACGGCCCGGTCGTGGCAACGCTCGTGCGCCTGCCTACGGCGAACGCGGAGCGCGGGGCGGTGCTCTACATCCACGGCTTCAGCGACTACTTCTTCCAGCGCCACATGGCGGAGCGCTTCGCTGCCGAGGGTTACGGGTTCTACGCCCTCGACCTGCGCAAGTACGGGCGCTCGCTTCGTCCGCACCAGCACCCGAACTTCTGCAAGAGCCTCACCGAGTACTACGCCGACATCAGCGCGGCGCTGGAGGAGATCGGCTCGCGCGTGCTGCTCGCCGGGCATTCGATGGGCGGGCTCGTGTGCTCGCTCTACGCGCATGAGGGAGCGCATCGCGCGCGAGCCCAGGCGCTGTGGCTCAACAGCCCGTTCTTCGACTGGAATGCGCCTGAATGGCGCAAGCTGCAGCTGCGTCTCGCCATCGCGCTCGGACGCTATTGCCCGTTCATGAACGATCCGAAGGCGTTCCGCCCCGAGTACACGCGCGCGCTTCACAGCGAATGGGACTTCGACAGCGCGCTGAAGCCCGACTACGGCTTTCCGCTTTACTACGGCTGGCTCGGCGCCATCAGCGACGGCTTCGACAAGCTGCATCGCGGCCTCGCCATCGAATGCCCGGTGCTCGCGATGCATTCGGACCAGGCCGACGTGGTACTCGACTGGCGGCACATCGCACGCTGGTCACGCGGCCTCGGACCGAACGTCACGGTCCTCGCCTTCCCCGGCGGCTGGCACGACCTCGTGTGCTCGCCCGGGCAGATCCGCGACGAGCTGTTCAGCCAGCTTTTCGCGTGGGCTGAGCGAGCGGTGCTGTTGGGGCGGCGCCTGCCTGGACAGGTGCAAGCCGCAGGCTGAGGTAGCCGACGGCGGCGACCAGCGCCGCGAATAGAACGAGCGTCGCGACGCGCGAGGACTGGGCGAGAAATTGCAGCGTGCCGCTTTCCAACCCGACGAAGGCGAGGCCGAGCACCGGGATCACCGGCGCACCGCATCCCGTGACGCTGCACGCCCCGGTTGAGATGCCGAACAGCGTCGCCGCGGCTCCGGCGATACCGCCACGGCGCAGCGCCGGCGCGCTGTCGGCCGTGAGGTCCCGATAGCGCCGCCATAGCGCGAAGTAAAGGCCGAAGAGGGCAGAAACCAGCAGGATGCGCCCCAGGTCGGCAATATCGACCGCGAAACCCCATTCGGCACCTCCATATGTGCTGCCCGCCGAGAACCAGAACAGCGCAAGGTCGGGCAGCTTCCCAAGCTTCTCGCCGAGCGTCGCCTCATCGGAGGCGAGATATTCGGGCAGCCGTTTCAGCCACGGATTGAAAGTGAAGTAGTCGAGCGGTTTGCGCGCCGCGGAGAGGATAACCACTGGCGCAAGCACGTTGAGCGCAGCCACGGCGAGCGTCACCGCCGCGAAGACGCCGGCATGCGCGGCCAGTGCTGTCCACATCGCGCGCAGTACTCGCATGAAGGTTCATTTTACGGTGGTGACAATCGGCTGCGCGAGGATCCACAGGCTGAGCATCGTGTAGGCGACCATCAGCGCCGCGAAGGGATACTGGCTGAGGCGCGCGCGGCGCGGCTCGGAAAAGCGCGCGAGCGCCAGGCGGTGCGCGATGTACATGGCAAGCACGTGCCCGGCGACGATGACGATAACCGAGGTATACCAGGCGAAGCGCGCGCCGACGATGCCAGGCACGACCTGGTAGTGAGCGGTGCCGAAGAGATCCCAGCCGCGGCCGAGCGGATCGGAGGCGAGGGGAATCACCACCTGGCCCGCGACCAGCAGATAGGACAGGTAATGCGCGACGTGATACGCCAGCGCGATCGGCAGCAGCGTCGGCACGAACAGGCGCGCAAGCTCAACTGCCGACGCTTGGCCGGTGAGCCGCGCCATCAAGTCGCATACGCCGAAGATGACGAGCGCGAATACGCAAGGCGTCGCCAGCAACCCGAGCGTTGTCGCCACCGTCCAGTGCGCTTCGCTCACCGCCCAGAACCGCGTCTCGCGCAGGCCGTCGAACGTGACGATGGCGAGCATGACGACGACGAAGAACACCCCGGAGAGCGAAACTAGCCGGGGATCGAGCAGTCCCGCCGCCGGCGGGCGCAAGTACCAGCATCCCGCCCGCACTTCGCTCGGTGCGAGCCGCGAGAGGAAGCCGAAATAGACGCTGAAGGCTTCGCCGCGGGCAAGCCACGCGTCGCGACCGAAGACAAACATGCCGGCCCACGTCAGCGCGCAATAGGCGAGCGCCAGCCAGGCGATGTTGGCGGGCACGGCGTTGCCCTCCCAGACGATCTCGATCCAGCCGAACGCGAGCAGGAGCGCCGCTGCCGGCCACACGCCGACGGCGGCGGGAAGCGTGCGCCGCAAGCTGAAGTTGCCCGCCGGATAGAGCGCCTTCCACGGGTTGAGCACTGTCCAAAGATCGCCGAGCAGCGCGCAGAGATAGGTAAAGCCGATCCACCACGCGATCCACACGAACGCGGGAACCAGATTGCGGAAAGGATCCTGCGCGCCGAAGAGACCCGCCGCGATGAGAACGACGAACAGGAATACAGACATCGCGCGCAGCACATCGGGAGCGAGCGGAGGCACGCGGAGCAGCGCCCGGCGCGGGTACGGGAGCTCCGCACGGTGCCTTAGCGCGACTGCGAAAACGACGAACGAAAGCGCTACCGTGAGACCGGCCCCGGCCAGCCAGAAGCCGAGCGGCAGCGGCAAGTCGTAGCGCGTACGGAAAGCGTGCCCTGCCGCTGCACCAGGGACAAAGCCGAGTGCCGCGAGAAGACACTTTCGAATTGTTGCCCGCGGCACCACGCGATCGTAGCATGAGCCTCGACGTGAACTATCTGATGCTCGGAGCGGCGCTCGCGCTCATCGGCCCTGCGCATGCCGGCCACGAGTTCCCGTTCTATCCGTCGTTCTATCCGCAGGAGATCACCGTCGAGGCGCTCGACGCGCACGCCGCCGCGCAACGCCTCGCAAACGGCACGCTGCACGCCTATGCGGGCGAAATCGGGACGCCGCCGCAGGGCGCAAAGCTTGGCCGCGTCTCCAGTCTCGGCGCGTATGTCGTCGCTACTTTCGACCGACGCTTGCCGCAATTCGCCGAGCGCGCCGCGCGCTGCGCGGCGGCGCGCGGCATGAAGGAGGCGCTTCCTGCGGGCGCGGTCTGGCATCCGTACCCGGTGACTCCGTTTCACGCGGACTACCTGCACCATGCCGATCGCGCCGAGCCCGCACGCGCGGCTTCGGCGCCGCGGAAGGTCGAAGGCGCGAAGCTCGAGCTCATCGATGCAGGTGCGCTCGCGCGCGGCGCGGGCGCACGCTACAACGGCTGGTCCGCGCCGCCGTGGGCACGGCAGGGCTGGTTTCACGCGTACCGCTTGCTCGCTCCCGCAGTGAGTGATGCAGGCATCGATGAAACCTTGCGGCGCCTCATGCGCGGCGATTTCCGCAGTCTCGAAGAACGCATCGACCTCGAGCGCAAGCTGGTCGAGCTGCTGCAGGGCAGTTGCGAGCGCGTGGTGCTCGGCTACACCGTGCGGCACGAGCCCTACGGCGCGGATTATTCGCAGGGCGTGGAGAACGTCGGCTACGACGCGCTCGACGGAATCGCTTCGCCGATTTTTCCGCGCACGGTCAAGCTGCGCGACTTTCCCTGGAACGGCTGGCTCGACGTGGCCGCGCCAAAGCCGCCGTCGAGCGCGTGGAATCCCGTGCTCGGTGGCTTCGACGATGCCTTCGGCCGCCTCGTCTGGTCGGCGCTTTGCGATCCGGCGTTCCTGTCCTCGCCGCACGGCGCGGGCTGGATCGAGAACCGCGTAAGCGCGACCGTCGAGAAGAGCGACGGGCCGGTCGCTGTGCCGCAGGATGCGCTCTTTTCCCGGGGGAAGAGCGCCGCGCTGCGCATCGTCTATCGCGCGCGCAACTCGGCGTTCCACGATGGCACGCCGATGAGCGTCGCCGATCTGCTCTATGCCTATGCCGTCGCGCCGGCTCGCGAGCGCCTGAAAGGCGTGCGCCTGCTGCGCGTGGAGACCGAGACGCTCGCATTTGGCGAGGATAAGCTCAGCTATGAGGTGCCGGTGATCGAGGTGTACCTCGACGGCCCGGCAGACGCCGATGCCGTCGCGGCTGCGCCGCCGTGGACCACGCTGCCGTGGCATGCGCTCGCGCTGTACGAGGAAGCCGCGCGCCGAGGGTACTTCAAGCTTGCTGCGTTCGACCCGGTGCGCGACAGCGCCACGGTGCAGCGGCTCGCTACGCTCGCGCGCGAGCTGGAAGAGCGCGCCTATGTGCCGCCGGTGCTCAGATCTCAGGTGAATGCCCCGGAAGCGCGCGAGCGCTACCGGCGGCTGCGCGAATTCTATGCGGCGCACGGCCATTGGCTCGTGACGAATGGCCCGTATTTCCTCGACCGCTGGGACGGCAGCAAGGCGGTGCTTACTGTCTTTCGCGATCCCAGCTACCCGAAAGGCCTCGGCAGCTTCAACGAGTACGCGGTGCCGCTTAAAGCATATGTTACGCGCATCGAAAAACGCAGCTACGGGGCGGAAGCGCAGACCGAAACCGAATGGCTGGAGCGGCTCGGGCGCGAGGTGCGGGTGGTGCGCGGCTCGTTCGCGCAGCGGCTGGCCGAGCGGCTGACGGGCCCGGCCGCCGACCCTGTGCCGGTGTGCCACTACCTGCTTGTCGCCCGCGATGGTGCGGTGGCAAAGGCAGGCGCGGCCCCGGCGAGCGCGAGCGGGGTCTGCCGCCTCGAATTCGCGCGCAGCGCAGCGGCGCGCCTGGTGGTCGCGCCCGTGCTTAAGGACAACGTTGCGAACGCAGCGATCAAGATCGTCCCGGCGGAGTAAACTGGCCGCCGCCGTACGACAAGAGGAGGCATCATGGACAAGGACAGGATCGAGGAGCGTCGCGGCTTTCTTAAGGAGTTCGGCGCGACGCTGGGTGCTGCGGGTCTCGGCGCCACGGCACTCGCGCCCCTGAGCGCGCAGGCGGCGGTCAAGCCGAAGGGCAACATTCCCGACAAGCCGGTCAAGGTCGGGCACATCACGTTTATGACGGGTCCTGCCGAGCTGCTCGGCGGCCCGGGACAGCACGGCCACATCCTCGCGCAGGAGGAGATCAATGCGCAGGGCGGGCTGCTCGGCAAGCGCAAGATCGAGACGATTTTCGCCGACGAAGCCGCCGGCACCGACGGCAACGTGAAGGAGCTGCGGCGCATGAAGCTCTCGGAGGGAATCGATCTGTTCACCGGCGTGATCTCGAGCGGCAACACGCCGGCGCTCGGGCCGGTGGCGGAAGAGCTCAAGGTGCTCGCGCTCTTCAACGACGGCTGCACCGACTTTCTTTTCGACAAGGCGGTGCCGAACCCGAAGTACACCTTCCGGGTCACGAACATCCAGTCTGCCGACGGCGTCACGGCGGCGATCGGCGCGGCGACGCACTGGCCCAAGGTGCGGCGCATCGCATCGCTGCAGCCCGACTACAGCTACGGGCGCAACGTGTTCGAGCACTTCAGTCTCGCGCTCGGCAAGCTCCTGCCCGGCATCGAAGTGGTTTCAGAGTCCTGGCCGAAGCTCGGCACGACCGACTTCACCTCGCACATCACGAAGATCCTCTCGGTCAAGCCCGATCTGCTGATCGCCGGCGTGTGGGGCGGCGATTACGTCGCGTTCTACAAGCAGGCGCTGCGCTACGGCCTGTTCGACAAGATGAAGGTCGCCACGACGCTCGCCTTCGGCGGCTACCCGCATGCGATCGGCAAGGATCATCCCGAGGGCGTGCTCGCCGGCGTGCACGCGAACTATCACTTCCTCTATCCGCCCGGCGACCGCTGGCCGCTCAACAAGAGCTTCGTCGAGCGCTACTACAAGCGCTGGAAGGAGTATCCGAGCTTCGAGGCCGACGGCGCCTACACCGCGCTCTATCTCTACAAGCACGCCGTGGAGAAGGCGAACCAGCTCCTCGGCGGCTGGCCCGACGACGACGCGATCATCGCGATGCTGGAGGGCGCGGGAATCGATGCGCCGGCGGGCTACCTCTACATCCGCGCGGACAACCACCAGGGCTACAAGGACACGGTGACGGGCCTGAGCAAGAACCTGCCGGGCTACGATTTCCCGGTGTGGGACCCGGCGAGCATCGTCTCGATCCCGATCCGCTCGATCACCGCGCCGCCCAACTGGCCGAAGCCCGGCCAGGGGCATAACGAGTCCACGGCTGCCGCCGACTGGATCAAGAAGACTTGGCCGACCGCGAAAGCGGCGTGACGGCCTGACCTAGCCCCAGCTGGGGTCAGGTCTTGAATCGTGCATGGAGACGCACGGTTCAAGACCTGACCCCTTCGTGCGCAACAACAAAAAGCGATGGAAATCGTCGCACTGCAGGTTCTGAACTCACTGTTCTATGCCGCGGTGCTGTTCCTCATCGCCGCCGGGCTCTCGCTCATCTTCGGCGTTATGGGCATCGTCAACATGGCGCACGGCAGCTTCTACGCGCTCGGCGCCTACATCACTGCCTGGGCAGTGGCTGCGGCGGCGCCAGCGATTCCTGCGGCAGCGCTCTTTGTACTGCTGTTCGTCGGAGCGCTCGCCGTCGCGGCCATCGGCCTCGCGATCGAGCCGACGCTGATCCGTCCCTTCTACCGCCGGCCCGAGGAGTACCAGCTGCTCGTCACCTTCGGCCTGCTGCTGGTGCTCGAAGATCTCATCCGCCTGGTATGGGGCGGCACGCCGCGCACCGCGAGCACGCTCGTGGACTCGCTCGGGCTCATTCAGATCGGCGGGCTGCCTTATCCGGTCTACAACCTGGTGATGATCGGCGTGGGCGTCGCCGCCGCGGTCGCGCTTTGGGCGTTCATCTATCGCACGAAGTTCGGTGTCCTGCTGCGCGCGACTGCGCAGGACCGGCGCATGGCCGCAGCGCTCGGCATCAATGTCGAGCGTATCTACATCCTTGCCTTCGGTCTGGGGTGCTTCATGGCCGGCCTCGGGGGCGCCATCGTCGTGCCGACCCAGGCCGCGGTGCTCGGCATGGGCGTCGAGGTGCTGGTCATCGCCTTCGTCGTGGTGGTGATCGGCGGACTGGGCAGCCTCGAGGGCGCACTGGTCGGCGCACTCGTGGTGAGCGCGCTGCGCACGATCACCATCCAGTTCTGGGAGGAGTTTGAGCTTGCCGCGCTGTATCTCATCGCGGCGATCGTGCTGCTGATCCGGCCCACCGGCCTCTTCGGGAGGAAAGGGTGACTCGGCGCCAGCTCGGCGCTGCCGCGCTCGTGCTAATCGCACTCGCGCTCGTGCCGGTGCTGGCGAGCACCTATCAGACGCAGCTGCTCACCTATGGGCTGACGCTCGCGATCGCAGCGCTCGGTTTCAACCTGCTGCTCGGCTACACCGGGCTGCTCTCATTCGGGCACTCGGCCTATTTCGGCGCCGGCGCCTACGCGGTAGCGCTGATGATGCGCTACTCGGGCATTGCCTCGATGGAGCTCTTCATTCTCGGCGGCGTGCTCGCCTCGGCGGCGCTGGCGGCGCTGTTCGGCGTGGTGTGCGTGCGCCATACGCGGATCTTCTTCGCCATCCTGACGCTCGCGCTTTCGCAGGTGCTGTGGACGCTCGCCTACAAGTTCTTCTGGATCACCGGCGGCACCGACGGGCTGCGCGTGCCGTTCGCCAAGCTCACGCTGCTCGGCGGCCTGGTTGCTGAAGATGCGTTCGACAAGTTCATCAACGCCTATTACTACTACGTGCTCGCCGTGTTCTGCATATGCGTTGCGCTGATGTGGCTGATCGTGCACTCGCCCTTCGGCAAGACGCTGCAGGCGATCCGCGACAACGAGACGCGCGCGCGCTTTCTCGGCGTGCGCATCTGGCGCTACCGCTGGCTCGCGTTTCTGGTCTCGGGCATCTTCACCGGGCTCGCCGGCATCCTGTGGGTGCCGCTCAACGGCCTTACCACGCCCGACGCGCTCTACTGGCCGCAGTCGGGCAAGATCGTGTTCTTCGCCGTGCTCGGCGGGTTCCGCAACTTCACCGGGCCGATCGTCGGCGCCGTGATCTTCAACTACCTCGAGGTCTACGCCATCGCCGCCACCGAATACTGGCAGCTCGCGCTCGGCGTGGTCCTGATCATCCTGGTGACCTTCCTTCCCGCGGGCATCGTGGGCACGGCGCAGCGCCTGGCGGCGAGGTCCAGATGACTCTCTTGCGCACCGAGGCGCTGAAGAAGCACTTCGGGCAGACGCGCGCCGTCGACGGCGTGGATTTCAGCGTCAACCAGGGCGAGTTCCTGTCGCTGGTCGGCACCAACGGCGCGGGCAAGACCACGCTCGTCAACCTGATCAGCGCGTTCCTCGCGCCCGACAGCGGCCGGATCTTCATCGGCGATCGCGACATCACCACGGCGAGCGTGCACGAGCGCATCCGCGCGGGTATCGCGCGCAGCTTCCAGCTCGTGAATCTGTTCGACGACCTCACGGTGCTCGACAACGTGGCGCTCGCGATCTTCGCGCGCGAGCGCAAGACGCAGCGCATCCTCGCTGTCGCGGAGCGCGACGTGGCGGTGACGCGCGAAGCGACGGAGCTGC
>JACXTT010003115.1_pt1 | contig 25877 bp, 20 predicted proteins | sample 9270951 | NCBI WGS metagenome assembly JACXTT01 (sample SAMN15532306, study PRJNA645909) | rock metagenome | isolation source: weathered quartz diorite | place: Puerto Rico | collected 2017-06-21
GAGGTGGGGTCTCTCAGAACGCTCAGCTTCAGACAGAGCTTCGTATCGCACGGATGGCGGAGCAAAACCCCACCTCCGTCAGCCATACGGCTGACACCTCCTCCCGCAAGGGGAGGAGGGCTTCGCTCAGCCGGTGGCGGCAAGCGCCAGCCCAGGCGCGGCCGCGATCGGCAGATACAGCGTCGCCACCGTGCCGCGGCCCTTCTGGGATCCCAGGGTGAAGCCGCCGCCGGCCTGGGTCGCGAAGTCGGCGACGGAGGGCAGGCCAAGGCCGGTGCCGTCCTCGCGGGTCGTGAACAGGGGCTCCAGGGCCTGAGCCAGGGTCTCCGGCGACATGCCCTTGCCGGTGTCGCGCACGGTGAAGGCGGCGAAGGCCCCCGGCGCGACCCCCAGCGCCTGCGCCTCGGCCACGCCGATCTGTACGGCGCGGGCCTTCAGCACGACCTTGCCGCCGACCGGCGTCGCCTGGCCGGCGTTGAGGCAGAGGTTCAGCAGCGCGATCTCCAGCCCGACCGGATCGGCCAGGCAACGCATCGGCTCCGCAGGCGGCAGGACCTTCAGGCTGACGCCCTGCGGGATCGCCTGACGGACCAGCGGGCGAAGCCCCTCGAGCGCCTCGGCGCAGTCGATGAGCTCGTCGCCAGGCTCGCGGTCATGGGAGAGCGCCAGCAGGCGCTTCAGGAGTTCGGCGCCGCGCTCGGCGGCCTTCAGGCCCACGAGGGCGAGCTCCCGGTGGGCGCCTTCGCCAAGCTCCGCGGCCAGGGTCTCGCTGGTGTTGAGGATCACGCCCAGCAGATTGTTGAAATCGTGGGTGAGCACGCCCGCCATGCGGTGCAGGGCTTCCAGGCGCTCGCCCTGCGAACGCGGATCGAGCGCCGCGGGTTCAGCGGACATCGGACGCTCGGAAGGGCTTACGGGGGCACGCCATGGTCGAACGAATCAAGCCACATACACGCCACAATTGCACCCCGGCGCCACTACCTAGGTAGAATCCCCTAAATCGCCAAAACCTCAAGCGACTCCGGTGCTTAGGGTCATTCTCACGAGGTCCGAAAGGCTGTCGGCGCGCATCTTGGACATGACGTTGGCGCGGTAGATCTCAACCGTCCGTGGGCTGATCGCCAGGTTGGCGGCGATCACCTTGTTCGAGGCGCCCTGGATGATCAGGTCCAGCACCTGCCGTTCGCGCGCCGTCAGGCTGTCCAGCCGGCGCTGGATGCGGTGGCGCTGCGCGTTGGCGTCGACCGCGTCGTCGTTGTCTTCCAGGCAGGCGCGCACCAGCCGCAAGATCAGCTCGCTCTCGAACGGCTTTTCGATGAAGTCCGCCGCGCCCGCCTTCATCGCCTGCACCGCCACGGTCACGTCGGCGTGCCCGGTGATGACGATCACCGGCAGGATCGAACGCATGCCCTTGAGCGTCTTCAGCAGCTCCACCCCGTCCATGCCCGGCATCCGCACGTCGCTGATCACACAGCCGCGCGCGTCGGGGGTCAGGGCGGCGAGAAATTCGGAGGCGGAGGAAAACCCGCGTGGGTTGAGTCGTTCCGATCGCAACAACATCAACAACGAGTCCAAGGCGGCCTCGTCATCATCGACGACGAACACGGTCCGGTCGGCCGACGTCATCACTCTTTGCACCCGCCCGCGCCAAGACAAAACTGAACGCTGCGCCACCGAGCGGGCTGGGTTCGACCCAAATCCGCCCTCCATGGTTTTCCACTATAGCGCTACAAATCGAAAGGCCTAGCCCCATTCCTTCAGGCTTGGTGCTGGCAAGTGGCTGAAAGACGCGACCCATCACGCTGGGATCGACGCCCGGCCCGCTGTCTTCAACAGTGGTGACGAAATTCGCGTCTGCCTCGGGTCTTGTGGAGATTCGGATTTCTCTGTTCGGAAACTTGGCGACTGCATCGATGGCGTTGCGCACCAAGTTAACCACAAGCTGCTGAATCTGGATGCGGTCTGCGAGGACTATGTCTGGTCCATGGTGAAGGTTGTAAAACACCCTTGCCCCGGCGTCACGAACCATCAGACCGACGATGAAGTCGATTTCTCCCAAGATGGCGGACAGGCTTTCAGGCTTTTGCTCGGTGCCGCCGCGGGTCGCCAGGTCGCGCATGGTGCGGATGATTTCGCCAGCCCGGACGGCCTGATCGCCGGCCCGCGACACCGCGTCCAGAAGGTCGTCGTCGTCGATTTCCAGCTGCGCGATCAGGGTCCTGGCGGCGCGCATGTAGTTGGCGACAGCGGACAACGGCTGGTTGAGTTCGTGGGCCAGGACGGACGCCATCTCGCCCATCGAATTGAGGCTCCAGACCTGGGTCAGCTGGGCGCGCAGCTCGTCGCTGCGCCGCTCGGCCTCGCGCACCGTCGACAGATCGTGGATCACCCCGGTGAAGAACCGCTTGCCGCCCAGGCGCAGCTCGCCGACCCGCAGCTCCATGGGAAATTCCAGCCCGTCCTTGCGCAGTCCCGCCACCTGCCGCGCGCTGCCGATCACCCGGGCGGGTCCGCCGGCCAGGTAGCGCCCCATGTAGCTGTCGTGCGCCTCGGCGTAGTTGCGGGGCATCAGCATCTTGACGCTGCGCCCGATCACCTCGTCCCGCGACCAGCCGAACAGTACCTCGGCCGCATGGCTGAAGTTGAGCACCGTTCCGCGCTCGTCGATGGCGATGGTCGGATCGACCACGGTGTCGAGGCTGGAGCGCAGGATCGCCTCGTATTCCTCGCGCTGCGCGCTCAGCAGCCGCTGGCGGCCCCAGGCCTGGCGCAGGCGCTCGCCGGCGAAGCTCACCGCGGCGCCCAGGATCAGGAACGCCGCCGTCCGCGCCATCCGCTCCGGCTCGGCGATCCCGGCGCTGGTGTCGGCCAGATAGGCGCCGGCGCCCAGGATCAGGGTCGCCGTGACGCCCGAGCCACCGCCGCCCAGCCCGACGCACAGCACGAGCGCGGGCAGGCAGAACATGTAGACGGAGTGGGCGAGGGCGGGGCCGAGCGCGATATGCGCCGCCAGCGCCGCGACCGAGGCCAGCAGGGCCAGGAACTGGCCCAGGAAGAACCGCCGCACCGGATGGCGCCCGTCGGTCGGCGACGTCATGTAGGCGGCCCAGGGTCTGGTCATCTATCTCAAGTCGCGCGGGCCCAATTTACCCCAGGCCCCGAAACCCCCAGGCCATAGTGCGCCTGCTGGGCGGTCGAGCAATCCGTAGAACTACTTAGCGTCGCAGTCATCTCCGCCGCCACTCTTCCGCGCGCCTCGCAGCATCAGCCGAGCCCTTGAGATTGCCCGCCGATTCCCCCTCTATCAGGCTCAGGCAATCCGGGGACTTTTTAGGCCATGAAACTGCGTGCGATGGCGGCCCTGCTGGCGGGAGCGTTCCTTATGGCTGGTCCAAAGACCCTAGCGGCGTCCACCGACCCCTACGTCTATATGGAAGAGGCCGAGGGGGCGAAGGCGCTGGACTTCGCCCGCGCCGAGAACGCCCGCTCGCTGCCGCAGCTGCAGAACGATCCGCGCTACGCGAGCCTCTACGCCGACGCCCAGAAGATCGTCACCGCCAAGGACCGCATCCCAGGCGTCGATTTCGCCGGCGACGGGACACTGCGCGATTTCTGGCAGGACGCCGACCACGTCCGCGGGATCTGGCGCAGCACGCAGCTCGCCAGCTACCGCACGGCAAACCCGGTCTGGACGACGATCCTCGACGTGGACGCCCTGGCCAAGGCGGAGGGCAAGAACTGGGTGTTCAAGGGCGCGAACTGCCTGAAGCCCGACGAGCGCTATTGCCTGGTGTCGCTGTCGAACGGCGGCAAGGACGCCGTGGAGGTCCGCGAGTTCGATCTCAATACGCGCCAGTTCGTGGCCGGTGGCTTCCACCTGCCGGAAGGCAAGCATCGGGTCTCCTGGATCGACCACGACACCCTGGCCGTCGCCACCGACTGGACCCCCGACGAGGTCACGGCGTCCGGCTATCCCTATGTGGTCAAGCTCGTGAAGCGCGGCGAGCCGCTGTCGGCGGCCACCGAGGTCTATCGCGGCGATCGCAAGGATGTCGCCGTCTCCACCGCCGTGTTGCGCGAACCAGACGGCAAGGTCGCCGCCCTGGTGATCCAGCGTGCGCTCGACTTCTTCAACACCGAGCACCTGCTGGTGACCCCCAAGGGGCCGGTGAAGCTGGCCCTGCCGACCAAGTCGACCATCCAGGCCTATGTGGACGGCAAGGTGATCGTCACCTTGGAACAGGACTGGCCGGAGAAGACGCTGAAACAGGGCGACCTGCTGGCCTTCGATCTCGCCGCGCTCAAGGCCAATCCCGCCGATCTCGCCGCCACCCTGATCCTGCGGCCCAGCGCCAGCCAGGCGATCGAGGAGGTGGCGTCCACCAGGAGCCGCCTGGTGGTCACCGTGCTCGACGACGTGAAGGGCCAGATCCGCAGCTTCAAGCCCGGCCCCAAGGGCTGGACCTCGACGACGCTCGCCCTGCCCAAGGACTCCACCCTGGCCATCGCCTCGACGGGCGACACCGATGAGCGGATGATCGTCAACGTCACCAGCTTCCTGACGCCGTCCAGTCAATGGTTCGTCGACGCCGCGGCCGGCAAGCCGGAGCAGCTCAAATCCCTGCCGGCCCGCTTCGACGCCTCGAAGAGCGTGGTCGAGCAGTTCTGGGCGACCTCGAAAGACGGCACCAAGGTCCCGTACTTCGTGGTGCGGCCCAAGGACCTGAAGTTCGACGGAACCGCGCCGACCCTGCTCACCGCCTATGGCGGCTTTCAGCTCAGCCAGACGCCCAGCTATGCGGCGACGGCCGGCAAGCTGTGGCTGGAGAAGGGCGGGGTCTATGTCCTCGCCAACATCCGTGGCGGCGGCGAGTTCGGCCCGCGCTGGCACAACGCCGGGCTGAAGCTGAATCGCATGCGGGTCTACGACGATTTCTTCGCGGTCAGCCGCGACCTGATCGCGCGGAAGATCACCAGCCCGAAGAAGCTCGGCATCGAGGGCGGCTCCAACGGCGGCCTGCTGATGGGCGTGGCGCTCACCCAGCATCCGGAGCTCTACAACGCCATCGTCATCCAGGTGCCGCTGTTCGACATGATCGCCTACACCCACATCGGGGCTGGCGCGTCCTGGGTGGGCGAGTACGGCGACCCGGCGATCCCGGCGGAGCGCGCGGTGATCGACACCTATTCGCCTTATCAGCTGCTGGCGCCGAACAAGCCCTATCCGCGGGTATTCATCGAGACCTCGACCAAGGACGACCGGGTCCACCCGGCGCATGCCCGCAAGGCCGCCGCCCGGCTGAAGGAATACGGCTACGACTACCTCTATTACGAGAACATCGATGGCGGCCACGCGGCCAGCGCTAACCTCAACGAGCGCGCCATGCGCATCGCGCTGGAATACACCTACCTGGCCCAGCGCCTGATGAACTGAACGGGCCAGAACCGGGAGGGCGCGGCAAACTGTTGCGCAAAAGCCGCGGCGCGCGGGCGTTCTCGCCGCCGCCGGAAGGCTCCGCGTCGTGGGTGCGTCCCGTCATCAGAATTCCGCGCCGGAATCTGACCGATCGGCCAGTGATCGGCGGCCGGAGGTCTCGGGGCGGAGAACGGTCTATGTCGTCACCAAGATCGCGAACGATCGATCGTTCCATCCATGCTTGCATCTGCGGCTCAAAGACTGAACGTCAGAGCCGAGGTCGCCGGGCAGACCCTGATCTACATCTTCCAAATACCTGATCGGAAAACCCTTCCGCCGCGCGCGGAAGCAAATTCGTGCCGTCACGGCGCGGTCAAAACCTAGCATCGCCCTACCGGCATTGGGGGTGTTCGGCGGCGTTTCGGCGCCTGCGCTCCCGAGCCTCAACTGGAGAGGGTGCGGCGGTGCGCGGATGCGCGCCCCCGCTGGAGGACTTTGACCTTGCATAAGAATGTCCTGCGGGAGCGCCTGCTGGCCTCCTCGATGATCTGCGGTGCGGCGCTGATGGCGCTGTCCGCGACCCCGGCCGCGGCCGCCGCGGCGACCGCCGCCGCCGACAACTCGGAAGTCTCGGAAATCGTCGTCACCGGTTCGCGGATCCCGCAGCCGAACCTCTCCAGCGTCAGCCCGATCCAGGTGGTCACCGACCAGGAGTTCAAGCTCCAGGGCAAGACCGACGTGGTCGACCTGATCAACACTCTGCCGCAGAACTTTCAGAACCCGCGCGCTGACTTCTCGGGCACGTCCAACCCGCTGACGTCGGCCGGCGGCGTGGCCACCGCCGACCTGCGCGGCCTGGGACCGCAGCGCACCCTGGTGCTGGTGGACGGGCGCCGTCTCGGCATCGGCGACGCCTCGACGCTGAACCCCAATCCCGCGCCGGACCTGAACCAGATCCCGGCCCAGCTCGTCGACCGCGTCGAGGTGCTGACCGGCGGGGCCTCGGCGACCTACGGCTCCGACGCCGTGGCGGGCGTCGTCAACTTCATCATGAAGCACAACTTCCAGGGCGTTCAGATCGACGCCCAGACCGGCATTTCCCAGCACAGCCAGAACAATCAGGACAACGTCCAGGGCCTGAACCGCGCCCAGGGCTTCCCGCTGCCCAAGGGCGACGTCTGGGACGGCCGCTCGCGCGATCTGTCGCTGACGCTGGGGACCAACGGCGCCGACGACAAGGCCAACGTCACGATCTACCTGAACTACCACCGCCAGGAGCCGGTCGCGCAGTCGACCCGCGACTTCTCCACCTGCCAGGTGCGCGTGCGCGCCAACACCACCCCGTTCTGCAACGGCTCGGTGAACTCCAACCAGTTCTTCGAGGCGGTGGGCTCAGGCCCCGGCGTCAACAACAACAACGGCTTCACCGTCATCGGAAGCAACTTCGTCGACTACTCCACGGCGCCCAACACCGGCAGCCCCGGGCTGATCTTCAACTCCAGCCCGTTCCAGTACCTGCAGCACGACGACACCCGCTATTCGGCGGGGCTCTATTCGCACTACGACTTCTCGAAGAACCTCAGCCTCTACGGCGACTTCTCGTTCATGAACGACCGGGCGAACACCTCGGTGGCGCCGTCCGGCCTGTTCGAAGGCTCCGGCCCGTCGCCGAACGGCGGCTTCCTGGTGAACTGCAACAACCCGCTGCTCAGCGCGCAACAGGCCAACACCCTGTGCTCCGCGGCGGATATCGCGTCAGGCGCCAACACTGACCTGGTGATCGGCCGCCGCAACCAGGAGGGCGGCCCGCGCAACAGCTATTACGAACATCAGAACTATCGCGCGGTGGTCGGAATTCGTGGCGACGTGCCGGACATCGACGGCTGGACCTATGACGCCTTCGCTTCCTACTATTACACCTCGCTGTTCCAATCGAACACGAACTACCTGTCCAACAGCCGCATCCAGAACGCGCTGCAGGTGGTCAATGTGAACGGCACGCCGACCTGCATCGCCAAGGTCAACGGCGCCTCGCCCACCTGCGTGCCCTACAACATCTTCACCCAGGGTGGCGTCACGCCGGCGGCGGTCAACTATCTGAATTCCTACGGAACTTCCTATGGTACGGTGGAGGAGACCATCGTCCAGGCCAACATCACGGGCGACCTCAGCAAGTACGGCCTGAAGTCGCCCTGGGCCAATGACGGCATCGGCGTGGCCGGCGGCATCGAAGACCGGCGCCAGACCTACAAGTACTCGCCCGACCAGGCTGAGCTTTCCAACGACCTGGGCGGCTTCGGCGGTGCGGGCACGGCGATCAACGCGAGCCTGGGCGTGACCGAGGCCTACGCCGAGGCGCGGGTCCCGATCGCCCAGGACCAGCCGCTCATCAAGGACCTCACCCTCGACGTCGGTTACCGCTATTCCGACTATTCCACCAAGGTCACCGCCGACACCTACAAGGTCGGCCTGCAGTGGGCGCCCACTGACGACATCCGCTTCCGCGTCTCGTTCAACCGCGCCATTCGCGCCCCGAACATCGTCGAGCTCTACAACCCGCAGGCCGTCACCAACACCTCGACGGTCTCGGTCGATCCCTGCGCCCCGTCGAACGCCGGCCCGGCTTCGGCGACGCTGGAGCAGTGCATGCGCACCGGCGTCACCGCGGCGCAGTACGGCAACGGCAGCACCACCGACCGCATCATCCAGTGCCCCGCCGGCCAGTGCGCGGTGCTGCAGGGCGGCAATCCGAAGCTGACGCCGGAGCGGGCCAAGACCTATTCGGTGGGCTTCACCTTCACGCCTACCTTCATCAAGGGCCTTACCGGCAGCCTCGACTACTTCGACATCCGCCAGGAGAACGTGATCGGCACCATTCCGCTCACCCTGACGCTCAACAACTGCCTGAACACGGGCAATCCGGTGTTCTGCCAGGGCGTGGTGCGCAATCCCTCCGGCATCCTGTTCGGCACCTCGACGGTGGGCGGCGGCTATATCGTGGGCACCAACGTCAACACCGGTGCGGCTGAGACCAGCGGCGTCGACGTTCAGGCCGCCTACAGCCTGCCGCTCGCCAACCTGGGGGTCCCGGAAGGCTACGGCCGCCTGCAGTTCAACCTGGTGGGCACCGAGGCGCTGAAGACGACCACCACGCCGATCCCGGGCGCGCACACCTACGACTGCGTCGGTCTGTTCGGGCCGACCTGCCTGGCGCCCAATCCGAAGTGGCGGCACACGTTCCGCCTGTCCTGGGATGCGCCGCACGACCTGCTGCTGTCCGCCCAATGGCGCTACATCGGCTCCACCGAGTACGAGAAGAACACCTCGGACCCGACGCTCTCCAACGGCAAGCACGACAGCTTCGACGCCAAGCTGGCGGCGGTCAGCTACCTGGACCTGTCGGGCATCTGGAAGGCGACGTCCTACCTGACGATCCGCGCGGGCGTGAACAACGTCTTCGATAAGGACCCGCAGATCCTCGACTCCTCGATCGTGGCGGCGGGCCTGCCCAACGCCTACCCGACCTACGACTTCCTGGGCCGGCAGATGTTCGTGGGCTTCACGGCCAGCTTCTGATCCAGCAACCCGATCGGAACAGGGGCGGCGGAGCGATCCGTCGCCCCTTCTCTTTGCGGTCTAGAATTCCAGCTGCGTTCGGCTCTTCAGGCAGCGCAGGGTGAAGGTCGACTTGAACGACTTGATGCTCTCGTCGGCGATCAGCACGTCGCAGGCGAAGCGGTGGTAGTCCTCCATGTCGGCGACGGCGATCAACGCCACGAAGTCGGCCTCGCCGGAAATCGAGTAGCACTGCATCACCTGCGCCAGGCGTTGCATCTTGGTCTCGAAGGCGAGCCGCTGCGGCTCGTTCAACCGCTCCATCACGATCTCGACCAGCACCGTCAGCGGCCAGGCCGAGCGGCGCTGGTCCACCTGGGCGGCCTCGCGCTGGATCAGCTTGGAGTCGCGCAGCCGCTGGATGCGCCGGTAGCAGGCCGAGGACGACAGGCCGACAAGCTCGGCGATGTCGCCGACGGGCCGGCTGGAATCCTGCTGCAGCTCGCTCAACAGGCGCCGGTCGATGTCGTCAATTGTAAGCACATCAGACTGCGTCATGTTCATGTCGTGAAATGTCGCTTCGGTTGCGGTTGTTGACGCGAAATTGTCCTGCTCGGTCCCGTAAGTTTGGCAAAAACCGGCGCTGCATCTGAATACAAGTTTTCTGTATGTTCAGCGTTGCTCTCAGCTTTTCTTCGCACCCGGCCCCACTTGCAACCATAGCTGCAAGTGAGTGTCCGAAAAGGTCGCTATTGTGGCGGTAAGGCCCCCATCCTTGCGCGCCATCGCCGCCTTCGAGGCGGCCGCGCGGCACGGCACGTTCCGCGAGGCGGCGCGCGAGCTCAACCTGACCGACAGCGCCGTCGGCCACGCGATCCGGGGGTTGGAGGAACGTCTCGGCCAATGTCTGTTCCGCCGTGAGCGCGGCGGCCTGCGGCTGACCGCGGAGGGCAGGGCGCTGTCCGCCCGTGTCACCGTCGGCCTGTCGCTACTGGCTGAAGCCTTCGACACCCAGGGCCGCCGGCCCCGCGCGCGGCTGGTGGTCTCGGTCATGCCCGCCTTCGCCGAGCGGTTCCTGAGCGCGCGCCTGCTGCGCTTTTGGGAGGCCTCTCCGGACACCCACATCGACCTGCGCGCCAGCGCTGAACTCGTCGACCTCGGCGGCTCCGACGTCGACGTCTGCATCCGCTACGGCATGGGCCGTTGGGCCGGCGTGCGCGCCGAACTGCTGACTGCCTCGCCGCTGATCGCGGTCGCCAGTCCCCGCTACCGCGGCGGCGACCTGCCGAGGACCGCCAAGGACCTGGCGCGCTGCGACCTGCTGGAAGAACGCCACACCTCCTGGCGGCCGGTCTGGGGCGGCGGAGAGTGGCCCGCGGAGGCCCGCCGTCGGCTGAAGGTCGACGATATGGCCACGGCGCTGGGCGCGGCGCAGGGCGCGCTGGGCGTGGCGCTCGCCCCGTGGATCGTGGTGGCCGACGATCTGGCCGCCGGACGCCTGGTGCAGGTGACCTCGATCAGCGTGGCCTCGCCGTATGGCTTCTGGCTCGCCTGGAAGAACAGCTCCAACAAGCAGGCCGCCGTCGCCAGCTTCGCCAACTGGCTGCAGGGCGAGGTCGCCGAGCTCTGCCCGCAAGCCCTGCCGCAGGTGGCCTGAGGTGGGCGCCCGCAGCGTCCTGCGCAGCCTCAGCGACGGCGCCCTGGTGCTGGGCGGCGGGGACGCCGCCGACCGGCGCCTGGTGATCCCCGACGCCGAGCCGCCCGCCACCGCCAACGCCGCCGCCAGCCTGCTGCTGGTCGATCCGGACCCTGGGGCCTTCCAGGCCTGCCAGGCGGTGCTGGGCGGACAGGGCTATGCGCTGGCCCACGCCCCCGATCTGGCCGCCGCCCGCGCGCGGCTGCAGGCCGCCGCCTTCGATCTGGTGATCCTCGAACTCGACCTGCCCAACGAGGATGGCCTGGCCTTCTGCCGCGAGATCGCCGGCCGGGCGGGCGCCGCACGCATCCTGATCCACAGCCGCCGCGCCCAGTCGATCGACCGGGTCGCGGGCCTGGAGTTCGGGGCCGACGACTACATCGACAAGGCCTGCCATCCCGTGGAGGTCCTGGCCCGCGTCCGCGCTCTGCTGCGCCGGGGCGCCCCGCCGGCGCCCGAGCTGCCGGAAGGCTCGCGAGCCTATGTCTTCGACCGCTGGCGCTATGACGCCGGCAACGGCGCGCTCACCGCCCCTCAGGGCGGCTCGGCCTGGCTCTCCGCCGCGGAACAGGCCTTGCTCGGCGTGTTCCTCGATCATCCGCGCGAACTGCTCACCCGCGCGCGCATCGAGGAGATCCTGTTCGGCCAGGCCCAACAGCTCTCCGGCCGGGTGATTGACGTGCGCGTGGTGCGCCTGCGCCGCGCCTTCGAGGCCTGTGTCGTCGGCGGCGGCGACCTGATCCGCACGGTCCGCGGGGCGGGCTACCTGCTGCGCGCGTCCGTCAGCCACCGGCCCGACGCGGCCTGAGCGGCGCTGGGTGGTGATCAGGGTCTTGGGAAGGTTGGAGGCCTGACCGAGAATCGAACTCGGGTGCACGGATTTGCAGTCCGCTGCGTCACCACTCCGCCATCAGGCCGCCGGAAGGCGCGGATGGCTAACAGAAGCGTCGGGCTGGGGCAACGCCCGCGATTGCCTTGCCGGGCAGGGCAGACCTATAAGCCGCCCGACATCTTCCTCGCGCTTCCCAAGGACCTCGCAATGGCCGACCTCGCCGCCGCCCGGGTGAACATGGTGGAAAGCCAGGTGCGCACCAACGACGTCACCGACCTGCGCATCCATGACGCCATGCGCGCGATAGACCGCGCCGCCCTGCTGCCGCCGGCCAAGGCCTACATGGCCTATGCCGACATGGAGGCCGAGTACGCGCCGGGCCGTTCGCTGCTGAAGCCCCGCGACCTGGGCAAGCTGCTGCAGGCCCTGCGGCCCATGCCGGGCGAGCGGGTTCTGGCCATCGCCGCCCCCTATGCCGCAGCCGTGCTCGAGCACATGGGTCTGGCGGTGGTTCGCGCCGACGGTGACGATCTGACGCAACTGCCGCCGGGAGCGCCCTTCGACCTCATCGTCTGCGAAGGCGCCGTGGGCCGCGCCCCGGCCGCGTGGCTCGCCGCCCTGGCGCTCAAGGGCCGCCTGGGCGTCGTGGAGCGCGACGGCCCGGTGGGCAAGGCCTGCGTTTTCCTGCGCGCTGAGGACGGCGTTGGCCGACGAGAGGTTTTTGACGCGACTCCCCCCATACTCACCGGTCTGGCGGCGCAACACGGTTTCGCCTTCGAATAGCCTGCGAGGCCCGTCAGCGACGTTTCGGATGCAAGTCGGGCAGTGAAAAAAGCTTAAGGTGACGCGGCCTAGGTCTTGGCGCCAAGGGTCGGCATATAGAACAAGTTGTCTCGCCGAGATCGGGGATTAGGAATGTCGAAGAGCCTTCGCGGACACCTGTTGGCCGCGATCTTTAGTGTCGGCGCCGCCGGCGGCGTCGCGGCGTCCGCCCATGCCGAGACCCTGGCTGACGCCATCGCGCTGGCCTACGACAGCAACCCCACCTTGCAGGCGCAGCGCGCGACCCAGCGAGTGCTGGACGAGACCTGGCTGCAGGCCCGCACGGGCTGGCGCCCGCAGCTCACCTTCCAAAGCTCGGCCACCTACACCGAATTCCGCACGCCCGCCGCCGCGCGCGGCACCCTGATCGACACCAACGGCGATGGCATTCCGGACACGCGCGCGCCGGCCGTGGGCTCCGGAATCAGCCACACCGAGACGGGCAACGCCGGGATCAGCCTGACGCAGCCCATCTGGACCGGCGGGCGCACCGCCGCCGCCGTCTCGGCCGCCGAGGCCGATATCCTCTCCGGCCGCGAGAACCTGCGCCGCGTCGAGGCCCAGGTGATGCTCACCGTCGTCCAGGCCTACGTGGACGTGCGGCGCGACCAGGAAGGCGTGCGCATCCGCCAGGAGAACGTCAACGTCCTGCAAAAGCAGCTCGAGGAGTCCAAGGCCCGCTTCGACGTGGGCGAGTTGACGCGCACCGACGTCGCCCAGTCGGAGGCCCGCTTGCGCGCCGCCCAGGCCCTGCAGCAGAGCGCCGTCGCCCAGCTGGCCATCAGCCGCGCCAACTACGCCGCCGTGGTCGGCCAGAACCCCGGCGAACTGCAGGCCGAGCCGTCGCTGGCGTTCCTGCTGCCCACCAGCGCCGATGACGCCTTCTCGGTGGCCGAGAAGAACAGCCCGCAGCTTCGCGCCCAGCAGTTCGCCGAACAGGCCAGCCGCGCCCGCGTGGCCGCCGCCCGTGCGGAACGGATGCCGACCATCTCGGTGCGCGGCACCCTGGGCTACGTCGGCTCGGCGCAGCCGATCGACGCGGGCCGCTATTCGCGCGACGTGCAGGGCACCGCGGTGGTGTCCGTGCCGATCTTCACCGGCGGCCTGACCTCCTCGCGCATCCGCCAGTCGGTGGAGCGCAACAACACCGATCGCATCAACATCGAGACCCAGCGCCGCGCGGTGCTGCAGGCGATCACCTCGGCCTGGAACCAGCTGATCGCGGCGCGCGCCAACATCGATTCCACCGACGAGGCGGTCCGCGCCGCGGCCATCGCCGCCGAGGGCACCCGCCAGGAGCAGCAGCTCGGCCTGCGCACCACGCTCGACGTGCTGAACGCCGAGCAGGAGCTGCGCAACGACGAACTCTCCGCCACCGCCGCCAAGCACGATGAGTACCTGGCCGCGGCCAGCGTGCTCTCGTCCATGGGCCGCCTAGAGGCTCGCGACCTGATCCCGGCCGTCACCCAGTATGATCCCAAGCGCAACTACCGGAAGCTGCGCTTCGCCCTGGGCTACGTGCCGTGGGAAGAGCCGATCGCGGTGATCGACCGCGTCGTCGCCCTGCCGCCCATTCCGATGGCTGCGGACCGGCCCGCGGAGAAGGCGATTTCCCCCGGCCTGCAGCCCGCGCCTGCGACCACAAGCGCAACTGCCAAGACACCGGCAAAGAAGTAGAGTTCTAACGAAGCCTCCCCTTCGGCCGAAAATGGTCTAGGCTGGGTTGTAACGGATTCAATTCTTCGCTCGGCGGCGGCCCATGTCGGAACAGACCTCTCAAGAACCCACCATGGAGGAGATCCTCGCCTCCATCAGGCGGATCATCTCCGAAGACGACGCGCCGGCGGAAGAAGGCGCCGAGGCCGCCCCCGCGGCGGAAGAGGCTGTCGAGGCGGCGGCGGAGCCCGCGCCCGAGCCGGAACCCGAACCTGAACCCGTCGCCGCTGAGCCGGAGCCTGTAGAGGCCGCCGCGCCGGAGCCGGAACCCGAACCCGTTCATGAGGAAGAGGCTCTCGAGTTGACCGAAAAGGTTGAGACCCACGGCGATCTCGATGTGATGCCCGCCGCAGAGCCTGCCGCGCCGGAGCCGGTCGAGGCGCTGGTCAGCGAGCGCGTCGCCACCGCCGCCGCCTCGTCGTTCGGCGCGCTTTCGGCGGCCATCGCCATGCCCAAGGGCGACCGCACCCTCGAGGACGTCGTCCGCGAGCTGCTCCGCCCGCTGCTGCAGCAGTGGCTCGATGACAACCTGCCGGCCATCGTCCAGCAGTCCGTCGAGGCCGAAGTCGAACGCATCGCCCGCGGTCGAGTACGCTAACACCGCCCATCCCCGCGAAAGCGGGGACCCAGGTGTTTTCTGTTGTTGAGCTAGCTGCTCGCACCGCCTCGCAAGCCTGCGCCGGAAACGCAAAAAGCCTGGGTCTCCGCTTTCGCGGGGATGAGCGGACCTGTAGTTGAACCCGCTCAACCAGAATTCCGAGATGCTCGAGAAAACCTTCGATCCCCAATCCGCCGAACCGCGCCTCTACGCCGCCTGGGAGGCCTCGGGCGGATTCGCGCCCACGGACGACCCGGCCGCCGAGCCGTTCTCGATCGTCATCCCGCCGCCCAACGTCACCGGCCAGCTGCACATCGGCCACGCGCTGAACAATACCCTGCAGGACGTGCTGATCCGCTTCGAGCGGATGCGGGGCAAGGCGGCGCTCTGGCTGCCCGGCACCGACCACGCCGGCATCGCCACCCAGATGGTGGTGGAGCGCCAGCTCGCCGAGGCCGGCAACCAGTCGCGCCGCGACATGGGCCGCGACGACTTCGTGGCCAAGGTCTGGGAGTGGAAGGCCAAGTCCGGCGGGGCGATCGTCAATCAGCTCAAGCGCATGGGCGCGTCCTGTGACTGGAGCCGCGAGCGCTTCACCCTGGATGAGGGCCTCTCGGCGGCGGTTCGCAAGGTCTTTGTGACCCTTTACAAGCAAAAGCTCATCTATCGCGACAAGCGGCTGGTGAACTGGGACCCGCACTTTCAGACCGCCATCTCCGACCTGGAGGTCGAGCAGCGCGAGGTGGACGGGCACTACTGGCACTTCGCCTATCCGCTGGAGGACGGCTCCGGCGAGATCGTCGTCGCCACGACGCGGCCGGAGACCATGCTGGGCGACACGGCGGTGGCCGTTCACCCGAGCGACGAACGCTACAAGGCCCTGGTCGGCAAGGCCGTGCGCCTGCCCATCGTCAACCGCCCGATTCCGATCATCGCCGACGAATATCCAGACCCCACAAAGGGCTCCGGCGCGGTGAAGATCACGCCCGCCCACGACTTCAACGACTTCCAGGTCGGCAAGCGTCACAGCCTGCCGATGATCAACATCTTCGACGACTTCGCGAAGCTGAACGACAACGTGCCGCCCGAGTATCGCGGCCTGGATCGGTTCGCGGCGCGCAAGAAGGTGGTCGAGGCGTTCGAAGCCCTAGGCCTGCTGCGGGAGATCGAGAAGACCCGCCACACCGTCCCACACGGCGACCGCTCCGGCGTGGTTGTTGAGCCCTACCTGACGGACCAGTGGTACGTGAACGCCGAGGTGCTGGCCAAGCCGGCCATCAAGGCCATCGAGGACGGGTCGACCGTCTTCGTGCCCAAGGCCTGGGAGAAGACCTACTTCGAGTGGATGCGGAACATCCAACCCTGGTGCATCTCGCGCCAGCTGTGGTGGGGTCACCGCATCCCCGCCTGGTTCGGACCCGACGGGAAGATCTTTGTCGCCGAGACCGAGGCTGAGGCGAAAAGCCAGGCCCGCGAGCTCTACGGCCGCGACGAGCCGCTGCGCCAGGACGAGGACGTGCTGGACACCTGGTTCTCCTCGGCGCTCTGGCCGTTCTCGACGCTGGGATGGCCGGAGAAGACCGAAGACCTGCGCCGCTTCTACCCGACCCACACCCTGGTCACCGGCTTCGACATCATCTTCTTCTGGGTCGCCCGCATGATGATGCAGGGCATCCACTTCATGGACGGGCAGGTCCCGTTCAAGCGCATCTTCATCAACGCCCTGGTCCGCGACGCGGAGGGCAAGAAGATGAGCAAATCCAAGGGCAACGTCATGGACCCCCTGGAGCTGGTGGACGACTACGGCGCCGACGCCCTGCGCTTCACGCTCACCGCCATGTCGGGGCAGGCGCGCGACATCAAACTCAGCCGCCAGCGCATCGAGGGCTACCGCAACTTCGGCACCAAGCTGTGGAACGCCACGCGCTTTTGCCAGATGAACGGCTGCGCCCGCGCCGAGGGCTTCGACCCGGCCGCGGTGAAGACCCCGCTCAACCGCTGGATCGTCGGCGAGACCACGCGGACCGCCCAGGCGGTGACCACGGCGCTGGACGGCTGCGGCTTCGACGAGGCGGCCAACGGCCTCTACCGCTTCATCTGGAACCAGTTCTGCGACTGGTACGTGGAGCTCGCCAAGCCGCTGCTGAACGGCGCCGACGCCGCCGCCAAGGCGGAGACCCAAGCCACTGCCGCCTGGGTGCTGGATGTCATGTGCAAGCTGCTGCACCCGGTGATGCCGTTCCTTACGGAGGAGCTGTGGGGCCAGACGGCCGATCTCGGCGCGCCCCGCGACCACAAGGGCTTGCTGATGGTCGCGCGCTGGCCAGACCTGCCGTCCAGCCTGATCGACCCGGCGGCTGACGCCGAGATCGGCCTGATCGTCGAGACCATCTCCGAGGGCCGCTCGGTCCGCCAGGAGCTGAACGTCCCGGCCTCGGCCAAGCCGGCGCTGCTGGTGGTGGAGACCACGCCCGCCCAACGCGCCATCATTGAGGCCAGCGCGCCGCTGATCGCCCAGCTCCTGCGGGTCTCCGAGGTGACGTTCACCGACGCCGCGCCGGACGGCTCGATCCCCTTCGTGGTCGAGGGCGCAACCTTCGCCCTACCGGTGGCCGAGTTCATCGACCTCGCCGCCGAACGCGCGCGCCTGACCAAGGAGGTCGCCAGCCTGACCGGCGAGATCGCCAAGCTGTCGGGCAAGCTCAACAACGCCGACTTTGTCGCCCGCGCGCCGGAGGAGGTGGTCGAGGAGAACCGCGAGCGCCTGGCCGAGGCGCAGGACGCCAAGGCCAAGCTCGAAAGCGCGCTCGCCCGCCTGAACGCGGTCGGCTAGCGGCGGCTCGGGAATACGCGATACTGCGCCCCAACAACGGGCAGGGGAGCAGGATCATGGGCGGGCGGCGTTTCGCAGTTCTCGGGTGGGCCGCGGCGGCCCTGTCGGCGATGGCCTCGGCGGCCGGCGCGCAGCCGGCGCCCACCGTGGCCGGGGTTCAGAGCCTGTTCCTGCTGAGCGACGCCAAATCCCGCTCGATCGGGCCGGAGAACCTGACCGGTGAACCCGGTCAGGGCGCGCGCACGCAGCTCAAGGACGGCAGCGCCAAATACGCCGCCAAGGACCTGGGGACCGGCTGGAAGGTCAATCCCTACATCGTCATCGCGCCGGGCAAGACCTTCACGCTCGGCGACGCCAAGGGCCCGGGCGTGATCAACCACATCTGGATGACGCTGGGCGGCGGCGCGGAGAACCGCTCGGCGATCCTGAGGATCTACTGGGACGGCGAGGCCACGCCCTCGGTGGAGACCCCGGCGGGCGACTTCTTCGCCGCCGGCTGGGCGCGCGGCAGCGAGCCGGTGATCGACTCGGCGGTGGTGGCAGTCAATCCGGGCAGCGGCTTCAACAGCTTCTGGCAGATGCCGTTCCGCAAGACCGCGCGCCTGACCATGGAGAACCGCAGCACGAAGCCGCTGACCATCTACTACCAGATCGATTTCTCGCAGACCGCGGTGCCGTCCAACGCCGGCTACTTCCACGCCCAGTTCCGGATGGGCAAGGCCGACCCGGCGGCCGGCGCCTACACCCTGCTCGACGGCGTGAAGGGCCGGGGCCAGTACGTCGGCACCTACCTGCGCCACCGCGCGCTCAGCCCGGGCTGGTGGGGCGAGGGCGAGGTGAAGTTCTACATGGACGGCGACAAGGACTTCCCGACCATCGCCGGCACCGGCGAGGAGGACTACTTCCTCGGCTCCTATTCGTTCATCAAGCGCGACGCCAAGGGGGCCTACGTGGAGACCTCCTACTCCTCGGCTTACGCCGGCTTCCTGGCGACCCAGGCGCGCAACATCGACGCCGACTACTTCAAGGCCGATGGTGACCGCCGCTATGGCGAGTACCGCTGGCACATCATGGATCCGGTGCGCTTCCAGCGCGACCTGAAGGTCAGCATCCAGAACATCGGCTGGAAGGGCGCCTCGCTCGCCAAGATCATCGGCGACGGCACCTACCTGCCGCTGCAGGACGATCTGTCGTCGGTGGCCTACTGGTACCAGGCCGAGCCCCACGCGCCGTTCCCGGCCTTGCCGAGCGACGCGGCCCTGGCCGATCCGCCGAAGCCGTGAGCGTGCCCCAGATCATCGCCGGCGCGTGCGGCTATGGCGTCTGGCCGGCCAACTCCATCGAGGGTGCGCGGGCCTGCAACGCCGCGCCGATCGACGGCCTCGAGATCGACGTCCACCTGACGGCCGACGGCCATGTGGTCGCCCACCACGACTACCGTGTCGCCGCCGACGGCAGCCGCCTGAACGGACAGTGGCTGGACGCGCCCGGGCCGCTGCTGCGCGACAGCCCGCTGGAGGCGTTGCGCGCCTACGACCTGGGGCGTGAACGGCCGGGATCGCCCGCGGCGCTGCGCCATCCGAACGTGGCGGGATTGGATGGGGTGGTCATGCCGACCCTGCCGGAACTGCTGGCGGTGTTGGCTGAGGCGCCTGGGCCGCGCCGCAAGCTGTTCGTCGAGATCAAGACCGACCCCGCCGACTATCGCGAGTCCGCCGATCCCGTGGCCCTGCTGGACGCCGTGCTGCGAGACCTGGCCGCCGCCGATCGGCTGGGGGACAGCAAGATCATCGCCTTCGACTGGGCGGTGCTGCGCGACCTGAAGGCCAAACAGCCGGCCATGCCCACCGCACACCTGACCGTGCCGGCCGCGATGCACGCCAAGATCCGCCGCCTGTCGAACGGCGATTCCCCGTGGAACGACGGCTGCGATCCGCGCCATTTCGACGGGTCGGAGCTACGCGCCATCGTCGCGCACGGCGGGCAGGAGTGGTCGCCGCACATCTCCGACGTGACCACCGAGCGGGTCGCCGAAGCCCACGACCTGGGCCTGGTGGTCGGCGTCTGGGGCGTCGCCAGCGCCGAGCAGATCGCCGCCATGACGGCGCTAGGCGTCGAAGCCCTGACCGTCTCGGGCCCCGCCTGGGGCCGATAGGGTCTGGCCACCGCGGCGCGCCTGGGAGAGGGTTCGGCCATCCGATCAAGGAGGCGACGATGGCGAAATTCCTGGCGCTCTACATGGGGACCGTTGGCGGCGGTCCGCCCACCGACCTCGACGAAGCCACCATCGCCAAGGGCATGGCCGCCTGGGGCGGCTGGATGGGCGAGCACGCCGCGCAGATCGTCGACACCGGCGGCCCGCTCGGCAAGACCAAGAAGACCTCGGCGTCCGGCGTCGCGGACATCCGCAACGCGGTCAGCGGCTACGTGATCGTCGAGGCTCCGTCGCACGAGGCCGCCGCCGCCATGTTCAAGAACCACCCGAGCTTCTCGATCTTCCCGGGCGAGGCCGTGGAGATCATGGAGGTCCTGCCGATCCCCGGAAGCTAGGGCAGGCTGTCAGGCGCGCACGCCGTCCAGCAGCAGATCGACCTGCAACGCGGCGACCCCCTCGAGGTCCAGCGGCCCGTCTGGCCGGAACCAGTGGGTCGACCAGTTCAGCGACCCGAACAGGGCGTTCAGCGCCAAGGTCGGATGGGCGATGGCCAGCGTCCCGTCGTCCTGGCCCTGCGCGATGGCCGCCAGGATCAGGCCGTTCGCCTGACGCGCGCGGCTCGCGATATCGCGCCGGGTCTGCGGTCCGATGGCGTCTGAGTTGGAGAACAGCAGCTGGGTCCCCGGGTCCGAGTTCACCCGCACCGCATAGCCCAGCATCATGGCGCGCAGCTTCTCGTAGCCGCTGGCCTCGCGCCCGGCGATCTCGCCCAGGAAGGCGATCATCATCTCCTGCGAGCGCGCCACCACCTCGACGAACAGCGCCTCCTTGTTCCCGACGTAGTGGTAGAGGGTCGGCTTGGTGATGTTCAGCGTGTCGGCGAGCTCGGCCAGCGACATGCCGTCGTAGCCCTTGCGGCCCATCAGCGCCGCCGCCGCGTTCAGCACCGCCTCGCGCTTCACCGGAAAGTCCCGGCCCCGCCCGCGCCGCGCCTTGCCGCCGGTCCAGGGTGACGGCGCCGTCTCGGCCTCGCTCACCATGCGGTTTCTCCCCGGGCGGCGCACTCCAGACCGCCATCGGCGTAGAGCACCTGGCCGGTCATCAGGTTGCTCTCGGTCCCGGCGCACCAGCCGATCAGCGCCGCCAGGTCTTCAGGCCGACCGGGCCGGACCGAGGGCAGGGGCACGCGGGCCATCATTTCCGCCCGGGCCGTCGGGTCGTTGAGAATCCACGCCGCCGCCGGCGTGTCGAAGACGCCGGGCGCGATCACGTTCAACGGGATGCCCGCGCCGGCCCAGTCGGCTCCTCCAGCGACCCGGCGGACCCAGCGGTTGAGCGCGGCCTTGGCGCTGCCATAGAGGTTGAGACCCGCCGCCGGATCTTCCAGCGCCTTCGCCGTTGCCGCTGTGGCGGCGGCTTCATCCAGCGACAGGCAGGCGGCGACCAGATCGGGGTCGCCCCCGCCCAGCGAGCTGATCGACGACACCGCCACGGCGCGCGGCGCGTCGCTGGTCGCCAGCAGCGGACGCAGGCCCTCGAGGGTCGCCACCGCGCCGAAGAAGTTCAGGGACAGCATGGTCCTGGGCGGCCCGCCGCCGGCGTTGGCGACGATGGCGTCGATGCGGCCGCCGGAGAGCGCCGTCACGCCTGCGACCATGGCCGCGCGGCCCTCGGCGGTCGCCAGGTCGCCAGTGACCTCGGCGTCGGCCAGATCGCAGCCGATCACCTGCTCGCCCCGGGCCCGCAGCCAGGCCACCGTGGCGGCCCCGATGCCGGACGCCGAGCCTGTCACCACGCAGACGCGCCCGGTCATTGGGGATCCGCCAGGGCCGGGCCGATGCGACGGCGCGCGAACCAGATGGTCCAGAGGGTCAGCAGGCCGAGCGCGCCGTAGCCGACGATCGGATTGACGATCAGGAATAGCTTGATCGACAGGATGAACACCAGGGCCGCGGCCAGGGCGCATTCGGCCACCATTCCGAAGCCCCAGGCGAGCGTCATGGTCATCATCGCGCCCCGGAACGCGCCGTCGTCGCGCTGGGCGGCGAGGCGGGCGGCTTTCTGCGGCGAGGTGCGCATGAGGGTGGCGCGCGCGGTGTAGTAGATCAGCGGCCGCCCGATCGCCGCCGAGCCCAGGAACACCAGGCCCAGCAGTCCGACCACCAGGGTCTCGCGCAGCTGCAGGAACTTCACGCCCCCGCCGCCGATGAACCCGAGCAGGGAGAGCACGATGCCGGTCAGCACCAGCATCGAGACAGCATCGACCTTCCGCTTGCGGGCGAACTCGAAGATCGACCAGGCGATCGGCGGCCCCGACGAGATCATCAACGCGCCGGCGTCCCCCCAGCGCGCCTTGCCCAGGGCGTAGATCGCGAAGGGCAGGGCGATGTTCACCACCACCTCCACCACGACAGTACCCACCATCCGCCACCGCGCCTCGCCGGCCGCCGCTGCCGTTTCAGGCATCTCAAACATCCTTCGTTGGTCTTCGGTCGATCAAAATATACCGACCGGTCGGGATAGATGCAAGAGCCGGCCTTGGCCGAGACAATCCGTAGTTAACCGCTGTCTGCGATGCTCCCGGACACGGGGGAACATGATGCTGTTGAGCTTTTTCGATAGCGGCCTGGACGAGATGGCGGCCGGCGCGCGGGCCTCGACGGTCGCAAGACTGGTCGCGACCTTCGGCGTGGCGCTGATTTCGCTGGCGTTTCTGCCGTGGCAGATCGCCGCGGGCTGGTTCGCCCTGACGGCGGCGATCGACCTCATCAGCTGGTCCGTTACCCGCGAGCAGTTCCTCGGCCGGCCGGTCACCATGGGCGTGCGCCTGCAGCACGTCGCCTGCCTGGTGGGCGGCATGTCCCTGTGGGTGGCGCTGGGCGTGGCGTTCTGGGCTGCCGGCACGGCGGCCGGCGCGATCTGCGGCGGCGTGGTCTGGATGGCCGTGATGGGCTTCGCCCAGGTCTACGCCTACCAGTCCCGCGCCGGCTATGTGCTGGCGGGCGTCGCGCCCGCCGCCGCCATGCTGATCACCCCGCTGGCGATCCACAATCGCGCCGTGGTGGATACCCTGCCGGTCTGGCTCATGCTGGCGGTCAGCGTCGGCTTCGCCGTCTCCAGCGCGCGCCAGACCATGGCGGCGCGCCGCCGCTACGAGCGGGCGACCCAGGACCTGCGGGAGAGCGAGCAGAGCTACCGCCTGCTGGCCGACAACGTCACCGACGTGATCTCGCTGGAGTCCGCCGACCACAAGCGGCTCTACGTCTCCCCGTCCATCGAGCGGATTTTGCGCTTCTCACCCGGCGAGCTGCTGGTGACGCCGAACTACACCTACATGCATCCCGACGACTCCGGTCCGGTCCGCGCGTTCATCGAGACCGTGACCGAGCAGAGCGGGCCGCAGACCACCGAATACCGGGTGTTCGCCAAGGATGGTGCGACGATCTGGGCCGAGACCACCTTCTCGCGGGTCAACGACGGCAGCGGCCGCCTGCTGGCCGTGTCCCGCGACGTCACCAGCCGCAAGGCCTTGGAGGCTGAGCTGAAGGACGCGCTGGCCCGCTCCGAAGCCGCCGCCGCCGCCAAGTCCGACTTCCTCGCCAACATGACCCACGAGCTGCGCACGCCGCTGACCGCGATCCTCGGGTTCGCCGGCGTCCTGCGCCACTCCGCCTCGCTCTCCGCCATCGACGCGCGCCACGCCGGCCTGATCCACGACGCCAGCCAGACTCTGCTGGGCGTGGTCGGCGACGTGCTGGACTATTCCAAGCTGGAAGCCGGTGCTTTCGAGCTCGACCCAGAGCCTTTCGATCCGGTCGCCACGGCGCGCGGCGCCGCGGCCATCGTCGCCGAGCAGGCCGCCGCCAAGGGCCTGGAGCTGACCGCCTGGATCGACGACACGACGCCGGCCCTGATCGGCGATGCGCCGCGCCTGCGCCAGGTTCTGCTGAACTTCCTCTCCAACGCCATCAAGTTCACCCGCGAGGGCCGAGTGGAAGTCGCCCTGACCCATTGGATCGAGCGCGGCCGCTGCAGCCTGCGCATCGAGGTCCGCGACAGCGGCATCGGCATCGACGCCGACCACATCGCCACCCTGTTCAACCGTTTCACGCAGGCCGACGCCTCGGTCTCGCGCCGGTTCGGCGGCACGGGCCTGGGCCTGGCGATCTCCAAGCAGATCATCGAGGCCATGAACGGCAAGATCGGCGCGGACAGCGTGGTGGGGAAGGGCTCCACCTTCTGGCTCGAGGTCGAGCTCCCGCTGGCGCAGGACTGGACCGCCAACGCCGAGCCGGAGGCCGCCGGCGTCAGCCTGGAGCGCCCGATCCGCTGCCTGGTGGTCGAGGACAATGCGGTCAACCGCGAGCTGATCACCACCCTGCTCAGCCCCTTCGACATCGAGATCGACACCGCCTGCGACGGCGCCGAGGCCGTCGAGGCCGTGCACCGCCAGTCCTACGACGTGATCCTGATGGACATGCAGATGCCGGTGATGGACGGCCTGGCCGCCACGCGCCGCATCCGCGCCATGGACGACCCCGCCGCCGCCCGCACCCCGATCATCGCCATGACCGCCAACGTCCTGCCCGAACATGTGGAGCGCTGCCGCGAGGCCGGCATGGACGACCACATCGGCAAGCCGATCAACCTGAGCCACCTGCTGGCCGCGCTGGAGCGCTGGACCGCGCCCCAGGCGGAGGAGCCCGCGAACGAACAGCGCGCGGGCGCAGGCGAGGGCGCCGCCTGACCGCTCGGAATTACACTCGAGTTCGACTAGGTCGTAGCCGTCGGCGCCTGTCGAAAATTTAATGCTCCCATAGGTTTACGCCGACCGGCGGATGACCCACCCTGCCGCTGCAAAATTGTATCAAGGCCAGGGAGGGTTCGATGCGCGCCCGCACGTTTCGCGTAGCTGTGGCTGGTGCTCTCGCGTCCGCGTTTGCCTTCGCCGCCGCGGCCGCCGCCGAGCAGCCGATCCACTGGAAGGTGGAGGCGGTGCCGACCTTCAGCCCGGACGTCGTCCAGTTCACGCTGACGGGCCAGCTCGGCAACAGCTACAACGAACTCTCCAGCCCGGCCTCGCTGAACACCCTGGTGGGGCTGACCGTCGACCAACTCCACAGCAGCCGTCAGCAGCCGGTGGCTTTCCACGTCCAGCGCGACGCCGGCGAGTTCGCTTGCACCGGGACCGCCCAGGGGCGCCTGGCCTCCGGCGACTGCACCTTCAGCGGCCGTCAGTCCTTCGCCCAGCTCCTGCAATCGCGTGGCGTGGGCCAGGCCCAGACCGCCGACCTGCAACGCATGAGCATGTTCAACGTCGGCGCCGACTACGTCGATGAACTGCACCGCCTGCACTACGTCACCCCGACGGTCGAGGAGCTGGCCCGCGCCGGCGAGCACGGCGTCAGCCTGAAGTTCATCCGCGACATGGCGTTGGCCGGCTTCCCGCTCTCCGACATTGACGGCCTGATCGCCGCCCGCGACCACGGCGTCGACCCGGACTTCGTCAAGGCGGTGAGGGTCGCCGGCTATGCGCTGGCCGCCGCCGACCTGGTCAAGCTGCGCGACCACGGCGTCTCCAGCGAGTTCATGGCCGGGGTGAAGAAGACCCTCTACCGCGAGCTGCCCGCCGACGACCTGACGCGCCTGCGCGACCACGGCGTCTCGGCCGACTGGCTGGCCGGGTTGCAGAAGGCCGGCTACGGCCAGCTCTCCGTCGATCAGCTCGTCGACCTGCGCGACCGCGGGGTCTCGGCGGACTATATCGCGGCGCTGCATCAGGCGGGCTACCGGACGCTCACGCCGACGGACATCGTCCTGCTGCGCGACCATGGCGTAACCGCCGGGTTCGTGAGCGAAGTCGTGGCCACGGGCTATGGCGACCTGACGGTCTCCGAGCTCGCGCGCCTACGCGACCGCGGCATCTCCGGCCATGACCTGCGCAAAGCCGCGGCCCTCGGCCGCAAGCTCAGCGCCGACGACATCATCCGCCTGCGCGACTCCGGCATCATCTAGGTGTCGGCCGCGCCGGGCGGGGCACGATGTTCCCCGCTCATCGCGCAATCCCGCACGCCTATCGCCGGTTTCATTTGAAACCCGCGCCATCCTGGCCATTGTGACCGCCTGAGGCGGGGAGATTCTGCGCATGCGTAAGGCGATGTTGGCGGCGGTGGCCGCGATGGTGCTGTCGGTTGGCCTGGCGTCGACCGCGCCCGCGGCCTGGGCCGACGATCCGCCGAAGGCCGCCGACAAGG
>JACXTT010003116.1_pt1 | contig 25872 bp, 19 predicted proteins | sample 9270951 | NCBI WGS metagenome assembly JACXTT01 (sample SAMN15532306, study PRJNA645909) | rock metagenome | isolation source: weathered quartz diorite | place: Puerto Rico | collected 2017-06-21
TTCGTGGTGATAATGGTGGTGCGGTTATCGTTATAGCGAGTGTTGAGGATGAGGCTTACCGTATCCCACACCCATTCGCTCGGCCGCACGGCTCCGAGTTCGTCCAGCACCAGCACTTCCGCATCGAAGACCGGCTTCAGCAAGCCGAGTTCCGTGGTTTGTACAGAGGCGTTGTAGGAATTCTGAATCTCCTTGAGCAATTCCCGGTAGTCGTAGAACAGGCAGGCAATGCCCTTTTCGCGGATGAGGGCCTTGGCGATGCCGACCGCCAGATGCGTTTTCCCCGTTCCAATGGTGCCGACCAGCAGCAGCCCAGTCTTGTCCACGGGATACTCTTCCACAAACCGGCACGCGGCCATGCGGGCGGGCGCGAGATTCAGTTGCGATCCCTCAAATTCATAGTTCGAGAGTTCGCAATGTTCGTATCGTTTGGGGATGCGCGCCGCCGCGAACATGGCGTCGGCACGAGCGCGCAGCTGGCAATCGCAGCGCGTGACGCCGCGCTCGGGCGCATCCGGGACAGCTCTCCATCCCGAACCCGCGCACAAGGGACAGACTTCAGTGACTGCTCTCATGGGTCTCTTCTTTTACTCTGCACCGAACAACGCCTCGACCGCAACTCGAATGCACGTTCTGCCTGTGTACATCCTGTGGAGCCGTAGAAACGGTTGTGGAGAACACAGGAAAACAATGTGCCGCGTTGACGAGGCAGGTTCGACGATGGGCCGAAACGCGGCGTCTGGCACGTGTTTGCCATTGACAATCCACGATTAGGGTAGAGAATGGCTCCCGCGTCACCAAAACAGGCGCTTAACTTCCCCGGCGCCTGTTGCGGGAAGCGAAACACTTAGTCAGGAGAGAGCATGAACAAAGCTGATCTCGTTGACCGGATCGCCGGAGCCTGCAACATTTCCAAAGCGCAGGCAACGACCGCGATCGATACCGCCGTGGACAGCGTTACTGCTGCCCTCAAGAAAGGGGACCGGGTAGCCTTGATCGGTTTCGGTACGTTCTCCGTCTCGCAGCGCAAGGCTCGCAATGGCCGGAACCCGCAAACGGGAGCGACCATCAAGATTGCCGCTCGCCGAGTCGCCAAATTCACACCTGGAAACGAACTCAAGAAGGCAGTCAACAAAGGGAAATAGGGCCAGGCAATTTCGCTCGTCGCAGACGGCAGGGGGTCGGCCCTGCCGTTTTGCTTTCAGTGGGCAGGGTGCAGCTTGGAGCTGGCAGGGAAGCCCAGGCTGTGACGTTTCCTGACATCTGCCGGCTGCGACCTCCCTTGCTGAATCCTTCCTAACTCCTGTAGAATCTAATGATTCAAAAGGGGATCTGAACCGATATGAAGCCTGCCATCCATCCCAACTATCATGAAGTGCGGGTGCACTGCGCTTGTGGAAATGCTTTCGTCACGCGCTCGGCACACCGCGGCGACATCAACGTGGAAATCTGCTCAGCGTGTCACCCATTCTTTACCGGCAAGCAGAAACTGCTGGACACCGCTGGCCGCATCGAGCGCTTCCGCCGCAAATATGCCAAAAGCGACACTGCTAAAGCGGATGCGGCTAAGGCTGAAACAGCCAAGAGATAGCTTGTATGGGACGGGCAAGAGTGCCCGTTCCACACCACATCAAGATCAGGCCCTCGCTGCGGCGGGGGCTTTTGGTTTTGCGCTACGTCTAGAATAGATACGTGCACAAGTTCTGGGACAACTCGGCCAAGGCCGCGGGCGAGGACGCCCAATCCACACTGGCACAGGCTCGGGCATTCCCCACCAACCTTCAGATCGGAAGCGTCGCGATCTCTCCTGCCACCGTGCTCGCTCCCATGGCCGGCGTCACCGACACCGTCTTCCGCCGTTTCATCAAGAACCTCGGCGGATGCGGGCTGATCATGACCGAGTTCACGTCAGCCGATGGCGTGCTGCGTGACCAGCGGGTCCGCGGGCGGTATCTGCATTTCTACGAGGACGAGCATCCCATTTCGGCCCAACTCTTCGGTAGTGATCCGCAAGTGCTGAGCGATGCGGCGCGCCTGGTCGAAGACCTCGGTTTTGACTTGATCGATTTGAACCTCGGTTGTCCGGCGAAGAAAGTCGTCAAGTGTAACGGCGGATCGGGCCTGCTGCGCGACCTGCCGCTGATCCGCGAGATCTTCGAGTCGGTACGGGCAGCCGTGAAGATTCCCTTCACCGTAAAGTTCCGCGCCGGATGGAATGATGACGAGATCGTCTGCGTGGACCTGGCCCGCCTCGCCGAAGACTGCGGTCTGTGCGCTGTCGCGCTCCATGCCCGCACTCGCGAACAAGGCTATCGCGGAAATGCGCGTTGGGAGTGGATCGCGTCGGTGAAGCGCGCGGTGAAGATACCCGTGATCGGCAACGGCGATATCCGCTCGCCCGAAGACGCCTGCGCCATGGTCGCGCAGACCGGTTGCGATGCCGTGATGATCGGCAGAATGGCTCCGGCGAATCCGTGGATCTTCCGGCAGATCGAGCAGTATGTAGAGTCCGGTTCGTATGCGCAGCCCACCGAAGCCGACCGCTATAAGATGAGCCGCACCTATTTCCAGATGCTGCTCGAAGAAGAGATGCCTGGTTCCGAAGGCAAGATGAAGCAATTCGCCTCGTGGTTCACGCACGGCGTGCCGGGCGGAGCGGCGCTGCGGAAGGCGATTTACGAGGCGAGGAGCGGGACGGAAATCCTAGGGAGTGTCGAACAGTTTTTCGAGGCCAAGCTTCAACCACAGGCCACGTAGGGACAACCGAGGGCAGCTGTCCTACCCGAGCGTTGCCAGCAGCAGTTTCCCCTTCTCCCCCTTCCCCACATACCCCCACGGTGTAGTCGGATCGTGCGTAAACACCGTCAGCCATCTTTCGGGAATCGCCTGGGCGTAATACTGCTTACGGCTTTCGATGGTTTGCAGGGGATAAAGGTCGAAGGCCATCCCCCAGGTTATGTCGAGGTGCGCGCTGGTTGGGATCAGGTCGGAGATGTAGCAGGCCGTCTGGCCTCCGCTTCTCGCGATTACGGCTTGCATGTGGGCGGTGTGGCCGGGAAAGGTTTTCACCGAAATGCCGGGGACGATTTCCTCCCCTCCCTTGAGCAGAGTCATCTGGCCGGTTTCGACCAGCGGGTCGTAGTTTCCGGAGATGAAGCTGATAGCGTCGCGTTCGCTGGGACGGCGAGCGTATTGCCATTCTCCCTCGGGCGCGTAATATTTCGCGCGCGGGAAGGTTGGGAATGTCTTGCCGTCTTTGTGGATGGTGTTCCATCCGCAATGATCGAAGTGAAGGTGAGTGTTAATGACGATGTCGATATCTTCGGGAGCGACCCCGGCAGCACGCAGGTTCTGCAGCAGCTTGGCAGGCTGAGTGTAGATCCGCACCATCTTTTCAGAGAGCTTGTTTCCAACCCCGGTCTCGATCAGGATGTTTTTCTTTCCGGTGCGGACCAGCAGCGAGTTGAGCCCGGCGGCAACGCGATTCTGTTCGTCAGACGCTACTTTCTTCGACCACAAGCTCTTCGGTACGACGCCGAAGAAGCCGCCGCCATCGAGCGGGTAGATGCCGTCGGAGACGACGGTGAGTTCGAAATCGCCGAGGGTTGTGCGATGAATCAGCATTTGGCACTTAGCATTTGGCCCTAGCTTGCTGCCCGCTAGCGAATAGCCGCATTGGCCAAGTGCTATTTCAACTCCTTATTCCAGAAGTCTTCCATCATGTGGAACAAATGCGAGCGTGCTTCCGGTCCGGAAATGCCGTGCGTCTTGTTCGGATAAAGCATTAGCCGGAACGGCTTGCCGGCTTTGATCAGCGCATCGGTCATCTGGACGGTGTTCTGGAAATGCACATTGTCGTCGCTGGTACCGTGCACCAGGAAGAGCGACCCGCGCAGATTGCCGGCGGCACTGACGATTGAATCGTCGTAGCCCTTCGCGTTGTCTTTGGGCAATCCCATGTAGCGCTCGGTGTAGATCGAATCGTAGTTGCGCTGGCTGGTAACTGGCGCCACGGAAATTCCAGCCTTGAAGCGGCCGGAATGGGTGAGCGCGTAAAGCGTCATGGAGCCGCCGTTCGACCATCCCCAGATGGCGACGCGCGCGGGATCGAGTTGCGAATGCTGTGCTTCCAGCTGATCGAGCGCGGCGAGCTGGTCCTTCAGTTCGACGCCGCCAAATTGGCCGTGAAGAGCGGCCGAGAATTTCTTCCCGCGATTCGGGCTGCCGCGATTGTCGAGCGTGAAGAGCGCGAAACCTTCTTTGACCAGGAGCTGGTGAAATAGCTCAGTAGTGCCGCCCCAGGCTTTTCGCACGGTCTGTCCGGCGGGGCCGCCGTAGATGTAAACGATCAGCGGCAACTTTTGGCTCGAGTCGGCATTGGGCGGCAGCAGCAGAGATCCGCAGAGAACCGTGCCATCATCGGCCTTGAACTCCAGATACTTCGGCACGACCAATCCGTAGTCGGCAACGCTACGTGCTTCCCAAATCTTCTGGCAAGACCCGCCGGGCGCGCATACTGAAAGACGTGGCGTCCGCAGAGTCTCGGAATGGTGTTCGACATAATGTTTCGCATCGTCGGCAAAATCGCCGGTGGTGCTGCCCTCTTCCGAAGAAAGCGCTTGCATCCCCGAACCGTCGAGTTTGACCGAGAACAATTGCTCGCGGCGTGGGTCGCCCTTGTTAGCGGTGAAGAAGACCGTGTCCGACTGCTCGTCCACGCCGCTGATTTCGATCACTTCGTAGTCACTGCTTTCGAGCTGGCGCTCGAGTTTCGCATCCGTACCGAGCGGGTCCTGCTTGTCGAAGCTGTAGAGATAGATGTGAGTGTGGCCATCGCGCCAGCTGGTCCAGAGGAAATGGTCGCTCGATTTCAGGATGCGGAAGTCATCGTTCACGTTGACCCATGCGTCGGAGCTCGACTCGGTCAAGACTTTGCGGGTGCGGCCCGACTTCGTGTCAATAAAGTACAAATCCATCGTGTCCTGCTTGCGGTTCAGGACCTCTGCCCATGCCCAGCCCTCGCGGATCCACCCAAAGCGGGGAACGTAGGTGTCATCATCGTCGGTAAGCCTGATCCAGCGCGGCTTGCCGCCGCCGCTCCCGACCACGCCCAGGCGGACAACCGGATTCGGATCACCGGCCTTGGGATACTTTTCGGCATCGACGTGGGGGTGCGTCGGGATCCAATCGGTGATCGGATACGTGGGGACGCGCGTCTCGTCCATCTGCAGGAAGAGGATATCGTGTCCTTCCGGCGACCAGAAATAGTTGCTACGTACGGAAAGTTCCTCGGCATACACCCAGTCCACTTCGCCGTTCAGGGTGTTGTCTACCTTGTCATCCTTCTTGTTCTTGTCTTTGTCTTTGTCCTTGGTCTCGTCGCGGGTGAGCTGGTATTCGCCTTCCTCGCCGGAAACGGGATGCACGTAAAGGTTGTGTTTGCGAACGTAGGCCAGCCGTTTGCCGTCGGGTGAGAACTTCGGGTCGTCGCTGGCGTCGGCGGAAGAGGTGAGTTGCACGGCGGTCCCCGTGCCAAGATCGAAATACCAGAGCTGTCCCTGGGAATCGAAGAGCAGGTGCTTGGAGTCGGGCGACCAGATGTAGGCCGCAACGTGATAGCGCGTGACGCGCTCTTTCTCGCGCTCGTCCTTGATTTTGCTGAGGGGCGGCGACAGTTGGGCGAGCTTGCTCTCGCTCACCAGGACTTTCTTTTCGCCGGTCGCAGTGTCCACATACCAGAGCTCACCGTGTTCGCCCGAGTCGTCGCGCTGCACAAAGGACACCTTGGTGCCGTCGGGACTCCACTTGATGGTCTCAGGAGCGCGCCCCGTGAGCCCCCCTTCAGCGAAGATGGCCTCGATGGTCAACTGTTTGAGCGGTGCAACCGTTTGGGCGGAGAGCGTAGAGAGCAAAGCGAGGGCAACGAAGACGAGGGAGGGCAGTTTTTTCACGTACGACTCCGATTGGTGCGATTGAAACTCAAGAGTTTACAACTTGCGGGGCGTTTGTGTCAGAGGGGTCGGGGTTCGCAACATGACAGAGGCCCTCGCCGGAGCAAGGCCCCGTGAATGCATCCGCGAAACTACTCTCGCAGTAGCGTTCAGCCAATCCGGAGTCAATCACCGAAGAGTCCGCGGGATTGCTGCCATCTCTGCCCTTACCGGATGCTTTGCCTCGTATGCCACAATCGCCGCTTCGTGTTGCAGCGTCAGACCGATGTCGTCCAGGCCGTTGAGCAGGCAGCGGCGGGCAAAATTGTCCATCGTGAACGTCGCGAAGAACCCCTGTCCATCTGCGATGCTCAACTTTTCGAGATCAATCGACAGCCGATAGTTCACGGTGTCGCGGGCGCGGTGCATGATCTCCCCCACCTGTTCTTCGGTAAGAGTCACCGTGAGCAGCCCATTTTTCAGGCCGTTGTTGACAAAGATGTCAGCGAACGACGACGCAATTACGACTCGGAAGCCGTAGTCCGCCAGCGCCCACACCGCGTGTTCGCGAGAGGAACCACAGGCGAAATTCTTTCCCGTGACCAGGATGGTTGCATTCGCGTAGCGCGGCTGATGTAGAACAAAATCGGACTTCTTCGTCCCGTCCCCCGCAAACCGCCAGTCATAGAAGAGAAACTCTCCAAATCCGGTACGCTCGATGCGCTTCAGAAACTGCTTGGGGATAATTTGATCGGTGTCCACATTTACGCGATCAAGTGGAACAACTTCGCCGGTGTGTTTTCGAAAAGGTTGCATAACAAGTACCTATAGCTAATGTCATCCTGAGCGAGGATTGCCACTCACGAAGTGAGCGGCAACCGCAGTCGAAAGACCTCTAGTCAATCCCCTGTTCGAGCGTAGTTGAAACACACTTTCCCCGGGACTCTTATTCGAACCGCCACCTCCGAATATCCGTGAAATGCCCGGCAATTGCTGCCGCTGCCGCCATCATCGGGCTCACTAGGTGTGTCCGTCCTCCGCGTCCCTGCCGGCCTTCGAAGTTGCGGTTGCTGGTGGACGCGCAGCGCTCGCCCGGTTGCAGGATGTCAGGATTCATCCCCAGACACATCGAGCATCCGGACTCGCGCCATTCAAAACCGGCGTCGAGAAAAATGCGGTGCAGTCCTTCCTGCTCGGCTGCGTGCTTGACTGTCTGCGATCCGGGTACCACCATGGCGCGCACCTTTGGATTCACGTGATGGCCCCGAGCTACCCGTGCCGCGGCGCGCAAGTCTTCGATCCGCGAGTTGGTACAGGATCCGATGAATACTCGATCGACAGTGATCTGTTCCATCGGCGTTCCTGGCCGCAAATCCATATACGTCAAAGCCTGCTCAGCAGCGCGACGATCGGACTCCTGCGGGAAGCTCGCCAGCTCAGGAACGCGCGCGGTCACCGGTACCACCATCCCGGGATTCGTCCCCCAGGTCACGAACGGCGCAAGCGACGCGGCATCGATTTCGACCACGCGGTCGTACTTCGCTCCGGGATCGGTGGGGAGAGTTCGCCACCCTGCCACGGCATCGTCCCAATCCTTGCCCGTCGGCGCAAAGCGCCGCACCTGGACGTAGGCAAACGTCGTCTCGTCAGGCGCGACCATGCCGGCACGCGCTCCGGCCTCGATGCTCATGTTGCAGAGCGTCATGCGGCCTTCCATCGAAAGTCCACGGACGGCTTCGCCGGCATATTCGATGACATGCCCAGTCGCGCCGTCGGTACCGATGTGACCGATGATGCCGAGCGCCAGATCCTTCGCCGTGACGCCCTCGGGCAATTTGCCGCGCACGTCAATCTGGATGGTCTTCGGCTTTTTCTGCGGCAGGCACTGGGTGGCGAGAACGTGTTCGACTTCCGACGTCCCGATGCCGAACGCCAGCGAACCAAAAGCGCCGTGCGTCGAAGTATGGCTGTCGCCGCAGACGATGGTCATACCAGGCTGAGTAATTCCCAGCTCGGGCCCGATCACATGGACTATGCCCTGCTCAGGCGAGTCCATGTCGAACAATGGAACGCCGAACTCGCGACAATTTTTCTGCAGCGCTTCAATCTGCTTCGCCGCAATGGGATCCGCGATCGGCAAACCGCGTGGGGTGGTCGGGACGTTATGGTCCACGGTCGCGACCGTCCGCAGGGGCTGGCGAAGGCGACGGCCGTTGGCGCGCAGACCGTCGAAGGCCTGCGGCGAGGTCACTTCGTGAACCAGGTGCAGATCGATATAGAGAATCGGCGACTGCCCCTCGGGCGACGTCACCAGATGGGCATCCCAGACCTTTTCGAAAAGGGTGCGCGGAGCCATGGTTGATTCGATTGCAGAAGTCAGAAGTCAGATTGCAGAGGTGAAAACCTAACTTTCGGCTTGTGCACGCTTTGTCTGCCTAATTTTAGCAGCGGTTTGCCCGGCCAGGATGGGGTTTGGACAGTGCGCAGCCTCCGGTTATGATCTAAGGAACGAAAAAGGACATTTCCCAGATGATTAACGGCAAGCGCATCGCCGTGGTGCTGCCCGCCTACAACGCGGAGAAAACGCTGGAAGCCACCGTGCGGGAGCTGCCCGACCAGGTGGATATCCGCATCCTCGTGGACGACCACAGCTCCGACCGTACGGTCGAGATCGCGCATCGGTTGGGCTTGCAGTTTTACGTCCACGATCGCAATTACGGATACGGACGTAATCAGCAGACCTGCTATCGCGAAGCGCTGGCGGCGGGGGCCGATGTCGTCATCATGGTGCACCCGGACTATCAGTACACGCCGCTACTGGTGACGGCGCTGGCCAGCATGGTGGCCTATGGCGTCTACGATGTCGTGCTGGGGTCGCGCATCATCGGCGGCACGGCGTTGCGCGGAGGTATGCCGCGCTACAAGTACGTTGCCAACCGTTTGCTCACGGCCTTTGAAAACTTGTTCCTGGGAATCAAGCTCTCGGAGTATCACACCGGATATCGTGCCTTCAGCCGCGACGTGCTGACGCGTTTACCTCTGCTCGAAAACAGCGACGATTTCGTCTTCGACAACCAGATGCTGGCGCAATGCGTGCATTTTGGCTTCCGCATCGGCGAGGTGTCGTGCCCGACTAAGTATTTTGAGGAAGCCTCTTCCATCAACTTCCGGCGGAGTGTGCAGTATGGGCTCGGAGTGGTCGGCACAACCCTGCGCTTTGCCCTGCAGCGCGCCGGACTCGCGCACAGCGTCATCTTCAGCGATAAGGGCCGAACCCTCGATACCAGCGCCGAGGCTTACTACGAGAGCCGCCTGCCGGCCACGGCACAGCGCAACTAAGGAATGCCGCTCGGATCAGCGTTTCCGCGACAGGAAATCCAAGATCTTGCTGGCGAAGTCGTCGGAGAACCCGAAACGCGCCTTGGCCCGGGAATACAAGTCCACCGCCTCCTTATCCAGCCAGATCATGGCCGACTTCAAAGGACCGTCTTCCGGCCGCGGGCGATAGTTCGTGGAACGGCCTGTCACATGTGCGTCCGGTTCGAGCGTGTAGTAGTAGAGAGCAACGCTCTTGCGGGATTCGCCCTCTGGACAACGTAACGGCTCAGGGAAGCCGTGGTACGAGATGTCATCAGTGCGGAAGATGAGGGCCTCGTTGAGCAATGGCGGCACCTTGGTCACGCATTGACGCACGTCCCGATCCCAGAGCTCAATTGCTCCACCCCACTGTTCCTGCCAGTTGGGGTTGAGGTACAGAATCAGATTGATTTGACGCCGCCAATGTTTGTGATAGTGGTGCATCGAGAAATCGGTGTGGATGTTCAAGAAGCCACCGGGCCCGGATTGATGCAGGCCGCCGCCCTCCAAAGAGTCGTCGGCGAGAAGACCTGGTATTCCGGTCACCTTCGACAGCCACTCCACAAATTCCGCGGAGTTCAACTCATCCACGACCTCACCCAGAAGCTGCGGGAACTGAGCACGCTTGGCGAGGCCAAGCTTGTTCTCGTTCTGATGCTTGTACCGAGTCCAATCATCGGTTTCGAGGCCGGGGAATTCCCGAGCCATTTCGGCCGCCAGATACGGGTCCAGGAATTCCGTGAAGCGAAGATGGGGGTACGGTTGGTTCTCGCGGAATTGACGAGTCAGGGTGGTCAATTGCGTGGACCACTTCTCATAGGGAAACAGACGGGTTTGCGGCGCCAGGACAGGATCGGCCATTACGTTAGTCGAGTTAAAGCTCTCCTAGGCTAACACACTGAAACGCGCAGTTTCGGTGTTACCACGACACCAAGGTCGAGTCAGGGATCAATCTAAACGGCAGACCCGTACCTTTGGGTTCTCGTATGGACAATCCAGTCCTTCCGGTCCAGGCTGGTCGACGAGCACCCAACTGACGCCGTATTTCTCCCGCAGGTGCTCGAAGTCGGCTTTCCGGAACCGCTCCCAATTCTCCTGATCCCGGATCTGCTCCAGCCACGTGACTGAAAGCGCCGGGAAAGCCGAGGCTGCTCCCTTGTCCTTCACGGCATCGGCGAGCATGCTGCGCCGCGCACGCGCGCGGAATCCGTTTTCGTCTTCGCCTGGCAATTCCATGTGGCGGGGGTTGAGCGCGAACAGTGCATCGGATGGGGTATTTACACGAACCCATTCAAAAGCCTGCGCCCAGGAATTTCGAGGCTGTGCCCAGGGCCATTCGATGTGCGCGCTGGCGGGAAATAGCTGCCTCTGCGCGAGATACATTCCAAGACTGAGGGGAACGAACAAGGCGAACCAGCGCCACGCTCGAGCCTGCAATACGTGCTGGCTCAGCAAACCTCCGCCGATAACGATAAGCAGCATGTAAGCGAGAGCGAGGCAGCGCAACGGCTCAAACCGCGCCAGGGCCTCGAAACGAGCGGGGATGGAAAGTACGATAGCTGCCGCCGAAGCCCCCAGGATGTAGGGAATCATCGCCCGCGAGACCGATTCAATGTTCTCCATCCCGCGGCGGCGAGCCCAGCGGGCAAGCCACCAGAACAACAGCACGGGACCGATCAGCCCCAGCCACTCGTACCACTCCCAGCGCAAAACGTAGAAGTAAGACTGCCGCAGCGCGACTTCGTGGTAAGCAGGCGGGGGAGGATCGAAAATGCCCAAGGGTAGCAAGGCAGCAAAACCCAAGACCCGAGGCCGGTAGCGGTCGAGCACTACCAGCCACGCGCAAAAGGCGATGGCGAAACTCGACATGAGCGGGTGTACGGCCGCCGCCATCACGAGCCACAGCGCGGCCATCGCGTATCTGCGATGCAGCACCTCGGCCACCGCAAAGACGGCCATGAATGCCGCAAGATTCCGCGGATTCAGATACTGGTCGAATATGTAAAGAGCGGTCCCTGCGACCGGCAGAGTCAGCAGCGTAGCCATCAGGACAACTGCTCCCCATCGCGCCCGGTCTTGCTCAAAGAAAGCCGCTGCCAGACACCACGTCCCGGCGAGCAGCAGAAAGATCGAGGCGAACTGCAATAGGAAAGTGACCCAGGGCAACGAGAGATGAGTAAGCCTTACCAAAGCGGCGATCAGCCTAGGGTACAAACTGTGGCGAGCGTGCTCTGCAAAGAAATCGGCGTTTGCCGGAAACAGGCTCGGGCTCAAGATTTTCAGGACGCCGGGAAGATAGATTTCCGCGTCTTCGGCGTAGGGATGGTATCCCTCAATCAAGAGCGCGACGATCGTCAGGAGCAGCAGGCCGCCGATCCGTCGAATGCTGTGCAAGCCTGTGTTCATCCCGGACTCGGCACACTGGCCGATGATCCTCCACTCCCCTTGGGCACAAGGGCATAAACTGCGAGCACCAGGATCATGGGATCGATTTGGCGGCGGAAATACACTTCCACGTGCACCACGTAGTACACCGACGGGAAAAAGAAAAGCACCGATGCGAACAAAGCAGCTAAGAGGCGATCCTCTCGCCAAACGCGGCGAAGTCCCAGGAGCATCAGAATTGTCAGCGCAGTGCAAAAGAAAACATTGGGAGGATCCAGAGGCTCCTCGGCCAGGTAGCGCTTGTCGAAGCTCCAGAAGCCAGTCCAGATGTACGCGAAGCGCCGCACCGTCATGACCGCAAACCAGCGCGGGTGCGTGCGAATGAAATCGAGGCCTTTCTTCTTTTCCTGCTCCATGTAGCCGATTTCACCGAGCTTCTTGAAGTCCTCCCACTCCTGCTCGTTGTGGTAGGGACCAATCCAACGCGGGCGCCAGTGGAACGTGTCCCCACTGTTACCGAAGTGGATTTCCATTCCCATCGTGTCGCGGAAGGGGATAAAGCGGCCGAACACAACATAGTTGCGAACAAACCAAGGCGCTACGAAGACGACCAAAGCCAGCACACTCGCAGCTATGGGGAGCGCCCAGCGCAGTTTTTGCCGATGCATGCGGTAACCTACCCACGCCAGCATGAATGGCCATGCCGCCAGCACCACCGGGTCTGTCAGCGCGACAAATCCCCAGAACAGGCCGTATCCAATCCAGCGCGTGAGGAGAGTGGACTGCTCCATATACAGCGTGATCAGAAAGAGAATGCTGAATAGAAGCGTGGCCAGCCAGGTATTCCAGATTCGCTCTGCCGGGAAATAAATCGCGTAGGGGAAAAAGGCCCAGGCCCATCCCGACCACGTCGCCACCACCGGCCCAAAAAGCTTTCGTGCAAAGTAGAAGATGGGCAGACAATTCAGCGCGGAAATCAGGCATTGGAACGAGAGCAGCACGATAGCCGACGCCGTGCTGTAGACGCCGAAGGCTTTGAACACGCCGGCCGTGAGATAGGGATACACCGGCGTCAGCCAGGCGCTCACGCCGGTATCTTCAAATAGCGGACTGCTGAAACCCCGGCCCTCGGCGATAGAGCGCGCCAGCCTGCCATTTTCGTAAGAGAAGCGCCAGTGGTCGCGTTCCGGATCCAGTTGCTCCTGGTAGAGGAAACCCATCACGATCAGACGGAGAACCAGCGCCACCAGCACCATGCAGAGAGTGCTTTGAAAACAGCGATGAAACCTCACTCGACGGAGGCTCACATGCGGATCGCCCGGCTTGATGGACTGGATTTGCTGCTGCTCTGCTTGATCGTTGGTGCCGCCAGTTTGCTTGGAAGTCATGAAACCGACCGATATCTGGTGGTCATCTTGTTCGTTGTGAGTTCCGGGAGAGAATACGCGCCGCAGGAAGCTTGGGTCAATGCGCCGTGCTGGCTCGGTCCTTGCTTGCAGCCAAGGTCAACTCTCCGTAGCATCTAACTTAGAGATGAATACCGGCCCGGCAAACAACGGTCGCCCTCACCTGGCGGTGGGCGAGATCTTCAGCTTTGCCTATGAAACATTCGTGAGCAACAAGGTCCGGTTTGCGCTCACCGCGCTCGGCATGGTGATCGGCACCGCCTCTCTCATTTTAGTCACCACGATCGGCCTGACTGGAAAGCAATACATTCTCAATCAGATTCAGGCGATCGGAGCGAATCTGATCTACGCCGAATACGAGAGTGGCGGACAGCGGATCACCAACACCGGCAATGACGCCATCACCATCGACGACATGCTAGCCGTCCAGCAACAGGTTTCCGGTATCGCGGCCGCGTCGCCCGTGGTTCCACTGAGTGAACGCGTGCCGGTGGGCAACGGGAAGGAACGCGACCTGCAGGTCCTCGGCGTTTACCCTGAATACCTTCAGGTGCGCAACCTGGTAGTTCTCTCCGGACGATTCTTCGACAAGCAGGATTCCCAGGCGCATAACAAAGTTGGTGTCGTTACCCAGAAATTGGCGGAGCAGCTTTACGGTTCACAAGAGGCCGCGCTGGGCAAGACGGTTAAACTCAGTGGTTTGCCGTTCACGATCGTGGGCATTTTCCGGGAGCGCGTGGATACCTTCGGGCAGTCGGAGGTGAGCGATAACACCATGCTCATTCCCTACTCCGTCATTCGCTACTTTCAGGACACGCCCACCGTGAAGCAGATCTACTTTTCGACGACGGACGCCTCGATGGTGGTGCCCGTGACCGCCCAGATCCTGCGGGTGATCCAGTCCCGGCACCGGCCGGAGTCAGTCTACAAGGTCGAGAACCTGACGCAACTGGTCGCCGTCGCCGACAAGACCGCCAATGCGCTCACCATGGTTTTGCTAGCTGTAGCGCTGGTGGTGCTGCTGGTGAGCGGCATCGGGATCATGAACATTATGCTGGCCACCGTCAGCGCGCGCATTCGTGAGATCGGAATTCGCAAAGCCATCGGCGCCACCAATCGTGAAATTCGCTTCCAGTTTCTTTCTGAAGCTATCCTGATCTCCCTCATCGGCGGACTAATCGGTATCTTCATCGGCTTGGCGATCCCCTTTTCCGTCCGCTACTTCACCGAATACCGCATTCCGATTTCCGGCTTGTCGGCCATCATTGCGATCGTAGTGTCATCGCTGGTCGGCATTATCTTCGGCACCATCCCGGCCAGCCGTGCTGCCCAGCTCGATCCCGTGGAGAGCCTGCGCTACGAGTAGCCGGTGGAATTCCTGGCCGCAGTGTCAATTGCGAGCACGAGTTTGACTACTATGGCACATAATTTAATGGGCCGTTCACAAGCACGTTACCGGCGCGAAACATACCTGACGTAGCCTTCGCCCGAGACTCTTCGTGTAACGAGGAGCGACTTCGGGAGGGATGAGGTATGTTTTCGCGAATTCTAGGGACGCCGAGCCGTGTGGACGGTGCCAAGGTCCTCGGTCTGTGCCGCGCGTCAATCGCGCTTTTGCTTTGCGCAGGCATGGCATTTGGACAGTCCATCAACACTTCCAATTGGGGGACAGTGACTGCCCCCGTTTACAACAGTTCTGAGAGCAACCCGAACTATTCCAGCGCGGAGATTCTGGCTGGACCCAACAAATTCGGCAGCTACTACGCCGGCGTACTACCCAACGGCAAGAAAGTGACTCCTGCCGGAGCCAGCATTCAGATCGGCATGAACCCCCTTGGCGTAGCACTAACGTCCGACGGGAAGTTTCTGGTGTCGTCAAACGACGATGAGCGGGAAGGCGGCCTTACCTCCTACCAGAGCGGCATCAACGTCGGAGGCTACTCGCTGACGGTCGTTGACACGGCTAGTTTCAGTGTCGTGTCGCAGTTGCACACCACTGTGCGGTTCTTCATCGGCTTGCAGATCACCGGCCCACAGGACGGACCGTATACGGTCTGGGCCGCCGGTGGTCCGGACAACGACGTCAAGCTGTTTTCGCTGTCTGGCGCGGGCGTACTCACGGCCGGGACTCCGGCCAATATCGTGATTGCCCCGACCCAGCCCTCCGACCAGGGCTTTGTCTCTAACTACATTCCGGGACCGCAGATGGCGTCGCCGACGCCTGTCCCCTCCGGCTTTAGTCGCACGGCCACGGCAAAGATTACCTTCCCGGCGGGACTGCAGCTCAGCCCCAATGGCAGGTACCTATACGTTGCCTGCAACGGTGACAACAGCGTGGCTGTCATCGATACCACCACCAAAGGCGTGCTCAAGCAGGTCCCGGCGGGCGCATTCCCGTACGGGCTGGCGGTCAACGCCGCTGGAGATCGGATCGCAGTCTCGAACTGGGGCATCATGCAGTACAAGTTCGCCAACCCGACCTATGACCCGAACACCGGCCAACTGACCGCCCTCGGAACTACCGGTGCGAACACTCCCGACGGCTTCTATGTTCCGCCCGTGACGAAGGGAAAGTTCCCTCTGACATCTTCGGTACATATCTATGCCGCGCAGGGTGGCTTTGGCTCGTTGACTACACCAAAGTTCGGCAAGTACCTCGGAACGAAACTTAAGATCGACGCCAACAACGCCATTGGCGATGTTCACCCCTCTGCCATGGCAATCGTCAAAGGCAGTGACGGGACGGAAGTTCTCTACGTCGCCAAGACCAATGACGATTCTCTGGCCCGCATCGTGGTCAAGACCGGAAAACTGCTTTCGGATTACGACCTGGGCGCGACCTTTGTCTCATTCCTGAACAACTCCAGCACCACGCTTACGTTGGCAAAGGGTGCTTATCCGAATGCCCTCGCGGTCTCGCCCGACAACACCAAACTGTTTGTCGCGGAAGCGGGCATCAACTCGGTAGCCGTGATCGACGTCACCGATCCACTGAACCCCAACGTGGTCGGCCGGATTCCGACGGGCTGGTATCCGACCGCGCTCGCCGTGAGTGCGGATGGGAATTCGCTCTATATCTCCAATGCGAAGGGTGTCGGTGAAGACATCAATCCTGCCACGGACACCTCTGGCGGCAATGGCCAGGTGCCTCCGCCGACCGGCTTGGCGTCGGACGGAAGAGTGGACAGCAACTACATCTTCGGAAGTCTGCAGAAGGTGGACCTGACTACGAATCCCTGGGACAACACCACCGTGCTGGCGAACAACTTCGCTGTGCAACAGTCGGTTGACACTTCGGTGGTCCCGATGGGTGGAACCGCGGGCTCGCCACGCATCAAGACCGTTATCTTCATCATGCACGAGAACAAGACGTTTGACTCAATGCTGGGCGGCCTGGGCGCTCAGTTAGGCAACTTCGCGGGCACGACCTTCAACAACATCGACGGCTCGTCCTACAGCAACTTGCAATACACCGGCGTTTCCTTAAACACACAGGCTTTGGCCTCGGCCTTCGCGACCGCCGTCAACTACTACTCGGACTCCGAGGAGAGCGACGCCGGTCACCAGTTCTTCGCTTCCGGCACGGCTAGCGACTACACAGAAAAGACGCTGCTGGTAAAGGGCGGCCGCGGCCTGCTGGTCAACAAGAACTTCGAGCCCGAGGACTATCCGGAAGGTGGATACATCTTCAAAAACTTGTCTCGCTGGCACCGTTCCTTCAAAGACTACGGGATGATGCTTCGCATCGAGGGCACCGATACTGGGACCAGCAGTCCCACCACGATCAACGATCCGTTGAGCGGCAACGTGGGCTATCCTACGATGCTGGACGCCTTCAACGTCGTGAGTCACCCGGTCGTAAACGCGGGGGATGTCAGCACCCAGACGCAGGGATTCGGTCAGACCTACTTCATGAAGATGCCGGCTCTGGGTGTCCTCGGAACGGCCAACCCAAATGGGACCTCGCGCCTGGATCCGAACTATCCTGCTTACAACTTCAACATCTCCGACCAGCGCCGTGCTCTAGAATTCATCAAGGATTTCGACGGCCTGGTGGCTGCAGGGACCGTCCCGCAGTTCCTGTTCATCTATCAACCCAATGACCACACGGGCGGTATTCAGACGCCGAATTCTGGATCGGTCGTCCAGACCATCTGTACCCAATTCCCTCCGGGAAATTCATGCTCTCCGCTGCAGCAGATTGCTGACGGCGACGTCGGCCTTGGCATGGTGGTCCAGCACATCATGAAGAGCCCGGTCTACTACGACGCGAACAAGAATACGGGGGCCGCGATTTTCATCAGCTACGATGACGCGCAGTCCTCGCTCGATCACGTTCACCCGCACCGCACGCCGATGATCGTGGTCAGCCCGTTCGCCAAACCGGGTGCGGCGACGCGCCATTACGTTACCGCCTCCATCGTGAAGACAGGCGAGTTGTTGTTGGGTATACCGGCCAACAACTTCGGGGACCTGTTCGCCACCGACCTGCGCGACATGTTCCAGTCCACCTATAACGGCATCACTGCGGACCAGATCAACTTCAACCTTGATCCCAACATCACTCCGTCCAAAGAAGGCAAGAAGATCTGGGCTCTGGTAAGCAAGCTGGATACCTCGGCTCCCGACCGCGATAGCCGGCGATTGGGTGTTCTGATCCGGCTTTCCCTGAAGGCCGATCAGCTCCACGACCAGGCCGAAAAGGCTAAGGCACTGGAGACGGTCTCCTATCAGAAACAGCAGAATGACCTTTACGACCAAGCTGTGAAACTGGTCAGCACAGCGGCGTCGGCTGACAACGACGACTGATTCCTCCCTTTTCCACGGCGGCTCCGGCCCTCACTCGCGAGAGTGAGGGCCTTTTTTTCTTTTACTCCGGGACTTCTTTTCGCGTAACTTATCTGTCCAGCCTGGGTTAAGTGTTTTTGCCACTGTCTCGAACATCAGGAGAGAGCTCATATGTCCTGGAAAACACATTGCTTGTCCCTGGCGGCTTTGCTGGCAGTTGTCCTGAGCGGCAGCGCGCAAGCAGGAAATAAGCAAGAGGCCGCCGTCAACCCGCATAAGCATCAGAAGCTAAATAAGCAGACCGAGAAGACCCCATCCCAGAGGCAGGAGAACAGTGCCTGCCAGAGCCTCGAATCTCGCAACAAGGAGCTGGAAGGGCAGGAGAAACAACTGCACGAGCAGGCAAAGCAATTGGAGGCGCAGGAGGTAACACTCCGTAGGCAAGCCAAGCAGATCGAGGCTCAGCGTGAAGCCATCGAACATTCTCGTCGCCGCGGCGTGAACAATGCCGGTATCGATGCTGAAGCCAAGGCCAAAGAGCAGCAACGCGTTGCCCTCGAACATCAGGCAGATGAAATCTCCAAGCAGCGAGAGCAAGTCGAGCGCCAGGCCCACGAGCTCAACGAACAACGCCGCGCTGCGGAAGCCCAGCACAAACAAGAGTGCGGCCACGGCAGCGCCCACAAGAAGATCGGTTAGATGGCAGCGGCGCCCGCGGCGGTCAGCGCGGCGTTCGTTCTGCTTCTATTGCTCTACGATATCGCCCTCAACCCTGAGATTGCCCCCAGGGCTTCGTTTTTCTCACGTTCGGAAAACTTTAAGTCAAGGAAGGCGAAAGCCGCCCTCGCGGGCGGCTTTTTGTTCTTTCAAACACGTTCTTATCCCACGTGGGTGACTACTTGAGTGCAATCACCCCAAAGGTTCCCGCCAGATTGTTGCTGGGCCCGGCGGTGAAGAAGAGCTGATTCTTCCGGCCGTTGTTGACCGTGCCGCCACCGAACTCAATGCCCCAAAGCTGGTCGATGTGGATCGGCTTGCCGTTTGTGTCCCTCACCGTCCCCACAAACTGCCCGGTCAGGGCATTGAAAGCGTTGATCGTGCCGGTGTTGGTGTTGTTGGAAACCAACAGAGCGTTGCTCAACGGTCCAAAGTCTGCCGGCGCAATAGTGATACCCCAGGGCTGATTGAGCGGTCCACCATGGACGAGTTGTTTGAGGAGTGTGCCATTCTCATCGAAAATGTCGATGAAACCGCCCGGCCCGCCGCTTGAATTGGCAAAGGCAACGTAAACCACGCCGTTGATGTCCTGGATGCCAAAGGGCGTAAAGCCCGCGGGAAGACTAGAGTCGGTAAATGACTTCACTAGAGTGAAGGTGCCGTCATATATGTCCACCTTGTTGTTCACGACATCGGCGGCAAACAGGCGATTGCCGGACGCCTTGCTGCTGATGGCAAGGCCGGTGTAAACGGCGCCTGCAGCCGAATTGTTCACCTGAATCAAGGCCTGATTGAGGTTGACCTGCGGCGACCAGCCGCTGATGGATCCGTCGAGAGTCGCGAACAGAAAGAAGGTGGACCAGCCCTGGATCATGAAGTCAGAGGAGCCGTTAAACACAATTCCGGTGGGCGAGCCCGGCCCTCCTCCGACGGATGGAATCAGCACTCTCAGGCTCTTTGCCTTTCCTCCTCCGTTATAGAGAGTCGACCACCCCGAACCATTGTCGCTGATCCAGAAGGGGCTGGTGGGAGCGTGCACCAGGCCCCAAGCGTTGACCACGAGCGGGTCGGTGTGTTTGGCTGCGCCGACCTGATTCGAAACCAGATTTGTAAGTTGATACTGCGCCAGGGCCGGGATGGAACCCAGCGCCAGCGCGATCCCGAGGCAAACAGTGAGATTGAGAGTACGACGTAGCATGCGAAATTCTCCTTTTGTTTGGCGGATCAAGTTAGGGAGGAGCGCACCACGACCTGAATGGGAGGCAGGCTGGAACGACAGATTCCCCGGGGACGCCAAAAGCACAATGCTATGGCGGTGAGAGCCGCGGGGTGTCATGGCCTTGTCATCAGATTGCACAATTTCTCGCCTGCGCAAAGCTCCCCTCGCGATGCGACATAGCCCGGAATCCGCGCCGGTTCAGGGCTCTCGGCCAATTTCGTATTTCGCGTTGGCCGCTCGGACACTACCGACCACGTCTGCCCTTATCATTTTCCGATGTACTACTTCTCCCTTGACCCAGCCGCAGGCTGTGCGTAAAGTGCCCGCAGCTTAGGCGAAATCTAAACAGGCAAAACGCGCGGGTGGACCCCGCCACGCACGTCTCCCATCCGTAAACCAACCGTCTTGCCGCTTCGCTGATGCTGGGCCGAACACTGGGAAGGAAGTCTCGGCACTCCCTCACCCATCCGCACACCGCACGTTCTTTCTTGGGGTCTGGCCGCCCTTGCTTGGAGAAAAAATGAAAACCTGGAAACGATTTACCGCTCCACTGTTAGCGGCGGTGCTGGTCGTGCTGCCTGCCGCCGTAGCAAAACGGCTTCACCAGCAATCCCAAAACGAAGCTCCCACCGGCTTCACGACCCCTACTCTCTCCGACAATCCCGGCAGCCAGAGCGTGAGCAATGGCCTGCCCGAGCCTGCTGGAGACACTTTCGCCACCGACCAAGCTCAGTTCGAGGAGGAAGAAGGCATCGACAAGGGCCTGGGCCCCATCTACAACGCCCGTGCGTGCGCTGATTGCCACCAGAACCCCGTCACCGGCGGAGGAAGCCAGGTTGCGGAGCTCCGCGTGGGTCACCTCGACACTAACGGAAACTTTGTCAGTCCGTCACTCACGATCAACCGGGGCCAAGACTCAGTCCCGAATCGCTCGCTCGCTAACGATCGGGCGGTCTGTCCGGAGGCGCAGGAACGAGTCCCCGCGTCGGAGAATATCCGCACCTTCCGCATGTCTCTGAGCGTTCTGGGAGACGGATTCGTCGAGGCGATTGACGACACTACGCTGCAGAATATTGCGGCGGAACAGTCGTCATTGAGCCGGGGCAAGATCCACGGTGAATTCATCCAGGTGCCGGTGTTGGAAGGCGGCGTACTCCGCGGCGGACGCTTCGGCTGGAAGGACCAGCATGCCAGCCTGCTCTCCTTCGCGTCGGACGCTTATCTGAACGAACAGGGGATCAGCAACCGGCTCAACCCGATCGACACCACCACCGTATGCAAAACCGATACCGATCCCGAGGACGGGCCTGACCAACTTGGGATGGACGACATCGATCACTTTGTCACCTTCATTCGCGGCACGATGGCCCCGCCTGTCGATGACGTGCTGCTCGCCACACCCGACGCGCAGGCCGGACAACAGATCTTCACCCAGATCGGTTGCGCGACCTGTCACGTCGCTTCCATCACCACCGCGCCCACCGGCACGGTGATCAACGGCGGCACGTTCACCGTGCCGGATGCCTTGGGGGGCAAGGTAATTCACGCCTACGGCGATTTCCTGCTCCATGACATCGGAACCGGCGATGGCATTGTGCAGAACGGTCCCGTCGATACGATGAACAAACTGCGAACCGCTCCACTGTGGAGTTTGCGGACCCGCGACCGCCTGATGCATGACGGTGCCTCCGCAACTCGGGAACAGGCCATCCTCCGACACAAAGGGGAAGCCTCGACCACCAGAAATAAATTTGTGAACCTCACTCCGCAGCAGCAATCTCAGCTACTGACGTTCCTGAATTCGTTGTAGTCAGAGGAGGCTTGGGATTTGACGGACGAAGAAGGCCGCATCTTCTGTGGATGCGACCTTCGCACTTGTGTTAGGGGTCTTGGGTGGAGCAGCGCTTGGAAGCGTTGCTCCACTCAAAAGCTCATCGAGGCTCAATCCTTCTCCCACATTGCGCCCGATGCCGCGCGCATGCCCGCAGCTGAACCCGGACCCGACTCCGCCTCGCGCTTTTTCTGCCAGTCGGATTCCGCAAGCGCAGAAATTGATTCCAGCTTGTTCTTCTTCAATCCTGCATTGATCGAAGGCAGCTCTTTCTGCGTCAGCTTCTGGAAGTCAGTAACTACGTCTTCCAGTTCATGGGCTAGGGAATCGGCGCGGGCGGCCTGGTATTCAGTGGGGCGGCCTTCGTAGTTATTTACCGCGCCGTAAAGCTGTCCAAGAAGTTCGCGGATGCGTTCCTCTCCTGTGATGGCGCCGCCTTCTTTGGTGGCTACGATCTTGGACCGGAGTTCTTCGCACTTGGCTGCCAGTTGCTGCAACTGCGCCCGGAGGGGATTCTTCTCCGGCAGTTTAGCGCCGCGCTCGTTGGCGGCGTTGCGCACCCCTTCGATGGCGTTCACGGAATACGTCATGTGTTCGATCACTTTATAGACCTTCATCGTCAGATCGAATTGCGCCTTGCGGTCTTCCAAGGAGAACTTCGCGCGCGGGTCCAAGACGACTACGAGTCTTTCGGTGTAAGAGCGATCACCTTTGGTCATTTTCACCGTGTACGTGCCGGGCAACATCCGCGGTCCCACAGCCGCTTCGAAGAGCGCCGTGGCTGCAGGCGGAACGGCCGGGGGCTTGATACGCATGGACCAACTGGCACGGTTCAGTCCACGATGTTTGCTTCCGGTGACGGCATCCACCACTTTTCCGCCCGGGTCGAGAACTTCGATCTTCAGATCGCCGAAGATGTGACGTCCGCGCTGGTAGTAGGTGATTTGCGCATCGTCGGGACGGCTGCGGCCGGCGAAGCTTTCGTCACCTTCTGCCCACCCGCCGTTCGCTTGAAAGTACTGGATAACAGATTTACCCGGAATGAGCGCGGCTTCCTGGGACATCAGATCCGGAGTCAGCGCGCGCAGCGGGGAAATGTCGTCGATGATCCAGATGCCACGCCCGTGGGTCGCCAGGACCAGGTCGCTCTCCCGAGCGTGCACGACGATATCGCGGACCGCGACCGCCGGGAAATCGGTCCCCTTGTATTGCGCCCAGCGCTGGCCGCCGTCGTTCGAGATCCAAAGGCCAAATTCAGTTCCCAGGAAAAGGAGATTCGGATTAACCGTGTCTTCTTTTATGACGTGAGCGTATCCGCGAACGCCGCTGGCTTGCGCCGGAAGAGCCGACCAGGTCTTGCCGTAGTCAGTCGTCCTGTAGGCGTAGGGCTTCATATCGCCAAAAGTGTGGCGGTCGAACGTCGCATAGGCAGTAGCTTCGTCAAACCGGCTGGCCTCAACGGTTGAGACCCAGGAATTCTTCGCCAGGTCGGGGACGTTGCCAACGACGTTGGTCCAATTCTTCGCGCCGTCGCGGGTGATCTGGACGTTCCCGTCGTCGGTGCCGACCCAGATAATCTGCCCGTTCTTTGGCGATTCGGAGATCGAGTAGATCGTCGTGTGCATTTCCGCCGCCGAGTTATCGACCGTGATGCCACCCGACTCTTCCTGCTTCTGCTTATCCGGATCATTGGTGGTCAGGTCGGGAGAGATACGATCCCACGACTGTCCATGATCGCGTGAGCGGAACAGCAATTGCGCCCCGATATAGAGAGTTCCTTTCTCGTTGGGGCTCATGTGAATCGGAGTATTCCAGTTAAAGCGCAGTTTCTTCTCGCCGTAGTTCGGCAGCGGCTTGATAAAGCGGACTTCGTGCGTGAGCCGGTTAACGCGGCCGATCTCTCCGCCCTGCGCTTCGGAGTAAATGTAGTTTGGGTCGGAAGTGTCTTCAAACATCCAGAAGCCATCGCCGCCGTACATGTTCTCCCAGCGCGAATTGGTCACGCCGCCGGGATACGAGGAGTCGCCCACCCAGGAACTGTTGTCCTGAAGTCCTCCGTACACATGGTAGGGATCGGAGTTGTCGGTGCTCACGTGGTAGAACTGCGAAACGGGCAGGTTCATCTGGTGCTTCCACAGGTTGCCGCCATCTTCGCTGCGCCACAGGCCACCATCGTCGCCGACGATCACGGTGCTGGGATTCTTCGGGTTGATCCAGACGTCGTGAAAATCGCCGTGTGCTCCGCCGGATACCCGGCTGAAACTCCTGCCGCCGTCGGTACTCAACAACAGAGCAAGATCCGGTTTGAAGATCTTGTTTTCATCTTTAGGGTCGACAATCAGGTTGGCAAAGTAAAACGGCCGCCAGATCATGTAATTGCTGGAGTCAAGACGATTCCAGGTTGCGCCGCCGTCGTCGGAGCGGTAGAGCGCGCTCTTCTTGGCTTCGATGTTCGCGTAAACCACTTGCGGCTTGGAAGGAGCCACCGCCACCGCGATGCGTCCCCAGGGTTTTTCGGGCAGGCCCTTGGCATTGCTGTCGTTCATCTCAGTCCAGTGATCGCCGCCATCGGTCGATTTGAAAAGCCCGCTGCCCGGACCACCCGAACGGAAAGTCCATCCCTGGCGCCGGAAGTCCCATAACGAGGCGTAGATCGTTTTCGGCTCCTGCTGGCTTCGGCTCATCATTCCGCAGCCGGTGGAAGCGTTGGCGCCGGCCAGCACTTTCTTCCAGGTCTTGCCCCCGTCGGTGGTCTTGAAGACTCCGCGCTCGTCGTTGTCGTTCCAGAGATGTCCGGTCGCGCATACGAAAACAGTGTTGCCGTCTTTGAGATCAACCAGAATCTTCGCAATGTGCTCGCTATCTTTCAATCCAACGTTGGTCCAGTTCTCGCCGGCGTCAGTGGACTTGTAAACGCCATCGCCGACTGAGACGCTGTTGCGTGTCCACGCCTCGCCGGTGCCTACCCACACTGTCTTGGGGTTCGACGGATCAATCGTCACCGCACCGATCGACTGCACGCTTTCACGGTCGAACACGGGCTTGTAGGTAGTACCTCCATTGACTGACTTCCACACCCCGCCGCTGGCCGCGCCCACGAAGACGGTGATACGTCCGTCCTGTTCCACCGCGTCCAGCGCCGCAATGCGGCCGCTCATGGTGGCAGAGCCGATATTCCGGGCCGGGAGACCTGAAACTGTAGCAGCGTCAAATTTGTAGCCAGATTGAGCAAGGACCTGCGACGCCGCGCACACAACGGCGATTGCAATCGACAGACTCAAGGTCGGCAGAAATTGGGGGGAAGGAGTACAAGCATTCATTTTCGGAAATCCTCTTTGAGGCGGGAAGTTTCGTTCACTGCAATTCTTGAGTGTATTCACTTCTTCTCTGCGCCGGATTTTGGCGATTGTTTGAGCGATGCTGGCACCGCGAACTGGGCATTGTCCATGGGAACGTTCACTTCGATCTTCTCAACCGTGAACATCTGCGCACCGGGATTGCTTTTCGAACCCTGCGCGATCGAGAACGGGAACATCACTCCACCCACGGGCTTGTACGAGCCTAGGTCCACGATGCGCTCTCGCACCGAGCCCCGGATCGTCTGCTGGATCTCTTTGCGGATCTCGAGGTAGGTGTCCGGATCGAGGTAGTAGTACACGAGGTCGCCATTCTTCAGCGTGACCTTGAGCCGCAAGGCATCGTCTCCGTCCACGATGCCGTGCCCCAGATACTCAACCGTGTTCCCTTTTTCCTTGTAGTCGACCAGCGGACCGTCGAAGTCTGCTTCGAGCTGCATGTCGCGGAGATCATCCTCGCCCATGAGTTCCGGATCTTTATGGCCCTGAAAGGGTCGAATCTGCCACCCCGTTGAACCGTCGTAGGCTTGGACCGCAGTCATACCTTGAAGGGTGAAGTCGTCGCGCACCAGTGCGGGACGCCCGTTGTCCTGGGTGTATCGTGCAACGAAGCCTCCGCCGCCATCGAACTTCTCAATCTGGCGAACGGTTTTGATGGCCTTGATCTTATCGATTCCGCCTTTGGCCTGAATGTTCTTGCTGACCAGATCGTCGGCGGTTTGCGAGTGGGTGATTACGCTGAAGCACGAGACAGCCAACAGCACAAGCACTGCATGACGCATGGAGCGGACTCCTGTTAGTGAGGGGCTTGACGACCCGGGAACGAAAGACAACCTACTGTACTTGGTAGTAGACACCTCTGCCAAGGCCGGTGGAGTACAAA
>JACXTT010003117.1_pt1 | contig 25872 bp, 24 predicted proteins | sample 9270951 | NCBI WGS metagenome assembly JACXTT01 (sample SAMN15532306, study PRJNA645909) | rock metagenome | isolation source: weathered quartz diorite | place: Puerto Rico | collected 2017-06-21
ATCTCAAAGTCACCTTGGGCTGTGTTACGCCCGCCGTGGCTGCGTTGCCACCACAGCTGAACGATCTCGGCAGCCAAAAAAACGTTCACGGCCGTTAGCAACCACAATAAGGCGCCAGGGAGTCTCCACATCGCGCAACACTTGCCCTCTAACGTTCGCGGCCACCGGGCCGACGAGATGAAGGATGCCACAAGGAGCGCTGCTTCAGAGGCTCCGAGTGGGCCGCGCTGTTAGGCGGCGACCAAGCCCACGATCTAGTCGCGAAGACTTCTTTTGAGAATGAGCACACCATAGACAACGGCGGCGATCGCGAAAATGGCGGAGCTCGTGAGCTGAGCTAGCCGTATGCCGCCACTGGGCTCCAATCGGCCGAGCCATAACTCAACGATAGTGTAGCAACCGCGAGCACGACCGGACATCGGGTCCTCCGGCAATAGACCAAACGACAGGGAGTCATTCACGAACCACGCGCTAGCGACAAGTACAGTGGCGCAGATGGCCAGCCGAGATAACAACCGTAGCAAAGGATTTGTCGCAGGCATCTTGCCGCCTAACGTTCGCGGCCACCGGGCCGACGAGATGAAGGATGCCACAAGGCGCGCCGCTTCAGAGGCTCCGGGTGGGCCGCGCTGTTAGGTTGCTGGGTGCTCATAGCGGCCGAATCGAAAACAAAACAACATAGAACCCCAGCAGGACGGCGATAGTCACTGAAACACGCGCTACTCGCGAGTACGCGCCGAAGATCGCGACAATAAATTCGAAGACGATCTCAAGTAGGAGCCACAAGGGAGCAACCGCAAGATCTGCCCAAGAGAACTTGTCTCCGGGCGCGACATGGGCCATTAATATGGCGGCGCTAGCGCCGAGCAATGCTGAGAAAGCCGTGGCCGCTAACGAAGCGAGAAGTGCGACGCCGTCGACCCGTCGATTGTTCGCTTGCGTGGCGTGCGTCATCACAGCAACCTAACGTGGAAGCTCAGCGGGCCGGCCGCTTGCGGCCGGTCCGCTCTGGAGCGAAGTGTTAGTTGGCACGTTACTTCAATGCCCCTGTGAGCTTTGCAACGAGTTCCTTAACGCCCGCCACGAGACCAACCACCGTAGCGGGTAGATGCCCAGTAACTCCGACAAACGCGAGGAAGAACAGAAGTGCGTCGGCGAGGCGCGCTTCGGGAACGCACGTTGCTATCAAGCAATTGTAGGAACGTGGAAGGAGCGACCACAGCGCGGCCCAACCTACAATCGCACCAGCGAAGTTGAACCAAAACTGATGAACTTTCCACGACCAGTGACGACCGGTGGTCTTGACCTCGAAAATGTCGGCCGCTTTCCAGCCGTAGAAAATCGACGCTACCACAGCAAGAATCCAGAAGACTGTTGAGCCCATGAAGGCCTCCCACGTGCCAACTAACGTCCACGCTCACCGGCGCGCGCGCCAGCGAGTGTCTGAATTTGCACGGCGGCTTCGCGCGCGTCCGCGTGGGGCGTGCTGTTAGAGCGCAAGTGCTTCATTTGACGCGCCGGCATGAACTCTTTCCTAGATAGGTCGGGTCGGTAAAACGGCCGGCCATTTGACACCGGCCGCCCTCGTCATAGCGAACGAACCAGTAGAGAGCATTTAGGCTTTGCGCCAACTTCGGCACGACACACTTGGCGAGATCCTCGTCGGCGTTAGCCTGACACCCCACTGAATGTGTGCTGAGAGTCGGCAAGGCCAAGCTGGTATACCTTGCTCTGAATTTTGGAAGATGAAAACCGTTGGTGAAGTAGTACTGATGCAAGAACGCGAGATCCCATAGGGAAGATTCATTTGTTAGTCGACTTGCGCGGTAGTAGTCACAGGTATCAAAGCACAATTCGAGCGAAAGGGAACTGGCTCTTTTCTCAATGCGAGGAGGAGGGCCATACGGGGTAGTGAAGTACTCGAGGAGCGCGGCCTGCGTCGTGCGTGCCTTGCTCACCGGTTCAACAGGCGGGTCGGGATCTGTCAAACACGATGCATCTATTATTCCGGCATCGGGGTCGCAGTTCCGTGGTCCAAATTGAGCAGACGCATGCCAAGGCATAGCCAGTAGCAATACGATCAGCACTCTGTGCATTTGTAACTCGGTTCCTTGCGCTCTAACGTGTAATGGTTGGCAAAAGTGCTAGATATCATAACCCTATTGAATTGAGGGCGGTGTCAACGGCCCCTTGAATCAACACGTTGGTTTACTGTATATTCGTACAACTCCTTTGTTATCCGGCTGGAAATGGATCAACATTCTGATTCTCCTCAAGTTTCGCGTTCGTCGCCTCAGGCTCCCCGTCTGCTCGACAGGTTGCGCGACGTGATCCGCGCGAAGCACTACAGCCGGCGGACGGAGAAGACTTACCGGTACTGGGTGCGGTATTTCATTTTCTTCCACGGGAAGCGCCATCCGGAGGAGATGGGCGCTCCGGAGATCACTTCGTTTCTCAATTGGCTGGCGAGCGAGCGCAATGTCGCCGCGGCGACGCAGAACCAGGCGCTCAACGCCTTGCTGTTCCTTTATCGGCACGTTCTCGAACGCGACCTGCCCTGGCTCGAGGGGCTGGTTCGTGCCAAGCGTCCGGTGCGGCTCCCTGTGGTGCTGTCCGAGGCCGAGGTGCGCCGGCTGCTGGCTGGCCTCGAAGGCGTGAGGTGGCTCATGGCGAGCCTGCTCTACGGGGCAGGGCTCCGCCTGCAGGAGTGCCTGCAGCTGCGCGTGAAGGATATGGATTTCGCCTACCGTCAGATATTTGTGCGCGACGGGAAGGGCGGAAGGGATCGCGTCACGATGCTGCCGGAAGGGGTGGTGCAGCCCTTGCAGGCCCATCTCGGAAAGCTGCGCACGCTGCATCGCAAGGATCTGCTCGAGGGCTACGGCGAGGTCTGGCTGCCGCATGCGCTTGCGCGCAAGTACCCGCGCGCCGGATTCGAGTGGGGCTGGCAATTCGTATTTCCGTCGAAGAAGCGCTCGCCCGATCCCGAGACCGGCGTGATCCGGCGCCACCACGTGTATCCGGACACGCTGCATCGCGCCGTGAAGCGCGCGGCGCGGGCGGCGGGAATCATCAAGCCGGTCTCCTGTCATACTTTGCGCCACTCCTTCGCCACGCACCTGCTGCAGTCCGGGAGCGACATCCGCACGGTGCAGGAGCTGCTCGGGCATTCCGATGTCTCCACGACGATGGTTTATACGCACGTAATGAACAAGGGTGCGCGTGGGGTGAGAAGTCCGCTCGACCGCCTCGAGCAGCGGCGCGCGACATATCGGGTCGAGGCCGTGGCAGCAGCGGGCGCGATTTAGCTCGCGTTGAGGTATATTGAGTTTGTCCGTCATGCTCCCCCAGGACTTCCATCCCATCCTCCGGCGCTGGTGGGAAGCGCATTTCCGCGAGCCCGTCGGTGGGCGGGTCTTGCCGCCCACCGAGGCGCAGCTCAAGGGCTGGCGCGCGATCCGCTCGGGGCAGCACACGCTGATCGCAGCGCCGACAGGCTCGGGCAAGACCCTCGCGGCTTTCCTCACCTCGATCGACCAGCTGCTGCGCGAGAGCCTGGAGAGCGGACGGCTGCCGGACGAGGTGCGCGTCGTCTACGTCTCGCCGCTCAAGGCGCTCTCCGCCGACATCCACAAGAACCTCGCCGAGCCGCGCCGCGAGATGCGCCGCATCGCCGAGGAGACGGGCTCGCCGCCCGTGGGGATCACCGCCGCGGTGAGAAGCGGCGACACGCCGCAGGCCGAGCGCGCCGCGATGCTGCGCTCACCGCCCCACATCCTCGTGACGACGCCCGAGTCGCTCTACCTGCTCCTCACGGCCGAGCGCTCGCGCGAGATGCTCAGGACCGCGCGCGTGGTCATCGTGGACGAGATCCACGCCGTGCTCGAGTCGCGGCGCGGGGCGCACCTCGCGCTGTCGCTCGAGCGCCTCGACCACGTCTGCGGGCGGCGACTGCAGCGCGTCGGCTTGTCGGCGACGCAGAAGCCGATCGAGGAGGTCGCGCGCTTCCTGGTCGGATCGGACAAATCGGAATGCACGATCGTCGATCGCGGCCACAAGCGCAAGATCGATCTCGAGATCGAGGTGCCGGGCTCGCCGCTCGAGGCGGTGATGTCCGGCGAAGTCTGGGAAGAGACCTACCGGCGCCTGGTCGAGCTGATCGAGTCGCACCGCACCACGCTGATTTTCGTGAACACGCGCCGGCTCTCCGAGCGCATGGCATTCCAGCTCTCCGAGCGCTTGGGCGCCGAGCACGTCGCCGCGCACCACGGCAGCCTCGCGAAGGAAGTGCGCCTGCAAGCGGAGGCGAAGCTGCGCGAAGGCCGGTTGAAGGTGCTGGTCGCCACCGCGTCGCTCGAGCTCGGCATCGACATCGGCCACGTCGATCTGGTCTGCCAGATCTCCTCGCCGCATCGCATCGCGACGCTCCTGCAGCGCGTCGGCCGCTCGGGCCACACGGTGAGCGGGCTGCCCAAGGGCCGCGTGTTCCCGCTCACGCGCGACGACCTGATCGAATGCGCGGCGATGGTGCGCGCGGTGAAGGACGGGGAGCTCGACCGCGTTCTGATCCCGGACAAGCCGCTCGACGTGCTCGCGCAGCAGATCGTCGCCGAGTCCGCTGCCCAGGAATGGGACGAGGAAGCGCTGCTCGAGCTGTTCCGTCGCGCGCACCCGTACCGCGGCCTGGAGAAGACCGAGTTCCACGAGGTCGTCGCCATGCTCGCGCACGGTTATGCGACCAAGCGCGGCCAGCGCGCGGCCCTCATCCACTACGACGCCGTGCACCGCAAGCTGCGCGAGCGGCGCGGCTCGCGCATGGTCGCGATCATGTCGGGCGGCGCGATTCCCGAGGTGTTCGACTACCGCGTGAAGCTCGAGCCGGAAGGCAACTTCATCGGCACGCTGAACGAGGACTTCGCGATCGAATCGCTGCCGGGCGACATCTTCCAGCTCGGCAACACGTCCTGGCGCATCCTGCAGATCGGCAACGGCGTCGTGCGCGTCGCCGACGCCCAGGGGCAGCCACCCTCGATGCCGTTCTGGCTGGGCGAGGCGCCTTCGCGCAGCGACGAGATGAGCGCGGCGGTGTCGCGGCTGCGCGCCGCGGCCGACGCGAAGCTGCCGCGGCCGGATCAGCCGCGCAGGCCGGATGAGCTCGACGCCGCGGTCGCCTGGCTCGAGCAGGACTATGCGCTCCCGCGTTCCGCCGCCGACCAGATCGCGGCCTATCTCGCGGAGGGCAAGCGCGCCTTGGGCGTAGTGCCGACCGCCGACACCCTTGTCCTCGAGCGCTTCTTCGACGAGGCGGGCGGCATGCAGCTCGTGCTGCACGCGCCCCTGGGCAGCCGCATCAACAAGGCCTGGGGCCTCGCGCTCAGGAAGAAATTCTGCCAGAGCTTCAACTTCGAGCTTCAGGCGGCGGCGAGCGAGGAAGCGCTCGTCCTCTCGCTCGGGCCCATGCATTCTTTCGCGCTCGAGGAGGTGTTCCGCTACCTGAACCCCAAGACCGTGCGCGAGACGTTGGTGCAGGCCGTACTCGACTCTCCGATCTTCGAGACGCGCTGGCGCTGGACGACGACGCTCGCCTTGGCCGTCCCGCGCAGCCGGAACGGCGCCAGGCTGCCCGCGCAGATCCAGCGCATGATCGCCGACGAGCTGCTCGCCGCGATCTTCCCGGACGCGGCGGCGTGCCTGGACAACATCCAGGGCGCGCGCGAGCTGCCCAGGCATCCGCTCGTCGACCAGGCGATCCGCGACTGCCTCGAGCAGGCGATGGACCTGCCGCAGCTCGTGCGCACGCTCGAGCGCGTGTTCGCGGGCGAGATCCGCTGCGTCGCGAAGGACACCCCCGAGCCCTCGGTGTTCTGCAACGAGATCCTGAATTCCGCGGTGTACACGTTCCTGGACGACGCGCCCCTCGAGGAGCGGCGCACCCGCGCCGTGTACACGCGGCGCACGACCGAGCCGCGGAGCGCCGACGACCTGGGCGCGCTCGACCCCGCGGCGATCGAGCGAGTGCGCGAGGAAGCCTGGCCCACGGCGAACACCGCCGACGAGCTGCACGATGCCCTGCTGCTCGCGGGGTTCATCCGCGCGACAGAGGCATCGCCCGGCTGGCGCGCGCTGTTTGACGAGCTTGTCGGAGCCGGTCGTGCGTTCGACGCCAATGGGTTCTGGATCTCCGTCGAGCGCTTCGACGAGCTGAACGCCGTCGTTCCGCAATCCGCGACGCCGGCGATCCCCGAGCGACTGCGCAAGGCCTGGACGCGCGAGGATGCGGCGCGGGAGCTCGTCCGCGGGCGGACCGAGGTGCTCGGGCCGGTGACCGCGCGCGCTCTCGCCGATTCGCTGGTCCTTGCCGATACCGCGCTCATCGACGGCGCACTGCGCGCGCTGGAAAACGAGGGCAAGCTGCTGCGCGGCAGATTCACGCCGGATGCGCCGGGCACGGCCGGCGCTGGCCAGCTCGAATGGTGCGACCGCAGGCTGCTCGCTCGCATCCACCGCTACACGCTAAACCGGCTGCGCGCCGAGATCGAGCCGGTCAGCGCCGCCGATTTCATGCGCTTCCTCCTTCACTGGCAGCACGTCGCAGGCGAGCAGCAGCTGAAAGGTCCCGAAGGACTCGCCGCGGTGGTCGAGCAGCTGGACGGCTACGAGGTCGCCGCCGGCGCCTGGGAGAACGAAGTGCTCGCCGCCCGCGTCGCGGGCTATGAGCCCGATTTCATCGACAGGCTTTGCCTTTCCGGGCGCGTGGCCTGGGGCCGGCTCTCCCCCGCGAACGGGCCGGGAAAGGCGCCGCTGCGCAGCTCGCCGATCGCGTTGATGCTGCGCGAGCATGCGGGGCTGTGGCGTGCAGCCGCCGAAGCGGAAGCTGGCGGGCTGGGCTCGGAGGCGAGCGCCGTATACGAGGCGCTGCGCTCGCGAGGCGCATCGTTCTTCCACGAGATCGTGTCTGCGACCGGCCAGCTGCGCGCCCAGGTCGAGCGCTCGCTCGGCGAGCTGGCGGGCTCGGGTCTCGTTACGGCGGACAGCTTCGCGGGCTTGCGCGCGCTGCTCGCGCCCTCCGAGAAGCACAAGCGGCGCTCGCGCCGCCGCCTGACTGCCCACGAGGTGGACACCGCCGGACGCTGGGCGCTGCTGCGGAGCGACGCGGCTACCGACGACGGCAAGCGCGTCGAGGAGATCGCGCGTGCCTTGCTCAGGCGCTACGGAGTGGTTTTCCGCGCGTTGCTCGCGCGCGAGTCGCGCCTGCCGACCTGGCGGGAGCTCGCGGCGGTTTGCCGGCGGCTGGAAGCGCGCGGCGAGATCCGCGGCGGGCGCTTCGTCTCGGGCTTCGGCGGCGAGCAGTTTGCGCTCTCCGATGCGGTCGGGCGCTTGCGCGCGGTGAGGAAGCAGGATAGAAGCGGCGAGCTCGTCGCGCTCTCCGGTGCCGATCCGCTCAATCTCGTCGGAATCGTGACCCCGGAGGCGCGCGTCGGGGCGATCACGCCGAACCGGGTGCTCTTCCGCGACGGCCTCGCGATCGCCGCGCTCGAAGGCGGCGAGCTGCGCCGGCTCGCGCCTTCCGAATTCGACGACGATACCCTGAAGACGCTCTTCTGGCGCCGCTCTAGCGCGCTCGGCTTCAAGCCGGGAAGGCTCTCCGAAGGCGGCCGCAAACGCCTGCTCGAGCGCAAGGTGCGCGTGCCGCTGCCGGGGTAGGTTGACGCCTGTTCAGCGCGGCACCTTCCCCTCGGCGCTTTCCCTTGATAGCACTGGCGTCCAGAGCTGTACGACGGCGCCGCACGGGGACCCTGGTGCCGCGCTGAACAGGCGGGGTGGGGAGTTGGGGGTAATGGGGAAGAGGGTACTCCCTCTTCCCCTGTTCGTAACTTTCAGAACAGCGCAGAACTTTTATGGAGACGACATGCTCGGCTTCAGCCGAGCATGTCGCTCCATATGTTCTGCGCCCACGCCCAGCCGTAACCGCCCTCGATCTCGCTGCGGCCCGAAGAGACGCCGCTTGCCCCGGGCACCACGGTCAAGGTCCTTTGCACGGGATCGTAGCGGTGCACCGAGGCGACGTGGATGACTTCCCTGTCGGAAACGAAGCTGTAGCAGGTGTTGGCGATGACGGGCTGCGGATTGGGCGCGCGGCCGTTCATGAGCTCGATGATCGCGGCTGCGGCGAGCTTGCCGTGGTTGTTCGCCATATGCCCCGACTTGGGCATCGCCGGCGCCGAAAGCGTGGCGTCGCCGAGCACGTGGATGCCCTTGTGCGCGGTCGATTCCATGCTGAGCCAGTCCACGCCGCACCAGCGCGTGTTCGGGGTGAGGAGCCCCGCGGTGCGCGCGATGTCTGCGGCGCGCATGGGCGGCAGCACGTTGAGCACATCGCCCTTGATCGTGTCGAAATCGGTCTTCACCGTCTTCGCGCGCGCGTCCACCGCCTTGACTTCGTTGTTGCCGCGGTACTCGATCGTGCCCTTGTAGAGATCGTTCCAGGCGGCTTTGAAAAGCGCGGGCTTCGAGACGACGTCCTCGTTGGCGTCCAGGATGATCACCTTGGAGCGCGGCTTCGCCTTCTTGAAGTAGAACGCGATCTGGCAGGCGCGCTCGTAGGGCCCAGGCGGGCAGCGGAAGGGCGACCGGGGGACCCCAATGACGCATACGCCGCCGTCGGGCATCGCCTCGAGCTGCTGCCGCAGTGCGATCGTCTCCGGACCGGCCTTCCACGCGTGCAGGATGGTCTTCTGCGCCTCGGCGTCGTAGCCTTCGATTGCCTCGTGCATGAAATCCACGGCCGGAGAAAGGATCAGCCTGTCGTAGGGCAGATCCTCGATGCGCTTGAGCGACACCCGTTTCTTCTCGACGTTGATAGCGGTGGCTTCGTCACGCAATACCTGCACGCCGTATTCGCGCAGCTTCGCGTAGCCGCGCGTGAGCTCGGCGAGCGTCCGCGTCCCTCCGAGAACCAAGTTCGAGGTGGGACAGGAAATGAACTCGGGGTTGCGCTCGATCAGGAACACCTCGATCGTGCCTTCGCTCCACAACCGCAGGTACTTCGCGGCCGTAGCGCCGCCGAAACCGCCGCCGATGACGATGACGCGGCCGATGGGCCTGGACGGGGCGGCCGGCTCCATCGCGCAGCCGGGCAGCAGCGACGCCGCGGCCAGGGCGCTCGAAGTCTTCAGGAAATCGCGTCGGGCAAGTCGATTCATGGCCGTCTCCTATCTCGCCTTTTGCGCGGAGAAGTACGCCGCGAGCGCTTCGATCTGCTCGTCGGTATAGCCCTTGGCGAGCTGGTGCATGATGGTCGCGGGTCGCTTGCCGGTCTTGAAGTCCTGCATCTGCTGCACGAGATAGGCGCGCTGCTGGCCGGCCAGGTTGGGCATCCCCTGAAGGCTCATGCCGCTTGTCCCGTGGCAGTTTGCGCAGGCAGCGGCGAGATTGCGGCCGAGGTTGGGATCGGCGCCTTGCGCCAGGGCGGATAAGGCGAAAACCGCGCCCGAGGCGAGCGTGGCTGCGAGGACGTTGCGGGGCATGTCGGCTCCTCGAGGGTTTTTATTTTCGTATTTCGAGTGTCCTTCCGGCCGCGCGGACTGTCAAGGGGCGCACCCGCAAAAAACAAAAGCCGCCCTGGGCGGCTTTTGTTGCATTAGAAAAGACTCATGTTTCCGGAGCAACCTCAGGCACCTTTTCCTCGACGAACTTGAGCGTGATCTTGCCCGCCTCGTCGATGTCCACGGTGACCTTCCCGCCGTTGGCGAGCTTGCCGAAGAGCAGCTCGTCGGCGAGCGCGCGGCGAATCGTGTCCTGGATGAGCCTCGACATCGGGCGCGCCCCCATCAGCGGATCGAAGCCGTGCTTGGCGAGGTGCTCGCGCAGCGCGTCGGTGAACACTGCATCGACCTTCTTCTCGTGCAGCTGGGCCTCGAGCTGCATGAGGAACTTGTCCACCACGCGCAGGATGATTTCGTGATCGAGCGACCTGAACGAGATGGTCGCGTCCAGTCGATTCCTGAATTCCGGGGAAAACAGGCGCTTGATTTCGGCGCTCTCGTCGCCGGGCTCCTTCTTGGCGGTGAAGCCCATCACCGGGCGGTTGAGCGCATCGGCCCCGGCGTTGGTCGTCATGACGATGATGACGTTCCTGAAATCGGCTTTCCTGCCGTTGTTGTCGGTGAGGGTGCCGTGATCCATCACCTGGAGCAGGATGTTGAAGATGTCCGGGTGCGCCTTCTCGATCTCGTCGAGGAGCAGCACCGCGTACGGTTTCTTGGTGATCGCTTCCGTGAGAAGGCCGCCCTGGTCGAAACCCACGTAGCCGGGAGGTGCGCCGATGAGGCGCGACACCGCGTGCCGCTCCATGTACTCGGACATGTCGAAGCGGTGCAATTCGATCCCCATGCAGTAGGCGAGCTGGCGCGCGACCTCGGTCTTTCCGACACCCGTCGGGCCCGAGAAGAGAAAGGCGCCGATCGGCTTCTGCGGGTTCGCAAGGCCCGAGCGCGCGGTGCGGATCGCGGACACCAGCGCTTCGATAGCCTGATCCTGGCCGAACACGACGGCCTTCAGGTCGCGGTCGAGGTTCTTGAGGGCGGCGCGGTCGTCCTGCGACACCGAGGCCGGCGGGATGCGCGCAATCTTGGAGATGATTTCCTCGATCTCGGTTTTGCCGACGACTTTTTTCTGCTTGGACTTGGGCAGGATCTTCTGCGCCGCGCCCGCCTCATCGATGACATCGATCGCCTTGTCGGGCAGGTGCCGGTCGTTGATGTAGCGGGCGGAGAGCTCGGCGGCGCTGGTGAGCGCGTTGCCGCTGTACTTGATGCCGTGGTGCGCCTCGAAGCGCGATTTCAGGCCGCGCAGGATCGCGACGGTCTCCTCGACCGAGGGCTCGGGGACGTCGATCTTCTGGAAGCGCCGCGATAGCGCATGATCCTTTTCGAACACGCCGCGGTACTCGTTGTAGGTCGTCGCGCCGATGCATTTCAGCGCACCCGAAGAAAGGGCCGGTTTCAGCAGGTTCGAAGCGTCCAGCGTCCCTCCTGAGGCGGCACCCGCGCCGATGAGCGTGTGGATTTCATCGATGAACAGGATCGCATTTGGGTTGTCCACCAGCTGCTTCAGCACCGCCTTCAGGCGCTGTTCGAAATCGCCGCGGTATTTGGTCCCGGCGAGCAGCGCACCCATGTCGAGCATGTAGACCTGGCAGCGCGCGAGGATCTCGGGAACCTGGCCTTCGACGATGCGTCGCGCGAGGCCTTCGGCGATGGCTGTCTTGCCCACGCCCGCCTCGCCTACGAGGAGGGGATTGTTCTTGCGCCTCCGGCACAGCGTCTGGATGACGCGCTCGATCTCGCGCTCGCGGCCGATCAGCGGATCGATCTTGCCTACCAGCGCCTGGGCGTTGAGGTTGAGCGTGTACGTTTCGAGCGCGCCGCCTGACTGCTGCTCGTCGCCCGCGGTTTCCTGTTCGGCTTCGCCGCCGCCCTTCGCCTCCTTGGAGGCCGGTGTCTTGGTGATGCCGTGGGAGATGTAGTTCACCACGTCGAGGCGCGTCACGCCCTGCTGGTGCAGGAAATACACGGCGTGGGAGTCCTTCTCACCGAAGATCGCGACCAAGACATTGGCGCCGGTCACTTCCTTCTTGCCCGAGGACTGGACATGCAGGATTGCGCGCTGGATCACGCGCTGGAAACCGAGCGTCGGCTGGGTATCGATTTCCTCCGTGCCCGCGACCGTGGGCGTGTGCGCGGCGATGAAGTCTCCCAGCGCTTTCCTCAGTTCCTCGATGTTGGCGGCGCAGGCGCGCAGCACTTCCGCGGCCGTCGGGTTGTCCAGCAGCGCGAGCAGCAGGTGCTCGACGGTGATGAACTCATGCCTCTTCTGGCGCGCCTCTACGAACGCCATGTGGAGACTGACTTCGAGTTCCTGCGCGATCATCTTTCGTCCCCGGCCCTCGTCGAGAGCTTGCGCTCCCTCGTTCTCACGTTTCCTCCATGACGCATTGTAGCGGGTGCTGGTGCTTGCGTGCGTAGCCGACGACTTGCTCGACCTTGGTGGTGGCGACGTCCTTCGGGTAGGTCCCGCAAATGCCCATGCCCTCTCGGTGGACTTTGAGCATGACCTGGGTCGCCTTTTCCCGCGTCATGGAAAAGAACCGTTGCAGCACGATGACGACGAATTCCATCGGAGTGTAGTCGTCGTTCAAAAGGATCACCTTGAACAGGGGAGGAGGCTTGAGCTTGGCCTTCTTGGCCTCGAGCAGAGCGCCTTCTCGCATGCGGGTTGCCATACCTCAATTAACTTATGCCAGAAGCTTCCACCCGTCAAACCGCCCGGACCCGACGCAAGTGGAAAAGTCATGCACCTCATGCACACCCCGTCAATCGGAACGCCTCCATTCAGTGTAGGCACATCGCTGATAATGTAATCGCTGTCGCCGGGCTGCGCAACATCCAAACGTGTCGGCAGAACAAAGGCTTGACGCTCTTCGGGGCACTTGACGCCGTCGCCCAAAGCGCGTAAAAGGCTTCCCTGTGTTTGTCCTCCATGCGGTTTGCAGGTTCAAATTCCTCTGCTGCGTTGAAGTACAGGCATAGTTGAAGGTTCCCCGGTTCTAAAATTCAGGAAGGCTCTATGCCAACAGGTACGGTGAAGTGGTTCAATGATGCTAAGGGTTATGGATTCATAACCCCGGATGACGGCGGCGAGGATTTGTTTGCGCACTTCTCCGCGATTCAGATGAGCGGATTCAAAACGCTCAAGGAAGGACAGAAAGTCCAGTTCGAAGTCACGCAAGGCCCGAAGGGCAAGCAGGCTTCGAACATCCAGGCCGCAAGCTAGCGGCTCGCGCGGGCGGCGCAGCTCGCCCGCGGTCGCAAGTCTCTCTTGGTTTTCGGCCCCCGGTAGTTCCCAGGGGTCCGTTGCTTTTCTCGTGAGCGGGAAAAAGCCGCAGCGTGGGGGCTTTTTCCTCGACGTACGCGCGCTTCGCTCAGTGCACGCGTCGTCCGAGTTCGGTGTCCACCGCGTCCATGAATTCGTCGGTGGAGAGGAAAGGGTGGTCCGGACGTATCAGGATCGCCAGATCCTTGGTCATCCTGCCCGATTCCACGACGTCGACGCAGACCTTTTCCAAGGTCTCGGCGAATCGGGCGACGTCGGGCGTGCCGTCCATGCGGCTGCGAAATATCAGCCCGCGCGTCCAAGCGAAAATCGACGCGATGGGGTTGGTCGAAGTGGGCTTGCCTTGCTGGTGCAGCCGGTAGTGCCGGGTCACGGTGCCGTGCGCCGCCTCGGCCTCGACCGCCTTCCCGTCGGGGGACATCAAGACTGAGGTCATGAGCCCGAGCGAGCCGTAGCCCTGCGCGAGCGTATCGGATTGCACGTCGCCGTCGTAATTCTTGCATGCCCACAGGTAGCCGCCGTTCCATTTGAGGCTTGCCGCCACCATGTCGTCGATCAGCCGGTGCTCATAGGTCAGGCCCGCGGCGTCGAATTGCTTCTTGAACTCCGTATCGAAGATATCCTGGAACAGGTTCTTGAACCGGCCGTCGTAGACCTTGAGGATCGTATTCTTGCTCGAGAAATAGACGGGGTACTTGCGCTGCAACGCGTAGTTGAAGCAGGCGCGCGCGAAGCCCTTGATCGATTCGTCGAGGTTGAACATCGCCATGGTGACGCCGGCGCCAGGTGCCGTGAACACTTCGCGCTCGATCAGGGGGCCGCCGCCCTCGGGCCGGAAGCTGAGCTTGATCGTACCGGCGCCGTCGAACTTGACCTCGGTGGCCCGATACTGGTCGCCGAACCCGTGGCGCGCGATGACCACCGGCTTGTTCCAGTGAGTCACGATGCGCGGCACGTTCTTGCAGATGATGGGCTCCCGGAAAATCGTGCCGTCGAGAATATTGCGGATGGTCCCGTTGGGGCTGCGCCACATCTGCTTCAGCTTGAACTCCTTGACGCGCCCTTCGTCCGGGGTGATGGTCGCGCATTTCACGGCTACGCCGTACTTCCGCGTGGCGTTGGCCGCGTCGATCGTGATCTGGTCGTTGGTCTTGTCCCTAGCCTCGACCCCGAGATCGTAGTATTTCAGCTCGACGTCGAGATAGGGAAGGATCAGCTGCTCGCGAATCGTCCTCCAGATGATCCGCGTCATTTCGTCACCGTCCATCTCGACGATCGGATTCTTGACCTTGATTTTGCCCACGGAAGCTCCTGCAGTCTCGCTGTGGAAGGGATCGGCGGTGCGACCTTAAGCCTATTGCGCGGCACGCGAACGCGACGGGCGTTCCGCTGTTGAACGGGCGGTATTATAGCCAATTGCTCAAGCCCCTCCGCGTGCCCTAGGACGACTCGGCCCGCGCGAAAAATGTCGGTAGCTTGTTGATTTTGAAACTGAAAATGGAATTCCACGATCTGCGTCGCCGAGTGGCGCGCGCTGCGATGCTGACACGCTTGTCAACCTCGGGAAGGGCAGGGCGTTAGTGGGAGGGACTGGTTCCGGAGCAAAGGACTGGTCGCAACCTGTTCCTTAAACTTCACGAAGAGGAAAACATGAGGAAGCTGATCTCCATCCTGGTCGCCACGGTGTTCGCCGTTTCCAGCGGCGCGGCTCTGGCCGCGTCCCACGCCGGTGCCCAGCCGATGAAGGACGACAAGAAGTCTGAAATGAAGAAGGGCGACAAGAAGGGCGATAAGAAGGCCAAGAAGGCCGCCAAGAAGGAAGCCAAGAAGGACGAAATGAAGAAATAGCTGTCTCTCGACGAGACCAGGGCAGGGCTAGCTTCCCTGCCTTTTTTATTTTCGCCGACCGCGTCCAGTGTGAAACAGAAGACTCTTGCGATCCTTGGCGCCGCCGCTTCGCTTGCCGCGGGCGTTGCATTCGCGCAGTTGCCGATCCTGGAGCTGTCGGCGGGGATCCACCTCATCCGCGCTGAGGTGGCCAACACGCTCGAGACGCGGGCGCAGGGCCTGATGTTTCGCAAGCATCTCGGTTCGAACGAGGGGATGTTTTTCGTATTTCCGCAATCCGAACCCTACTGCATGTGGATGAAGAACACGCTGATCCCGCTCTCGGTCGCTTTTGTCGACGAAAAGGGAAGAATCGTCAGCATCTCGGAGATGCAGCCGCAAACGGAGACTTCGCATTGTGCGACGGGTCCCGCGAAGTTTGCGCTCGAAATGCCGGCAGGCTGGTTCGCGAGGAAAGGCATCAAGTCCGGCACGACCATTCAGGGATTCGAGAAGGCTCCCGCCGCACGCTAGCACGCTAATCGCTGGGTAGTACTCGTGCACGAAAAAAGACGGCTGGCGAATGCCAGCCGTTTCTTTGTTGAGTTCGTTCTTACCCGAAGTAAAGCGCGCTGTGCGCCCCCGCCGCCATGAAATACAGCATCGGGATCGAGAACATCGTATTGGTGCGCGAGGCGAGGAAGGCTACGCGCCGCGCCTTGTTCTTTTCCTCGTCGCTTGCGGAGACGATTCCCAGGATCTTCTTCTGGTTGGGCCAGATCAGCCACCACACGTTTATCAGCATGAATGTCCCGAGCCAGGCACCGACCCCGATCGCGTAGTACGCCTTGTTCAGGAAGAAAAACGCCTCGAGGAAATGGCGCCCGAGCAGGGCCGCGCCGGCGAGCCAGGTCACGACCGCCGCCCAGCGAAACCAAAACAGCGCCCGGGGCATGACGTGCTTGCTGATGCCGGCGGCGGTGCCGTCTGCCGCCGCCGCTTTAGCCGCGGCAACATTGACGAAGTTGAAATAGTACAGCAGGCCGATCCACATCACTCCCGCGAGGAGGTGGATCCAGCGGGATATTGCAGGTACCCAGTCCATGTCAGCCTCCCAGCGCGTACGAGACGATGTTGTGCAGGATCAGGGTCAGGATCAAGCCGCATATGACCGTTCCCCAAAGTGAATCGAGCGGATTCTTCATGGTCGTTCTCCCGATGATTGGGGCCGCAGCCGCGCCCCGCGTATTTTCTGTCCAAGCGAGGCTGATTGCAAGCAGCCGCTTCCCGATCTCGATTCCTACCGAGTGCGCTCGACGCGTGCGTGGGCGCCGCCCTCGGCAAACGTGATGTCGAGGAGCTCGCCGGCAGAAAGACTCACCCCGCGGAGCACGATCCGGTTCGAGCTGTCCCGGACGACGCTGTAGCCGCGATCCAGCACTGCCGCAGGATCCAGGTGAGACAGATTGGCGATGCGACGTGCGCAATCAGAGCCGGCGCGTTCGAGCGTTGCATGCGTTGCAGCGCGCAACCGCGCGACCAACTGCACCGAGGTCGCCAGAAGCTTTTCGGTATTGGGGAGCCCTGCCTGGGCCCGCTGCACGAGCCGAGCGACTTCCCAGCGGCGCTCGGACGAGATTCGGCTGGCAGCTTGTCCGAGTCTCAGCCGCAGTTGGCCGAGCAGCTCGCTCGGGGCCCGCAGCCCCGCTTCGGGGTGAACCAGCCCGCGCGCGAGATGATCGACGAGCAGCATGCGTCTCTCGAGTTCCTGGCGGAGGCGCAGGGCGAGCCTTGCAGTCAGCCTGGAAACGCCCTCGAGCAGCCCCGCGCGCTCGGGACTGACCAGCTCGGCCGCAGCGGTCGGCGTAGGGGCGCGCCGGTCGGCGACGAAGTCGGCGATCGTGAAGTCGGTCTCGTGGCCGATACCGGTGACGACCGGAACCGGGCACGCGCGAATCGCCCGCGCCACGATCTCCTCGTTGAAGGCCCACAAGTCCTCGATGCTGCCGCCGCCGCGCACCAGCAATATCACATCGCACCCGCCGAGGCGGCCGGCGACGTTGAGCGCAGAGGCGATTTTCTCCGGCGCACGCTCGCCCTGGACCTGCACGGGAAAGACGACGACCTCAATCGACGGGTTACGCCGGGCCAGCGTCGTCAGTACGTCCCGAAGCGCCGCCGCCTCCCGCGAGGTGATCACGCCGATCGCGCGCGGCAGGGAAGGCAGCGCTCGTTTCGTTTCGGTATTGAACAAGCCCTCCTTTTCGAGCTTGTCACGGAGCTTGAGGAAGGCCTCGAACAGGGCGCCGAGCCCGGCGCGCCGCATGGTTTCGACATTGAGCTGGAAATCGCCACGCGGCTCGTACAGGCTGACGAGCGCCTGCACCTCGATTTGCATGCCGTCGCGCGGCGTCCACTCGAGATTCTCCTGGCGCTGCCGGAACATGACGCAGCGCACTTGGGCGAATTCGTCCTTCAGGACGAAATAGGCGTGTCCCGACTTGGCAACGGTGAAGTTGGATATCTCGCCGGCGACCCAAAGCAGCGGGTAGCGACGCTCGAGCAGGTCCCGGACACTGCGAGTGAGGGCCGAAACGGAGAGAATTTCCGAGGGCGAATGCGTGGAAACCCGCGCCAGTCCTTGTTCTCCGGGCATGTGCCGATTGTAACCTATCCACAATGGGCGCTCCGCCGAAGCAGTCCCCTATGAGCGGCTCAGACAATGGCCGAGAATCTGCTTGTAACTATTTGAGCAGTAAACTGAAAAATGGAAGTTCAAGTTTTCATCATGAGCAAGAAAACCCTTTTGCACGATTCACTTACGCGCGCTATTTGACGGGTATGCACAACCTTATCCACAGTATTTGTGGATAAGGACTCGGGCTCGTTTGCGGGCTTCGGGTGTGCGGCAAGCAGCGCTCCAGCTTCTGGATTTTTTCGAGCGCAAAAGGCGCATCTTCTTGAAATTCCTTAGCCTTGCCGAATCCGCAGTCGCAGGCTAAAGTGTCCGCGGTTTTTGTCCGACTCGGAGAACGCGGTTGTTCGCCATCATCCACGCTGCCGGCTGGCCGATCTATTTCCTTCTCGTCGTGTCGGTCATCGCAGTGGCGCTCATCATCGAAAGGTTCATGATCCTTCGCAGGGAGAAGATCGTTCCCGGCGGACTGCTGGAGAAAGTGCTTGCCGCATATCAGAAGCAGGGAGTGAGTGAGGAAATGCTCGAAAAGCTCTCGCAGGACTCTCCGCTCGGCCAGGTACTGGCCTCGGGTCTTCGCAACTACAAGAGTTCGCGCGACGTCATGAAGGACGCAATCGAAGAGGCCGGCAGCGCGGTGGCGCACGAACTGGAGCGCTTTCTGACAACGCTCGGGACGATCGCCACGATCAGCCCGCTGATGGGCTTGTTCGGCACCGTAGTTGGCATGATCGAGATCTTCGGCTCGCAATCGCCCACCGGATCCAACCCCCAGGAACTCGCTCACGGTATTTCCGTGGCCCTGTACAACACGGGATTCGGTTTGGTGATCGCAATTCCGGCGATGATTTTCTTCCGCCACTTCCGCGGCAGGGTCGAAGGCTTCGTGGTCGAGATGGAGCAACAGGCAGCGAGGCTGGTCGACGTGGTCCACGGAGAACGCTTCGAGTTCCAGCCGCCGCCCCATACTCAGGCATGAGGTTCGCACGCACGCGGAAGGAAGACCCGGAGATCAACCTGATTCCGATGATCGACGTGCTCCTCGTGATCATCATCTTCCTGATGCTGACTACGACCTACGCCAGATTCGCGGAACTGAAGATCAACCTGCCGAGCGCCGACGCGGAAAAAAGGCTGGAACGGTCCAACGAGATCAACGTCGTGGTCAGCGCCAACGGGCAATACCTGCTGCAGCGAAAACCGTTCCAGTTCCGGAACGTCGCGGCTCTCGCCGAGGAGCTCCGACGCGCCGGCGCCGGCATGAAGGAGGCGATCGTGGTAGTGAACGCCGACAACAATGCGAACTACCAGTCGGTGATCCGCATCATGGACGCCGCGCGCCAAGCGGGCTTTGGCCAGGTAGTGTTCGCGGTGGAGCAATCGACGAAGTAGCGCGCAGGGCGCGTATGGACGCCGCCCGGCCCACCTTTCCTGCCGCAGGCTTTGCCGCGCGTCACTGGTACCGGCTGAGCCCGGTGTCGGTGATGCTGTTTCCGCTGAGCCTTGTCTTTCGTCTGCTGGTAGCCCTGCGCCGTCTGCTCTTTCGCGTGCGCGCGCTGCCCTCGGTGCGACTTCACGTTCCGGTGGTCATCGTCGGAAACCTGACCGCCGGGGGCACAGGGAAAACCCCGCTGATCCTTGCGCTCGTCGAAGCCTTGCGCGCGAAGGGGCTACACCCCGGAATTCTCAGCCGGGGATACGGCGGGACCGACACCGGGCCCCGCGCGGTGAGCGAGGGTGACGATGCCGCGCAGGTCGGCGACGAGCCTTTGCTGCTCGCCGAGCGTTCGGGATGCCCGGTGTGGATCGGCGCAGATCGCGCCGCCGCCGCACGCGCGCTGCTCGCAGCCAACGCTCGCTGCGACGTGGTTCTCTGCGACGATGGATTGCAGCATTACCGCTTGCAGCGGGATTTCGAGATCGCGGTCGAGGACGAGCGCGGTTTTGGCAACGGCTTGCTGCTTCCGGCCGGTCCTTTGCGCGAGCCTGCCGGTCGTCGCGTGGATGCGACGGTGGTGAACGGCACGGAGGCAAAGCCTGGCGCATTTAGCATGCGGCTCAAGCCCGCGGGTCTGTTCCGAGTGGATTCGCATGCGGCACCTTTGCCGCAGTCCGAGCTCTCCGGAAAGAAGCTGCACGCAGTCGCCGGAATCGGAAATCCCGAGCGGTTTTTCGCTGGGCTTTCGCGAATGGGGTTCGCGTTCTCGGCTCATCCATTTCCGGACCACCACGCGTTTCGGTCTGCAGACCTTGAGTTCGCCGATTGCGATTTCGTGCTGATGACCGAAAAGGATGCGGTAAAATGCCGCCACTTCGGCCGGCGCGATCTGATTGCGGTGCGCGTCGAGGCCGAACTCGACTCCGCCCTCGCGGAACTCATACTGGAACGAATTCATGGACTCGCGACTGCTTGACATTCTCGTCTGCCCGATTTGCAAAGGACCGCTGGTCCACCGCAAGGCGCAGGCGGAATTCATCTGCAAGGCCGACCGCCTCGCGTTTCCGATTCGGGACGATATTCCGGTGATGCTCGAGGAGGAGGCGAGAAAGCTGCCCCCCGACGAAGAAGTGAACGAGTGAACGGGGAGGCACCGGCTAAAATCCTTCACATGTCCTTCACCGCGATAATCCCGGCGCGATTCGCGTCCAGCCGGTTTCCTGGAAAGGCGCTCGCCGATATTGGAGGCAGGCCCATGGTCGTGCGGGTAGCCGAGCGGGCGCGCGAAAGCGGCGCGCGCGACGTGTACGTGGCGACCGACCACGACGACATCGCGGCAGCCGTAGAACGGTACGGGCATCGGGCGGTCATGACCCGCGGCGACCATCAGACCGGCACTGACCGGATCGCGGAGGTCGTTGAGCGCCTCGGGCTCGCGGCGGACAGTCTGGTCGTGAACGTCCAGGGCGATGAGCCGATGATCGAACCTGGCCTGATACGTGCCGTGGCGACCCTGCTCGCGGATACGCCCGATGCGGCCATGGCAACAGCCTGCCACCCTATCCGGGACACGGGCGAGCTGTTCAATCCCAACGTCGTCAAAGTCGTGCTGGACCATGCGGGATTGGCGCGCTATTTCAGCCGGGCGCCAGTGCCCTGGGCCCGGGATGCCTTTGGGGACTCCACACGGGCCTTGCCGCAGGGGCTTCCGTGCTACCGGCACATCGGAATCTATGCCTATCGCGCCGATTTCCTGCGTGGCTATCCGCGGCTCGAGCGCTCGCCGCTTGAAGAATTCGAAGCGCTCGAGCAGCTGCGGGCGCTTTGGCACGGCTACGCGATCGCCGTCGCAGTGCGACAGGATGCGCCGCTCGCGGGAGTGGATACGGCCGAGGATCTGGAGCGCACACGGGCGCTGTTTGGCCGCACGGTTCATAAACGGTAAGTTCGCCGCGTCGGGTGTGAGCCCGGCCGCAACCGCCGGGGACAATAATGAGACTGATCCTCCTGGGCCCGCCGGGCGCCGGCAAGGGCACGCAAGCGAGTTTCATCAGGGACCGCTTCGGCATCCCGCAGATTTCCACCGGCGACATGCTGCGCGCTGCCGTGAAAGCGGGCACGCCCATCGGCGTCGCGGCAAAGAAAGTCATGGACGCAGGGCAGCTTGTTTCCGACGACGTCATCATCGGGTTGGTAAAGGAACGGCTGAAGCATCTGGATTGCAAGAACGGCTATCTCTTCGACGGCTTCCCGCGTACCATTCCCCAAGCGGAGGCGATGCGCGACTCGGGCGTCGATCTCGATTTCGTCTTGGAGATCGATGTAGACGACGACGAGATCATCCAGCGCTTGAGCGGGCGCCGCGTGCATCCGGCATCGGGACGCAACTATCACATCAAGTTCAATCCGCCCCGGGTAGCCGGCAAGGACGACATTGCCGGTGAGCCCCTGATCCAACGCGACGACGACAGGGAAGAAACGGTCAGAAGGCGCCTGAAGGTCTACCAGCAGCAGACCCGGCCCCTCGTGGACTATTATTCGACATGGGCGGAGCAAGGGGACGCGCGTGCTCCCAAGTACCGCAAGATCTCGGGCATGGGCTCGGTCGAGGAAATCAGCGCGCGTGCTTTCGCCGCGTTGAAGTAGCCGGCGCGATAAAATGAAACCGAAGAATGCTTTCTACGCCCAATCGGGCGGGGTGACAGCGGTCATCAACGCGAGCGCCGCGGGCGTGATCGAGACCGCGCGGAAGCACAAGAACCGCATCGGCAAGGTCTACGCCGGCCGCGACGGTATCATCGGCGCGCTCACCGAGGACTTGATCGACACCGGTCGTGAACACGCATCGGCGATCTCGAGACTCAAGACCACGCCGGGCGGCGCGTTCGGCTCATGCCGTTACAAACTGAAAGGTATCGATGAAAACCGGGCGCATTACGAGCGCCTGATCGAGGTATTCCGGGTCCACGACATCGGCTACTTCTTCTACAACGGCGGCAACGATTCCGCGGACACCGCCTGGAAGATCTCACAAGTCGGCGAAAAACTTGGATACCCGCTCATCTGCGTAGGCATTCCCAAGACCGTCGACAACGACCTTGCGATCACCGACAACTGCCCGGGCTTCGGGTCGGTCGCGAAATACGTCGCGACCTCGATCCGCGAAGCGGGTTTCGACGTCGCCTCGATGGCGAAGACCTCCACGCGGGTCTTCGTCATGGAAGTGATGGGCAGGCACGCGGGGTGGATCACCGCCGCCTGCGGTCTCGCCGCCGACCGGGAAGGCGACGCGCCTCAAATACTCCTTTTCCCCGAGATCCAGTTCGACGAGGAGAGATTTCTCGAGCGGGTGAAGACAGTCGTCGAACGAGACGGGTATTGCGCGATCGCGGTGTCGGAGGGCCTGCGCAGCAGGGAGGGGAAATTCCTCTCCGAGACCGGTCTGAAGGACGCCTTCGGCCATTCGCAGCTCGGCGGCGCGGGCGAGATCATCGCGAAGCTCGTCAAGGACCGCCTGAATTACAAATATCACTGGGCGCTCGCCGATTATCTGCAGCGCGCGGCGCGCCATATCGCCTCGAGGGTGGATGTCGAGCAGTCCTACAAGCTCGGCGTCGCCGCGGTGAAGCTCGCCATCGCCGGCCGGAATGCGGTAATGCCGATCATCGAGCGTGTCTCGGACAGGCCTTATCGCTGGCGCATCGCCGTGGCGAATCTCTCCGACATTGCCAACAAGGAAAAGATGATGCCGCGCGATTTCATCACGGCCGACGGGTTCCACATCACCTCCAAGTGCCGCGCCTATCTCTCGCCGCTGATCCAGGGCGAAGCGCCCCCGCCCTACAAGGACGGGCTACCCGACTATGTGAAGCTCAAAAATACGCCCGTCCCGAAGAAGCTTCCCGCCTTCAAGATCTAGATTCAGGTTTCCTGCTGCTATAATTTCGCGCCGTTCACCCGGGCCCGGGACAGGGGCCTCATTCACGGGAGAAATCTATGCTCGGAGGTCTCTGGTTTGCCATCGCCTGCGCATTCATCGCGATCGTCTACGGTGTGCTGCAATCGAGATGGATCGTTTCGCTGCCCGCGGGCAACGCGCGCATGCAGGAAATCGCCGCGGCGGTTCGCGAGGGCGCGAGCGCCTACCTCAAGCGCCAGTACACGACCATCACGGTCGTCGGTGCGGTCCTGTTCCTCGTCATCGGTTTGATTCCGAAACTGGGCTGGGCCACGGCCTGGGGTTTCGCCATCGGAGCGCTGTTCTCGGGCCTCTCGGGCATCATCGGCATGAACATCTCGGTGCGCGCCAACGTGCGCACCGCGGAAGCCGCGCGCAGCGGCCTGCAGCAGGCGCTCAACGTCGCTTTCAAAGGCGGGGCGATCACCGGGTTGCTGGTCGTCGGACTGGGGTTGCTCGGCGTAGCGGGCTATTTCGCGCTGCTGTATTCCAATGCGCAGGACAAGGCCGCGCTCGATCACATCCTGAAGCCCCTGATCGGACTGGGCTTCGGCGGCTCGCTGATCTCGATCTTCGCGCGGCTGGGCGGGGGCATCTTCACCAAAGGCGCGGACGTGGGCGCCGACCTGGTGGGCAAGGTCGAGGCGGGCATCCCCGAGGACGACCCGCGCAATCCTGCCGTGATCGCCGACAACGTGGGCGACAACGTCGGTGACTGCGCCGGCATGGCCGCGGACCTGTTCGAGACTTATGCAGTGACGATCATCGCGACCATGATCCTCAGCGCGCTGGTGGTGAAGACGGCCAGCCCGGCGGCGGTGATCTATCCGCTCGTGATCGGCGGCTTCGCCATCATTGCCTCGATCATCGGCACCTGGTTCGTAAAGACGAAGGCGGACGACAAGAACGTCATGCCGGCGCTCTACCGGGGCCTGATCTGGGCGGGCGGCCTCGCACTGATTGCTTTTTATCCGATCACCCAGATGATGATGAGCGACATTCTCAAGGTCGTGCCGTTCGAGGTGCTCGGCGGCAGCAAACTGATCACCGTCTGGCACCTGTACGGTGCCGCGGTGGTCGGCCTTGCGCTCACCGGCTTCCTCGTGTGGATCACCGAGTTCTACACGGGCACGCAGTACAAGACAGTGCGGCACATCGCGGAGGCCTCGACCACCGGGCACGGCACCAACATCATCGCCGGCCTCGGCGTATCGATGCGGGCCACCGCCTGGCCGGTGCTCGCGGTTTGCGTCGCGATTTTCGTTTCCTACGCGTTTGCGGGCCTGTACGGCATCGCCGTCGCCGCGACCTCGATGCTTTCGATGGCCGGGATCATCGTCGCGCTCGACGCCTACGGGCCGATCACCGACAACGCCGGCGGCATCGCCGAGATGGGGGATCTGCCGAAGGAAGTGCGCGCCATCACCGACCCGCTCGACGCGGTGGGCAACACCACCAAGGCAGTGACCAAGGGTTATGCCATCGGCTCGGCAGGGCTTGCCGCGTTGGTGCTTTTCGCCGACTACACCCACGCGCTCGAAGGCGCGGGCAAGGTCGTGTCCTTCGATCTTTCCAACCACATGGTGATCATCGGTCTGTTCATAGGCGGCATGGTGCCCTACCTCTTCGGCGCGATGGCGATGGAAGCAGTCGGCCGCGCCGCGGGCTCGGTGGTCGTGGAAGTGCGCCGGCAGTTCAAGGAAATCGCCGGCATCATGGAAGGGAAGAGCAAGCCCGAGTACGGCGTCGCGGTGGACATGCTCACGCGCGCCGCGATCAAGGAAATGATGATCCCGTCGCTGCTGCCCGTGCTGGTGCCGGTGGTGGTCGGACTTGCGCTCGGGCCGCAGGCGCTGGGCGGCGTTTTGATGGGCACCATCGTCACCGGCCTTTTCGTCGCCATCTCGATGACCACGGGGGGCGGCGCCTGGGACAACGCCAAGAAGTACATCGAGGACGGACACCACGGCGGCAAGGGCTCGGACGCGCACAAGGCCGCGGTGACCGGAGACACCGTGGGAGATCCTTACAAGGATACGGCCGGCCCGGCGGTGAATCCGCTCATCAAGATCATCAACATCGTCGCGCTGCTGATCGTGCCCTTGATGGTCTAAACGGCTTCCGCCGAAGGTCGAAGTATCATTGAGGGCGATGGCAAAACGCACGTCCAAAGCGGCAGTCAAGTCCAAACCCGCACGCAAATCCAGACCCGCGCTCAAATCCAAAGCCAAGTCCAAGGCAAAGCCCGAAGCCGCGACGGCCAGGACGCCCGCAAGTGCGGAGGGGACCGATCCGAAGGCCGCTGAAGCCAAGGCTCCCGACGCGGAGCCCGCCAAGCCGACTGCGACCCTCTCCGCCGTCGAGATGGGAGCTCGCCAGCGGGAGATTTCGGTCTCCGAGTTCTTCACCAAGAACCGCCACCTGCTGGGCTTCGACAATCCGCGCAAGGCGCTCCTCACCTGCGTGAAGGAAGCCGTCGACAACGCGCTCGACGCGGCCGAGGAGGCCGGCATCCTGCCCGACGTTCAGGTCAACGTGGAAGTCGCGCCGGCCGATGGGGCACCGCCGCCTCCTCCGAGCCAGGCGACCCGCTTCCGCGTGACGGTGATCGACAACGGGCCCGGGATAGTCCGCCAGCAGATTCCGCCGATCTTCGCGAAGCTGCTCTACGGGTCCAAGTTCCATCGGCTGCGGATGAGCCGCGGCCAGCAGGGCATCGGCATCTCGGCGGCCGGCATGTACGCGCAGCTGACGACGGGCAAGCCGGTGCAGATCACCTCACGCACCGGCGCGAGGGCCGCCGCCCACTACTTCGAAGTCCAGATCGACACCAAGAAGAACGAGCCGCGGATTTTCGAGAACAAGAAGATCGACTGGGAGCACGAGCGCGGCACGCAGGTGGCAATGGAGATCGACGGGCGCTACCAGAAGGGCCGCGCCTCGGTGGACGAATATCTCGAGCAGGTGGCCATCGCCAATCCGCACGTGCAGCTCGTCTACCGGACGCCGGAGGGGGAGACGCGTGAGTATCCGCGCACGATTCAGGAGCTGCCGCCTCAG
>JACXTT010003118.1_pt1 | contig 25871 bp, 22 predicted proteins | sample 9270951 | NCBI WGS metagenome assembly JACXTT01 (sample SAMN15532306, study PRJNA645909) | rock metagenome | isolation source: weathered quartz diorite | place: Puerto Rico | collected 2017-06-21
CTTTGAGCGACCCCGGCCGATCTATTGGCATGACCCTGGCAGCACCCCGCATGGCCCGCTGCAAAAATGGTTTTATGCGCGCAGTGCCGACAATCCCTTGCTCGCCAGCGCCCGATCACAACGGCAGCAAATTCTGGACACTCCGCTGTCGCCCTTGGCTGCGCAAGCCGTGAGCCTGCAGGATTGGGAGTGGGTCGCCAAGCTCAGGCAGACGGCCAACGTGTTGGGCGCAGATCTTTTTGGCATTACCCCCATGCGACCGGAATGGGTCTTCGAAGGCCATGCGGTCACGCAGCGCTGGATCATCATGGTTGGCGTCGCCCACACATTTGACGAAATGAAAACGGCGCCCGAACCCCAGGCTGCGGCCGAGGTGGTGCGCCAGTATGGGCGTGGGAGCAAAGTCGCCAAGGGCATTGCGTCGATGATTCGCGCGCATGGCCACGAGGCGCACCCGCACGGTGGGCCGATGGCGGGGCCGATGGTTTTGATTCCACCGGCGCTGGCCTGTGGCTTTGGGGAACTGGGTAAGCATGGCTCCATCATCAACCGGCAATTTGGCTCCAGTTTCCGGCTGGCCTGTGTGCTGACAGACATTCCGCTCGCGGCGGACCGCGCCGATACGTTTGGCGCTGACGACTTTTGTGTGAATTGCCGCGTGTGTGTGGACGCCTGCCCGCCCGATGCCATCTTTCAGTCCAAACAACTGGTGCGTGGTGCACAGAAGTGGTACGTGGATTTTGACAAGTGTCTGCCCTATTTCAATGAAACCATGGGTTGCGGCATTTGTGTCGTGGCATGCCCGTGGAGCAGGCCTGGTGTGGCCTCCAATCTGGTTCAAAAATTGGCGGCGCGTGCCGAATCGAAAGCTTCAACGGGGCGCGATGCCGTGTGACAGCGCAGTGGTTCCATGGCCGGATGGGCAGGGGCAGCAATTCCGCCACTTTGCGTGCCAACGCGCGCTAGCAACCGGTCTATTTCTTGACAAGCTCGACCCGCCGGTTCTTCGCCCGCCCCAGCGTGCTGGCGTTGTCTGCAATCGGGTTGGCCGCGCCAAATCCGGCAGAGCTCAGGCGTGCCTTGTCCACACCCGCAGCCGCCAGCGCGTCCACCACACTGGCGGCCCGCGCTTCGGACAGTTTTTTGTTGGCATCGGCGCCGCCTATGTTGTCGGTGTGCCCGTTGATGGCAACCTGGTAGGCGGGGCTGGCTTTTAGTAGCGCCACGACCTGTGCCACTACCGCAGCGGCGTCCGGCTTCAGCGTGGCCTTGGCAAAATCGAAGTTGATATACAGCACCAGGCGGCCGGTCTTGTCCAGCGTGGCTTTCAGGTCATCGACCTTGGGGGCCTGAAAGGGCTGCTCTTCCAGTACGTTGAGGGCGATGGCATCTCCTTGCACAAACAGGCGCACCCAGATTTGCTGGCCCTTGTCTTCCAGCAAGCCGGCCAGGCTGTGTTCGTCCTGCGCCAGCACTCGGCCGCCCAAGTTGTTGATGGCCAGCGCGTAGTTGTCCAGCACGTCCAGGTCTGACGCGGGCTTGGGCCGTCCGCTGGGCTTGTATGACAGGCCTATGCGAAAGCCCTGGGCCTTGACCGGCTCGGTGTTGGGCGCCAACACAAACTGGTCTTCGTCATTGGCTTTCTTGTCCGTGACATCCACCACGTAACCGGGCAAATGGCCCAGCAGCCGGTAGTCATTGGCGGCGGGCGCTGTCAGGCTGGGTTTGAAAACACCTTTGTCCACCACGGTGATGAAGAAGCCCGAACCCCAGCCGCCTTCAGATGCTATGTGCATCCAGGTTTCCACACCCCCCTTGTTCAATACGGCAACAGCCTGGTTACCATCGTCCATGACGAGCTTGGCACCCAACTGCGCAAACTGCTGTTTGTAGAACTTGACGTTGTCCTGCGGCGTCGGCTCAGGGCTGCCGGCCTTTAGCGCGTAATGCGCGGCGCAACTGCGCCCCTTGACACGGACCGGCGCGCCCTTGCCGTCGGGGTAGTCGTGAAAGTCGTAGTCCGCGGTGACGGGCGGGTCGGCGTTGAAGCTGGCGATGTGGCCCAGCGGTGGGCAATCAACCCCGGCTGCCAGGGCCGGAGCGCACAGGCTCAGCAACAGGCTTGCGCCGGCAAACAGCCTCCAATGCGGCCACTTTATTCTTTGCGTTGGGTAAGTCGCCATGGAGCCCCTTTGGTTGTGGGCCAATCCTATAGGGCTGACAGACCCCGGTCAAGATTCGCAAAGCAATAGCGTGTGCCTGTATCCTCGTGGCATGTGTGTGAACTACATTCCTGTAACCGCAGCTGCAGTGCTCGCGGACAAGTTCGGCGTGGAAGCGGGCGGTACCGATGGCTTGGCGGGCGACGTATGGCCGGGCGGGTTCGCGCCGTTCATCCGGCTGGCACCCAGCACAGCCGATTCGCAACAAGTGGTTCGCGTCCGTGAGGACGGCATTTTCAGGTTTGTGCCCGATTTTGTTTCGAAAATGGGCTGGGCACGCACAACGCAAAATGTGCGTTCAGAAACGGTGGATGTGAAGTCCACCTACATGGACGCTTGGTGGGCCGGGCTGCGATGCATTATTCCGGCGCAGGCGCTGTACGAAATCAACTACGAGACCGGTAGTGCCGTTCGTTGGCGCATCCAACGCGCTGACAGCGAGCCCATGGGCATCGCAGGTGTGTACCGCAAATACCGTCACCCGGACGGGCGGGAAGTTTTTGCCATGGGCATGTTGACCTGCAACGCGGATACCCATCCCTTTATGAAACGCTTTCACGCGCCCGGCGATGAGAAGCGCATGGTTGTGATTCTGGAGCCGCCGCAATTTGAGGATTGGCTGGAGTGCCCTGTGAAAGAGGCGAAGGCCAATTACTGTGTCATGTGGCTGGGCGAACTCTCGGGGGAAGCGGCGGTGCTCCCCCAGCGCGCAAAAAAGGAAAAACCTGCGAAAGAGCCGGCAGTCAAACAGGTGAACCAGACACCGGATATATTTGCAGACGACGCATTGCCGCAGACTGCACCTCGCGTGCTGAAGCGCGCCAAACCTGCGACCCCAAAAGCGCCTCCGCAGAAGCCAACGCAAGGGTTGACCGGCGATCTGTTTGGGGATGAATAGAGCCTACAAGGCTTGATGGGCTTGACACCGCACGAGCGGGACGCTCCCATTTGCAACGCAAATTTTGGTTAATAATGAGGTTCAGGCTGTTGCCCACGCCTCCCCCCTCCATCGGGAAAGTAGCTTACATACGGGGTTCAAAAAATTCATGAACCAATTGTTCGAGCAACCCGCAAAAGGAGGGACTGCGATGCATGCTCGCAACGAAAGGTTTGACCATGCATCTGTCCGCACCTGCCTATAGCCTGAAGCGGCTGGCAAAAAATCTGTCACGGGAGAAAAAGATCCCGCTGCATGTGGCGCTTAACCAAGTCGCCGAAATTGAAGGCTTTGCCAGTTGGAGCCTGCTTGCGGCGCGGCTGTCGGCCAGCAGCCCTGCCCATGCGTTGCTGTCGCAACTGCTCCCCGGAAACTTGGTGTTGCTGGCCGCGCGGCCTAACCAAGGAAAGACCTTGCTGGCGCTTGAGCTTGCGGTCAAGGCTGTTCAGTCGGGGCAAAGCGCTTGGTTCTTCAGCCTGGAGTGGGCTCTGGGTGACCTGCTGAGCGCGCTGCGCACACTGGAGACAACACCGTCTTGTATCGACGAGCGGTTCCACTTTGACAACTCGAACGAAATTTGCGCCCAGTACATCATCCAACAACTGGACGCTGCTAATCGTGGCACGGTTGTGGTCATCGACTACCTTCAACTGTTGGACCAGAAGCGGGACAATCCGGAACTTGCAGTGCAGGTTCAGTCGCTCAAAGCTTTTGCCCGAGAGAGGGGCCTGGTCTTCGTATTCATTTCCCAAATCGACAGGTCTTACGACCCTTTGCAAAGACCCTTGCCGGGTCTTGCGGACGTTCGGTTGCCCAACCCGCTGAACCTGCAGCAGTTCGACAAAACCTGTTTTATGCATCAAGGCACGATGCACGTGTCGGCCATCGTCTGACACAAGGGTCTCACCATGAAACTGCCCCAAGGATTGCTGCTGGAGGGCGATGCCACACCGCTGCGTCACAATCAGCAAATCGAAATCGAGCTTCATTCTCTATGACGCCGCTATGACCCAACTCCTCGACAACATCTTCTGGCACGCTCTCAGTGGCCCCCAGGCGCATTTCGCCAGCGGCGCGGGTGCCGCGCGTCGTTTCGCAGCAGGTTTCTCGCCCATTGTGGGCTTTGCCGACCAGCAGAATCCGAATTTCGACGACCTGGCGCCGTTTTGCGCATCCGGCGAACATTTTTACTGCGATGGCTGGTCAGGTGCAGTGCCGGATGGCTGGGTGGTGGAGGCCGAGTCCTCGATGTTCAAGATGGTGTGGGATGGTGGCGTGCCACCCGTCGACGACACGCTGGCAGCAGTGCCCTTGCTGGCGCAGCATGCTGAGCAGACGCTGGAGTTGGCCACGCTGACACGCCCTGGCCCGTTTGGGCTGCGGACCATCGAGCTGGGTGACTATTTCGGCTGCTTTGATGGCACACGCCTGGTTGCCATGGCCGGTGAACGTTCACATGCTGGTAGCTTGCGCGAAATCAGCGGCGTCTGCACCCACCCTGACTACCAAGGCCGCGGCTTCGGGCGGCGGCTGATGCACAAACTGATTGGGCTGCAGCTTGCGCGGGGTGAGACACCGTTTTTGCACGTGATGCATGACAACACTGGAGCCCACCAGCTGTACCTGAAGATGGGCTTTCGCGACTACCGCACCTCCGTGGTACGGGTCATCGCGCGCAGCTGACGGTCTTAGGTTAGCTCGACTTTGGCATCAGGCATGGCGCGCCGCGAGCCAAAGCCGAGAGCGAAGGCCTTGCATGCCATGCGGTACAGAAAGCGTGCCAGTGTTAGGAACGCAAAGGCTTCGCCCAACGTCACCACAAAGGCCACCAAGCCGTTCCAGCGCACGGCACGCTCCCGGAACTTGAGCATCGCATTGTCAGCCTTGATTTCAATGCTGTCGTAGAAGGTGGGCACCACCAACAGTGTCAGCAGCGTGGAGGTAATGGTGCCGCCAATGATGGCCACGGCCAGCGGCTGGTAGAACTCGCCACCCTCACCCAGGCCTATGGCCACGGGCAGCATGCCGGCAATCAGCGCAAACGTGGTCATCAAAATGGGGCGCAGGCGCACGCGGCCGGCCTCCATCAAGGCCTCTTCGCGGTCCATGCCTTCGGCCTCGCGCTTGCGGGCCGCGTCCAGCAGCAGAATGGCATTCTTGGCGACCAGGCCCATCAGCATGATGACGCCGATAAAGCTCATCAGGTTCAGCGTGCCACGGGTCAGCAGCAGCGCCAGCACAACACCGATTAGCGACAAGGGCAGCGACAGCATCACGGCCAGCGGCGCAGTGAACGAGCCAAACTGCATGACCAGAATCAGGTACATCAAGCCAATGCCGGAGACCAGCGCAATCAGCATCTCGGTGAACAGCTCTTTCTGGTCTTGCCCGGCACCGCCCAGCTCCAGGCCATAGCCTGGTGGGAAGTCCATGGTCTTGGCCAGTTTCAGCGCGTCGTCGGTGACTTCTCCCGGGGAACGCCCTTGTACGTTGGCCGACACGGTGATGTTGCGCTTGCCGTCGGAGTGCTCAATGCCCGATGGACCCTTGCCCATCGTGATGGTGGCAATCTGGTCCAGCGGAACCATCATATTGGTGCCGGTCACGGCGATGGGCAGGCGTGCAATGCTTTCCTTGCTGACCCGGTCATCGGGGTGCAGGCGCACGGCCACGTCACGGGTCTCGCCGGTGGGGTCGACCCAGTCACCGACCTCAATGCCAGCAAAGGCCACGCGCAGCGATTGGGCGGCGTCGTTGGCGGAAATGCCCATGGAGTTGGCCAGACCGCGGTTCAGCTCGATCTGCAATTCCTTCTTCGGGTCTTGCTGCGACAGGCCGACGTCAACGGCGCCGGGGATCTGGCGCAATTTGTCCATATAGGCGCTGGTGATTTCCAGCAGCTTGCGCGAATCCGGGCCTGTGAAGTCGATCTGCACCGGCTTGCGCGCGCCGTTGTTCAGGTCGTCCATGACGGTGTACTCGGCACCCACCAGGGTGCGAATCTTTTCGCGCAGCTCGACAGCAACTTCCTTGGCCGTGCGGTTGCGGGTATTGCGCTTGCCAATGTCCACATAAATGCGTCCACCACTGGCGGTGATGCTGCTGTTGGTGTCCTTGGTCTCGGCAATGGTGCGGGCCAGGGCCGCGGCACGCTCCATCTTCATGCGGGCGTAGTCCACGGACGACGAGGCCGGCGTGCGCACTTCGATCATCAGGTTGCCGGAGTCACTGGCGGGCAGGAATTCGCTACCGCCCCATTTGATTTGCAGGCCAATCGCGCCAACCAGGCTGAGCAGCGCAATGGCCGTCATCCAGCGGCGGTGGTGCAGCGCCCAGGCGATCACATTGCCGTAACGGTCGGCCTGGTGGTCAAACCAGTGGTTGAAGCGTGCCAGCACGGCGCTAAGCCCTGTTTTAGGCGCCTTGTGGTGGCCCAGCGGGTCGCCCCAAAAGGCCGACAGCATGGGGTCCAGCGTGAACGAAATGGCCAGGCTGACCAGTACCGAGCAGGTCACGGTCAGAGCAAAGGGGCGGAACCATTCGCCAGACACACCGGGCATGAAGGCCACCGGAATGAAGACGGCAATGATGGAAAACGTGGTGGCGGCTACAGCCAGGCCAATTTCAGCCGTGCCCTGCAGCGAGGCCGTGCGCCGATCCGAGCCCAACTCCATATGGCGCACGATGTTTTCGCGCACCACAATGGCATCGTCAATCAACACCCCAATGGCTAGCGACAGACCCAGCAGCGTCATGAAGTTCAGCGTGAAGCCGCATAGCCAGACGGCAATAAAGGCAGCGATCACGGAGGTTGGCAGACTCAGTGCCGTGATCAGCGTGGAGCGCCAGGAGTTCAGGAACGCGTACACCACAAAAATGGTCAGCACCGCGCCCAGCATCAGCGAGTCGATCACGTTGTTCAGGCTGCGTTGGGCATCCACGCCGCCATCGCGGGTGATTTCCAGCTGTGTGCCGGGGTGGTCCTTGGCCAGATCGGTGTTGAGCTCCTTTACCAGCTTGCGGATTTCGGCGGCTACGCTGACGGTGCTGGCATCGCGCGAACGGGTCACCAAAATGCCCACATTGGGCTTGCCGCTGCGAATGCTCAAGGAGTCTATGTCGGCAAAGTTGTCTTCAATCGTAGCCACTTGGGCCAGGCGCACGATCTGGCCGTCAACGCGCTTGACGACGATGTTTTGAAACTCGTCGGGCGATTCGATGCGGCCCACCAGGCGAATGCTTTCTTCGTCCAGGTTGCCGCGCACCTTGCCCACCGGTGCGTTGGTGTTCTGTGCCCGCAAGGCATTGACCACCTCACCCACCGACACATTGAATTCGCGCAAGCGCTCGGCGCGCAACAGCACCGACAGCTCACGTTTCAACGAACCATTGACCGTGACAGTGGCCACGCCGGGGACTGCGCGCAGCTTGTCGGCCAGCGTATCTTCGGCCAGGCGTGATATCTCGGCATGGCTTTGCTTGCTGCTGGACAGCGCCATGTTCATGATGGGCTGGGCGGACGGGTCAAAGTGGCGCACCACCGGCTCGCGCATCTCGGTGGGCATCTTGTAGCGTACGCTGGAGATGACGTTGCGGATGTCATCGGCCGCCTCGATCATGTTCTTCTTGAACGAAAACTCCACCCAGAAGCTGGCGTTGCCTTCGCTGCTGGTGGAGTAGACATGGTTGGCGCCCTGCACGCTGAGCAGGGATTTTTCGATGCGGTTGACGATCTCTCGCTCAACGGTATCGGGCGACGCGCCCGGGTAGGCAATGAAAACCTGGATGCCCGGCACTTCCACGTCCGGGTTCTGGTTGACGCGCAACTTGCTCATCGCCAACAGCCCCAGGGCCATCAGCGCGATGATCAAGACGATGGTGGGGATCGGGCGCTTGACGCTGAAGTCAGACAGAAACATGTTCAGGTACCTTTCGCGATCGAAGCGTTCGACGCAGCGGACGCTGCTGCCACTGGCGGCTTGACGCTGACCATTTCGACGCTCTGCCCGGTCTTGAAGCTGGAGCTGGGGTTGCGCAGAATAATGTCGCCGGCCGCCAGGCCGCTGCGGACCTCCAAGTTGCCGGTGCGTGGGTCGCGGGCGCCCAGTGCCAGGTCTACCTGGTTCAAGGTATTGCCGTTGACGCGCCAGACCGAGGCCCGGTCGCCTGAGCGTGCCACCACCGATTCGGGCAGGGTCAGTGCCCGGGCTGTGGTGGCCTCGATCGTGCCTTCGGCATACAGGCCGGCCACGCGCGGCTGTTGCGCATCGTTGAAGCTGACCAGCACTTCGACCTGGCGGGTCACGTCGTTGGCGCTGGGGTCTACGCGGGTTACCTTGCCACGGAATTCCTTGTTGGCATAGCCGTTGATGCGAAAACTAACCGATTGGCCGACACTGACCACACTGATCTTGTCGGCCGATACGCGCCCGGCAAAGCGCATGCTGTTGGGGTCAATGACCTTGAGCAGCTCCTTGCCTACGGCAGCGGTGTCGCCGGCCGACACTTTGCGTTCACTGACCACACCGTCAAACGGCGCACGCACAATGGTGCGTTCCATCTGCTGGCGTGCCACCACGACGCGCGCATTGGAGGCCGACAGTTCGCTTTGTGCGCCATTGCGCCGCACCTCGGCATCATCCAGCGCCTGCAGCGAGGTCATGCCCGAGGCGCGCAAAGTCTTGAGGCGCTGCAGGTTGCGCTCGGCCTGTTCCAGCGACTGGCTGGCATTGCGCGCGTTGTCTTCGGCCGAGTGCAGGTTGTCCAGTATCGATGTCTGGTCCAGGCGGGCCAGTATGTCACCACGGTGCACCACATCGCCGTTTTCCTTGAGCACCTGCAGCACGATGGCCGACACTTCGGCGCGCAGGTCGGCCTTGCGCTCGGGCTGAATGGACCCCGTCACCACCGGGCCGGACGCCAGTGCATCGGCCTGCATGGTCATGATGTCTTCCGGCGCAATGGCCAGTTTGGCTGGCGCGGCGGCCGCATCTTTTTTATCACCTTTTGCAGAGAACTTGTCGCAAGCGGTCAGGCCTGTGGCCAGCGCGACAACGAGTAGCAAGGGACGCAGCATAGAGAAATCTCCGTGTGGGAAAACTAAAAACGTGGGTGGCGCAGGTCTGCAACGCGGGCAAAGAATTGCGCAAGGCCATGATTATGGCGCTCAAGCCAGCACCGGCAAAAACCGTGCTGGCGAGTTGGCGGTCAGGCCTTGCGCGGCATTACCAAGGCGCCCAGTGCGGTGGCATCCAGGGCGGCAGACTTGTGTCCGATCACCACCACGGGTGGAAGTTCCACGGCACGTGGCGCCGGCGTCGAGGCGGCCTGCATGCCCACCACAATGGTGCTGAGCCAGGTGGCGCTGAGCACCGCTCCCAGGCTCAAGAATGCGATTTTCGACAGTGTGCGTGTGGTCATGGTGGGCTCCGTGTTGCGTTGGCCCGAACTGTATGCAAGTTTGCGCTGAAGCGCATCTGCCATGCGACCGATTGCCCCAGCGTGTGACAAACTGCTGATTTCGCGGGGTGGTTGGCAAGCTCTGCCTTGACCCTGGGCGGCGCCAGGCCCATACTGGGCTTATGTCAGTCCCCGCGTCTTCCGCACCCGCGGCCTATCTGTCGGCATCCTTGCCCGATCTGGATGCCTGGACCCGGTATTTTCGTGACGCCGAAATCCCGGTGCTGGACAAGACAGCGCAGGCACTGGAAGTGCTGCGCGCCGATGAGGACAATGTCGACGCCAGCAGACTGGGCGATACCATCGAAGCGGACCCCTTGATGGCGCTGAAGCTATTGGCCTACGTCGCCGGCAAACGCCACACAGGCACCTTTACCGAAACCGAGAGCGTCACAGCCTCTCTGGTCATGACCGGCATATCGCCTTTCTTTCGGGAATTTGGCCGCCAACCCACGGTAGAAGACCGTCTGCATGACCAGCCCCAGGCTTTGGCGGGTCTGCGCGCCCTGCTGTTGCGCGCAGACCGCGCCGCGCAATTTGCGCTGGGCTTTGCCGTGCACCGCGCAGACACCGATGTAGCCGCGATCCGGCTGGCGGCCTTTTTGCATGACTTTGCCGAGATGCTGATGTGGTGCCACGCGCCAACACTGCAACTGCGCATCATGCAGGCGCAACGCGTCGACCCCACGCTGCGCACCGCCACCGTGCAGCGAACGGTGCTGAACATTGAAACGGACGATCTGCGCCAGGCTCTGATGAAGCTGTGGCATCTGCCGGAGTTGCTGGTGCGCATCAGCGACGACCGCCACGCCGATCAGGCCATTGTGCGCAATGTCGTGCTGGCGGTGCGGCTGGCGCGCCACACCATGCAGGGCTGGGACAACCCAGGCATTCCAGACGATATCGAGGACATCGCCAAATTGCTCAACGCCGCACCGCGCGTGGCCTTGGCCTACGTGCATAAGATTGACCAAGCGGCTTGAGTAGGGGCAGCGACCCGTGAAACGGCGGAGCGTGGGGGCAACAATTTCCCGCCGGGCCGCCCCAAGGGAAATTCGCCCCTTGAGGGGGCAGCGACCCGTGAAACGGCGGAGCGTGGGGGCTACTATTAAATGATTTCCAGCCGACGCAAAACAGGCAGACGCTTGGCGACAAAAACCGTGGCTTGTGTACTCAGTTCATCCAGGTTTTCCTGCGCAGATTCGATGGCCTTGCCATCCCGGTTCAAGCGTTGGCCCAGTGCCAGCAGCACAGCCCAGGAGAAGGCCGCCATGGCGCCAGGGTCCGGGGCAGCGACCGGGGTGGGTTGATCCTGCATGGACAGTACAAACAGTAGTTCTATGCGGGAAACAGTGACGCCGGCGGCGCTGACCGGGCTGGACAGGCAAGCAATTTCGCCAACATGGCGTGTCCGCTCCACCAGATGCCGGTTCAGCCGTTGTGTGAACGGCCTTGCCCGCGATGCCGCGGCTTCGTCTTGCACGGGGACGATGTCGCCGCGGCCGGCCAGCAACATCACCGACTCGATCAATTGCCCAAAATTGATGCCCGGTGTTGGTACGGTGGTTTGCAGCGCCTGCCACAACTCGCCAATACTGTGTGTGCCGTGGTCGCCCAAGGCGGCCAAAATCGGTTGGTACACGGATGGCATCAAATTCGACTCACCGACCGGGGCTTTGACACGCATGGCCACGTCTGCCGCTGGCGTGACCAGCATCACACGTTGCGCGCGCAGAGCCTGGGCCTGTGCACTCTGCGTCAGCCGGCGCGGGCCTTTGACCCAGTAGTCGCGTCGAAACTGCTGGTTGACCATGAAGTCCCGGATGGTTTCCCGGAACATGGCGTCGGGCTGCTCCTGTAGCAAGGCTTGCTGCTGGGCCGAAAAATTCAAGGCGGGCATATGGTCCTGGAAGTGGGCCGAGCAGCCATAGGACAACTTGGCTGGGCCTAGCCAACGCGCCATGCTGGCAAAAGACATGGGCTGCCAATCGCGGTTGAAGTACTCGTGTGCCAGGTAATTGCGGTTCATGCCATGCATGCGTTTGAGTCGCACCGCCATTTGCGGGTTGGCTTGCGCATACTGCGGGTTACAGTCCATCAGCCGTTGCGCAAATGTCAGCGCGGCGTCAATGCGGCTGGCGCTGCCCTGTCCCGGCGAACCCATGACCTGCGCGTGCTCTGCCAGCAGGTCGCGCATGGGCACAGTGGCTGCCCAACCCGGCTGGGTGTTGTAGCTGATGTACAGCACGCCACCGACCCGTAGCTTGCGGCGCACAAAATCCACGATGACAGCCCGGTTGGCGTCAGAAATCCAACTCCAGATACCGTGCACGCCGATGAAGCTGAAATCCGGCAGGTCCGTGCGTTGGCAAAAATCGGCAAAGGCTTCGTCGTACAGGCGTGTGCCCTGGGTATCGACCATGCTGGCCGTGGCCAATTCCTGGGCGAAGGCGGCTTGCGCCGGGTTGAAGTCCGTGCCATACCATGGCGTGCCGGATGCGGCGGCGTGCACGTTGATGCTGACGCCTTGGCCTATGCCCAGCTCGCAGGAGGGGCCCTGTGCCAGCCAGTCTGGTGCCGCCCAGCCCGCGTTGAGCAGCGCCAGCCGCGTGCGCAAGGGGTTGAGTTCGTTGTAGTAGCCATAGGTGTAGCCAACGTCGGTGATATAGCCTTCGTTCCAGTCTGACATAGCCGGCCCTTTATCTGCGAAGTTAATGTGCCAATTGGTTGAGTTGAATGATGGGCAGCAGAACCGCCAGCACAATCAGCATGACCACCAGGCCCATGACCACGATCAGCAGGGGCTCCAGCAAAGTGGCCAGTTGCAGCGACCGGCGCTGCACTTCGGTACTGAGTTGTTTGGCGGCACGGTCCAGCATCAGCGGTAACTGGCCCGTCTGTTCGCCCAGGCGCGCGAACATGCTGAACAGTCCGGGAAAACGTTTTTTCTGCGCCATGGCCGAGGCCAGTGGGGCGCCCTCGCGCACCAAGACCAGCGCGTCCAATGCATCGGCGCGCATGGCGCGGTTGGACAGGGTGTCGGCTGCAGCCTGCAAGGCCTTCAAGATGGGTACCCCGGCGCCAGCCAGCATGGCCAGGGTGCCGGCAAAGCGGGCCGCGTTGTAACCGCGGGCCAGTTTGCCCAGAATAGGCAGGCGCAGCCAGGCCGCATCGAACCGCTCGCGAAACGCAGCGCTGCTCCACGCCACACGCCCGGCAACCGCCGCCAGCAGCAACGCGACCAGCATCAGCCAGCCCTGGTTGCGCACGAAATTGCCCAGCGCCAGCATGATGATCGTCAAGGTTGGCAGCGCACGCTTGCTACCAGCAAAGACTTCCGCCACCTGGGGCACCACGTAACCCAGCAAGAACATCACGATCACGATGGCAACCAGGGTCACGATGGCGGGGTACAGCGCGGCACCGATCAATTGCGATTTCAGGTTTTGGCCCTGTTCCAGGTCGTCGGCCAGACGCTCCAGCACCAGGCCCAGGTTGCCGCTGTGTTCACCGGCGCCCACCACGGCGCAGTAGGTCGGTGGGAACTCGCGCGGGTGTTGTGCCAAGGCCGTGGCGAATGACGTGCCGCCATTGACCTCGGAGCGCAGAGCGGCCACCAGGTTGCGCTGGCGTGGGTCGTCAGCCTCTTCGGACAGCGACGTCAGCGCACGCTCCAGGGGCAGGCCTGAGGTGACCAGCCCGGCTATTTGGCGTGTCCAGATCGCCAGCGCTTGGGCGCCGAACACGCGCGAGGTCCACAAGGTTGTGTCCCGCGTTGCGCTGCCGCGCGCTGCCACGCCATTGGCGCCGGCGGTCACGGGCTCCACACCCAAGGGCACCAGCGCTTGGGCACGTAGCAAACTGCGGGCGGACTTGGCGGTGTCGGCGTCTATGCCGCCCTTGCGGGAGCTGCCGTTGGCATCCAGGGCTTCAAATGAATAGGCGGGCATGGGCTGATGTTAGCCGCAGTCCCAGTGCTGGCATCTTGAGATTGTGGTGGCTATTCAATCGCACGCATCGATAGTCAAAATTTACGTCATCCGGGTTTACCTGCGTGACAAAAAAAAGGGCGGCACCTAATATCTAACAAAACGCACGACCGTGCTTTTTTGACGTAGCCCGATCGGTACCAACGATTGGAGCCATGTCGTCCCGCGACAGCGCCCCCACCCCAGAGGTCGCACTGCCTTTTCAGATGGATTCCTTTCAACCCCTTGGGCCCAGGCCCTCTTGGAGAATATGGTGAAGAAAACTTTGATGACATGGTTGAGTGCTGTCTTGCTGGCACTCGCGTTGCTACCGGCCACCACGCAGGCGGCGGGTTATACCCAGACCAAATACCCCATCGTGCTGGTGCATGGCCTGTTTGGCTTTGACAACATCGGCCCTGTGGAATATTGGTATGGCATTCCGTCCGCGCTGCGCGCTGACGGTGCCAAAGTCTATGTGGCACAGGTGTCGGCCGCCAACAGCACCGAGGTGCGTGGCGAGCAACTGCTGACCCAGGTCAAGCAGATACTGGCCGCAACCGGCGCAACCAAGGTCAACCTGATTGGCCACAGCCATGGTGGACCGACCATTCGCTATGTGGCCTCGATCCGGCCTGATCTGGTGGCCTCGGCTACTTCGGTGGGTGGGGTCAACAAGGGTTCGGCTGTGGCGGACGTGCTGTTGGGTGTTGCACCTCCCGGATCCTTGTCCAATACCGTGCTGGTGTCCATCACCAATGGCCTGGCCAGCATCATCAACTTTCTGTCCGGAGGTGGCGGCCTGAGCCAGAACTCGCTGGCGGCAGCACAGTCTTTGAGTACCGCAGGTTCCACCAAATTCAATCTGGCGCACCCACAGGGAATCCCCACAACGGCCTGTGGCGAAGGTGCATACACCGCCAACGGAGTCTCGTATTTCTCGTGGAGCGGCGCCAAGCCCTACACCAACCTGCTGGACCCCATTGATCCGGCATTGGCCCTGACGTCGCTGGCCTTTGCCGGCGCCAAGAACGACGGCTTGGTTGCCAGTTGCTCCAGCCATCTGGGCCGCGTGATCCGTGACGACTATGCGATGAACCATCTGGACGAAGTGAACCAGACCGTGGGCCTGGTCAACCTGTTTGAAACCAGCCCGGTGACGCTGTACCGCCAGCACGCCAACCGCCTGCAAGGCCTGGGCCTGTAAAGCAGCCGTGTTGCGCACCATGCGAGCCCGCACGACGGCGGGTTTGACGGGGCTGACCGTCCTGGTCGGCGCCCTGCTGGTCTGGTGGAGCGGCGTGGCCTCGCAGGCCGCAACTCCAGCAGACACCACGGCTCCCGTTGACGGCAAGCCCGCACCTTTTGCCGCCTCCATGCGTGACACGGTTCCCGATGGAGATTTGCGGTCCATGCAGCAAGACGCCAGTGGCACCGCAGCGACCGCTGCCTTGGCCTATGGCGAACTGCGCCGAATGTTTGACTACTACCTGAGCGCGGTCGGCGAGCAAAGCATAGAGGCCATCACGCAACAGATTCGCAGTGAACTGGCCCGCCGCCTGCCGCCGGTGCAAGCGCAAAAGGCACAACGCCTGCTGGGCCTGTACATCGCATTCAAAAGCGAGCTGGTGCGCCTGGAAAGCCAGCCCCAGTTGGCAGGTCCCGGCGTGCAAGCCGTGCGTGCGCGTCTGCTGGCCATGCAAGACCTGCGCAGCCGCTATTTCAGTGCGGCCGAGAACGAAGGCATGTTCGGTTTTGACGATGCCTATGACCTGGATGCGATCTCGCGTCTGGAAGTCAGCCAAAACGCTGCACTGAGCGCCCAGGAAAAGGCGCAACGCTACGCGGCATTGGACGCGGCGATGCCAGCCGCCTTGCGTGAGCAGCGCGATGCCAGCAGCGTGGTGGTTCGGGTCGAGCAGCAAGCCCAGGAGATGCGCGCCAAGGGCGCCAGTGAGGATGACATCTACCGCATGCGTGCCAAAGCCTTTGACCCTGAAGCGGCCGCACGGCTGGCCGATGTGGACCGCGAGGAGCAGGCCTGGAAGGCGCGCATTGCGCAGTACCTGGACCAGCGCAGCAAGCTGATGCAAACGCTGACCCAAAGCAGCGCGTCGGAACGGCAGACCGCCATCGCCCAACTCCAGCAAAGCCAATTCACGGCCGAGGAACGGCCACGCCTGGCAGCTTACGAGTAACTCAGACCCTACCGAATAGCGCCTGTGGCTTCAGTGCTGCAGGCGTTTGCCATTGGGCAGTGTGGACAGCCGGCTGAACAAATGCCGGCAGTAACCGGTGATGCGCAGGCATTTGTTGATCTCGTCCACTGGCAACGGGCCGGACACCACGACGATGTCGTTGGCGCGATCGAGGGCGCCATCGGCACGCAAACGGCGGCGCGCATTGTTGGCCCAGGAGTGGATGCGCGTAGGGTGGCCATGCTCATGCAGCTTGCCGGTACGCACATCAAAGGCTATGGCCACCGTGTCGGTCATCAAACGCAGCCTGTGCTCCCCCGTGACTTTGTTGGCAGGGGTGCTCAAATCGTATAGATGGTAGTTGCCCTGTTTCAGTTCGTATTGCAGCGCCATGGTTGTCCCTCAGTAGTCTTTATTGTGGATGCCAAGCAAGAGGATGAGCCGTCAGAAAAGTAACGCAATGTAGCCGCTGTTTTGTGCGGGGGCAACGACCCACACAGTGGTGGGGGCTCAAAAATTTCCGCAGGGCCGCCCCAAGGAAATTTAGCCCCCTTGGGGGGCAGCGACCCGCGCAGCGGCGGAGCGTGGGGGCCATATTCCTAGTCTCTTGTAACGCGCACCAGTTCTTCGCGCGATGTGATACCGGTTTGCACCAGGCGCTCGCCGTCTTCGCGCATCAGCGTCATGCCAGCGGCAACGGCAGCGGCGCGCACATCGGCTTCGGAGGCCTGGTGGTGGATTTGCGCGCGGATGGCGTCGTTGGTGACCAGCAATTCGAACACGCCGGTGCGGCCCAGATAGCCCGTGTGCCCACAGCTCGTGCAGCCGGTGCCGTGGCAGGTGGGGCATAGCTTGCGCAACAGGCGCTGGGCCAGTACGCCCAGCAGCGACGAGCTCAGCAAGAATGGCTCTATGCCCATGTCGGTCAAGCGGGTCACGGCGCTGGCCGCGTCATTGGTGTGCAAAGTTGCCAGCACCAAATGGCCAGTCAACGAGGCCTGAATGGCGATTTGCGCCGTCTCGAAGTCGCGGATTTCACCGATCATGATGACGTCTGGGTCCTGGCGCAGAATGGCGCGCAGGGCCTTGGCAAAGTCCAGGTCGATCTTGGTGTTGACCTGGGTCTGGCCGACACCGGGCAACTCGTATTCGATCGGGTCCTCCACTGTCATGATGTTCTGGCGGCGTGTGTCGAGTTTTTGCAACGCGGCATACAGCGTGGTGGTTTTGCCGGAGCCAGTCGGCCCGGTGACCAGGATGATGCCGTGCGGCTGCGCCACCAGGTGCTCAAAGCGCGACAGCACGTCGCCCTGCATGCCGACCGACTCCAGGCTCAGCTTGCCGCCACTCTTGTCCAAGAGGCGCAGCACGGCGCGTTCGCCGTGCGCACTGGGCAGCGTGCTGACCCGTACGTCGACACCGCGGGTGCCGATGCGCAGCGAGATGCGCCCGTCCTGCGGCATGCGCTTTTCGGCGATGTCCAGATCGGCCATGATCTTCAGGCGTGAGATCAGCGCCGCATGCAGGGCCCGGTTGGGTTGCACCACGTCGCGCAGCGAGCCGTCAACACGAAAGCGCACACTGGAGTGGCGCTCATAGGGCTCAATGTGGATGTCACTGGCGCCATCGCGTGCGGCCTGGGTCAGCAGGGCATTGAGCATGCGGATGATGGGCGCGTCGTCCGAAGTCTCCAGCAAGTCCTCAATGGCAGGCAGGGCCTGCATCATGCGCGACAAGTCAACGTCAGCCTCCACCTCACTGATCACAGTAGCAGCACTGGACTCGCTTTGCGCATACGCTGCGCTGATGCGCTGGCGCAGCTGCTCCAGGCCTTCGGTCTCGATATGTGGCACGCCAAACTTGCGCACCACTTCGCCCACCGCGCTGGCTGCGGCATCGTTGCCCAGGTCATGCAACCACAGTGTCAGCATGCCGTCTTGCTCTTCGAGCAGCATCTGCTGGCTGCGCGCAAACGCATAAGGCAAAGGATATTGCACGGGCTGGCCCATGGTTACTTAGCGGCTTCTGGCGCTACCGTTGCCGCCGCAGCAGGCTTGCCGTCTCGGGCCGGCAGAACCGGCCCGCCGGCTACAGGCGTAGCGCTGCTGTGTGCTGGCAGGGCCTGTTGCTGGTTGGCGCGCATCAGTTCGTAACGGTCCATCGACAAGGCGTCGGTCGCGGCGGCATCGCGCACCACCACTGGCCGCAGGAAAATCATCAGGTTGGTCTTGTTGTGGCTGCGGGTTTCGCTTTTGAAGAGGTTGCCAATCAATGGCACGTCGCCCAGCAACGGCACCTTTTCCTGGTTGCCGGAATACTCGTCGGACAACAGACCGCCCAGCACAACGATGGCCCCGTCGTTGACCAGCACATTGGATTCGATGGTGCGCTTGCTGGTCGTGGGGCCATTAACCGATTTCTCCGTGCCAGCCTGCACAGTGGACACTTCCTGGTAAATCGTCAGCTTGACCGTGCCGTTTTCGCTCACCTGCGGTTTGACCTTCAGCGTGATGCCCACGTCTTTGCGCTCAATGGTTTGGAACGGGTTGACCGAGCCGGACACACCGCCGGCGCCGGTATTGGTGAACTGGCCCGTGACAAACGGCACGTTCTGGGCGACGACGATCTTGGCCTCTTCATTGTCCAGCGTTAGCAGATTGGGCGTGGACAAGACGTTGCCACTGCCGCTGGTCTGAATGTAGCGCGCCAAAAAGCCCAGTATGTAGATGCCGTTGACCCGGTTGGCAACTGCCACGTTGGCACCCGTTGCCAGTGTGGCGGTACCGGCTGCGGCCTGGCTTGCCAGCGTCACGATGTTGGTGCCGCCTATGCTGAAGTTGGTGCCCAGCAGGCCGACGCTGCCGTCGCCGTTCTGCCCAATCGGCGCCTGCCATTGGACGCCAAATTCGGCTGCTTTGTCGGCACTGACTTCGGCGATCAGGCTTTCCACATAGACCTGCGCCCGGCGCGTATCGAGCTTGTCGATGACGGCGCGCAGTTGGCGGTACTGCGGTTCGGGCGCCGTGATGATCAGAGAGTTGGTGGCGGCGTCGGCCTGGATTTGACCGCCGGTGGAAGGTTGGCTGCTGGTCACCCCTGTTGTTGCCGCCGCGGGGGCGCCGGCAGCGGGTACCGTGGGCGTGCTGCTAGTTGTGGTGCTGCCACGTGCCTCGCCAGACATCGCTGCGCGCAGCGTAACCGCCAATTTGGTGGCGTCTGCGTTCTTCAGGTAGACCACGTAGATATTGCCCGTTGCGCTTTGCGCGCCGGGCTGGTCGAGCTTGGTGATCAGCGAGCGGGCCAGTGCCATGCGTGCGGGGTTGGCGGCGCGCAGAATCAAGGTGTTGCTGCGCGGCTCGGCCACCACCGTCGTTTTGTATGATGCATCGGCTTGGCCGCCTGGCGCGGCCGTTGCACCACTGGATTCCAGCAGGCGCAGTACCAGCGGCGCCAGGTCCACGGCGATGGCGTGCTGCAGCGAGACGACATCCACATCCGTCGCATTGGATACATCCATGGCGGCAATGATTTGCCCCATGCGGCGCAGATTGTCACCATAGTCGGTGATGACCAGCGAGTTGTTGCCCGGGTTGACGTTGATGGTGTTGTTGGGGCTGATCAGCGGACGCAGTATGGGCAGAAGGTTGTTGGCGTTTTCAAAGTTGAGTTTGAAGATCTGCGTCGATATCTGGTTGCCGGCCACCAGATGCTCGTCAAACACTGCACCGCCCTGCAGCTTGGCATCGGCCTCGGGCACGATCTTGTCCAGACCGGCGGCATCGACCACCGTAAAGCCCTGCAGGCGCAGCATGGCCAGGAACTGGTTGTAGGCCACGGCCGGCGTAACGGGCTTGTCAGTGGTCAGCGTAATCGTGCCCTTGACCCGGGGGTCGACCACCACGTTGCGCCCGGTCAACGTAGCCATGGTGCGGGCCACGGCGTCGATCTCTGCGTTGGTGAAATTCAGCGTGATGGGCTCGCCGCGCTTGCTGGGGCTGCTGGCCGCTGTTGCGGGTGCTGCCGGTGCGGCCTGTGCGTGTGCCGCCAGTGGCAGCACACCAGGGGCTGCGGCCAACAGGGCGCACAAGGCCATGGAAGCGAGGGCGGTAAGGCGGTGGTGGAAAATCGGTGCTTGCATGTGGCGAGGTCTCAGGTTTAGCCCACGGTAATGATGGAGCGCGCGCCGTCTCGGCGCCCGAGGATATTCAGAAGATTGGAAAAAGCTTCTACACGTTCCGGTGCGGCGCTGGCCACCCCGGTGAAGTGCAGGCGCTGGCCGACCCATTGGCCTTGGCCCGACAGTTGCAGGCTGCCTTCCAGTGTTTCCAGTTGCAGGCTGGTGCTTGGGCCCCCCTGCAGGGTAAAACGGTAGCTGCCCATGGGCGAGATGGTGGACAGGCGCGAAGACACCTGTAGCGCGTCGAGCTGAATGCGCCCCGCCAGATTCAGCCGCCCCTGGCTCCAATCCATTTGTAGCGCCTGCGTGGTCGCGCTGAGCTGGCCTTGCGCCTGTACCGTGTTCCAGGGCGTACCCAGGCCCGTCAACAGGCTGGCTGGCCATTGGGATTGCCCGTCGGCTACTTGCAGATGCAGGCTGTCCAGGCCGGTGACCCGCAACGCGAGATGCATGGGCAGTGCCGTGCAGCAATCAGCGCTGAGATCGACGGTCATGCCCGTCCACATGGGATGGATATGCCAGTGCACGGCGCCGGGCAAGGCCGTGGCGTCTTCACTGCCTGCGCCGCCGGTCAACACCAGTTGCGCCGAGCCGGCCCAGATACTGCCATTGGCGTTGACCAGCTGGATGCGCTGGGCGCTGGCCTGGGACAGCGCGCTGGCCAGCCACCGCGCCGGCGCACACAATATGGTGGCCAGTAACAAACCCAGCACCGCGCCAGCCCATGCCCAGCGCCAGGATGCAGCAGGTTGCGAGGTGGCGCGAGCGCGTGGCGTGCTCATGGGCGTTGCGGCAGGCTCATGACAAACACGCCAGTCCAGGTCACGCCTGCGGCGGATGTCTGGCGCGTCAGGCGTGCTTCCAGTGGTACGGAGCGTGCATTCAGGCGCGCCTGTGCCAGCCACTGGGCCACCGCGTCGGCGGCACTGGCCTGCAGGTTGACGGTGGCGCGGTCGGCGCTGACGCTGACCTGGGCCGTCGCACCCAGGCTTTGCTTGGTGGCTTGCTGCAAGGCGCGCAAGGCATCGGCATAGTCCAGCGGCGCCTGCTTTTGCAGGGCCTTGGCCTGTGCCTGCAGTGTCTGCATGCGCTGCAGTTGTGCATCCAGGGCCTGGCCTTGGGCGTTTGCCGTGCGCAGTGTCAACAAGGCCGGGGCCAGCAGCAATTGCCACAGCAGGGCGCAGACCACGATGAAGGCAGCCCAGCCCAGCAGACTGCGTTCGCGCGGCGCCAGCTGTTGCCAGCGTGCTTGCACCGTGCCCAACAGCGTGCGGTTGGCGGTGGATGGGGTCATGAGCGGCGCTCCAGTTTCAACACCAGGCGGTCGCCTTCCTGCGCCGCGGTGTAGCCATGGGCCTGCAGCTTGGCCGCCAGTGCTGGCAGCGCGCTGGCCGATGCGTCAGGCAGCTTGAGCCGTAACTCGCCGGCCACAAATTCCATGGCAGCGGGTGTGCCTATTTCTGGCGCAACCGTTTGCAGAGCACCCAGCATGGGCTCCATATCGCCCGAGGAGGCAGCGCCATTTTGGCGTTGCAGATCTGCCAGCGAGCGGGCCATTTGCAGCGGTGCATCCACCACCACGCGAACATCTGGAAATGTGGTTTGCAAAATATCGCGTACGGCCGCGCGCTTGGCAGCCAGGGCCGACTGTTCTTTCCAGGTCCACACTTGCAAGCCTGCCAGGTTGATCAGCAGCAGTGCCAGCATAGCCCAGCGTGCGGGTCGCCATTGTGGCGATTGGCGCAACACCGCCACGGTAGAGGCCAGCCGCTTGCGGGTGCGCGTGCCACGGGTGCGCAACAAGTCGAATTGCGCCAGATCCCAGTTGGATTGCGCAGCCTGCAGTGCGCGCTGCGGTGCAGTCTGCAAGCTGACGCGGCCTTGAAAATACTGCTCGGCCAAAGCGGTGACGCCCGGTTCGGCAAAGACCGGGGCCACCGCCTGGTCCTGTTGCAGTTGGGCCAGCAGCGCGATGCCGCTGGAACTCAAGGGCAGCAATGCCACGCCGTTGGTGCTGCTATAAACCAGCTGGGCGGCATCGGGCGCACCCAGGCAATGCAGGGTGGCAGCTTGCGCCGCATCGGTGATGGGGGCTAACTCGGGAACGATGCGTGAAACCGCTCGCCCGGCCTGCTCCAAAGCGGCCAGCCAGGCGTGCAACCAGGCCCGGTCGCAGGCTGCGACCCAGCTCGGATCGCCGCTGCGGGCCTGTGGCTCCAGCGCAATGTGCAATTGCGCCGGCTCGTCCAGCACGCGCTCTTCCAACAGGCTTTCCACGATGGTCCGCACACGCGACGCGTTGCCTTCCTGGAAGAAGCCGCGATCCAGCGTGCCTTTGGGCAGCGTCAAGCGGTGCCACGACAACTGCGCGGCGCCAACTTGCACCACCACTTCGGCATTTCCGCTGGCCGGCAACAGTGCCAGCGCGGCCTGAACATGCAGTTTGACGCCGACGCCGTCCTCGGTCCAGACGGCCTGGACGGGCGTCGCCGGCGCTGGCATGGACGGGGGAAGGGTAATGATTAGTGCGGACATGCGGGTTTTTTGAGCTTCGTCATTGTAGGGGGCTCATGTGCGGTTCACGGGTGCCGCGATCGCGCCACAGGGTCTTGACCACCAGGCCATCGCGCTGCACCACGGAGCGCTCTTCCACCACGGTCTGTTCCATGCGCAGACGACCCTGGATTTCAAAGAAGCGCGTGCTGACGCTGTGCTGGGCATCGTTGAGGTCGGCGGCGGCTTCGGGAACGATTCTGCCAACGTCACTCAGGCTGCGAAAGTGCGCGGTCTGCCGGCTGACGATCAGGCGTTGCGCCTGCGCCATGTCCAGCAAGGGGATGCAAGCATTGAGCACCGGTGCGCTGGCGGTGTTGAGGTTGACCGGCGTACGCTCGGGCAACAGCGTGATGTAGGGGCTCAAAATAAACAGGCTGCGTGCCGACAGGCCCAGCCAGGCCAGTTGGCCCACGCGTTGGGGTAGCAACGGCGCTTGCGGGCTGGAACGGTTGTCGGGGCTGTTGTCCAAGGCAAACCGCAGGTTCTCTGCCAATACGGCGAGCTCCGCACGGGGCAGGCCCAACTGCTCGAACAACTTGGCAAAGGCGCGGGCCGCGGGCTCTGACACTTTGCCATTCTCGACCAGATTGAACACATTCATGCGGCCCTGCAGGTCGCTGATGTTGCCCGACAAAAAGACCTGCGACGCAACATCCACGGTGTCGCCGGTGTTGTCTTTGTCGGCAGCCAAAAAGGTTGACAGCCTGGCCTCTTCCAATGGGACCGCCCAGGGTTCGCCCAGGTGGTCGGCGCCGCCACTGCGCGCGTCTTCGCGCAGAATCAAGCGCGCCCAGTCCAGCGCGCCATTGAGTACCCACAGGGACTGCCCCCGTGCCCGCTCGGCGCTTTCCACCTCGGTGCTGCGCCACTGTTGCCACAGTGCAGCAGCGGCCAGGCTGGCAACCAGGGCCACGGTCAGCATGGCAATCAGCAGTGCGGCGCCGTATTGCGTGCGTTTCATGATTTGGTCGTCGCCAGCGTGATGCGGACCCAGTCGTGGGTCAAGGTGCCGCCTATTGCGTCACTGGCCGGCAGTTTCAGCACCAGGCGCACGCCGTCGGGTAGCGTCACCTCGGGTGTGGCCGCTTTGTCGGTTTTTGCCACCGGCTGGCCGTCGCTGGACAGCGGGTTGGTCCAGGCGTCGGCGCGGAAGTAAAACACCTGCCACTGGTCCAGCGCGGCCACGCGCACTTCAAACTGCTTGTCGGCTTCGCCCGGGTTTTGCGCCCACTGGGCCGCTTGTTGCCAGGCGGCCTGCAGCGCACCGCGGCTGAAAAGCGGCGGCGATTGCCAGCGCAGCCATTGGCCGCTGCCGTCAACATTGCGCCGTGTCCAGGCCACGACCAGCAGGCCTGCGCTGGGCGACACGCTGCTGCGCCGTGTGATGCGCAGGGCGCGGCCATCCCAGTCCAGCGCGGCCGTCTGCGGCAATTGGACCATGGCGTCCAGATCGGCGCTCCATTGCGACAGGCCGGCTTGCAAGGTCAATACCGCGTCGGCGCGTTGCTGCAGCTGGTCATGTGCGCGTGTCATGCCGTCCAGCCCACGCCAGCTCAGGCCCGCCATCAGCGCCAGAATGCCCAGTGCAACCAGCAGTTCCACCAGCGTGAAGCCCGTGCTGCGCACGCTCAGCGGCCGGCGGCGGATGGGGCGTTTTGTGCGGGCCATCAGTAGCGCCCCACCACGGTGGACAAGGTCAGCAGCGCCACGTCCTGCTCGGAAACCCGCGCTTGCACGCGCAGGAAGTTGGGGTTGGGCGTGGGGTTGACCGACAGCGTGACATCCATGTTGTGCCCCGCTTGCTCACAGCGGCTGCTGTTTTCGCCCACAGCGGGCATTTGCTTGGACAGTCGCACGGCGACCAAGGCGTTATCGGCGCAGAGTTGGGCCAGCAACAGTTGCGACTGGCGCTCGGCATTGCGGCTCAGCCCGCCGGTGGACCGCACGCCGGCCGCCAGTGCCACGGCCACAATGCCCAGGGCCACCAGCACTTCTATCAGCGTAAAGCCCCGATGGTGGGTGCGTGGGGCCGTATGGCGCTTCATGGCGAATCCGCACTGCCGTCAGACACCACGCGGAAGGGGCGCACGCCGTCGGTGGCAATGGTCACGCGATCGGCCGGTTGTGACAGCGACATCAACTGCACCCGTTGCGCGCCGATGATGGGCTCGGGACCCAGGACCAGCCGAACCGGCCCGGTTTCGCGCACGTCGCTGCCCAGCCATTGGGATGGCATGGCCTCGCTGGGCAGGCCTTCAAAGGTAAAGCCGGTGGCCATCGGCCGCCAGATCACCGGGTTGGCACTCATGCGGGACTGCGCGCGGGCCGATTCCAGCAAGGCCACCAGGCGCTGCGCCTCGCGCTCCAACTGGGTGTGGCTGGAGTCCCGCAAGGCCAGGCCTACGCCTGCCGTGGCCAGGGCCATGATGGCGACGACCACCATCAACTCCAGCAGTGTGAAGCCCCTATTCCCAGCTTCCAATGTCCGCATTTTTGCCCTCGCCACCTTGTACACCGTCGGCACCGAAGGAAAGCACATCGACCTCACCGCGCACACCAGGGTTGAGGTACTGGTAGGGGTGGCCCCAGGGATCGTTGGGGAGCTTGTCCAGATAGTGTTTCCAGTTGGGCGGAATGGGCCCTTCCGTGGGCTTGGTCAGCAGGGCCTGCAATCCTTGGGCCGACGTCGGGTAACGTTGGTTGTCCAGTTTGTAGATTTTGAGGGCCTGCATCAGGGCGCCAATATCGGTCTTTGCCGCGGTGATGCGCGCTTCATCCGCGCGTTCAAGAACGCTGGGAACAATCAGTGCGGCCAGCACGCCAATAATTACCACCACCACCATCAGTTCGATAAGGGTAAAGCCGGCAGCCAGGCGCTGGCGGATGGATTTCGTGCCGGGTCGGCGGGGGTTGGTTCGAATTTTCATGGTCGGGTCAATCATAATCGCGCAATGCAAACACACGCTATCCACCGTTGGGGCGCCCGCGCGGCAAGTTTTGTACTGGCTGCGTTGGCGGCGGCATCGGGCACCTATTGGGTGCTCAAGAGTACCGATGCCAACAGTGTATCGACTGCGATGGCGGCCAATGGTTCCAGCTTTGCCGCGCTGGACCCACAGGCCGTGGCCCGGGCATTGGGTGGCGGTGGCGTAGCGCCGCAGACGGCCACACAGGCTGGGCCCGCGCATTCGCCCTATACCCTGGTCGGGGTGTTGGCCCACAGCCAGCAAGGCGGTGCGGCCTTGATCCCGGTGGATGGGAAAGCGGCCAAGCCCTCCCGGGTCGGAACCCGGCTGGAGTGCGCCCGCGTGCCCGAAGCGGCTGTAGGTGGCGCCGGCGTGCGCGCCGCACCCG
>JACXTT010003119.1_pt1 | contig 25855 bp, 19 predicted proteins | sample 9270951 | NCBI WGS metagenome assembly JACXTT01 (sample SAMN15532306, study PRJNA645909) | rock metagenome | isolation source: weathered quartz diorite | place: Puerto Rico | collected 2017-06-21
GGACGCGCGGCCCGGCACCGTCCAGGTACAGGTGCCCGAGGCAGAAGTAGGCCTGGCCGAACATCCCTTGCCGGCGGAGGGCCTCCACGAGGAGCTGGAAGGAAGCCGCGGCGGCGGCGAGCGGGGGAAGCCGGACGACGTCCCAGGTCGGCGAGCCGGCGCATACGCTGTCGAAAAGGCGCTCCAGGAGCGCGGGCTCGTTGTGGCCCAGGGCCAGGATCGGCGCGTACAGGGAGGAGTAGTAGGTGGTCAGGCTGAGGGCGGTCCGCGCCTGTCGCGGGGCGACCTTGCCGCGGGGCCGGAGCAGCGGCAGGAGCGCGAGGGCCTCACCGGAGGCCCGATCCTCCAGGACGTGGAACCGCACCTCGTCGGCGGGATCGACGGCATGAGAAGTCAGGGTCCGGTACCACTCGGCGCGGTGGTGGAAGTCGGACGCTCCCGCGACTTCCATGAGTCGGAGCGCGCTCGGCCCGAGGTCGTCGACGCTCGGGTACAGGCGCGAGGTGGTCGGGGGAATCGAGCTCACGCGCCCTCCGACTGCTTGGCCGCAACGAACTCCTCGAGGCGCCGGAGCGTCTCGAAGTGCTCCGGTACCAGGTCGTCGTCGGAGACCGTGATGCCGAACTCGGCCTCGAGATAGGCGACGAGATCGAGGATCCCAAGCGAATCGAGGATGCCATTCGCGAGCAGCGGATCGTCCTCTCCGATCGCGTGGTGGCGCGCGGACGGGAAGTGCTCGATCAGATAGCGGCGAATGCGCGGCACGACGAGCTCGGCGGGCATGAACGGTCTCCTGGCTCCTAGCTGTCCCGGTCCCCGTACATCAGGAAGACGCGGGCCTCGGGCGCGGCGCCCTGCGAGAGGTGGCCGGCGCCCGGGGCCATGACGAACGGGGTGCTCTCCCGGGGGACGAAGCCGAGGCGTGAGAACATCTCGACCCACGGGTCGGACTCCAAAAGGGAGACGCTGAGGTTGGCGCTGCCGCGTCGGCGAGCGATGGCGGCGACCCGCCGAACGAGGGCCCGCAGCACTTCTGCCTCGGGCGTCCCGAACAGGTCGACGACCGTTGCGCCGTGAGCACCGCACGTGAACACCGCATACGCCACGAGGCGACCGTCCCGGCGGGCGGTCAGGATGTGGTGCGGCTCCAGCGGGTTGGTGCGGTACCGCCAGTCGACATAGCTGGCGGTGCGCTTGACGCAGATGCCGTACCGGGAGCCTTCGGACTCCGCGAGCCGGGAGAACTCTTCGCCGCACGGACCTTCGTGCAGCGCGAGGGTTAGACAGTGGGGGACACGGCCGGTCCGGGTACGGACCGCCAGGATCGCGTCGAGCAGCCAGCCGATCGAGCGGTTCAGCGGCCGGAACGGGGTCAGGGCATCGAGCTTGTCACCGAGCCGGAGGAGCTTTACGAAGCGGCGGACCTGGGCCGTGGGCGCGATGCCGAGCCGACGGTAGACGGTCATCATCGCCTGGCTCGGGAAGTCGTAGCAGAAGCCCGCCCCGTGCCCTTCCGTGGGCTCGAGACAGGCCCGCTGCAGCTTCAGGGCGGGGCCGAGGGCCCGATAGCGGTCGGTGACGCAAAAGTCGCCCAGCGCCCAGCAGAGGACGTCGCGTCCCCCGACGCTGAAGACCCGTGGGAACGCCCCGGCGGTGCCGACCACCTCACCGGTCCCGGCATCGACGGCGAGCCACAGACGCCCGGGCCCGGCCGGATTGCGACGGTAGAGCCACGCGAAGCGATCCGCGTTGTACGCCGGATTGAGGTGACGGGCGAACAGGGCGATGGCGGTCGCCTGGTCGGTCGCATCACTCCCCGGTCGGATGAGGACGGTCATGGCCGCTCCGTCAGGCGACGAGCTCGGGAGCGACCATGCCCGGCGCGTGGTCGACGAAGAGCCGGTGCCACAGCTCGAGCATCATGAGCGCCCACAGGTGATGGGCATGGTTGCGCTGGCCGGTCTGGTGCCTCTGCCACATGCCCCGGACCGCGTCGGGCCGGAAGTAGCCCCGTCCGAGCGCCCGCTCGGAGAGCAGCAGGTCGACCCCGGTCGAGCGGAGCGGGCCGCGCAGCCAGGTGCCGAGCGGGATCGAGAAGCCCATCTTCGAACGGTTGATCACCTCGGCGGGTGCCCGCCGCTCGGTATGTCGCCTGAGCAGATACTTGGCGGTCCCATGGTGAAACCTGAGGTGAGGCGGGAGTGATGCCGCGAACTCGATCACTTCGTGGTCGAGGAGCGGAGAGCGGACCTCCAGGGAGTTCGCCATGGCCATCCTGTCCATCTTAACCAGGATGTCATTTGGTAGGTACGTCTTGAGATCTGCGTACAGGATGCGGCTGAGATGGTCGAGCCCCCGGGTACGGTCGAAATGCGCGCGAAACGCGGGAAATGGGGTATACCCACCGAGCGTCCGCTGGAACTCCTGGGTGAGCAGGGCGCGCTTGTCGGTCGGGGTGAAAAAGCTCATGTCGTGGAAGTAGGCCTCCTCCGGCTCGAGGCTCACGTTGCGGAGGAAGAACTTCCATCGCAGGGGCCGCGGCAGGCGATCGGCTTTCGGCCACATCGAGGCCAGGGGGCCCAGGCCCCCGCGGCGGATCGGCCCCGGGATCAGGCGACGGACCCGGTCCTCGAGCACGTTCAGGCCGTAGCGCCACTCGTATCCGGCGAAGACCTCGTCGCCCCCGTCGCCGGAGAGGGCCACCGTCACCCGCTGCCGGGCCGCCTGGGCGACGTAGTAGCTCGGGAGCGCCGAGGAATCCGCGAAGGGCTCGTCGAGATGCCAGACGAGGCGGGGCAGGACCTTCGCCGCCTCCGGCTCGACCTTTAGGACCTGGTGGTCGGTTCCAAGCGCGGTCGCCACGGTCTGGGCGAAGCGGGCCTCGTCGAAGGCGCTGTCCGAGAAGCTGATCGTGGTGGTCACGACCGGGCGCGCGGACTGGCTCGCCATGGCCGCCACCACCGCGGTGGAGTCGACGCCGCCCGAGAGGAAGGCCCCCAGGGGGACGTCGCTGATCATGCGCAGACGGACGGCCTCCCGGAAGATCGTGTCGAACTGTTCGAGGGCCTCCACCTCGCTGCGCGGGCTGACGCGGATCGGCGACGGGTCCCAGTACTCCGCCGTGTGCACGCGGCCCCGCTCCCACACGAGATAGTGCGCCGGGGCCACCTGCTGGACGCCCTGGTAGATCGTGCGGGGCGCCGGCACCGCCCCGAAGGTGAGATAGTCGTCCAGGGCTTCCGCGTTGACGGCGCGCTTGACGCTCGGGTCCCCGAGAAGGGCCTTCAGCTCTGACCCGAAGAGCAGCCGATCCTCGTCGTGGAGATAGTAGAGCGGCTTCTTGCCGACCCGGTCCCGGGCGAGCAGGAGACGGCGCTCGCGAATGTCCCAGAGCGCGATCGCGAACATGCCGCGGAGGCGGGCGATGCAGCCGTCGCCCCACTCCTCCCAACCATGCACGATGACCTCGGTGTCGGACGCGGTCTCGAAGCGATGGCCGCACTGCTTGAGCTCCGCGCGGAGGGTGCGGAAGTTGTAGATCTCGCCGTTGAAGACGACGACCTTGCTCCGGTCCTCGTTGAAGATCGGCTGGTCGCCCGTCGAAAGATCGATGATGCTGAGCCGGCGGTGGCCGAGGGCGGCGCCGGCTCCCCAGAAGAACCCGTCGGCGTCCGGCCCCCGGTGGCGCAGGGTGCTGGTCAGCCGCCGGACCAGATCGCGATCCACGGGGTGCCGCGGGTCGGAATAGACGAGGCCGTTGATCCCGCACATGGCTCACGATCTCCTTCGGGTCGACCCGAGGAGCCGCTGGTATAGGTCCTCGTACTGTCGACGCATCTGTTCGATGCTGAAGTGCTGCCGGATGCGCTCGGCGGATGCCTTGCCGTGCAGCCCGCGGACCAGCGGGTCGTCGAGGTAGGCGCCGATGGCGGTCACCAGCGCCTGATGATCACGGACGGGGACGAGGCGCCCGGTCACGCCGTCCTCGACGAGCTCGGGGTTGCCGCCCACGCGCGTGGCGACGACCGGAAGCCCGGTCGCCATCGCCTCGAGGATAGTGTTCGACATCCCCTCGGCGATCGACGGGAGAACGAAGAGGTCGAGGACGGCCAGCACCTGGGGGATGTCTCGACGCTCGCCGAGGAGGTGGACCCGCGCCTGGAGCCCGAGGTCTTGCACGAGGGTCGCCAGTTCGTCGCGGCAGGGCCCGTCCCCTGCGATGAGGAGCAGGGCGTCCGGGCGGCTTGCGGCGAGTGTGGCGAAGGCACGGATCAGCCCCACGTGGTCCTTGACCGGGTCGAGGCGGCCCACCGTGCCGACCACGGGCGCCTCGCAAGGGAGACCGAGGCTCTCGCGGGCCTCGACGCGGCGGCCGCCGCCGAACCGCTCGCTGTCCACCCCGTTGTGGATCGTGGTGACCTTGGCCGCGGGGAGCCGCACGTCCTCGACCAGCCAGCACCGAAGATCATCGGAGACCGTCACGAAGCTCGTGACGAGCGGGGAGAAGAGCCGGCGGAGCCGGTTCCGTCGACGATTCCGCCCCGCCGGATCGGTGATGTCGCGCCCGTGCTCGCCGTGGACCACCACGGGCGCCGCCGCCAGCCGGGCGGCCAAGACTGCGTCGAAGGTCGCCCAGTTCCGCGAGTGGACGATGGCGGGCTTCAGGCGCCACAGGAGCCGGGTCAGCCGGAGGGCGGCCGCGGGGTCGTTGCCGTCCCGCTTGCCAACGGTGAACACCGACACGCTCGGGTCGAGGCGGGCCTGCAGCGGCCCAGCCGCGGCCAGGCAGACTACCGCGTGCCGGAAAGAGGATCTCGGGGCGTTCACGAGATTCACGACCCCGTTCTCGAGGCCGCCGGTGGCCAGGGAGTGGACGACATGCGCGACGCAAGGCCTCCCGGTCATCGGTCCCACCAGTTCCGGCACCACAGCTCGAAGCAGATGAGCGACCAGAGCTGCGAAGAATAGTCCCGGTCGCCGGTCAGGTGGCGCTGCAGCAGCGCCTCGACCGAGGCCGGGCGCACGATTCCTCTCTGCCGGCTCCGGGCATCGAGGAGGACGTCGTGGGCAAAGTCTCGGAGATCCTTCCTCAGCCAGATGGCTAGAGGCACCCCGAACCCCATCTTCCGCCGCTGCAGGATCTCGGCAGGGAGGTGGGGGCGCATCACCTCCTTAAGAATGTGCTTACCCACGCCCTCGCGCAGCTTGACGTGGGACGGTATCGCCGCCACCTGCTCCATGAGGACGTGGTCCAGGAGTGGAACCCGGGTCTCGAGCGAGGTCAGCATGCTCGTGCGATCCACCTTCGCCAGGATGTCGTCAGGCAGGTAGGTGTGGATGTCGATGTACTGCAACCGCGACACGTAGTCGACTGTGGAGGCTCGGTCGGCCAGCGCTCGGAAGGCCTCGGGCCCCGTACGAGGGGCCTGTCCGCCGAGCGCCGCCGGGTCGAGGAGGGTCTGCAGAGCGGCGTCGCTCGCGTAGGTCATCATCCGATGGTAGCGATCGATCGGTGACCGGCCGAGATGTTCGAGGGAGGCCTTGGCCCGTGCGCCCTCCTGCCGCAAGCTGCCGAGCCGCCGCAGCACCGGCTTCAGGAGCGAGAAGGGGAGCCGGTCCAGTCGCTCGTGGACCGCCACTGCCTCCGCGTAGCGCCGGTAGCCCGCGAACCCCTCGTCTCCCCCATCGCCGGATAGGGCCACGGTCACGTGCTCGCGCGTGATCTTCGATACACAGTAGGTGGGCACCGCGGAGGCATCAGCGAAGGGCTCGTCGAACTGCCACGCGAGCCGGGGCAGCACCGACATCACGTCGGGCTTCACGACCATCTCGAAGTGGTCAGTCCCATAGCGGGCGGCTACCTGTCGGGCGTAAGTGAGCTCGTCGAAGTCGGCCTCGTCGAAGCCGATCGAGAAGGTCTTGATGGGGCGGCCTGCGGCGCGCGCCATGCAGGCCACGACAGTGCTGGAGTCGACCCCGCCGCTCAGGAACGCTCCGATCGGAACGTCACTCACCATCTGGAGCTTGACCGCCTCCCGGAGCGTCGCTTCGAGTCGCTCCGCCCACTCGGCCTCCGATCCCTCCGCCCGTGGGGTGAGGTCGAGATCCCAGTAGCGGCGGACCTCCGGCTCCCCACCGTCGACGTGGCAGAGGAGATACGAGGCCGGGGGGAGCTTCTTGATGTCGGCGAAGACCGTGCGCGGGGTCGGGACGTAGAGATGGGTGAAGTAGTCGGCAAGCGCCTCGGGGTCGAGCCTCCGGGGCACCGTCTCGTCCTCGAGGATCGCCTTGATCTCGGACGCGAAGCGGAGGCCGGAGCCGTCCCAGGTGTAGACCAGCGGCTTGATGCCGAGGTGGTCGCGCGCGGCGAAGACGCGCCGGGCGCGCACATCCCAGATCGCGAAGGCGAACATCCCCCGGAGACGCCGCAGGCAGTCCGGCCCCCAGGCCCGGTAGGCCTGGAGAACGACCTCGGTGTCCGAGCTGGTCCGGAACACGCACCCGAGAGCGCTCAGCTCGGGCCGCAGCTCCGCGAAGTTGTAGAGCTCCCCGTTGTAGGTGATCCAGAGGGCGCCGTCCTCCACCGCCATGGGCTGGATGCCCCCGGCCAGGTCGATGATGGCGAGCCGCCGATGGCCGAGCCCGACGGGACCGTCGAGGTGGAAGCCGTCACCGTCGGGGCCGCGATGGGCCAGCACGCCCGTCATGCGCTGGAGCAGCCCCGGATCGGCCGGGCGCCCGTCCTGACGAAGGATCCCCGCGATGCCGCACATGGTCTAGCTGGGCCTCGGGCGGAGCTGCCGCCGCGCCGGGACCGACACGGGGGCGGGCGCCGGCGCGGGCTCTGCTGTCGGAGCCGGCTCCAGGACCGCCTGACGGGCCATCCCGTTCAAGAGCCCGATGATAACCAGCAACTGGAACGCGAGATCGAAGTAGGCGGCACTAATGAAAGCCCCGTTCACGAGATAGGCGGCAAGGCAGGCCTGGAGCATGAATCCGTAGTTGGACATCCAGGCCAGGTGCGGATGGGTGGCTCCGAGCTTCCGCAGCCGGCGAAGGGTGGCGAAGCAGCAGAGAATCAGCGCGGTGTAGAGACCGAGCCCGACCCAGCCGTGCTCGCCCAAGAGGTTGAAGTAGATGCTATGGGCGTCGTGGCCGAACGGGCGCGGATACTCCGGCAAATAGATATCGTAGGTCTCACGGTGCACGAAGACCTTGAAGCCGCCGCCGACGACCGGGCGGTCGGTCGCGATGCGATAGCCCACGCGCCAGGACATGAACCGGAGCTGGGCCGATTCGTCCGCGTCGACGTTCTCCAGAGTCTGAATCCGCTCGGTCCAGGTATCGGGAGCGAACTTGATGAATCCAACCACCACCACGACCGCGAGCGGCAACACCAGGAGCCGACGGCGCGCCCCGAGGAAGAGCAGCGCCAGCACCACCACCAGCCCCATCACGCCCGCCCGCGAGTAGGTGAACGGGACCGCTACGGCGGTCAGGCCGAAGGCGACCCAGAGGAGGCGCCTGGGCCAGAAGCGCTCCTCTTCACGGGCCAGCACGAGGAGGATCGGCAGCGTCATGTTGAGGACCAGCGCCATCTCGTTGTTCGCCTCGAAGAAGGAGCCAGGAGGGCCGAGGACCATCCAGCGGCCGCCGGTCAGAAGGGCGAAGAGGCCGGCCTTCACCCCGTAGAAGCCCAGGGAAAAGCCGATCACGAGGAACAACCAGCGTAGCCGCTCGCGATCCTGGAACAACGGTACCACCAGGAGCGCCATCAGGAGGATCTTGCTCACCTCGCTCCACTTCGCCCAGGCGCTGTTGGGATACATCGCGAACACCGTGGTGATCGTGAACCAGATCCCCAGGGCAACCACCAGCGCGATCTCCCGGGTCCACACGAACCGCTTCCGGTCTCCCGAGATCACGAAGCCCGCCAGCGTCGCTAGCGCGACGAGCTGGGCGAATGGGAAATCATAAGCAAATCCATATGTTAACCTGTGGGGATTCATGTAGGACACGAGCGACCAGACGAGGATCCCGATCCACGGCCGTAGCAGGCAGGCGGGTAGCGCGCCCAGCAGCGAGACCGTGAGGACGAGATCGCGAAAGCCCACTACGGGAGCACCGTCACCACGAGGCGTAGCTCACGGATTGCCTGGACCAGTCCCTCCAGGCAGCGGTTCGTGTATTCCTGGTCCTGGGCGAGGAGCTGCGTGCGGTTGTCCCGGCACCAGCGGAGGCGCAAGCGCACGTTGGAGATGTGGTCGTAGCGGAGCATGGCCAGCGGATCCTTGTCGGCCGCCCGCCCCTCGACGTTCCGTCCGCTCTCCTCCGCGGCGCGCAGGTAGCGGTAGCTGTCGAAGATCGACTCGATGGCCGCGGCGATCTGAGCCTCGCTCGTGGCGGTCTGGAGCTGCTGGTAGCCCTTCTCCGCGGCGGGCAGGGCCGCCTCGATCTGCTTGGCGATGACCCGCTTGTCGGGGGACCAGCGGAATGCCGGATTGTTGTCGTCGAGGGCCAGGACGGACCCCGGGCCCAGGAGGAGCAAGCAGGCGCTGAGCACCACGGTGGCGGTACGGGCGGTCATGGTCGGTCTCCTGCATGGGTGCGAGGCATGAGGTTCGGGCGCCCTCATGCCGAGTGCCTCGAGAAGAGGTCGCGGGCGATCGTCTTCACCTCGCCGGTCAGGCCCCGGTCCAGGAGCAGGAGCGTGCAGACGTAGGTCAGCGCCCCGAGCGGCACCTCGAGGAGCAGACGGTCGAAAGGTGTGGCAGCGACGAGAGGGCTCAGGTGGGCCAGGAGCACCATGCCGACCATCGAGCTAGTGGCGATCATGGGAGAGGCCACGTGGCCGATGTAGCTCGCGAAGGGCAACTCGACCGCGCGGAGACTCGGTAGCAAGATGGACAGCCGCAGGGGTAGCAAGAGCACCACCCGCGCGAAGAGGAGGGCGCTGAGCCCATAGGGCCCGCCGACGACCGCGGCCACGACCGCGGAGGCCAAGGAGAAGAACGAGCGGTTGAGGAGCAGATCCGCCCGGCCGACCGCGGTCAGCAGAGGGCTGGCGGTGAGGGTCATCACCACCAGCGCGCTCTCTACGCACATGATCTGGAACGGCAGGACCATGTCCTGCCACTTGCTCGAGAGGAGCGCGGGGATGAAATCGGGCGCGGTCAGGATCAGGCCGGCGTGGAGGGGAAGGGACACGAGCGCCAGCGTCCGGGTGATCATCAAGAAGGAACCCGCGAGGCGCGAGCGGTCGGCGCGCACCTTCGAGAAGACCGGCAGCGAGACCTGGTTGATGATCGCGGTGGAGAGGCGGTGCGGCGCGTCCGCCAGGGCCTGGGACATGGCGTAGAGCCCGACCGAGGCACCGCCCAGCAGGCGCGCCACCATGAACGTCGTGACCGTCGAGCATAGGTTGCCCATGAGGTGCATTCCCGCCACGCGGAGGCCGAATGCCATGACGGAGCGCATGCCGTGGAACGCGGCATGGAAGCCCGGAATCCATCCAGCGAAGACGGCGAGGGCCGCGTTGAGCACCAGGGCGCGGGCGAGATAGCCGAGCACGAGGGCCCACACCCCGAAGCCCCACCACGCGAGTGTCAGCGCAACGCCCGCCGAGGCGCCGGCACCGAGCGCCTCGGCCAGGGAGCGCCGACGCAGGTCGATGTCCTTGGTCAGCAGGTTGTACGGAACCATGCCCAGCGAGTTGAGGAGGAAGTTGAAGCACAGGATCCGGAGCGTCCAGGTGAGCCGAGGCTCCGCGTAGAAGCCGGCCGCCAACGGCGCGGCCAGGAACGTCAGCGTCGTGAGGGCCAGGCTCGTACTGGTCACGATCCAGAAGACCGCGTTGATCTGCTGCGCGGTCAGGTTCTGGCGCTGGACGATCGCGGTGCCGAGGCCGAACTCCTGGAGGAGCTCGAGCATCAGTAGCACGCTCAGGGCCATCGCGTAGAGCCCGTAGTCGGCCGGCGTCAGCAGGCGCGCCAGGGCGATGGTGACGGCCCAGGAGAGGGCCTGACCCCACAGCCGGGTCGCCCCGTACCAGGCGGCGGCCTTGACGGCGACCGCGCGCAGCGTGGAGGAGCTAGGTGGGCTCATGGTCGACGGCATGCGAGGCGAGCGGCTACTCGACCGTCACGCTTTTGGCGAGGTTCCGCGGCTGGTCTACGTCGAGCCCGCGGATGACCGCGATGTGGTAGGCCAGGAGCTGCAGGGGGACCACGGTCACCAGGGGCGCCAGGAGATCCGGCGCCGCCGGCACCGCGAGGGCCGCGGCGGCCCGGCGGCTGATGTCGACGTCGCCGGCATGGCAGACCGCGATGACCTGGCCGTCCCTGGCCAGCACCTCCTCGACGTTGGAGAGCATGCGCTCGTAGGAGGGATCGCGCGGGACGAGCGCGACGACCGGCATGCTGCTGTCGATCAGGGCGATGGGTCCGTGCTTCATCTCGCCCGCGGCGTAGCCCTCCGCGTGGATGTAGGAGATCTCCTTGAGCTTCAGCGCACCCTCGAGCGCGACCGGGTAATGCGGGCCCCGGCCCAGGTACAGGACGTTCTGGTAGCCCGCGAGCCGGCGGGCCAGCTCCGTGGTCTGCTCGTCCAGGCGAAGGGCCTCCTCCATCAGCCGCGGGATCTCCAGGAGGTCCTCCAGGCGCTTCCGGCCGTCCAGCTCGCTCAGGTAGCCGCGGCTCCGGCCGAGGGAGAGCGCCAGGAGGTACGAGGCGGCGAGGGTGGCGGTGAAGGTCTTGCTCGAGGCGACACCGATCTCAGGCCCGGCGTGGGTGTAGAGGACGCCGGTGGACTCCCGGGCGATCGCGGACCCGACCACATTCGTGATCGAGATCACCGGGGCGCCCCGAAGGCGCGCGGCCTTCACCGCGCCGACGGTGTCTGCGGTCTCACCGGACTGGGAGATCGCCACCACCAGGGTGTCCGGGCCGAGCACGGGATCGGAATATCGGAACTCGGAGGCGACCGCGGCGTCGGTCGGCACGCCGGCCAGCCGCTCGAACATGATCCGGGCCGCGAGAGCGACGTGGTAGGACGTGCCGCAGGCTACGAGCACGACGCGGCGGAACCGCGCCATTTCGTCCCCGGTAAGCTGCATCTCCGGGATCGCCACCGATCCGGTCTCCGGGATGAGGCGGCCCCGGAGCGTCTCGGCCACCGCCCGCGGCTGCTCGAAGATCTCCTTCAGCATGAAGTGGCGATAGCCTCCCTTTTCGGCCATCCCGGCGTCCCAGCTGATGTGAGAGGGTGCCCGCGAGACGGCCCCACCATCGAGAGTGCTGATCGTGACGCGTTCCGGCTCGACCACCGCGAGCTCGTCGTCCTCGAGGATCAGCATCTCCCGCGTGTGGGGCAGGAGGGCGGGGATGTCGGAGGCGAGGTACGCCTCGCCCTTGCCGAGCCCGATGACCACCCCTCCGGCGCCACGTTTGGCCACGATGAGCTGGCGCGGGGACGCAGCGGCCAGGATGCCGATCGCATAGGCGCCACGGACCTCACGCAGCGTCTGGCGCGCGGCGCCGAGCAGGTCGAGGCCCGCCGCGAGGTGAGACTCCAGGAGGTGTGCCAGGACCTCGGTATCCGTCTCCGACCAGAACGCGTGCCCGTCGGCCAGCAGCCGCGCCTTGAGCGAGAGGTAGTTCTCGAGGATTCCGTTGTGGACGACGACGAGCGAGCCGGCGCAGTCGGCGTGAGGATGGGCATTGGTCGTGGACGGGCGCCCGTGGGTTGCCCAGCGGGTGTGGCCGATCCCCACCGCGCCTCCCAGCGGCTCGTCGCGCATCAGGGATTCGAGGTTGCCGATCTTCCCGACCGCGCGACGGATGCCGAGCCCGTCGCCCTCGACCACCGCAATCCCGGCGGAATCATAGCCGCGATACTCCAGGCGCCGCAGGCCATCCAAGATGATATCGGCTGCCTTCCCCGAACCGACATATCCGACGATGCCGCACATAGAGAGTGTCCTCGCTTCGTTACGCGTGAGCCAGCCGGTACCCGGCCAGCTTCAACGCGAAGGTTGGAATATCCGTTTCCCAGGGAGTGCCGCGCCGCAGCTCGTAGGGCGACGTCCGGCTGGTGTTGACACCGAAGCGCGTGGTGACCGCGCACGTGAAGCCGGCATCCCGTACGGTCCGGACCACCGCATCCGTGTAGTCGTGCGAGCGGCCGTTCGGGTACGCGAAGGCGCGCGGGGCCGAGCCGCAGGCCGCCGCGATCGCGGCGCGCGAGCCTCGGATCTCCGCCTGCGCCTCCGCCTCGGACAGTCGGGAGAGGATTGGATGCGTGACCGTATGCGCCCCGATTCGGATCCCGAGCCGCGACAGGGCGTGAACGTCGTCCCAGGTCATCATCAGGTTCTTCAAGGGCGTCAGATCCGACAGGTCGAGGTCTCGCAGCACGTCGTCGACCAAGCGCAAACGATCGCCGCCCGGCTGCAGTTTGAGGCGATGCTGCGCCTCGGCGAGCGCCTGGAGCCGCTCAGCTGTCGTCCGCAGCGGCAGCGTCTCACCCCAGGGCGCCGTCCAGACATCGAGGCGGGCGCGCTTGAACGCTATAGCCAGCGAGTCGAACCAGAGCGGCTTGCCTGTCCCGATCACCCCGGTGGCGAGGAAGACGGTAGCGGGGAGGCCGTGGCGGGCCAGGATAGGCGCCGCGTGCGTCAGGTTGTCGAGATAGCCGTCGTCGAAGGTGATGGCCAGGGCGTTTCGAGGAAGAGCGCCGCGAGCCATACGCTCGGCGAGCTCCTCGACGGGGAGCACGATATAGGCCCGGGCCACGAAGGCCATCTGCTGCTCGAAGAGCGCCGTCGGGAGCGAGGGGAAGAACGGGTCACCCTCGTCGTTGACCCGGTGGTAGCTGAGGATCGGGAAGGCCCTCCCGCGATCCAGATAGCCGGCGGCGATCGACACCGCCGGCGCGAGCCCCGCCCGGTGGATCACGGTGCCGAGCGCCCCGACGAGGGTGGGGACCGTCGTGCTCATCAGGCGTCCCCCCGACCGTCGACGTGGCGAAGGTGCCAAAGCTCGAGCATCAAAATCGCCCACAGGATGTCGCCGTAGTACGGTGTCTCCTCGCCGTCGTGGAGCGCGAGCAGATGCTCGAGCGCGCCTGGCTTGAAGTACCCGCGCTGCCGGGCACGGGCCGAGAGGAGCGTGTCGTGCGTGAGGCTTCGGAAGCCCTGATGCGTCTTGAACCATGCCGCGGTGGGCACCCCGAAGCCCTGCTTCCGCTTGGCGAGGGTCTCGGGCGCGAGCAGCCCACGGAAGGCCCGCTTGAAGAGGAAGCGCTTCTCCAGACCGTGTACTTTGAAGTGGGCGGGGAGGGTGCCGGTGAACTCCACGAGCGGCAAAGAGAGCAGCGGGAAGCGGACCGAGACCCCGCCCAGCTCGGCGGTACGCGTCACCTTGAGGAGGTCGTTGTCACCGATCGCGAGCTTCAGGTCGAGGTACAGGAGCCGGTTCAGCTCGGAGGCCGCCTCGACGCGCGAGTAGTGCTCCTCCAGGAGCGACCAGGGGCGATCTACGTGCACCGAGTCGAGCAGGCCAGGATCGAGCAGAGTCGAGGCATTCTGGGCCACGACGAACTCGTACGAGAAGAACCGCGCGGGGTTCGGGATCTTCGCCCGCCTCACGTATCGCTGGGCCCGCCCGAGGACGCCCGGCAGCTCGTTGCTGAGGCCGAACAGGAGGGGCTCCAGAGCCCCACGACGCAGCACACCCGGAATACGGGAATAGAGAGCGAAGATGCGGTCGGTCCGGTAGCGCTCGTTGCCCCCGAAGATCTCGTCGCCCCCGTCCCCGGCCAGGAGATGAGTGACGCCGCAGTCACGGGCGAGGTGGGCACAGAAGAGCGTGCCGAGGATGGAGTTGTTCCCCAGCGGCTCGTCGTAGGCGTCCACCAGGCCCGGCAGCGCCGCAAGGGCGGCATCCGCGGTCACGATTCGGGTGAAGAGGGACGCGCCGAAATGACGGGCGGTGATCTCGGCGTACCGAAGCTCGTCGTAGCTGTCCTCGTTGAAACCGATCGAGAAGGTGTTCACTCGCTCGCCGGTGAGCCGCGTCATGAGCCCGACCACCGTGCTGCTGTCGGTGCCGCCGCTCAGGAAGGCGCCGGTCTCGGCGGGCTTGAGGCCCTGGAGCGCATCACGGACGCTGTTGCAGGTGAGGCGATACGCGGCACTCGAGGCCCGCTCCTCTCGATAGCGCTCCTCGGGATAGCGCATGTCCCAGTAGGGGCGCGCCACCGCGTGCCCACGCCGGACGTGGAGAGTGAATCCGGGCGGGAGGCGGCGTACTCCCGCGTACGGGGTCTCCGGTGAGGGAAGGAAGCGGTAGTTCAGGTAATCGTAGATCGCCCCACGATCGAGGGAATGGGCCACCCCGGGGGCGGCGGCCACCGCACTCAGCCTCGACGCGAAGACGACACGACCGCCCAGCGTCGTGTAGTGCATGCGACGCATGCCGAAATGGTCGACGGCGAGCAGGAGCGACTGCTCCCTCTCGTCCCACAGCGCGATGGCGAATGCGCCACGAAGGCGGGAGACGAACGAGACACCCTCACGGGTGTACAGCCGGGCCAGGAGGGAATGGTCATCGGGCCCCACGCCGGCCGCAGTGGACAGGTCCTCGAGGTTGATCAGGTCCGCGTCAGCCGCGACCCAGATGCCGTCGGTCCGATCGAGCACGGCGTGACCGGTGGCGAACAGGCTTCCGGGACCCCGGCTATGGGAGAGGGCGGCCGTGGCGGGCGTCACCGCGGCCGCCATCCGGCAGAGCAACTGACCGGTGACTTCGCCCGGAGTTCCATTGATCTGGCCGCCGATGACGGTGGCCTCGCCCGGCTTGGTCGGAGGCTTGAGTGAGCTCACGCAGGCGCCTCCGCACACGCCCTGGGGGCGAGCACCGTCGAGGCGATCAGCCGATCGAGGCGGCCGCAGGAGGCGTCCCAGGCGTGGTGCGCCTCGACGAAGGCGCGGGCCCGGAGGCCCATGGCGATCCGCTCGTCCGGAGACTTCAGGAGCTGCACAACCCGGCCGGCGAAAGCGACGGGGTCGTCCTCCACGTGCAGGTGCTTCGACGCCTCCGCCTGAAGCCCCCGCTGGGCTACGCTGCTGGCCACGACCGGCATGCCGAGCGCCATGGCCTGCAGGACCTTGTTCTGGACCCCACGGCCGATACGGAGCGGCGCCACGCAGACGGAAGTGCGGGCGTAGTACGGTCGTACGTCCGGCACGAGGCCGGTCACCACCACGCCCGGGATGTCGGCTAGGCGCTGGACTTCGGGAGCCGGATTCAGGCCGACGATGTAGAAGCGCGTGTCGGGAATCTCCCGGCGTACGCGGGGCAGAACGTCGTCGCAGAAGTGGCGGACCGCATCGATGTTGGGGAGATAGTCCATCGCTCCGGTGAAGATCACCGCGGGAGCCGAGCTGCCGCCCTCCCACGGGCGGAAGTAGTCGAGGTCGATCCCGTTGGGGATGACCGCTGTTCGCGCCCACGGAGCGAAGGAGCGCAGCAGGGTCTCCTCGACCGGCGTGGCAAGCAGGCAGAGGCTCGCCCAGCGCGCGATATCGGCCTCGGCCGCCTGGAGGCGGCGCCCTTCGGTCCGGTACAGCCAGGAGAGAGGGGGCCGACTGTGCTCGCCATATTGGGTCCACTTGTCCGAATCCACGTCGACGAAGTCCATCACGACCGGCGCGCCGAACGCACGCGCGTACTGGGCCATCGGGCTCGACGAGGCGTAGACGAGATCGTAGCTTCCGTCCCCGGGACGAAGGGCCAGTCGCTGTCGCAGTCGCGAGGAGCTGAAGTAGGGCAGGCTCAACGAGCTGCCCGCGACCATCCCGGTCACGCCCTTGAGGACGCTCCAGGGCCTCCACATCCGGCCGAACTCGACACGACCGACCATCTGGCGAAGCGCGTCCACGCCGGCCATGTCGGCCCGATCGTCGACGAAGAAGCCCAGGGTCACCTCGTGCCGCCGGGCCAGATAGCGCGCGATGTGGTAGGCGCGCGTCTTGTCGCCGGTGTAGGGCGGATACGGAATGCGGTGCGCGAGCATCAGGATGCGCATCGGATCAATCTCCGAAAGCGGCCGCCAGGGGCTTCGGCTCTGGCGGTGGCGGAGCCTGGGACACGGGCGGCTTGACCACCTCGGCCAGCGTGGCCGCGAGCGAGGCCGCGTGGACCTCCCAGGAGAAGTGCGCCTGGATGAAGCCCCGGGCCTCCTGACCCGCGTGCTTGCGGTCCGCGTCGTGCTCCAGGAGATGGCTCAGCTGCTCGGCGACCTCGACCGGGGTGTCGGCGACCCGCAGATCGGTCGAGTCCACGGCCCCGAGGCGGTCGCGTACCCGTGAGCTGATGACGACCGGAATGCCGGCGGCCATCGGCTCGAGCACGCCCGCGACGAGATCGGAGTCTCCCCGCCACGGCGCCGCGGCGACCGCCCGGCTATGGAGCAATGGCCGCATGTCGTATCCGGGTCCCATCACCTCGACACCGGCGACGGCGGGCTGAAGGCGACCAGCCGGCAGCGGCTCCCGGCAGACCACGACGAACCGGGCCGACGGGACGCGTGCTCGAACCGCCGGCAGCACGGTCCGCCAGAACTCGGCGGTGTCACGTAGATCGGTTTCGCTCGCGCCAGACATGCTCATGACGAGCGTCGGTGTGGTCCCCTGGCGCGGTCCATAGCCGAACATCTCCACGTCGACGCCGTTGGGGATCACCGTCATCGGTACCGCCGGCTGGAAGGTCTGCACGATTCGCGCGGCCTCCGTGCTCTCGGCGATGCACCGCGCGGCCCGGCGGGCGGCCAGGGTCTCGGCGGCGCGAAGGCGGGCCGCCTCGGTCCGGAAGAATCGGGTGCCGGGGAAGGTCCCGCGAGCCGCCTGCTGCATCCACCACTCCGATCCGACGCCCGCGAAGTCGACCACGAGGGGAATCTTCGGGTCCACGTCTAGCGCGTACTGGATCATCGCGGACGACGAGACGAAGACCAGGTCGTACGGGGTCCGGCGCAGGCGGACGGCGAGTCGGGTACGCAGCGCCTCGGAGCGGAAGTACGAGAGCGTGCAGGATTCGCCAGTCGCGAGCCGGATGGCGCTCGCGAGAGACTTCCAGCCCCGCGGCACCGCGGAGAACTCGAGGTCGCCGAACTCGGTGCGGAGGGCTGAGATGGCGCCAGCGGCGTCCGGGTTATCCGCCACGAACGACAGGGTGAGGCGGTGCTGCCGCACCAGATGGCGCGCGAACTGGTACTCCCGCATTCCCCTCACGGGGCGACGGGGCGGCGGCAGCCAACGGCCGAGCATCAGGATGTTCATGGCAGATAGCGCGTCAGCATCGGGCCCACGACCTTGGTCAGCGGCAGGGGCAGCCGCTTCCAGGTCTCGACCGCGAAGTGCATCTTGGGGTTTGACGGGCTCAGATTGGGCATCTCTCGGTCTTTGGCCAGGATGTACTGGTAGGGCAGGGGAACCGGCTCGAAGCCCCAGTGCCGCTTGAAGTGATAGGAGCCGCTCCCCTCACGGCTTCGGCCGAAGTCGAACGTGCGGCAGCCCGCTCGCGCGACGTGGCACATCAGCTCCCAGTACATGAAGTCGTTGACCGCGTAGGGGAGGGCATCGTGGAGTGCGCCTCCGTAGTAGGGAAGCACCTGGTCCTCGTAGTAGAGGGACAGCACCCCGGAGACCATGCGCTGGTCCTTCCACACCGTGAGCAGTTCGCATTCCTTGCCGAACTCGTGAGCGATCGCTCGGAACAAGCGCTTCGGAAAGACCGGCGAGCCGAGGGTGTGGACGCTGTGCGCGTAGACGCCCCAGAATTGATCCAGGTGTGCCTGGCCGGTCTCGGACCTAAGCCCGTGCTTGAGACCCTGTCGCGTCATGCGGCGCTGCTTCCGCGGGATGGCGCTGAGGTTCTCCTCCTCGCTCGCCGACATCGGCCGCGAGAAGGTCACATAGAGGTTCTTCGTGGGCAGATCGATCTCCTGGCCGACCCGGTGCCTCAGCTCCACGTAGCCCGCGCCGATGCGCCTTGCCAGCTCGCGGGCCGCGTCCACCAGCGCCTCGCGAGCCGGGTCGGAGGCGGCGCAGATACCTCCGTAGACGGCGTAGGGGACGGAGACGAGGCCCCGCCCTCCGAGCAGCCCGCGCACCTCGAACAGCGGCAGGACCCCTTCGAGACCGCCGCCTCGGACGGCCATCAGGTAATACGGGCGGTGTCCGAACGCGCTCTCGACGGCGCGCTTCCACGCGACGAGATGGAAGGGGCTCCCACCGGGCGCGCTCCGCACGAAGGCGTCCCAATCGACGGTCTCGGTCGTGAGCGATCGGATGTCCAACGGGCTGCTCTCTTTTACCTGCTGTTTCCGAGCAGGACGCGGACGATCCGCCCGGCGGCCTTGCCGTCCCACAGCTCGGGAAGCTCGCCGGCGGGCCAGTAGCCCTCGGCCACCTGGCGCCAGCTCTTATAGATCGCGTCCGGCTCCGTGCCTACGATCCGGTTCGTTCCGCGCGTGACCGTGACTGGCCGCTCGGTGTTGTGGCGGAGCGTCAGGCATGGGATCCCGAGCGCGGTCGTCTCCTCTTGGATCCCACCGGAGTCCGTGAGCACGCAGCGCGACTCGCCCATGAGCTGGAGGAAATCCAGGTACGGCATCGGATCAGCCAGACGAAGACCGGGCATCGGCGGGAGGACCGGGGAGAGGGCCTCCAGCCGCCGTCGAGTCCGCGGATGCACCGGAAACACCACCGGGATCTCGGCCTGGATCCGGGCGACCGCGCCCAGCAGCAGGCCCAGCGTGCCTTCGTCGTCCACGTTACTCGGCCGATGAAGGGTCAGGACCGCGTAGCCGCTGCGTTCGAGCTGGAGACGCCCGAGCGCGTCCGACTGGCGAGCTTTCTCTCGGTAGCGGAAAAGGGTGTCGATCATGACGTTGCCCACGAAGTGGATCTTCTCGGCGGCCACGCCTTCGCGGGCCAGGTTCTCCTCCGCGGCCGGCTCGGTTGTGAATAGGAGACCCGACACGGCGTCGGTCAACACCCGGTTCACCTCTTCCGGCATGCTGCGGTCGAAGCTGCGCAGGCCGGCTTCCACGTGAGCGACCGGGCAGCCGACCTTGACGGCTGCGAGTGTGGCCGCAACCGTGGAATTGACGTCGCCCACCACCACGACCACGTCGGGATGAACGCTCTCGAGCACGGGCTCCATGCGGGTCATGATCTCTGCGATCTGCGCGATCGCGCCCCCCGACTGCACCTTGAGGTTCACGTCGGGTCGCGGGATCTCGAGATTGGCGAAGAAGGAGTCCGACATCTGGGCGTCGTAGTGCTGACCAGTGTGAACCAGTGTCGTGGCGACGTAGGGGTACTCCGCCAGCTCAGCCATGATCGGCGCGATCTTGACGAAGTTCGGACGGGCTCCCACGACCGCCAAGATCTTCACGCCAGGCCTCCCGTCGTCATCAGCCCGGATCCGGCGAGGACGTCGCGCACGGGACCGAAGCTGAAGTCGCGCAGCAGTCGGCGCAGCTTGGACTCGGTCGTTCGGGTGTTCACCGAATGGCGAAGCTGGGTGAGGCGATCGACGGGCAGGCGGGGCTGGGCCGGATCGATCTCCCACGGGTGCAGGTAGACGATCGCCGGCTGTCGCTCCTTCAGGTTGAGCTGACGCAGCGCCCAGGCCGTGACCGCGTAGGGGAGCAACCGGAAGTAGCCGCCGCCCGCGACCGGGAAGCGCCACCGGAGCCGGCTCACCGTCGAGAGCGGAAACTCGGCGATCGCCCGCGCCGTTCCCGCAGGTCGGCGGTGAGGGAAGCGCGGCGCGTCCGGGATTCCGTACCGGTCGTGCACGATCGGGAAGATGCTCGAGTCGTACCGGAAGCCGGCCTCGGCGAGGACGTCGAGGCTCCACAGGGTCTCTCGGACGACCGAGAAGGTCGGGGCCCGATAGCCGATGACGCCGACGCCGCCCGCGTCCTCGATGGTCGCCTTGGCGCGGTCCAGGTCGGCCGCGAACTGAGCCCGGCTCAATCGGGTGATCATCTGGTGCCCGTAGCCGTGACAGGCGACCTCGTGGCCCTGGGCGTGGACCGCCCGCACGAGGCTCGGGTAGCGCTCGGCCACCCAGCCCAGCACGAAGAACGTTGCCCGCGTCCGAGCGTCGGAGAGGAGATCGAGGATGCGCTCGGTCGCGCCCACCACGCGGCTCTCGAGGGCGCGCCACTCCTCGGGTCGCACGACACCCGCGAAGGCTTCAGCGTGAAAGTATTCCTCGACGTCGAACGTCAGGGCGTTAATCATCGGACCCCACGGGAGCAAGGGCGGCGCGTTTCGGCTGCTCTGCCTCGGTCATCGAGCGGATCATACGCGCGAGACCGGCGATGAGGGAGACGCGTGGGGTGAAGTCTAGGAGCTCGCTCGCGATCGTGGTCTGCCCGCAGATCCGATACACCGGCGCATCCGGGTTGCGCGGGAAGCCGGGGGTGACCGACGTCTGCAGTAGATTGGCGAGGATGCCCAGGACATCGCTGATCGCGACCATCTGGCCCGAGCCGACGTTGATGACCCGTCCGGCGGCCCGGGGCGCGCGCGCGGCCGCGAGGGTGGCCGCGGCCGCGTCCGCCACGTACGTGAAGTCCTCCGCGCTCCGGTCGTCCTGATCGATGAAGGGACGGCGCTGTCGGACCGCCTCCAGGAGGTTGGGCACGAGCCCGCCCCCGGGCGTCGCCCGCTGACGCTCCCCGTAGATGGTGAAGTACCGGAGCATGACCGTGTCGAGCTGATGACGCGCGTGGAACGCGCGACAGTACGTCTCGGCGGCGACCTTGGAGGCGGCGAACAGGCTGGTCGGCCGCGGGGGTGCGTCCTCCGAGACGGGCACCGTGTCCGGCACCCCGTACACAGAGGCGCAGGAGCCCAGGACCACCCGCCAGGCGCCTTCGGTGAGCGCGCCGTGGAGGAGGTTCAACGTGCCCTCCACATTGACCGTGTGAACGTCGCCCGGGCTGGTCACCGAGACCGCGCTGGCCGGGAGCGCCGCCAGATGGAAGACGTACTTGACGTTCCGGAGCGCCTTCCGGAGCAGCTCGCGGTCTCGAACGTCACCGATGATCACCTCGAGGCGACTGCCGGATGGAGCTCCACTCCGGGAGTTTCGCTCCGCGGCCGCCTGGAGATTGACGAGCGAGCCGGTCGACAGGTTGTCGAGAACCCGCACGGCGGCACCGCCGTCCAGGAGAAGGTCGACGAGATGCGAGCCAATGAATCCGGCCCCGCCGGTGACGAGTACGGTGCGCATGGTGGTCCTCAGAGGGTGACGATGGAGGAACGGCTCTGGCGGAAGGCCTTGAGCGCGTTCCGGGTGTCCACAACCAATTTGGCGCGGTCCGCGATGAGGGCGCCGTCGAAGGCCGAGTGGTTGGTGAGGATCAAGACGCAGTCGGCCGCCGCGAGATTCTCCGCCGTGGGCTCTACCGCGCTGAGCTTCAAGCCGTTAACGGTGATCTGCGGGGTGAAAGGATCCGCGTAGGAGACCTGCGCGCCCTTTCGCTCGAGCATCTCGATGATCTCGAGCGCCGGAGACTCCCGGACGTCGTTGACGTCCGCCTTGTACGTGACCCCCATCACGAGCACCGAGGCGCCCCGGAGGGCCCGGGAGCGGTCGTTCAACGCGTCCCCGATGAGCATGACCACGTGCTCGGGCATCGCTCGGTTGACCTGATCGGCGAGGGCGATGAACTGGGCCTCGTAGCCGGAGAGCCGGACCTTCCACGACAGGTAGAGGGGATCGACCGGGATGCAGTGACCACCGATGCCCGGTCCCGGGTAGAAGGGCATGAAGCCGAACGGCTTGGTGGCGGCCGCGTCGATCACCTCCCAGGGGTCGACACCGATCTTGCGACAGACGAAGGCCAGCTCGTTGGCGAGCGCGATGTTCACACTGCGGAAGGTATTCTCCAGGAGCTTGGCGGTCTCCGCCACGCGGGGGCTCGAGACCTCGAACACGGTCGTGGTCACCTGGCGGTAGAGGGCGCCGGCGAGCTGGGTGCAGGCCGGCGTGACGCCGCCCACGACCTTGGGGATGTTCGCGGTGGTGAAGCGCTTGTTTCCCGGATCCACTCGCTCGGGGGAGAACGCGAGGAAGAAATCGCGGCCGATCACGAGGCCGTTGGCCTCGAGCCGAGGCTGGACGACCTCCTCGGTCGTGCCCGGATACGTCGTGCTCTCGAGCACCATGAGCTGGCCCGGCCGGATGTGCGGCAGCAGGCTCTCCACCGCCGAAAGGATGAACGAGATGTCCGGCTCCTTGCTCTTCCGGAGCGGAGTGGGCACGCAGATGATCAGGGCATCGGCGGTGGCGGCCTCGTCGAACGCGGTCGAGCCGGTGAGCCGGCCGGCGAGGACCAGGGGCGCCAGTGCCTCGGTGGGAACATCGACCAGATAGGACTCGCCACGGTTCAGGAGGTTGACCCGCTCGAGGTCGAGATCGATGCCGCGGACCACCATCCCGGCCCGGGCCAGCTCGACGGCCAGGCTGAGCCCGACGTATCCGAGTCCGACTACGCCGACGCGCGCGGCGCGCGTCTCCAGCTTCTCGCGGAGGATCCTGGTCAACACGGGTGAGAGTGCTCCCTGTCCGGTTTGGGGTTGAAGATCAGGCACGGTAGTAGGCGCTGTACTGCTTGTAGTAGGAGTTCAGGTGCTTCACCGGGGTGCGGTTCAGGACCACCCCGATGATCGGGGTGCCCGCCCGGTCGAGGATGGTCTTGGTGCGCAACAGGTCGCGCGGCCGGGTCTGCCCCACCGCGACCACGAGGACGATGCCGTCCGCGGCAGCAGCCATATACATGTTGTCGGGGATGAGGAGAATCGGGGACGAGTCCATCAGGACGTAGTCGACCTCGTCGGACATGTCGCTCAGGATGCGGGCGAGCCGATCCGTCCCGAGCCCCGTCCGGGAGGGGGCGGTGAGCGCACCGCCCCGCGGGGTCAGTTGCACGTTCTCGGTGATCGGGGTGGTGGTGTCGCCGAGCTTGCTGGTGCCCGCGAGGAGGTCGGTGAAGCCCTTCCGGGGCGCCGCATTCGCGATCCGGTGCAGCGTCGGCCGGTGGAAGTCGGCGTCCGCGATCATCACCTTCTTGCCAACCTCGCCGAACGCTAGGCCGAGATTGAAGACCACGGTCGACTTGCCCTCGAAGGGTAGCGAGCTGGCCACGAGAATCCGGCGCAGCGGCGTCCCGTCGCCGATCATCTGGAGCTCGACTCGTAGCCGCCGGAACGCGTCGACGAAGAGGTGATAGTCCTCCTGCTGAGACTGCTGCCCCTCGCCGGAGGGGAACATCACCTTCTGGGATTCCACCTGGGGGATCGCGGTGAGGATCGGCAGCGCGCCCAGGTGCTTGATGTCCGCCTCACCCATGATCGGACGGTTGAAGTACTCGGCGGTGGCGGGGGCGCCCAGCCCGATGACGAGGGCGAGCGCCAAGGCCAGCCCGACGAACTGCATCCGGCGCTGGTTCGGGGCCGTGATCGGGAAGCCCGGGGGATCGATGATCTTGACCACGTTCATCTCGCCCTGCTCGCGGATCCGGGCGGCTCCGAGCTTGTCGGACAAGAGCGTGCTGAGCTTGCGATTGGTCTCCACGTCGGACGCGAGCCGGCGGTACTCAAGCTCGTCCTTCGAGAGGCCCGACAGATCGTGCCGGGCCGTGTTGATCTGGTCCTTCAGCGCGTCCTCCTGGGCGGTCAGGGAGACGACCGACGTGTCCAGCGCCGCCACCATGTCCGCGAAGGCGTTGCGATCGTCGGCGGGGATGGCGCCGACCGCCGGATTCGAGGAGGTCGAATCCTTGACCGCGTCCCCCAGCTCCCGCTGGACGTCGGTGATCTGTCGAGCGAGAGAGCGCACCCGCGGATGCTCCTCGGGATAGCGGGTCTTCGCCTCCACCATCTGCGCCTCCAGGCTCGAGAGCTTGGCGCGAAGACGGCTGGCGTTGGCGGGGCTGACCGTGGGCGCCGGAGCGGGGGTCGGAGGCCCGGCCTTGAGCTGCGACTGGTTGACCGGTATGGCCTCGAGCTTGGCCTTCAGGGCCGTCAACCGGGTCTGGCTGATGTTCTTGTTCGCCTGGACCTCGGCAAGCGTGGTCTCGAGCTGGGAGAGACGCTGGGCCGTCTCGGTGCTCTTGGTCGGGATCTGGACGCCGCCACGCGACATCGTGAAGGCGCGGAGGGCGGCCTCGCTGCGGGCAAGAGCCTCGGTCACCTGGCCAGTCTGCTGAGAGAGGTACTCGCGCGTGTTCTTGGCGTCGTCGACGTTGAACGAGCGGGTCCGGGCGAGAAGGACGTCGATGTAGGTGTTGGCGATGTCCAGGGCGATCTGGGGCTGGGAAGCCTCGGCCTGGATCTCGACGATGCCGGATGTGCCGCTCTGGCTCACGAACTTCACGCGATCCCGCCGCAGCTCCGCCACCGCGCGGCGGTGGGGCGTGGAAGGCTCGGTAGATTCGTCACCGCGCAGGCGGCTCACCCAGTCCATGAAGTCGCCGAGGTAGTCGCGACCGTAGGGATTGTGCAGCAGGTCGTCCACCGACGGCTTGGGCAGCGCCTCGACCACGGAGGCGGCGAGCAACCGGCTCTGGAGGATCGCGAGCTGAACGGGCAGCGGCCGATTGGGAGAGAACTCCTGGAACACCGGGGCGCGCTCCGCCTTGTTGTCGATCAGGATCGTGGCGGTGGTCCGGTAGCGCGGCGGCTCCTTGGACAGCATGTAGGCGACCGGCACCAACAGAACCAGCGCGGCGAGCGTCGTCAGGGCGATCCACTTCTTGCGTCGGACGAAGAGCGAGATCGCTACCCGCTGGATGACCGTCCTGGTATCCATCAGCTGCCTGTCTCCTTGGCTTGGTTGTAGGTGTCCATGGCCTCAGCGCCCCCGGGCGAAGAGGACTACCTGTACGGTGTTCAGCACGATCAGCAGATCGAGGAACAGGGACAGATTTTTGATGTAGTAGAGGTCGTATTGGAGCTTCTCGACCGCGTCCTCGACCGAGGAGCCGTACTGATACCTCACCTGGGCCCATCCGGTGATGCCCGGTTTCACGGCGAGACGTTCCATGTAGTAGGGTATCTGCTTCTGCAGCTCAGCGACGAATTCCGGGCGCTCGGGCCTCGGCCCGATGAAGCTCATGTCGCCCACGAGCACGTTGAAGAGCTGCGGCAGCTCGTCTAGCCGCGCGCTGCGCAGAATGCCCCCGACTCGCGTGATCCGCGGGTCGCGTCGGCTACTCCATACGGGACCCGACTCCTTCTCGGCGTCCTGTCGCATGGAGCGGAACTTGTTCAGGATGAAGACGCAGCCGTTCTGCCCCAGTCGCGGCTGGCGGTAGAGGATCGGGCCCGGCGACTCCAGCTTGATCGCGATCACGGCCAAGATCATCAAGGGCAGCGAGAGCACCAGCCCGATCAGCGACGCGGCCACGTCGAAGAATCGCTTGATGATCTCGGTGCGGGGCGTCTTGACGAAGCCGTCGGAGAAGATCAGCCAGCTGGGCCGTACCGCGGTCACGAGGATCTTGCCCTCGGCCTTCTCGTAGAAGGTGGGCCAGTCCTCCACCCTGATGCCGCGAAGCCGGCACTCCAGCAAGGACTTGGTCGGGAAGCATCCGCGTCGGTCGACCTGCGCGATGACCACGATGTCCGGCCGCGTCTCCTCCACCAAGTTGTCGAGATCCTGGATCTTTCCCAGCAGCGCATAGCCCGGCGGGACCATGTCCGCCCTCGCCGGGTCGTCCTCGAGGAAGCCGATGAGCCGGAACCGACGCGCGCCCGTCCGCCCGAGGG